>Ga0163215_100300_pt1 | contig 101627 bp, 107 predicted proteins | sample SynspAceP_FD_185934 | JGI IMG/M metagenome (GOLD analysis project Ga0163215, IMG submission 185934) | Saline lake microbial communities from Ace Lake in Antarctica - Synechococcus sp. Ace-P (Hybrid Assembly) | ecosystem: Environmental > Aquatic > Non-marine Saline and Alkaline > Saline | place...
GCCGACGATAACGAGGCGCGCATCCTGGGTCTTCTGCCGCTCAAATACAACGTACACTGGAGCACGAGCCGCAGGGAATTGCAGACGGAAATCGAAGCTGGTGGAAGGCTGCTTTTCAGTGAGTATACCGGTTTTCTGTGCGATCCCGATAACGAGGCTGTCGTTATGGAGGCCCTGGCAGGCGCCTTGCACGCCCAGCCCTGGGCGAAGTTTTCCCTGCGATACGTCGCCCAACAACGGCGCGCAGAGATGTTTTGCGCTTATTTCGACGCGCTAGGTTATTCGGTAACTTGGAAAGACTATCGCATCAACAATGGCGAAACAGACAATCTGATTTGCCCGCACGTGACCTTGCCCGACGACTTTGAAACGTATCTGCAATCCAGTGTGAGCGCCAACACGCGCCAACGCTACCGACGCTTCAAGCGTAAATTCTTTGCCACTGGCGAGTATCGTTTCACCCATAGCGACGATGACAGCTTTGATGCGGATGTTGCGACGCTGATGAAGTTCTGGACCCATAAATGGAGCCAGACAAAGGGGCTCTCGCAAGCAAAGAAAGTCGCAAGAAGCTTCGAAAAAGTGCTTGAGGCCGCACTCAAGACAGAGGCGCTGTTTTTGCCGGTTCTGTGGCGGGGGGATACCCCCTTGGCTGCATTGGGCCATGTGATGGACCCGAGAGCAGGATCCATGCACTTCATCATTGCGGGTCGCGATTCAACAGCGGATGAAGCTTTCATCGGCGCTGCGCTACATTTTCATAGTATCGAGTGCGCGATCTTGCTTGGATGTGAGGAGTATGATTTTGGCCATGGCGATGAAGAATACAAATTCAGCTATGGTGCCGACAAAACCAAAGTGCAGTATTTTGCGATCCGCAGGCGTGATGCCGACCGGGCCAAAGTCTTTGATTCAATCAGCACAGGCCTTGCCCTGAAACGTATTGAAAGCCTCATTGCCTCCGGTGAAGCGGAACATGCCAAGCGTGCTTGCCGACAGCTGTCGCAGGTTTTCGAGTAGATCTGAATGTGGTGACGCTCGGTGCGGGCTTGGATCGTTTGCTGTTCTTTTGTGTCAGGACCGATGGTGATCGCGCGTGCAGCGAAAGTTTTTTCTGATTTGGTCTATGGATCAAGCTCGCTTTTCTTCTGGTTTGGTGTTCGAAGTACGCCGCCTCATTCATGTGTCGGATCAGAAGTGAAGCGTCCCGCTTTCCGGTGCGCTTCAACTTGTGCGGTACACATTTTCGGCTTCATCTATTACCAGACAGAGCATGTTTATATGCCCGAGAGAGAACAGGTGCCGTCCAGACCGGATGATCGCATCAGGTTAGGCGGTCGGTCACTCTGGTCATGCCGTTCTTCCTCCTGTTGCTAAAAAAATTCAGTACCGTCTGCCCACATCCGGGGCAGAAGAACGGCGAGTTCGCGCGCGGCTGGGACAACCACGTGTCGGTCACCTTTCGGACCCATCAACGGCATACCCCATGACTTGATCTGTGATCGTGCCATTGTGCTCCCTCGGCTGAAAGTGCTCGGGCGTAAGGCCTAAGTAAGTGGACGGCGATTGTGTTTGAACACATGAACCGTCCCGGATCATCAACGGCCGCCTTGAAATTTTCTTACTCGTTGCCCTTCAAACTCTGTTGTAGAGCATCCTTATGCTCACGTATTGGCGTGTGGCGTTATAAAATATCTGGAATTAGTCAAACGGGTCAGATCTTGTGGTCTCGCTGGTTTTGTCTTTCCTGTGACGCACGCGTCCTCGTTTACGCATGTTAACCCGCATTATTCACGTTAGAGTTACAAGGGTGATGTAACCTATTGAGTGGTTTTTCGGTTGTCCCGACCAAGAATTCCAGTTTCCAAGGCACACCTTCATCATGGTTAAAGCAACAACTCTGGCACCTGCTTTGTTACCCATAAATGGCAGGGCGGTCCTTCTCAATTCCAACGAGGCGGAGATGAGTTTCGATGCCGGACTGACGCGCCGGGAGATCGAACGCAGGCACGACCTTGCAGGGCTGATGGTCTCGTGACTCATTGATCTGCGGGAGCTGATCAAGGTGCAGCATAGCCTCGAGGAGATCATTCACTTTCGGATCATGATGATTTCGGCTGGATATGAAGACGGCAACGATGCCAATGCGCTCACCCTGAAACACAAACCCAAAACCAAATTCTAGGCACCCATGTGCGCCCGTCACGGGCTCGCTGAAAACACAGTGTCACGCACTCTGAAAAGACCTTCATGAATTATCCGGGCCAAAGAAGTTCTCAGAAAGCGTGTGGAGCAGCTTCGCCGCCTCAATAGACAACGCGGTGGAGGGCCATGGATTAACCATCATTCTGGCGTCTTTAGAAAGGCAATTACGACGAATGAAACGTCAATTCATTGGGAAATATTGCTTTGTCCCATCGGATACAGTGTGCTGCACGGGGTTCAGCCACCCTGCGCATTCGAAATGTATCAGCGACAAAAACGCCGCCGAGGGTGAAGGTATTGTGCGCTGATTGTCTTCCGGACTTGCGAATATCCGTTCCGCAGGGCACGAATTGACGCACGAAAAGACATCTTGAAAGGGAGGAGTTCAGATGAAAGCTTTATTTAAAACAGCAGTGGCAGCGGTAGCCCTGACCACACTGAGCCTGACGGCGGCAAACGCCGAGACCCGCATCACCTATAAATCCGCCAAGACCGGCTCGTCCTATTACCAGATGGGGGTTGAGCTGGCCGAAGCGATGAAGGCGGGCAACGACGGCGATATGATCGTTACGGTGGAGGAAAGCCAGGGATCCGTGCAGAACGTGATGGAAGTGCGTGCGCGCGGGGCTGACTATGTGTTCACCACGCCGCCTGCGCTGGTCGGTCTGGCGCAGGGCGGCAAGGCGATGTTCGAGGGCAAGGGCGATCCTGCGTTCGACACCATCCGCGCTCTGTTCCCGATACCGTCGCTGACGATGCATTTTGTGATGTCGCAAGACAGCGGCGTGACCGATCTGGCAGGCCTTGAGGGCAAGACGATTCTGCTTGGTAAAGGCTCGTTCGGGGCGACGGAGGGCGAGAAATATCTCGGCCTGTTCGGTCTGACTGACAAGGTCACCATCGCGGATGCAGAGCTGTCCAATGCGGTTGCCGCGCTCAAGAATGGCCAGATCGACGGATTTGTCACCGCTGGTTCGTGGCCCGCGCCCAACGTGATCGAGGCGGCAGCCTCTACGCCTGTAACCGTCCTGTCGATGAGCGACGAACAGATCGCCGAGAGCAAGCGCACTACGCTGGTCATTCCGGCTGGCACCTACGCTGGTCAGGACGCGGACATCCGTACCACGTCGCTGCCGGTTGTGGCCTATACGACCACCGCGATGAGCGACGATGCGGCCTACGCGCTGACCAAGACATTTTGGGAGAGCAAAGCGAAGCTGGCCGAGAATGCGCCATGGTGGAATGGCGTGAACGTCGACCTGATGTCGACGATCGCAGGCCAGATCCACCCCGGAGCACAGCGCTACTACGAAGAGGCGGGCATCGCCCTGACCGACGCGCAGAAGTAACGCCACAGTGCAGGCCGGGGACCCCGTCCGGCCTGCACTCTACAGACGAGAGAAATCATGGAAATGCTCCCCAAAGGCCGTATGGCCGCTGCGTTCTGGCTGCTGCTGGCAACGGGTCTGGTCGGCTATCACCTTGCGCTGGTATTCTCCGGCCTGGTGCCCAATCTGGTCAGCCGCCCGCTGCATATGGCGTTTATCCTGCCGTTCGTGCTGGTGTTTGGCGCGACGGGCCGCGCGGGGCGGATCAGCGGCATGATCCTTGCAGCGCTTGGCGTGGGGGCCGCGCTTTGGATTGCGTTCAACAGTGATGCGCTGGGCGATCAATACGGGTTTCTTGAAGGCAATTTCCAACTGGGGGTGGCGATCGTGCTGCTGGCGGTCACGCTTGAGACCGCGCGTCGTGCCATCGGATGGCCGCTGCCCGTGGTGGCTGGGCTGGCACTGCTCTATGGGTTGTATGGCCAGTATATTCCGGGCCAGTTTGGGCATTCCGGTACGCCTACAGCGAGTTTCATGGGGACGCTGACGATTGCGGAGGGCGGCATCTGGGGATCGCTCACCGGCGTGTCCGTCGGCGTCGTGGCGATTTTTGTGATCTTTGGTGCGGTGCTGAACGCGGGCGAGGCGGGGCAGGGGTTCATGAACGTAGCCGCTGCCGCTGCGGGGCGGCTCAAGGGCGGTGCGGCGAAGGTCTCGGTGATCTCATCGGCGCTGTTCGGGTCCATCTCCGGCTCGGCCTCGGCCAATGTGGCGTCAACGGGTGCAGTCACGCTGCCCGCGATGACGAAACTGGGCTACCCCAAACGCCTGTCCGCAGCGGTAGAGGCGGTGGCCTCCTCGGGCGGACAGATCATGCCGCCTCTGATGGGAGCGGGCGCCTTTGTCATGGTTGAGCTGACGGGCGTGCCCTACACCTCCATCATGGCGGCGGCAGTGCTGCCCGCTTTCCTGTATTTTCTTGCTGTCTGGGTGGGAATCAACGCCTACGCCAGCCGGTTCGATCTGCGCGGTGTGAACGATGCAGACCGCCCCGCGCGGCGCGACGTGATTGTGACTTCGTTGTTCTTTCTGGTGCCCTTCACCGTTCTGCTCTGGGCGATGTTTGTGGCGAAGTTCACGCCTGAATATGCTGCCGCACTGGCCATTCTAGTGGGCGTCCTGCTGTTGTTCATAAACGGGAATCTACAAAGCCGCCGGGACCAGATCATTGATCGTTTGGTGACAGCGGTGATGACGGCGGCCAAGCAGGTGTCGATGATCGCGTCGATCATCCTCTGTGCGTCGATCATCATCGGAGTGCTGTCTATTACCGGCCTCGGGGTCAAGATCACCTCGCTCATTCTTGAGGGTTCGGGAGGGTTGCTTTGGCCGTCGCTGTTGCTCACGGCGCTTGCCTGCCTGCTTTTGGGGATGGAAGTGCCGACGACGGCGGCCTATGTCATTTGCGTGTCGGTGGCGGGGCCTGCGCTGATGCAGCTGGGGCTGGAGCCGTTGCAGGCGCATTTGTTCGTCTTCTGGTTCGCGCTGCTGTCCACCATCACTCCGCCCGTTTGCGGTGCCGTATTCATCGCGGCGGGGATGGTCGGGGAGAATTGGCTGAAGGTCGCGCTGACGGCGATGGCGCTGGGCGTGGGCCTCTATATCATTCCGCTGGGAATGATCGCCAACCCTGACATCCTGCGTCTGGCGGAGGCACCTCTGGCGGCTGTGGTGGCGATGTTGCGGATCGGTGTGGGGCTGGCGCTGGTATCTTACGGGCTGATCGCCGCGCGCAAGGTGGTGCCGACAGTGCTGATGGTGGGCGCGGGGCTGGCTGTTGTCTTCTCGGGCATATTCATCTGACGGTTAGTACGAACAATGCCTGAGCCGACACAGCAGGACCTACTTCGCAGCCTCTAATGCGCCGGTCAGCACGGCACGATCACCGATGTGATTGGCAAGTATCAGGATAAGGCGCGCGTTGAAGGCGTCGCTCTCCTCTTTGCTGAGGCCGCTATGGGCGCGGATCAGCTCTTCGTAGAAGCCATCCGGGTCGGGCAGATTGGGCGTCAGGATCAACATGATCAAACCTTTCCAATGGCTGTTTGCAGGGCGACGGTGATAGCATCCGCGTCAAACGCTGGCCAGCGGGCGACCACATGCTGATCGGGGCGGACCAGATAGACAGCTTGGGTGGTCGCGCCCAGATAGCGTGCGGCAAGTTCGGGCGAGGGGGCACTGACACTGACCATGCGTGCGGTCAGCCCGCAGGCCGCCACCTCCTTGGCATCGCAGCCAATGGCCAGAACCGTGAAATCTCCGCCCAGATGATCCAGGATGAACCCGTCGCCATGGGGCGCGTCGGGGCAGGGCATGCCGGGGGCCGTAGTTTCCGGCCCTTCCAGCGCGTCCGTGCCGAACAGAGGAAAGCCGCGATAATTGCAAGGCACCGACAGGCGGCCGGAATTGACCAGCGGGCGGGCAAAGGGATGTTTATTCGCGAGCTCCAACACGGCGTTGCGAAAAGCCTTGGAGACGTCAGATTTCGGCGTCATAAAATCGGTCGCACGGGAGGAGTTGAGGATGTTTTCATCCGCGCCATGCTCGCGCTCGGCCGCGTAGGTATCCAGCAGGCTTTCGTCTGCCAGACCTTTGAGCACCAGATCCAGCTTCCACGCCAGATTGTCGGCGTCCTGAATCCCCGAATTCGCGCCCCGCGCGCCAAAGGGCGAGACTTGGTGCGCGCTGTCGCCCGCAAAAATCACGTTCCCGTGGCGAAATTTGGCCATCCGGCGGCACTGGAAGGTGTAGATTGACGTCCACTCCAGCGTGTACTCTGGCACGTGGCCCGCCTGCGCGGACAGCATGGCATCCACACGAGCGCGGATGCGGGCGGGGTCCAGCTCAGCCTCGCGGTCGATGTCCCAGCCGAGCTGGAAGTCGATCCGCCAGATGTCGTCGGGCTGTTTGTGCAGCAACGCGGACTGGCCCGCGCCTTTGAACGGCGGCTCGAACCAGAACCACCGCTCGGTCGGGAAATCTGCCTTCATATGCACGTCGGCGATAAGAAAGTTATCCTCGAACACGCGACCGTCAAAGCTGAGGCCCATCATATCGCGCAGAGGCGATCGCGCGCCGTCGCAGGCGATCAGATAGTCGGCCTCAAGCTGGTAGGGACCATCGGGGGTTTCGACGGTCAGAGTGCTGTAGCGCCCGTGGTTCTCCAGCGCGGTGACGCAGTTCTGCCCGCGGATCTCGATAGGGGCGCCATTTGATTGAGCTTCACGTATGGCATCGACGAGGTACTTCTCGAAGTAGGGTTGTTGCAGGTTGATGAAGGCGGGGTTGCGGTGGCCTGCTTCGGGTTGCAGGTTAAAATCAAAGATCTTGTGGTCTGCGTAAAAGACCTTGCCGACGTTCCACACGACGCCTTTGTCGACCATCTGCTGGCTGGCACCCAAGCGGTTTGCGATGTCGAGTGTGCGTTTGGCAAAACAGATCGCCTTGGAGCCCAGCCCCGCACCATCGTGATCATCCAGTACCAGCGCGGGTGTGCCTTTAAGCCCCAGATCAAGGGCGAGGGCGAGGCCGATGGGCCCGCCGCCGACGATGACGACCGGGTGGCGGACAGGGGCTGCGTCCTGTGCGGGTACCCGTGCGTAGGGGTAGAGCTGGAAGGCGGTTTTATAGCGTGTTGCGACCACTTTGTGTCTCCCTGTTGGTTTGCGGGCTGGCGCCCCCTCGCGCTTTAGCCTTGCAGCGCGGCCCACATCTCAAGATCGCGTTCGGCGGTCCAGATGCGGGGATGGCTGATGCCGCGCGCCTCGTCATAGGCGCGGGCCACGTTGAAGGGGAGGCAGTGCTCGTAAATGGCGTAATCCGCGAATTTTGGGTCACATTCCGTGCGCACGGCGTCCCATGCTTGCTTGAGCGTGCCACCTTGGGCCGCAACGCGGGCCGCAGGAGCATAGGTGGAGTTCACGAAATCACGGGTGCTTTCAATCGCGCGGTTTACGGCCTCCTTGCCGATCAGCGCACCGCCGCGACCGGGCGCGATGGAATTCACATCATAGGCTTTGATCGCATCAAGTGTGTTGCCCCAATCGGCGAAATGCCCGTCACCGCAATAGCAAGCGGAATGATCCTCCACGATGTCGCCGGTGAACATTACGTTCTCGTCCGGTACATGGATCACGATATCCCCCGCCGTATGGGCGCGCCCGAGGTGCATCAGGTCCACCCGGCGGTTGCCCAGATAGACGGTCATGCGGTCGTTGAACGTGGTGGTGGGATAGGTGAGGCCGGGGATGGATTCGTGGCCTTCGAAGAGGCGCGGGAAGCGTTGGAATTCGGAGTCCCAGTCTTCCTGGCCGCGTTCCATCACCATGCCGCGCGCAGCTTCGCCCATGATGATCTGGGAGGCGCCATAGGCCGGAGCGCCCAGCACGCGGACGGCGTGGTAGTGGGTGAGCACGACGTGGCTGATGGGTTTATCGGTAACCTGGCGGACCTGTTCGATCACTTTGTTTGCCAGCCTTGGGGTCGCCTGTGCCTCTACGATCATGACGCTCTCTTCGCCGATGATCACGCCGGAGTTCGGATCGCCTTCGGCTGTGAACGCCCACAGATCACGGCCGATCTCGTCGAAGGTGATTTTCTTTTCGGTCATGTCGCCTTGGGAGGCAAATGCTTTGGCCATTGTTCTGTCCTTACTTCGGGTGTGCGGTGGGTGTCTGTGGAACGGGATGTGGAAAAGAGTGCAAGGTGCGGGTGGTGTGCCCCTGCACTGTCAGGGGAATTTGATGGCGGGTTTGACGGTGCCTGTGCAGTCGCCGAAGCCGATCTGGTAGCCGTCGCCTTTTGCGGCACCAAGCAGGGTGAGAGTGTCACCATCCTCAATAAAGCTGCGGGTCTGTCCACCGCCAATATCAATCGGTTCGCTTCCACCCCAGCTTAGTTCAAGCAGACTGCCACGCTGGTGTTTTTCAGCGCCCGAAATGGTGCCGGAGCCCAAGAGATCACCCGGTGTCATAGGGCAGCCGGAACTTGTGTGATGGGCGAGTTGCTGGGGGGCGGAGTAGTACATCTCGTTGTAGTTGGTTTCGCAGATTGTTTTGGGCGTTCCCCCTGCGGGCTGGAGTGTGACCGACAGGTCGATGTTGTAGAGCATCGGTTTTGGTTCTTGGAGGTAAGGTAGCAGCTCCTTTTCCCGCGCCGGTGTCGTGGTGCGGAAGGGCTCAAGTGCGGCGCGGGTCACGATCCAAGGCGAGATGGAGGTGGCAAAGGCTTTAGCCTGGAACGGGCCTAGGGGCTGGTATTCCCATGCCTGGATGTCGCGGGCCGACCAATCGTTCAGCAGGACATATCCGAAGATCATCTCGTCTGCTTGTGCGACGGTTACGGGGTGACCCAGTTCGGATGCTGTGCCTACGATGGCACCCATTTCAAGCTCGATATCGAGGCGCTGGCAAGGGCCGAAGGCGGGGGAGGCGGCTTCGGGTGCTTTGGTCTGGCCGTTGGGGCGTATGATGTCCGTGCCGGATACCACAACAGAGGACGCGCGGCCGTTGTAGCCGATAGGGATATGCAGCCAGTTGGGCGGCAACGCATTTTCTGCACCCCGGAACATGGTGCCCACGTTGGTGGCGTGGTGACGGCCTGCGTAGAAATCGGTGTATTCGGCCACAACGATCGGCAGTTCCATCCGCGCGTCGGACATTGGAACCAGATGGGGGGCAACGGCGGCTTGCTCGGCGGCACCTGTCGCCAGCAGTTCTTGCAGGCGGGCGCGCAGGGCGTCCCATGCCTCGGGGCCAAGTTCCATCACATCGTTCCAATAGGGCACGTCAAAGACTGGATCATCGGCCAGTTCGATGAGCCCCGCTTCCTCTGCGGCAAGCATATCGAAGATCATATTGCCGATAGCCACGCCGCAGCGCGGTTCCAACATGTTGGTGGTAAAGACGCCATATGGCAGGTTGTTGAGCGGGAACTGGGTGTCGGCGCTGTTGGCGCTTTCGACCCATGATGTCATCAGTGTCATGTCATTTCCTTAAATCGCGAAGGGCGGATGCCCTGAACTGTCAGTCATCACCGGCAACGATACGCTTTACCGGCGGGTTTAACTGTTGCTTCCGTTTCTTGCGCTCGAAGGCGACGACAAGTGCGATCCACGCCGATGGTAACGAGGCCAATATATCCGTCAGTCATTTCTTCCCCGGTGTGCCGTCGAATTTCTTCTCCAGACCGACCCAGCAGTCGATGTAGTCGTCCTGCAACGGCGCCTCCTTGGCCGCAAATCGGGTGAGATGCTGGGGAAAGCGAGTCTCGAACATGAAGCTCATCGTGTTCTCCAGCTTTTCTGCCTTGAGATCGGCGTTTGACGCGCCCTCGAAGGCGTTTTTATCCGGCCCATGTGGCAGCATCATGTTGTGCAGGCTCATGCCGCCGGGGATGAACCCTTTGGGCTTGGCATCGTAGATACCAAAGATATTGCCCATCAGTTCGGACATGACGTTCTTGTGGTACCAGGGCGGGCGGAAGGTGTCTTCGGCCACCATCCAGCGGTCACGGAACAGAACGAAGTCGATGTTGGCGGTGCCCTCAACGCCGGAATCGGCGGTCAGCACGGTAAAGATCGACGGGTCGGGGTGATCGAACAGGATTGCGCCCACGGGGCAATAGGTCCGCAGATCGTATTTACAGGGCGCGTAGTTGCCATGCCACGCAACAACGTCGAGGGGGCTGTGGCCGATCCTGGTCTCGTGGAATTGCCCGGCCCATTTTATTGTCACGGTGGAGGGCGCGTCGCGATCCTCGAAGGCAGCCACAGGCGTTTTGAAATCGCGCGGGTTGGCCATGCAGTTTGCGCCGATAGGCCCTCGACCGGGCAGGCGGAATTTCTGGCCGTAATTCTCGCAGACAAAGCCGCGCGCTGGGCCTTCCAGCACTTCGACACGGTAGACCAGACCGCGCGGGATGACGGCGATCTCCTGCGGCTCGATGTCGATTACGCCCAGTTCGGTGGCAAAGCGCAGACGGCCCTCTTGCGGGACAACCAGCAATTCGGAATCCGCTGAATAGAAATAGGCGTCCTTCATGGATTCGGTGACCAGATAGATATGGCTCGCCATGCCCACTTGGGTGTTCACATCGCCTGCAGTCGTCATTGTGCGCATTCCGGTAAGCCATGTCAGCGGCTTGTCGCTGTGCGGCACGGGATCCCAGCGGTACTGGCCCAGCGAGGTCACATCAGGGTCCACATGCGGCGCGGACTTCCAGTAGGGCAGATCAATCTTGGTAAAACGGTGCGTATGCTTGACCGAGGGGCGGATGCGGTAGCACCACGTCCTCTCGTTCTGGTGGCTGGGCGCAGTAAAGGCTGTTCCGCTCAACTGCTCGCCGTAAAGGCCATAGTTGACCTTCTGGGGCGAGTTCATGCCTTGGGGCAGGGCACCCGGCAGGGCCTCGGTCTCGAAGTCATTGCCGAAGCCGGGCATATAGCCTTGCGCCGTGCCAACGGGGGTGGCGGCGGCTGTCAGGCCGTGCGGTGTCAGCTCTTTGTTCATGGTGTTCCCCTTTACGCAGTGGCCTATGACGTATTAGTTGGTTTTGTAACTAACAACAGGAAACTTTGAAAAATGCCCGAGGACTTCGATCTGAGCAGGTTTCTGCCCTACGTTCTCAATCAGGCGGCCGAGGCGTCGAGTGCGGGTTTCCAGACCTATTACCGCCAGCGCTACGGTATGCTGCGCACGGAATGGCGGGTCTTGTTTCATCTGGGACGCTATGGTGGAATGACAGCAAAGGAGATTTGTGCGCGCGCGAGCATGCATAAAACCAAGATCAGCCGCGCGGTGCTGGCACTGGAAACGAAACGATATTTGCTGCGTACACCGCAAGAACAGGACCGGCGACACGAAACGCTCTCGCTCACGCGGCAAGGGCGGGCTGTCTATGCGGATCTGGTTCAGGCAGCCGAGGCCTATGATGCGTCTCTGTCGGCGCATTTCTCACGGCAGGAGCGCGAGGTGCTCAACCGCTGTCTCGAGAAAATCGCAAAATTGTAGGCAGACCACAATCAAATGCGGTCTGCCTGTGGGTATCTTTGCCTGGTTAGTCGGATTTTTCCATATCGCCATGACCCATTTTCGAATGGTCCATCTTGGAATGGTCCATGCCGCCATGATCTGCGGCCGAACGTGCCTCGACCTTGAAGTCGACGACCATCTCGCCCGCGTTCTCGAACACAAGTGTTGCGTTGAGCGCCTCGCCCAGCTCGAACGGATCACCGCCCAACTCCATGAACATCACATGCAGACCGCCGGGCTGAAGCATGACTGTCTCGCCTGCCGGAATTTCGATGCCTTCCTGCTTGATCATGCGGGCAACGCCATTTTCATCGGTTTCAGACAAGTGCAGTTCCACGCGGGGGATCGCCTCGGCACGGACTTCCAGCAGTTTCTCTGCTTTGTTTGTGGTGTTCTCAATCGTCATGTACCCGCCGCCGACGTTTGCATTTTTTGCTGTCTCGAACGCCATCGGTTTGAGCACGTTGATGCCATCCAGCGTATAGTCCTCGGCATGGGCTGCGCCCGCAAAAAGAAGTGTCGCAACAGCGGCTTTGATAAGGTTTTTCATGTTGTTTTTCCTGTGGTGAATGGCGCGCATTCTTCCGCGCAAACTATGATGTCTGTGAAGGGGTCAGCATCAGGCGCGTGGTGGTGCGCGGACAGGAGGGGAGGATTTCGGCGTGGCACGGGGCGCAGTGACAGGGCCTGTTGACCCAAGCGTCAGCGAGGCCAGCGCAAAAGCGGGCCGTGCCGGGCCGCCACATGTCGGTATGAGCAGGGTCGCGGCAATGGCGCAGCTTTCGCAGCCGCCCGCCTTGTGGCTGCCGCTTTCACCGCAGATATCCACCAGATTGCCGCCCATCGCGAGATACCGGCTGATCTCGGGACTGACCGGTTCCGCCCCTGCTCGGTGCACGAATGGCAACGCCAGCATCGCCGCAGTGAGGGCGGCAAACAGGCAGTAACCTAGCGTGATGTGGAGCAAACGGATCATTGCGAATTCACTACATCAGTGGCCGAGCCGATGCCAGACTGTAGGGGTGCGACATGGCGGTCAACCGCCGGACGCAAAAAAGCCCCGATGCGCAGGAACATCGGGGCGGTCTGCCGGAGATTGGGGTATCCGGCAGCTGTGGCGCGCCTGCGGGGGGCTTGCGCGCCGCAGAGGTCAGGCCTTTTGCGGGGCCAATGTCCCGATGGTGACGTCCAGCGTCATTTCCTTGCCACGGCGCAGGATGGTGACTGTGGCGCTGTCATTTGGTTCTTTTGCCGCGACCGCGCGGGTCAGATCACGCAGGGCGGTGATGGCGGTGCCGTCTAAGTCCAGGATGATATCACCTTTCTCCAGACCCGCGGTGGCGGCAGGGCTATCGTCTGCCACAGTATCCACGACAGCGCCTTTGGAGCTGTCATATCCCAGCACTTCAGCCACTTCATCGCTCATCGGGCGGATGCCCACACCCAGCCAGCCGCGTGTCACCGTGCCATCATCGCTGAGGTCGGCGACCACATCGCGCACCACGTCCGACGGCACGGCAAAGCCAATCCCGACAGAGCCGCCACCAGGCGAGATGATGGCAGTGTTCATCCCGATCACATCACCTGCATTGTTGAACAGCGGCCCGCCCGAGTTGCCACGGTTGATCGCCGCATCCGTCTGGATGAATTCGTCATAGGGCCCTGCGTTGATGTCGCGCGATTTGGCCGAAATGATACCGCTGGTCACGGTCGAGCTGAGCCCGAAGGGATTGCCCACCGCGACCACCTCATCGCCTACGCGCATCGTGTCCGAGGTGCCGAAGGTTACAAAGGGCAAATCTACATCCGCCTTGATCGAGAGGAGGGCCACATCGGTAGCAGGGTCTACGCCAACGACCTCGGCGTCATATTTGCGTCCGTCACTCAGCGTGACTTGCACGCTCTGCGCGTCGGCCACGACGTGGTTGTTTGTCACAATCTGCCCGTCTGCCGAAATCAGGAAGCCCGAGCCCAGACCGCCGTGGGGTCTTCCTTCGGGCATTTGCTCCTCAAAACGCTTGCGCAGCGCTTCGGGCATATTGTCGGGCAAATTGGCGCGGGCCGGTGTCACACTGGTGACTTCGATGAAAACAACAGCAGGCGCGACCTGTTCCACCAGATCGGCATAGCCGCCCGCAGGGACGGCAAAGGCCGCTGTGGGGGCCAGTATGGGTGACAGAGCCAGTGCGGCTGCGAGGGCGACCGGGGCTGTTTTGGAAAGCAAAGATGTCATGAGAGGTCCTTGTGCATCTGGTTTGCGATTACAGCCAAGATGGGGGACGCAGATTACAGGGCAGCCCCTGCGCACTATACAAAACTGTAAGGCACAGACGGGATGCAGTGCAGCGCGAAGCACGCTATATGAGGGGTATGAAAATACTCGTGATCGAAGATGACGCCACCACCGGTACCTATATCGCGCGCGGCCTGCGTGAGGAGGGGCATGTGGTGGATCTTGTGTCTGATGGCCGCGAAGGGCTGGTCGCCGCCACGGGTGGGGGGCACGACGTGCTGATTGTGGACCGCATGCTGCCGCAGGTGGACGGGCTGACATTGGTTAAGACGCTGCGCGGCACGGGCAACGCCACTCCGGTTCTGTTTCTGACAGCGATGGGATCGGTCGAGGACCGGATCGGCGGGCTGAACGCCGGTGCGGATGATTATCTGGTCAAGCCCTTTGCCTTTGGCGAGTTGTCCGCTCGGGTTGCCGCCCTTGGCCGTCGCCCGCAAGCGGTCGAGCAGGAGACGACCCTGCAAGCGGGTGATCTGGCGTTGGACTTGCTCACGCGCCGCGTCACCCGCGAAGGCCAGGTGATTGATCTGCTGCCGCGCGAATTTGCGCTTCTGGAGTTTCTGCTGCGCCGCAAAGGCCGGGTGCAGACTCGCACGATGCTGCTGGAAGGTGTTTGGGATCTGTCGTTTGATCCGATGACCAATGTGGTGGAAACCCACGTGAGCCGTCTACGGGCAAAGGTTGACAAGCCCTTTGCGACCGAGCTGATCAAGACTGTGCGCGGTGCGGGCTACAGGATCGACGGGTGAGACGCCTGTGGCGCTCCATGCCGCTACAACTGGCGCTGGTGCTGGTCGTGCTGTTTGGCACCGTCAGTCTGCTCAGTCTTGCAGCCAGCTATGCGTTCACCCGTGCGGCCTTTGAGCAATCCATCCGCAACAATCTGGCGCAGGATATGGCGGGTTACCGCGCGGCCCCTTCGGCACGCGCACTTGCACTGCTGGTGCAGGCGGAGTCGGAAGATACGGATCCCGACCGGTTGGTGCTGAGTTATGTGACGCGCGAGGGCCGGATTTACGGCAACGGTGCCATTGCGCGTGACGACGAGGGGTTCCACATCATCTCGCTTCAAGGCGGACCTGCCGCGCTGGAGGGGGAGTATCTGGCCCTGAGCGCGCGCCTGCACGGGGGCCGGGTTACCATCGCGCGCAGCCGCGCCGAAATCGAGGCGCTGGGCCCGGTGTTCTTCAACATTCTCTGGATCAGCCTCCTTCCCACAGTCCTGATTGCGCTGTCGGGCGGGCTGTTCCTTGCGCGCCGCTCGCAGCGGCATGTGGAGGTCGTGCGCGGAGCACTCGAGCGTCTGACGGGCGGCGATCTGGCCGCGCGGGTGGCGACGGGGCCGCGCTGGTCCGATGATCTGTTGCGCATCGGCACGGCGGTCAACGGCATGGCAGGCGCGCAGGAACGCTTGGTTACGGCGTTGCGACAGGTGTCCTCGGACATCGCGCATGATCTCAAGACGCCAGTGCAGCGCGTGTCCCTGCGGCTGGAGGCTTTGGCCGATGTGGTGGAAGAGGGCGAAGCGGCGGAGCTGGTCGCGCAAACCCGTGAGGAGGTCGAGGGGATCTCGGCGGTGTTCCAGTCGTTATTGCAGCTGAGCCAGGTCGAGCACGGCGCGCTGCGGGCGCAGTTTGCCGCCGTTGACCTTGCAGGTTTGTGCCGCACGATGGTCGAGGTGTACGAGCCTGCGGCCGCGCAAGCCTTGCAAACGCTGGAGTATAAGGGGCCGGATGCATTGATGGTTCAGGGCGAGAAAAACCTGCTGGGTCAGATGATTGCCAATTTGCTGGAGAACGCTCTGCGCCACACGGGTGAGGGCGCTGATATTGAGGTGAGGCTGGCGCCGGATGCGCAGGAAGCGATTCTCTGCGTGACTGATAACGGACCGGGTATCCCTGCGGAGGAGCGCAGCCGCGTGACGCAACGCCTCTACCGTTTGGACCGTAGCAGGAATACGGGGGGCAATGGCTTGGGACTGAGCCTTGTGGAGGCGGTGGCGCGATTGCACGGGGCGGAATTGAGCTTTGAGGATGCGCAGCCGGGACTTCGGGTATGTCTGCGGTTTGGCGCGGGTGCGGCGCAGGCTTGAAACCTGACGGGCGGCAGGCCACTGTCGTTGAAACACAAGGAGGATCTGCCCCGATGTACGCCATGCAAGTCACCGAATTTGACCGCCCGCTCACTCTTCGCGAACTGGAGAGGCCGGAGCCTTCGGCGGGCGAGGTGGTGATTAAAGTCGCGGCCTGCGGGCTGAATTTCGGGGATACGCTGCTGGTGAAAGGCACCTATCAGGAAAAGCCTGCACTGCCTTTTACCATGGGGATGGAGATGGCGGGGACGATCACCGCCGTTGGTGCGGATGTCACAGGCCTGCGCGTGGGCGAAAGGGTGGCGGCGTACAGCGGCAAGAACGGGCTGGCGGAATACGCCGCGGTTTCCGCGTCGGTCTGCGTGCCGATCCCCGACATGATGCCCTTTACCGATGCGGCGGCGTTTCTGATCACCTATGGCACCAGCCATCTGGCGCTGGAGGACCGCGCGCAGCTGAGGCCGGGCGAGCGGCTGCTGGTGCTGGGCGCGTCGGGCGGCGTTGGTCTGACGGCGGTCGAGTTGGGCAAGCTGATGGGGGCGGAGGTAATCGCCTGCGCGCGCGGTGCGGATAAGTTGGAAATCTGCAAGCAGATGGGGGCAGACCATCTGATAAACTCGGATACGGATGACATTCGTGATACCGTCAAGGCGCTGGGCGGGGCGGATGTCCTCTATGATCCCATTGGTGGCGACCAGTTCAAGGCAGCGTTCCGTGCCTGTAATCCCGGTGCGCGCCTCTTGCCGCTGGGGTTTGCCAGCGGTGAGATACCGCAAATCCCTGCCAACATATTGCTGGTCAAGAACATGACTGTGCTGGGGCTCTATATCGGCGGCTATGCCAAGCTGAACCCCAAAGCTCTGACCGACAGTTTCGCGACACTTCTGGACTGGTATGCGCAGGGCAAGATCAAACCCCATGTGAGCAATGTGCTGCCCCTGCGCGAGGCCAACGCAGGGCTGGACCTGCTGCGCAGCCGTGCGGCGACGGGCAAGGTGGTTATTGATGTGACCGCCTGAACGTTAGTGCGGACGGGCCACGGCGCGCCGTGTGACCCGCCGCGCCTTTGCACGCTCGCGGAAGAACACGAACAGGCCCGACGAGAGGATTAGTACGATGCCGGTCCAGACCTCCCAAGTGGGCAAATCGCCAAAGATAAACAGCCCCCAGAACACCGCCAGCGGCAGGCCGACGTATTCAAAGGGCGCCACCGTTGCTGCATCCGCAAGGCGGTAGGCCTGGCTCAGGCAATAGCCGATCAACCCGCCGTTCAATCCCATGCCGATCAGCACCGTCCAGTCTTCCGGCGCTGGCCAGACCCACGCGCGCAGCAGGAATTGCAGCGATCCGTTGGTCGTATTTGCGGCAAAGCGGCCATCGCCGGCCACCAGATAGAAGGCAACAGATACGATCAGGAATGTGCCTTGAATGTAGATCGCCAGCGTCGAGGCGGGCGCTTTGATCCCCAGTTTGCGCGTCATTAACTGATTGAGCGCATAGGCGAGCGCTGCGAGCACCGGCAGCAGCAGCACGATACGCGAAGCAACAAGGCTGTCCGAGGATTCCCACGGACGCTGCATGATCACCACACCGATGAAGCCTACAAAGACCGCGCCCATGCGCAGCGGGCCGACCTTTTCGCCCAACAGCGGAATGGACAGCAAGGTGATGAACAGAGGCGCAACAAAGAACAGCGCCGTCGCATCCGCCAGCGGCAACACCGCCAAGGCAAGGAAATAGGACATGTTGGCGATCACCACCAAGACCCCGCGTGCCACATGCAGCACGGGCTGGTCGGTGCGCAAGGCGCGCCAGCCCCCCTCGAATTGCAAGAACACAAAGCTTACCAGCAGTGCGATGAAGGAGCGGAAGAATACGATCTGGTGCAGCGGATAGCCGCTGGACAGTTGCTTGATCAGCATATCGTTGAGCGAAATGCACAAAACCCCGAACAGCACAAACGCAATTGCGAGGCCCGCGCGGTTGGAGGCTTGGGTCATTGCGCCACCCTCATCAATCCCGTTGCGACTGTCCAGAAAAATTCATAGCGTGGCGGACAACCCTTGGAGGAGGCCTATCCCATGCAAATGTCCGACACCCGCCAGATCGCCGCTACCCCTGCGGAAGTTTATGCCGCTTTGCTAGATCCCGATATGCTCAAGGCCTGCGTGCCGGGCGCGACCGAAGTAACTGGCTCGCCCGAGGAGGGCTATGTCGCAACAGTTGTGCAAAAGGTTGGGCCCGTGAAGGCCACTTTCAAAGGAGAGGTCACAATCAGCGAGCAAGTGCCTGATACCTCCATGAAGATCGAAGGCGCAGGCAAGGGCGGTGCTGCGGGGTTCGCGAAAGGCGGCGCCGATGTGCGGCTGGAGGCGACCGAGGGCGGTTGCGCACTGAGCTATGATGTAGAGGCCAAGGTGGGCGGCAAGCTGGCGCAACTGGGCAGCCGGATCATCGACGGGTTTGCCAAGAAAATGGCGGATCAGTTCTTTACCAACTTGCAAGAAGCGCTGGAGGGACCGGCAAAGGGTGAAGAGACAGCCGAAGAAGCGCCTGCGAAAAAAGGCTGGTTCGGCCGCGCAAAATCATAGGCTGGTAGGCCCCTTGTCGCGCGGTGGGGAACCGGTCTAGGGTGCCGCTCCATCATCCGGAGACACCAATGCCCCCCATTCTTGACGTGACGGACCTGCGCAAAGCCTATGCGGGCGGCTTTGAAGCGCTCAAAGGTGTGAACCTGCAAATCGAAGAGGGCGAAATTCTCGCTTTGCTGGGGCCGAATGGCGCCGGCAAGACCACGCTGATTTCCACGGTGTGCGGGATCACCACCGCTACCTCGGGCACGGTCCGCGTGGGCGGGCATGACACGATCACAGATTTCCGCGCCGCCCGTGCGATGATTGGGCTCGTGCCACAGGAGATCAACCTCGAGCCGTTCGAGAAGGTGATCAGCACTGTCAATTTCTCGCGCGGGCTGTTTGGCAAGCCGTCAAATCCGGCGCTGATCGAGAAAATTCTGCGCCAGCTGTCGCTGTGGGACAAGCGCGACAGCCAGATCCGCGCGCTCTCGGGCGGCATGAAGCGCCGTGTGCTGATCGCCAAGGCGCTGAGCCACGAGCCGCGCGTGTTGTTTCTGGACGAGCCAACCGCCGGCGTGGACGTAGAGCTGCGCCGCGATATGTGGGAGATTGTGGCAGAGCTGAAACGCGACGGTGTGACCATAATCCTCACCACCCATTATATCGAGGAAGCAGAGGCGATCGCTGACCGGATCGGCGTAATTGCAAGCGGAGAAATCTTGCTGGTTGAGGATAAAGACAAGTTGATGGCGCGGATGGGCAAGAAGGAGCTGGAGGTCCAGCTGTCAGAGCGGATTACGGAAATCCCTGCCAGCCTGACCATGGATGCCTTGCGGCTGAGCGATGATGGCAGCGCGCTGATTTATACCTACGACACCAATCGAGAGCGGACGGGTATCACCAAACTGCTGGGCGATGTTGCCGCTGCCGGACTGGTCCTGCGTGATGTGGTGACGCGGCAATCGAGCCTTGAAGATATTTTTGTGGACCTCGTCCATGAGGGAGATGCGCCATGAACTGGACCGCCGTAAAATCCATTTATACGTTCGAGATGGCGCGGTTTTTCCGCACGATCACGCAGAGCTTCATCTCGCCTGTGCTGTCCACATCGCTTTATTTCGTAGTGTTCGGTGCTGCCATCGGAAGCCGCATTCAGGAGGTCGAGGGCGTGACCTATGCGGCCTTTATCGTCCCCGGCCTCATCATGCTAAGTGTGATCACGCAATCTATCTCCAACGCCAGCTTCGGGATCTATTTTCCTAAATTCATCGGTACGATCTTCGAGTTACTCTCGGCACCGGTGAATTTTCTGGAGATCGTTATGGGGTATGTGGGGGCGGCGGCGACCAAGGCGCTGTTTATCGGCGTGATCATCCTCGCCACAGCTTACTTGTTCGTCGATTTCGAGATCCAGCACCCCTTTGCCATGGTCGGGTTTCTGATACTGACCTGCATCAGCTTTTCGCTCATGGGGTTCATCATTGGCATCTGGGCTGGCAATTTCGAGCAGTTGCAGCTGGTGCCTTTGCTGATCATCACGCCGCTGGTGTTTCTGGGTGGCTCGTTCTACTCGATCTCCATGCTGCCGCCTGTGTGGCAGATCATTTCCCACTTCAATCCGGTCGTCTACCTGATCTCCGGTTTCCGCTGGTCGTTCTTCGGGTCGGCGGATGTGCCCATCGGGCTGAGCCTGTTTGCCATCGCGGGATTCACGGGGCTGTGCCTGTCGGTGATCTGGTGGATCTTCAAAACGGGCTGGCGCATCCGGCAATAAACCTGAGCGCCCTCCTTGTTGCCGGACGCGGGGGGCTCTACATGTGCATAATGAAACAATGGCTTCCCTTTATAAAAAGCGATCCCGTCGTCTCGGTGGTCCGCCTGTCAGGCACGATCAGCACGGGTGGGCGCGGCACGCTGAATGACGCATCGCTGGCACCACTGATTGAAAAGGCGTTCACCCGCGGCAAGCCTGTGGCGGTCGCGCTGGAGGTGAATTCACCCGGTGGTAGTCCCGTACAATCCTCACTGATCGGCGCGCGCATCCGGCGGCTGGCGGAGGAGAAAGATATTCCCGTCATCGCCTTCGTCGAGGATGTTGCGGCTTCGGGCGGCTACTGGCTGGCTGCGGCGGCGGACGAGATTTATGCCGATACTTCCTCGGTTCTGGGTTCCATCGGCGTGATCTCGGCGAGCTTCGGTTTGCATGAGTTGCTGGCGAAGAACGGGGTTGAGCGGCGGGTCTATACGGCTGGGAACTCCAAATCCATGCTGGACCCGTTCCGGCCTGAAAATCCGGAAGATGTCGCGCGGCTCAAGGAGTTGCTGGAGGATATTCACGCAAATTTCAAAGAGCATGTGACAGCACGCCGACAGGGCAAGCTGGTGACAGACCGTGATCTGTTTACCGGCGAAATCTGGCTGGCGCGCAAGGCGATCGAGATGGGGCTGATTGATGGGATCGGCCACCTCAAGCCGCACTTGCAAGAGCGGTTTGGCAAGAAGGTCAAACTGCGCCGCTACGGTGCGAGAAAGGGTCTGCTGGCGAGGTTCGGCACCCAGATCGTCGGGGACGCCCTGCACAGCGTGGAAGAACACGCGCAATTCGCGCGGTTCGGCCTGTAATATGATCTTCAAGATTGTAGCGCTTTTTCTGGTTTTTATCGGTGTGCTCGGCTGGTTTGGTAAAATGCATTGGATCGGGGGCAAGACCCTGACCCAGCGGAAATGTAAAGTCTGCGGTCGCTACCGCATCGGAAAAGGGCCCTGCGCCTGTGGAGGGAAACGCGGATGATGACTGCATGGCTGCTGTCGGGCCTCGGGCTGTTGATCTTGTTGCTTGCCGGTGACGCGCTGGTAAAGGGTGCGGTAAACCTGAGTTTGCGGATCGGTATTCCGGCGCTGATCGTCAGCTTGACAGTGGTAGCCTTCGGCACCTCTGCACCTGAACTTCTAATCTCGATCAAGGCGGTGATGGATAATGTGCCAGGCATCGCATTAGGCAATGTGGTGGGCTCGAACACTGCCAACATCCTGTTGGTTCTGGGGATACCCGCTCTTCTTGCCACGATGCACACGTCCGAGTGTAACACCCGAAAATCCTTCAACCACATGATCGCGGCTTCGCTGCTGTTTATCGCGCTCGCCTATCGCGGCGTGTTTGACTGGGTATCATCATTGATCCTTTTGGCGGCCCTTGCCGCGATGCTGTATGATGCGGCGCGCGATGCGCGGGCGCACAAATCGGCGGATGCGGCCTCTCCGGCAGTAGACGAAGAAGAGCTGGAAGGCGTTGACCCCGATATGCCCGGCTGGCGCATTGCCCTGTTTCTGGTACTGGGTCTGGTGGGCCTGCCGTTGGGCGCATCGCTTTTGGTTGATAACGCGACGATCATCGCCAAGGCGTTCGGCGTTAGCGACACCGTGATCGGCCTGACTTTGGTGGCTATCGGGACATCGCTGCCAGAGTTGGCCACAACGGTAATGGCAGCGTTGCGCCGTCAGGCGGATGTGGCGCTGGGCAATGTGATCGGTTCAAACATGTTCAACCTGTTGGGCATCATCGGGGTGGCAGGTCTTGTTGGCCCGATAGCAGTAGACCCCACCTTCCTGCAATTTGACCTCTGGGTCATGCTCGCTGCGTCCTTGGTGCTCATCCCGTTTGTATATTTGAACCAGAATATCAATCGTGTCTGGGGAATTGCCCTTACCGCCCTATATGCCATCTATCTATTTGTGGTTCTGGTTGGCTAGGGATTTTACGATGAAACGAGCATTGGTAACCGGCGCGGGCAAGCGCCTTGGCCGCGCTATGGCGCTCTACCTTGGGGGGCGCGGCTATGACGTAGCAGTGCACTACGCCACATCGTCGGATGGGGCAGACGCCGTTGCGGGCGAGATCGAGGCGATGGGCCAGCGTGCGGTTACGGTGCAGGCGGACCTGCTGGAACTGGACGCGATGGAACAACTGCTGCCATCTGCCGCGAAGGCCTTGGGGGGGCCGGTGACCTGTCTGGTCAACAACGCCTCTATATTTGAATACGACACCCTTGCCAGCGCCACACGCGAAAGTTGGGACCGACACATCCATTCCAACCTGCGCGCGCCACTGATGCTGTCGCAGGCCATGGCAGCGCAGGGTTTGGAGGCCGAATACGATGATGCCGGAGAACCTCTGGCCGCCGGTCTGATCGTCAATATGCTCGACCAGCGTGTGCGCAAACTTACGCCCGAATTCATGACCTATACCATCGCCAAGATGGGGCTCTGGGCACTGACGCAAACGGCTGCACAGGGGCTGGCGCCGCACATCCGTGTTAACGCCATCGGGCCGGGGCCGACCTTGCAAGGTAGCCGCCAGTCTCAGGCGCATTTTGAGGCGCAGCGCAATGCCACAATACTGGGGCGCGGGGCCAATCCGGCTGACATAAATGCCGCCTTGGGGTATTTTCTGGATGCGCCTGCGGTTACTGGGCAGTTGTTGTGTGTGGATGGGGGTCAGCATATGGCATGGCAGACACCGGATGTGCTGGGCGTCGAGTAAAGGCACAGACGGGAAAAGTTTTGCACGTTCGCCTTGCCGCTACGTCAAACGCCACAAGTTAGGGTCGTAAATCCCTACTTTACAAAGGTGAAATATTAATACCATTGAAAATCAATGGCTTGTATAAATGCCTAAAAATTGAACATATTAACGAAGCGTTTAGAATGTAACGGAAAATCATCGACCACGGAAAGTTATCAGCAGAGTTATCCACAGGAAAAGTGGAGATCTTTGCGATTGCTGCGGTCCCTGAAATATGGGCTAAGAGAGAGAATCGAAAGCGTATGTCTGATGTCGGGCAGATCCAGCCAACGGGTTATGAGGTTATTCAGGGCTATCTGAAAACACTCGACGGCTCGCCGGGCGTCTACCGTATGCTCGATGCCGAGAGCCGCGTGCTTTATGTGGGTAAGGCGCGTAATCTGCGCGCGCGGGTCGGCAACTATGCCCGGCCATCAGGGCACAGCCCGCGCATCGCGCGGATGATCGACAATACCGCGTCGATGATGTTTCTGACGACCAAGACCGAGACCGAGGCGCTGCTGCTCGAGCAGAACCTGATCAAGCAGCTCAAGCCGAAGTTCAACGTGCTTCTGCGCGATGACAAGAGCTTTCCAAACATTCTGGTCACTGACGGCCACGACTATCCACAGATCAAAAAGCATCGCGGCGCGAAGAAGGAGAAGGGCGCGTACTACGGCCCCTTTGCGAGCGCAGGCGCCGTCAACCGCACGCTGAACCAGCTCCAGCGGGTGTTTTTGCTACGGGATTGTTCGGATAGCCAGTTCGAGACACGCACGCGGCCCTGTCTGCAATACCAGATCAAACGCTGCTCGGCTCCTTGCGTGGGCAAAATCAGCGCGGAGGAGTATCGCCAGACGGTACAGGACGCGCAGAAGTTCCTCTCGGGCAAAAGCACCGGTATCCAGACGCGGCTCGCCGCCGAGATGGCGCAGGCGAGCGAGGAGATGGAGTTCGAGCGTGCCGCTGCGTTGCGCGACCGGATCAAGGCTCTGACGCAGGTGCAGACCACGCAAGGCATCAACCCCAAAGGTGTTGAGGAGGCCGATATCATCGCTCTGCATCTGGCCGACGGTCAGGCCTGCGTTCAGGTGTTCTTCATCCGCTCGGGTCAGAACTGGGGCAACCATGACTATTACCCGCGCGTCGTTGATGATGTGGAGGCGGCGGAGGTGCTGGAGGCCTTCATCGGCCAGTTTTATGACCAACGCGATCCGCCGCGCCAGCTGATCCTGAGCCACGAGATCGAGAACCCCGATCTGATGGCAGACGCTCTGGCGAGCAAATTGGGCCGCAAGGTCGAGTTGCTTGTGCCGCAGCGTGGCGAGAAGGCAGAGTTGGTCGATGGGGCACTGCGCAACGCGCGCGAAAGCCTTGCACGCAAGATGGCGGAGAGCGCGACACAGACCAAGCTGCTCAAGGGGCTGGCCGAGGCCTTCGATTTGCCTAAGGTGCCTGACCGAATCGAGATTTACGATAACTCCCACATTCAGGGCGCCTTTGCTGTGGGGGCTATGGTTGTTGCCGGACAGGAGGGGATGATCAAGAACCAGTACCGCAAGTTCAATATCCGCGGTGATGATTTGACCCCCGGCGATGACTTCGGCATGATGAAGGAAGTTCTGACGCGCCGTTTCAAGCGCCTGATCAAGGAAGACCCCGAGCGGCGTGAAGGCCACTGGCCCGACCTGCTGCTGATTGACGGCGGCGCGGGGCAGGTGAGTGCGGTGCGCGAGATTATGCGTGAATTCGGGGTCGAGGATATACCGATGGTCGGGGTCGCGAAAGGCTTGGACCGTGATGCGGGCAAGGAGGAGTTCCACCGTACGGGTAAGCCGGTCATGGCGCTGCGCCACAATGATCCGGTGCTGTATTTCATCCAGCGCATGCGTGATGAGGCGCACCGCTTTGCGATCGGAACGCACCGTGCGAAACGCGCGAAATCGGTTGGGGCGACACCACTGGACGATGTGCCGGGCGTGGGCGCCGCGCGGAAGCGGGCGCTATTGGCGCATTTTGGCTCTGCCAAGGCAGTGAGTCGCGCAAACCTTCATGATTTGAAAGCCGTCGAAGGGGTATCCGGCGCGCTGGCTGAAACGATTTATGCCTATTTCCATGAAAAAGGGTGATCGAGCGCTGATGTTGTCCTGCGGAGCGATGGCGGGATCGAGTTTAAAGGCACAATGAAAAGGGCGACGGCGGATTTCCGGCATCCTTGTGGCCGGCGCAGCGGGTTCGTGCTTTTACGTTATTGTTGTGCGGTGTAGGATGCCTATATGAAGTGGAACTTGCCCAATATCCTGACCGTGATACGTCTTGCCGCTGCGCCTGCTGTCGCAGTGATGTTTTTATATTTTACAAGACCTTATGCTGATTGGTTTGCACTGATTTTGTTTGTGACCGCTGCGGTGACGGACTGGTTTGACGGCTATCTTGCCCGTGCGTGGGGGCAAGAGACCAAGCTGGGTGCAATGCTGGATCCGATTGCCGACAAGGCGATGGTGGTGATTGCGCTGATGGTGATCATCGGCTTTTCGAGCTGGTCACCTTGGTTGGTGCTGCCTGCAACCGTGATCCTGTTTCGCGAGGTATTTGTCTCGGGACTGCGGGAATATCTGGGCGATACGGCGGGCACGTTGAAAGTGACCAAACTGGCGAAATGGAAGACCGCGTTGCAGATGACGGCGATTGCGGTGTTGTTCGGTCAGGGTGTGTTCGAACATTATCTGGGGATGAGCATCTACGGCATGGATGAAGCACAGGTGTCGGCGGTCCTGAGCGGAGCGGAAGAGGATTTGCTGGGGTTGGGCTGGAAGGTCAGGGCAATGGAATGGTCCGGACTGATCGGGCATTGGCTGCTGTGGGGTGCTGCCGCGCTTACGGCGGTGACCGGGTTTGATTACCTGCTCAAGGCGATGCCACATCTCAGGGAGGGTCGGTGATGGATGTTTTGTATTTTGCATGGGTACGCGAGCGCATAGGACTGCCGCGCGAAGTGGTGAAAACGAATGCCGCGACCGTTGCGGAACTGGTGGATGAATTGCGCGCCCGCGAGGAGCGCTATGCCGCTGCCTTCGAGGATCTGAGTGCGCTTCGGGTGGCGCTGGATCAGGAGCTGGCCGATTTTGATGCTCCGCTTGCCGGTGTGCGCGAAGTAGCCTTCTTCCCGCCGATGACAGGGGGCTGACATGCGCGTGTCCGTGCAGGAGCAGGCGTTTGATCCGGGCGTGGAGCTGACTGCGTTTTCGACGGGGCACAGCGACATCGGTGCGATTGTGACCTTTACGGGTATCGTGCGGGATCTGCCGGACGAGAATATGGACGCCATGGAGATCGAGCATTATCCGGGCATGACCGAAAAAGCGATCTCGGCAATGGTGCAAGAGGCCAGGACGCGGTTTTCGCTGGGCGATGTTTTGGTGATTCATCGATACGGGCGCCTGCAACCGGGCGAGATGATCATGATGGTGGCCACGGCCGCTCGGCACCGCAAGGATGCTTTTGACGCAGCGACTTTCCTGATGGATTACCTCAAGTCCCGCGCCCCATTCTGGAAGCGAGAGATTTCCGCAACAGGGGCCGAATGGGTCGCGGCAACCGACGAGGACGAAGCGGCGCTTGCGCGCTGGTAGCTGCGTTGATCCATATCAATGTGGTAAAGTTGGCCTAGTGATAGGCTGAGTAAGTCATTTTGAGGAGGATAGGATATGTTTACGTCGATTGTTGTCGGGTTTGATGGCTCGGACGCTGCTGGACGCGCGTTGCGGATGGCCTGTGGCATTGCCAAAAAGTTCGGGGGCGGTTTGCAGATCGTCCACACACCCCGGGATGAAACCGTGACCTATGCAGCGGATGCGATTTCCGGCTTTTACGTTGGTCCGAATGCGGCGCATCAGGATATGTTGCGTGAAGCGGCGGAAAAGGTCTGTGAGCAAGCATTGAGCATTGCGGCCGAAGAGGGCGTAAAGGCGGTGGAGGCCCATGTCGGTCATGGCGATCCTGCTCATGATGTATTGGACCGCGCCGCAGTCGTGAATGCAGATCTTATCGTAACGGGGCGCCGTGGATTGGGTGACTTTAGTGCGTTGGTTCTGGGCAGTACCTCGCACCAGATCAGCAAACACGCGAAATGTGCCTGCCTTACGGTGCCTTGATCAGCTTGCCTGCTGGCTTTCGATGTAGGCACGCATTTCTTCTGCTTCGTGACGCGCGTCGCGCAGACCATCCATCGCGGCGCGCAGTTCGGCTTCGGTTTGGGACAACTGGTTGGTCAGTTCGGCCTCGCGCTGTTGCAGGTAGGTAATCGCCTGATCGCGGGTTTCCTCGGCCTCGTGCAATTCCTGGCTCATCCGGTCCAGCTGGGCCACGTCGTCGGCGGCCACGCGGGTAAAGCGGTGCAGCAGCCAGTTGGCAAACCACCCCATGCAAAATGCGACAAAAAGAATGATGGCTGTGGCGAGTACAAATTCAAATCGGCTCATTCGGTAGCGCTTTCTTCGGTCGGTTCTTCGGAAGACGTATTACCGTTTTGGTCAGTGTTTTCCAGCGTTGTTTCTGCAGGTGTTGCCTCACCCTCGGGCGTGATCAGGCGGAATTCGATGCGGCGGTTGGCTTCCCGACCCGCTTCGGTGCCGTTATCCGCTACTGGGTTTTCCTCGCCATAGCCTACGGCCTTGAAAGTGCTGGTAACGACGCGCCGCGCGCGCAGTTCGTTGAGCACAGATTCGGCGCGGCTCTGGCTGAGAGAGAGGTTCATCTCTTCGCGACCCTGGCTATCGGTGTAGCCCTGGATTTCCAGGGGAATGTCACCGCAGCGTTTCAGCAAAGTCGCGATGCTGTCCATAGTGCCCAGTGCCGAAGCGTCGATGGTGGCGGAACCCGGTTCAAAGTTGATCTTGCCAGCTGCCACAATGGTACCGATCTCGGCCTCGCACTCGGCTGGTGTGGGCAGGCCCAGCACAGGGTCGAGCTGCTTTTGGTAGGTGACGTTGACGTCAAAGGGCGCGCCTTCGCCCATCTTTCCGGCCAGCATGGCGGAGATTTCGGTGGAGGCATCAGGATTGCCGGTGTTGCCGGTGAGCATGATATTGTCGGGCAATACGCGCACCGAGCCGTTCTCCAGTTTGCCCAACGCTTCTAGCCCGGCGAGGACGCGGCTGGGCCAATCGGTGGGTAGATCATCCACTACGCGCGTAGCGGTAAACACCTTGTCCGAGCCGAAACGCGCTTTGGCAAAGCTGCTGGTGAGCTCGCGCAAGGCATCGTTGTTGACCCGGCCGCGCAACTGTACCTGTCCCTCAGGGCTCAGCGTCGCGGTAAATTCTGGCGGGCCTGCGTTCGGATCGGACGTTTGCGGCAGCTTGGATTGCAGGGCAAAAACGGGCGGCAGCGCGTTCTCAAGCTCGCCCACGACGGTATCGAAATCGGATTGGCTGGTGCCTTCGGCCGCCAGCAGAGAAATGTCGGCATCGACAATCGTGATGGAGCCTTGCCCAAGTTTTGTCAGGGCATTTATCGACGCGGTGACGGCATCTGCCCAACGCGGGCTTGGCACGCCGAGGCCCACGGTGCAGCGCGGATCAACTGCGCCTGCGGTCTTGCCGGCGCTAATGATGCGTTCGGCGGCCAGATCCGTATCGGCGGAGCAGGCGTCAAAGCTGGCGCCCTCTTCGGTGATCTGGAACCGGGTCGTGAAGGGGGTGATCACTGGGCGCGGTGCGGATATATCCAGCACCAGGGTCATCTGCGCGGGCACCATGCGGCGCAGGTTTTGTTCCAGCCGGGCCTTTTCTTGCGCGCTGTCGGTGATGGCGGTGATGGCCACGCGCTGCGCCTCGATGGAGATTTTTGCGCGGGGCAGGCTGCTCATCGCTGAAAGCGCATAGTCCAGCGCGCTCGACCAACCGTCGGGCGGCGGATAGTCGGCCACTTCCAGCAGGTCTGTTACACCGGCGGAACCAGCGATGCTATTGAAGCGTGCGATTACATATTCACGATCAGTGCTGGCAGGGATCAGGCCGATCACGGACAGGCCGCTGTCATTGCGCAAGATTTCGGCCGAGAATTTTGGAGCGGCAATGGCCTCTTGGGCAGCGACGCCCATATCGTCGATTACGCGCGCCGCATCGACAACCGAGCCCGCTGTAGTCAACGCAGAGAAGCGCACCGCTTCGGTAGGGGCGATACCCGAGAGAGATACCTGAAGGCCGTTCGCCTCGACTTCGGCCCACGTCATGCCTTTGGCGTCCAGCGCGTCCCTTACCCCGATTTCCGATGTGTCCTCAATCAGGCTCACCGAGAAATTGGCTGCTACAAGAGAAACCATGGCGGCAGCTGCAAAGGTCAGGAAGATGGTCAGCAGGGAGGAGAGGCGCATTGGCACTTTCACAGTAGTTTAACAATTAAGCACGGGTGTACGCCGCTGGCGCGGGTGGTGCAATCAAAGGAGTAGCGCTGCGGCGAAAAACAGCAGCGGAATAATGCCGGTGTCGCGGTTAACCCGAAACAATTGCAGCATTTTGTCGGAATTGTGGATGTCCAGTCCGCGCAGTTGCCACGCCATATGCCAGCCCATCGCCCAAGGCCCCACAATGGCCACAGCCAGCGCGGGTACGGAGGCTGTATTTACCCCTGCATAGATCACGGCGATGCCCATGAGCCCTACCGTGGCCATCAGAAAGCGGCGTAGCCAGTGGTTTGTATTCTCGCCAAACAGCCGCGCGGTGGATTTGACCCCGATCAGCGCGTCGTCTTCTGTGTCCTGATGCGCATAGATAGTGTCATAGAAAAGCGTCCATGCAATTCCGGCCAGGTAGAGCACGACAGCAGGTGCATCCAGCCGACCCGTATGGGCCGTCCATGCCAGCAGCGCACCCCAGTTGAACGCGAGCCCCAGAAACACCTGCGGCCACCATGTAAAACGTTTCGCAAAGGGATATATCGCAACGGGAATCAGTGCCAGCACCCCCAAGCGGATCGCGGCGGCGTTATAGGTCAGCAAGATCCCGAAGGCTACCAGCGCCTGAACCACCATCCAGACTGTGGCGGCCTTGACCCCCACCTGACCCGAAGGGATTGGCCGTGAGCGGGTGCGCGCCACCTGCGCGTCTATGTCGCGGTCTGTGATATCGTTCCACGTACAGCCCGCGCCGCGCATCAGAAACGCGCCAACGGCGCAGCTGGCAAAAATCCACAGATCGAACCAGCCTGCCTGCCCGTCAAAGAGCATCGCCAAGGACAATCCCCACCAGCAGGGAATCAGGAGCAGCCATGTGCCGATGGGCCTGTCTGCACGGCTGAGCCGCAGATAGGGTCGCGTGGCTGCGGGGGCGTAAAGGTCTACCCAGTTGCGCGAATAGGCATCCGCGACCACGCCGTTTTCCGGTTGCTCTGGCGGTGGGGCACTGTCTTGCATATATCCAACCCTATGGATGCGAAAATCAGACTGTATGTAGAGCACCCTTTGGGGTCGGGGCAATCGGTTCCTTTGGACCGCGCGCAGGCACATTACCTCTTCGGGGTGATGCGGGAGGGCTTGGGCGCGCAAATATTGCTGTTCAATGGCCGCGACGGTGAGTGGCGCGCGGAAGTAACTGATGCAGGCAAGCGCGCCGGAGAGGTGCAGTGCCAAGAGCAGACCAAAACTTTGCAGATGCCACCCGATCTGTGGCTGTGCTTTGCGCCGATCAAAAAGGCGCGCACCGATTTCATTGTGGAAAAAGCGACCGAGATGGGGGCTGCACGCATTTTGCCGGTGCAGACCGAATTCACCAACTCCGGCCGCATCCAGCGCGACCGTTTGCAAGCGCACGCAGTCGAGGCCGCCGAGCAATGCGGTGGCACTTGTGTGCCTGAAGTGGCCGAAATGGTGCGCTTTGGCCGCCTGATGGACAGTTGGGACCCCGCCCGCAGGATTATGTTCTGTGACGAGGCGCTGGCCCACGGCGCGCCTGCGCACCTCACGGGTGCGTCCGGCCCTTGGGCCATTTTCATCGGTCCCGAAGGCGGCTTCTCCGAGCGCGAGCGCGCCAAGCTGACTGCGTTGGAGCAGACCGTGGCCGTATCGCTCGGTCCGCGCATCCTGCGGGCGGACACGGCTGCGGTGGCCGCCATGACCGTCTGGCAGCAGGCCTGCGGAGACTGGCAATGAAGGGAGCGCGCGATGTTTTTCCGGCCTGAGGCAAAAGCCGCATTGTGGCGCTGGCGCGAGGTGCTGGTTGCGGCCGCGCTGGCGTTGCTTGGTGCGTGGTGGATTGTCGGGCCCGGCGGGTTGCTGGCCGTACCCGGCTGGGCGCTGGTGCTGGGCGGTTGTGCATTGTGTTTCGTCGGCGTGCAGCGCGCACGGTTCCGCGGTGCAGGGGATGGTCCGGGTGCCGTGCAAGTGGTTGAGGGTCAGATCTCTTATTTCGGGCCATTGACGGGAGGCGTTGTCGCGCTGACTGCGCTGGATCGGCTGACGCTCGATGCCACGCTCAAACCCGCGCATTGGCGTTTGGAGACGGCCGATCAGCCGCCTCTGATGATTCCCGTGAATGCGGCTGGATCGGACGCGCTTTTTGATGCCTTTGCCACGTTGCCTGCCCTACGGACCGAGCGGATGCTGTCCGAATTGCGCAGGCGTGAGGGCCACGCAGTTGTGATTTGGGAACGCAAACCCTTGCGTCCGGCACACGCCCTGCTGCATTGACGACCAAGAGATTCTCCGCAAGGCTGCGGATCAACCCACAGCGGAGTGCCCTTCATGTCTATTCCACAAGCCGGCGGCGGCCCGATCGAGCATTTTGACCAACTGGCTGAATACCTTGCGGACGGCTGCAAGCCCAAAGAGCAATGGCGCATCGGTACCGAGCACGAGAAATTCGGCTACTGCAAAGACACGCTTTTGCCGCTGCCCTATGAGGGTGACCGCTCGATCCGCGTCATGCTGGAAGGCCTGCGCGACCGCCACAACTGGTCCCCCGTTGAGGAGGGTGGCAAGCTGATCGGGCTGGAAAAAGACGGCGCCAATGTGAGCCTTGAGCCGGGTGGCCAATTGGAACTGTCCGGCGCGCCGCTGGAGACGATCCACGAGACATGCGACGAGGTGAACGTCCACCTGCGCGAGGTCAAGGACGTGGCGGACGAGATCGGTGTAGGATTTATCGGGCTGGGCGCGGCACCCAACTGGACCCACGACCAGATGGATCTGATGCCGAAGGGCCGCTACAAGCTTATGGATGCCTATATGGGCAAGGTCGGCACGATGGGCCGCGTCATGATGCGCCGGACCTGTACGGTGCAGGTGAACCTTGATTTCGGCTCGGAAGCGGACATGGTGCAGAAAATGCGCGTAGCTGTGGCCTTGCAGCCGGTGGCAACCGCGCTGTTTGCCAACTCCCCGTTTTTCGAGGGCAAGGTGAACGGCCATAAATCATGGCGCAGCCGCGTCTGGCGCGATCTGGATTCCGCGCGCACCGGCATGATCCCGTTTATCTTCGAGGAAGGCTTCGGGTTCGAGGCCTGGGTGAACTACGCGCTCGATGTGCCGATGTACTTCGTCTACCGCGACGGCAAGTACATTGACGCGCTGGGCATGTCCTTCCGTGATTTCATGGCGGGCAAGCTGCCGGCATTGCCTGGCGAGACGCCGACGCTGAGCGATTGGGCCGACCACCTGACCACCGCCTTCCCCGAGGCGCGGATGAAGAAATACATCGAGATGCGCGGCGCTGATGGCGGCCCGTGGCGCAGGCTGTGCGCGCTGCCCGCCTATTGGGTAGGAATGATGTATGACCAGAACGCGCTGGATGGCGCTTGGGATCTGGTGAAAGACTGGGATGCAGAGACGCGCGATGCGCTGCGGGTCGCGGCCTCGATCGATGGGCTGCAAGCGGAAGTGAACGGGATCAAGATGATTGATCTGGCCCGCGAGACTGTTGCACTGTCTGAGGCCGGTCTGAAAGCCCGCGCGCGTAGCGGCGCAGGCGGTCTGGTGCCGGACGAGACGCATTTCCTCAACGCGCTGAAAGAAAGCGTCGAGACCGGCAAAACCCCTGCTGACGAGTTGTTGGACTGTTACAACGGCGAGTGGAAGGGCGACCTGAGCCGGATCTACGCGGACTTCTCTTACTGAGCGATGCGTCAGGCCGCAGGCGCAGACTTGAGAACGCGGCTGCGGTAGTAGTCGGCTATCTCTGCCTTGCGGGCGGCCTGCATGTCGGGCGTCACGGGCTTGTCCTTGTCGAATAGCGTTGCATAGCCCTGCATCGCGCGTTTGTGTGCATCGACAGTCACAGGTTTGCCTTTGGTGTTGGCTGGCGCTGATTTAGGCGCACCGTGAACAGTGGCGCGGTCACTGGACGGCATGCAGTAAAATACCAGCAGAACAAGAGCACCGACAAACGGCACGAACTGCAACAACCACCAGAAGCCGGATATCCCCACGTCATGGAGGCGGCGCACGGACAGGCTGGTGAAAGGTATGAACGTGACGAGTATGTAATATGTGGTGCTGAAGTCGAATGGGCTTAGCGCATAAATCGCTGTGGGATTTGCGCCGTTCGCAATCGACGATACCATCATGAAGTCCATAACGCTGGCGACCATGCCGCCGATTGTCAGGAACAGGGTGGCCCACCAGTATTCCGACCGCGTGGCACGCCCCTTGAAATTGAAAATATTCACTAATGCCAGATTAATTGCTGTCAAAGGACCGGTCATGTGGCTTTTTCCTGTTTTCTTTTTGCCAGATTGCAAAAGACACATGGCTTAAAAAGGGGCGAAATGTGTTCACTTGGGGGCTATGGTTGAAAAAAAGCCCGCAAGGTTGCGGATGTTGGTTCTACTGATTGAAGGGGTGGGGAAGTTTGCCTTGTCGTCAATAAAGTCGAGCTCCAAACATCAGGCTGCTAACCTGAGTGTTGCCCTGATCAATATTACGCCGCCAGCGCGGTCAGTCGCCCACCTCCACTTTGACGCGGAGGGTCATAGTGGAGGCGGAAACCAAGGCTTCAAGGTTCCGAGCGATTTAGAGAAAAGCAAAAACTGAGCGATTCTTCCGACCAGTCGTATCGCGGCATCAGGACCAAGTGAGGCGTAGCATCGGCTTCTACCTCGTGCTTGCAATCACCTGATCGAGCATATCGCGACTAGAGGTGGAGTGATGCGCGAGCATCCCCGACTGGCGTTGTTGGCCGCATCGAAGCGTCTCATCTATTTATTCTGTAATTACAGAATTGTTAGGCTTGATGAATGCGTAAGCAAGACCGCCTGCAGGTGGGCCGTTCGCTCACTCCTGCCGGTTGAGGCTGACGCTGAATATACCGGACGAAATTCGCATCTGTCGCAGAGTCTGCTGTGCGCCTGCGGTGTCATAGGTCAACTCCATCCGCGCGTTAGATATGCCCAGCGGAGACAGATGCCCCGGGCCTGCAACAACTTTGTAGGATAGCGTGCAGCTCAGCGCGTTGCCCGATTGCGTGCTGCTATTCGACTGGATCGTAACGACGCGGCGACCGTCATACATCTGTAGGGGCGCAGGGCAGCCTTTGGCACGGAACAGGTGGCCCATGGCGCGCACCGGGTCCCTTACGCCTTCGGGCACGCGAGCAATGTCTGACAACTCGGTCAACTCGTCTGCCGGAGTGATCGCAGTCTTCACCGCACGGCCCTTGGTGATCTCGACCTCGACGACCCGTTGCTTGCGCGAGGAGCGGCTGTCACCGGTAAAGCGGCTGCTGGCCGCATTGCCCGTGCTGGTACCCGTGAAAGTGCCGTTGAAAACCCCCAAAGGCGTGTTGTCGAGGGTTGAGCGGAGCGTGGCTGTGCCTCCGGCCTCCGTATAGCTCAGGTGCCCCAGTATTTTGCCGCCAAGCGATACGCTGTAGGTCTCGGCGCAGGCGGGCGCGGCCAACAAGAGGGCACAGAGTGCAAGCGCCTTCACGATTTCTGGCCGATTTTAGGCTCGGTGCCCGCGCGGATGCGGGTGATGTTGGCGCGGTGGCGCCAGAAGACGATCAGGGTCAGCAACAGGCAGAGCAGATAGGTGGTGCCGTACCCCATCAAGATTACCAGAACACTTGACGCGCCCGCGGCCAGCAGTCCGCCCATCGAGGACATCCGCGTCAGGCCTGCACCAATCAGCCAGGCAACGCAGGCAGCGATTCCCGCAGGCCACGCCAGCGCCAGCAATATCCCGAGGAACGTCGCCACTCCCTTGCCGCCCTTGAAACCCAGCCAGACCGGATAGCAATGCCCGATCATCGCGGCGAGGGCGGCAAGCTGCGCCGCGTCCTCGCCCGCAAGACTGCGCGCCAGCAGAAGTGCCACTGCGCCCTTGGCTCCGTCCAAAAGAAGTGTCGCAATCGCAGCAGGCTTGGAGCCTGTACGCAGGACGTTGGTTGCCCCGATATTACCGGACCCGATCTCACGCAGGTTGCCCAAGCCCAGTACTTTTGCCACCAGCACCCCAAACGGGATGGAGGCCAGAAGGTAACCTATAGCGGCCCAGAGTAACAAAATGGCAACGGAGTTTTCAATCAGCGGCATGGGAGACCTTCCGGTTCAGACAGTGTAGACGCAGGTGCCCGCGACATAGGTTGACAGAACCTTACCCTGCATGCGCACACCGTCGAAAGGGGTATTGCGCGATTTCGACAGAAGCGTGGCGCGATCCAGCACAAAAGGCGTATGCGCGTCAAACAGCACCAGATCCGCAGGCGCGCCCTCGGCCAGCCGACCCGAAGGCAGGCCCAACCGCTTCGCCGGATTGAACGCTATTGCCCGCCAAAGCTGCGGCAGGGTGATCATATCTGCATGCCACAGACGCAGGGCTGCGGGGAGCAGCGTCTCCAGCCCGACCGCGCCCGAGGCCGCTTCCTCGAACGGTAGCCGCTTGCTTTCCTCGTCCTGCGGCGTGTGCATGGAGCAGACGATGTCGATCAACCCGCTGGCTACGGCTTCGACCATGGCGATCCGGTCCTCCTCGTCACGCAGCGGCGGCTTGAGCTTGAAGAACGTCCGGTAGTTCGCCACGTCGAGCGCATTCAGCGTCAGGTGGTGGATGCCGACACCAGCGGTCACATCCAGTCCGTTGCGCTTGGCGCGCTCCAGTGGCGGCAGGGACCGCGCACTTGTGATCTGGTCGGCGTGATACCGTGCGCCGGTCATCTCGACCAAGGCGATGTCACGGTCCAGTCCCATCCGCTCGGCCATGGGCGACACGGCAGGCAGGCCGCGCAGGGAGGCGAATTTGCCCGATGTCGCCACCGCGCCCTTGCTCAGCGTCGGCTCTTGCGGGTGGGCGATGACCAACGCACCCAGACCGCGCGCATAAGTAAGTGCGCGGGCAAATACTTTGGTGTCCGTCAGTACATGGTCGCAATCGGTGAACGCCACTGCGCCCGCATCCATCAGGAACCCGATTTCCGTCATCTCGCGCCCCTCGCGGCCTTTGGTAAGGGCGGCCATGGGCAGGACGTTCACCGGGGCCGCCTCATTGGCGCGGCGTGTGACGAACTCCAGTACCTCAGGGCTGTCGATGGCGGGGGTGGTGTCGGGGCGGGTGATCATCGTGGTGACACCGCCCTTGGCTGCCGCCAGCCCGGCCGAGCGGTAGCTTTCCTTGTGCCGCTCGCCCGGCTCGCAGACTTTCACGCCCAGATCGACGATGCCGGGAGCAAGGTATTTGCCACGACAATCGACGATCTCACCCTTGGGGTTGGCCAGACCGCCTGCCGTCACGGCGGCAATGCGGCCGTCCTCGACGGTGAGAGATCCTGTCGTCTCGGTCCCGTTTTCGGGATCAATCAGCGTGGCGTTGATGAAATGAAGGGTCATGGCGTCTCTTTCTGGATCTGCAGCATGAGGTGGTACAGTTTTTCCACATCGTCAATGCGCGTAAACTGCGGGGCGGGGGTAGGCAGCGGGTGGCGTTTGCTGCGGCCGAGCGGGCCGAAGGTGACGGTATGTTCGTGATCAGTGGTGATTTTGGTTTTCGGCGTGATGCGGAATTTGCGCAGCGACGGTTTGCGCCACGGGTAGGACAGCCCGATGATCGCCCGCCGCGAGGTCAGTGTATAATAGCTGTACCGCCGCGCCAGCGTGTTGCGCAAGGCGCCATAGGCGGTCATGGCAAGGCCCGCGCTGAAATGGATCAGCCCGAACATCCAGAAAAAAGCGCCTGCACTTGCAGCAATCGCCATCCATAGAAGGGCAAAGCTGCTGAAGATCAGCCCGAAAACCAACGGAATGATGTCCTCGCGGGTGATGGCAAACACGGGGTCCGGGCGACCCTGCCACAGGATCTCTTCGCCCTCTTCCAATATGCCTTCCCACGGATCGCTCATGGCATCAGGCGTTCCCGTGCGCCAATGATTTGGGCTGCAACCGATGCGGGATCGATCACATAAGAAATGCGCACCCGTTGTCCGTCTTTGAGAAACAGCACCACACTCCACCCCAGCCGCGTGCGCACATCCGTGATGTCGGCCAGCGGGATGCGGATTTCGTCTTCGGGACCGTTGAACAGGACCGCATCGCTGCGCAGATACCAGCGGTTGTCGCGGACCGACCGCCAGCGCGCCGGATCTTCGACGCCCACGATATAGGTCAGCGCCAGCACCGGCCCGACATAGAGGATTTGCCAAAATCCGGTCGCGGCACCAATAGCCCAGCCAAAGAGCGCCATCACCCCCAGCGTGATCAGGCCCACGATCAGACTGCGACGCAAAAACACCCGCAGCGCAGGCGTCCAGACGGCGAGCGCATCGCTCATCCCGCCATCCAGACCATGCCGCCTGCAACGGCAAAGGCGACCAGCAGCGCGATCATCGCAATGCGGCCCGACATCTTGGGATCGGGTTTAGGTTCTTTCATGTGAATATCCACCATATCAGGAGAAGGAGCAGCAGCGCGGTTACACCAGTCAGGATGCTGCCCGCGCGGCTGCGACCAGTTGCAGCGCTGCCTTTGCCGGGTTGTTGTTTCGCGGACGCGGTGCGAATAGGCGCGGCAGCATGGCGTGCTTTGGGTTCCGCGTAGGAGCCGATCAGCGTCAGATCGGCGGCGGGCGCGAGTGTGATGTCGCCCTCGTCACTCACCCGCGAGAACAGCAGCAGCACATAGCCATCCAGCGCCTCCAGACGGCCACGATCCCGGTGCAGGGCGTCCCTATCCACGTCATACCCGTCTGAAAGATAGCGCGGAAGGCCGACGCCTGACAGATCGGAGAGGGCGAACAGTTCGAAATCATCATCACTCACCGGTTGGTTCAACAGCGTCGCAGCGAGCGCTTTCTTCGGCTGTTGTTTCAGCGCGCGGGCCATGTCGGCCATGGGGCGGGACACGGCGAAAACACGGATCACACCCTGTTCGCCGCGCAGGATTTTGATTGCGGACTTCACTGCGCGGCCTCCAGATGGGGCAGCAGACCAGCCGCGTCTTTAATGTAATCGAACCCGAAAGCGGATTTTTTTTCAGGATCTTGTCGCAGGAAGCTCACGCTGGGTGGGACAGTACTGTACTGCTTGGGCGTGGTCATCGCGCTGCGCGGGATCGCCTTTGCGCGGGTTTTCTGCCCTTCGATGCGGAAGAACAGAACGCGTTTGTCTGTGAGTGCATACCGCGTTGCCTCATAGACGCCCAGTTGTTTGTACGTGGCGCGTGCGGGGATCAGCACAAGAAATGCGGGCAGGATCAGCAGCCAGATGTCGTTGCCCGTGCCCCGTGCCGCCAGAATGATCGCTGCGGCTGCAAACAGCCCCGCCGCCGCCATCGGTGCCGAACCGTAGAGCCGCCAGTTGCGCCAGTGCAGCCGCGGTTGGGGCCGCCCGGTCCAGAGCAGTTTTTCGTCCGGCTCCAATACGTTATCCCAGAAATCTGATGTGTTCATCTGCGGCTGTCTGCAAGGTTGCGCGCCAGCAGGTCCATCGCCGCCATGCGCACCGCCACGCCCATTTCTACCTGATCCTGAATGACGCTGCGGTTGATGTCATCGGCCAGCGTACCGTCAATCTCGACGCCGCGGTTCATCGGTCCGGGGTGCATCACGATCGCATCCGGCTTGGCATGGGATAACTTCTCCGCATCCAGGCCATATCGGTGGTAATACTCCCTTTCGCTGGGGATAAACCCGCCGTCCATGCGCTCTTTTTGCAATCTCAACATCATCACCACGTCGACGTCTTTCAGTCCTTCGTGCATATCTTCGAATACTTCTACCCCGAATTCCGCAATACCCGACGGCATCAGTGTCGGCGGGCCGATCAGACGAATGCGGTTTTCCATCTTGCCCAGCAGCATGATGTTGGAACGCGCGACGCGGCTGTGGGCAATGTCCCCGCAGATGGCGATAGACAGGCGATGGAGCCGCCCTTTGGCGCGCCGGATGGTCAGTGCATCCAGCAGCGCTTGCGTCGGATGCTCGTGCCGCCCGTCGCCTGCATTGAGCACCGCGCAATTGACCTTCTGCGCCAACAGATCAACCGCACCGGATTGCGGATGCCGCACTACCAGCAGGTCGGGGTGCATCGCGTTCAGGGTCATCGCCGTATCAATCAGCGTTTCGCCCTTTTTGATGCTGCTGGCCTGCATGGCCATGTTCATCACATCGGCGCCCAGACGCTTGCCCGCGATCTCGAAACTCGCCTGCGTGCGGGTCGAGTTCTCGAAGAACATGTTGATCTGGGTCAGCCCTTGCAGGGCGGTGCCGTGTTTGTCGGGCTTGCGGTTCTGCTCGGCGTAGGTGTCGGCGAGATCTAGAAGAGTTGTGATCTCGGTCGGGTGCAGCGGCTCGATGCCAAGAAGATGGCGGTGGGCGAAACTCATGGCGGAAACCTCGGGCTGTTTGGGCCGTTATAGGGCGGGCGGCACAGGCGGGCAAGAAGCGGCGGATGAGGCATTTCGCACAGGCGGCACTGGGCGTAGAGTGACAGAATGGAATCAATGGATTTTATCACGGCGCGCGCGCTTCTGGAGTGGCAGGTTGAGCTGGGCGCGGATGAGTGCATCGGCGATGCCCCCGTGGACCGCTATGCGCTGCCCGACAAGCTGGCAAAGGCGAAGCAACCGGACCCCAAGCCGCATCTGACCAAAGGTCCGGTTCGGCTGGAGGAGCGCGATGCGGTGGCCGAGGCGCAGGCGGCGGCCAATTCAGCCAGCACGCTGCCAGAATTGCGCGCGGCGCTGGAGGCGTTCGATCTGTGCGATCTCAAGAAGGGCGCGCGCAACATGGTGTTCTGTGACGGCATCGCAGGCGCGCCTGTTATGATCGTGGGCGAAGCGCCGGGGGTTGAAGAAGACCGCAGGGGCAAGCCCTTTGTCGGTGCGTCGGGACAGTTGCTGGACCGGATGTTCGCGGCCATCGGCATGGGGCGCACGCAGGCGGACGCGCCGATCTATATCACCAACACGCTGCCCTGGCGTCCGCCGCACAACCGTGATCCGAAACCTGAAGAGATCGCGATGATGCTGCCGTTTCTGATCCGGCATATCCAGTTGGCGGATCCGAAGGTTCTGGTGCTGATGGGCAATTGGGCGTGTCAGGCGCTGCTGTCCAAACGCGGCATTACGCGGCTGCGCGGGACATGGACACAGGCTGTGGATAAGCCGACGTTGCCGATGTTCCATCCGGCTTATCTGCTGCGAAATCCTGCGGCCAAAAGAGACGCTTGGGCGGACCTGTTAAACTTGAAGGCGGCTGTGGATAAATGATTGATCCGGTGGTCTTGCTGGCTTTTGTGCCTGCGGCTCTTGCGCTGAATTTCACACCGGGACCGGACATGATGTTGTGTCTGGCGCAGGGTATGCGCTCGGGGCGGGCATCCGCTTGGGCGGCGAGTGCGGGGGTCAGTGCGGGGGCGTTTGTCCATGTGACCATCGCGGGGTTGGGCCTCGGCGCGGTTGTGGCTGCGTTTCCATGGGCGTTTACGGCTATCCGCTGGATCGGGGTGGCCTATCTGCTCTATCTTGCAGCGCAAGCGTTTCGCAGCAGTAAGGTTAAGTCAGGCGCCAAGGGGATGAGTCCGCTGCGGGCGTTCCGCGCGGGGCTTTTTACGAACTTGAGCAACTTCAAGGTGATCTGGTTCGTTCTTGCGTTCATTCCCCAGTTTGTCGTGCCTGAGGCAGGTCCTGTCCTTGCGCAGTTTCTGGCCTTTGGCGGTATGATCGCGCTGGGCGGATTTGTCGTGAACGGGTTGGTCGGTGCTTATGCAGGCACGCTCGGGGCCAGACTGGTGGGATCCAGCAAGATGCTGGGTTATATCACCGGGAGTATTTATGCCGCCCTTGCCGCGCGGCTCGCCGTTATGGAGTGAAGCATGACCCGAATTGACGAGACCAAGGATTTTATTGCCGTCCGCATCGCCGTGCTGACAGTGTCCGACACCCGCGCGCTGGCCGAGGACCGCTCGGGTGATGTGCTGGTTGCGCGGCTGGAGGCTGCCGGGCATGTGCTGGCGGACCGCAAGATCCTGCGCGACGAACGGGCGGAGATTGCTCAGCAGCTGCGCGACTGGTGTGCTGACCCGCAGATTGACGTGGTGATCTCTACCGGCGGTACCGGACTGACGGGGCGCGATGTCACTGTGGAGGCGCACCGCGATGTCTACGAGAAGGAGATCGACGCCTTCGGCACCGTCTTCACCATTGTTTCGATGCAGAAAATTGGCACCAGTGCAGTGCAATCGCGTGCCACAGGAGGGGTGGCAAACGGCACCTACCTGTTTGCTCTGCCGGGTAGTCCCGGTGCGTGCAAGGACGCCTGGGATGAAATCCTGCAAAAACAACTCGATTACCGTCACCGTCCTTGCAACTTTGTCGAGATCCTGCCGCGTCTGGACGAACATCACCGGCGAAAATAGCATGATTCCGGAAAAGTGCTGACCCTAGCGGCGGAAATTAGACGCCCGTGCGTATAAGACGCATTGGCGTGTGTTCTATCCATGCCTAGTATCCGCGCAGTAACGAGGAACCAGACTTTAACATGCGATTTCTGAGACAAAGTATGATCGGCCTGTTTCTGGCTGCTGTGACGCTGGGCCTGTTGGTCTGGGCGGTGCAGATGATCGGCGGCGCGGTACAGACACGGATGGCTGATACCCCTGCGGCTCCGCCTGCCCGCGAGCGGGTGTTTTCGGTCAACGTCCTGATGGCCGAGACAGGGACGCAGACACCCATACTTGAGAGCTTTGGAGAGATTGTGAGCCGCCGCACGCTGGAGTTGCGCGCCGCTGGTGGGGGCCGCGTGACCGGCCTTGCCGATGGGTTCGAGGACGGCGGGCGCGTGCGCGCGGGCGATGTGCTGGTGCGGATCGATCCGGCTGATGCGGAGGCCGCAGTTCAGCGCGGGCAAAGCGATCTGGCGGATGCTTTGGCCGAAGAGCGTGATGCGGCGCGCAGTGTGGAACTGGCACAGGATGAAGTGCTTGCGGCACAAGAGCAGGCCGAACTGAGGGTACGTGCCGCCGAGCGACAGATTGATCTGGCGGGACGCGGTGTGGGCACCACAGCCGCGACAGAGACGGCTGAGTTGGCCGCGTCGGCCGCACGGCAGGCGGTTCTGTCGCGCCGTCAGGCGCTGGCGCTGGCCCAGGCCCGTGTGGATCAGGCGGCAACCTCCAGAATGCGCGCTGAAATAGCATTGGCCGAGGTGGAGCGGCGGCTGGAAGATACGATCCTGATCGCTCCTTTCGACGGCACGCTCAGCGCTACGAACGTGGTCGAGGGGGGGCTGGTCAGCGCGAACGAGCGGGTGGCGGACTTGATTGATCCTGACGATCTGGAGGTTTCCTTCCGCTTGTCCAATGCACAGTACGCGCGGCTGCTGGACCCGCAGGGAGAGATCCTGAAGGCGGCCGTACAGGTAACGCTGGATGCCTCCGGCGTTGATCTGGAGGCGTCGGGGCGCATAACGCGCACCTCCGCAGCGGCAGGGGAGGGCCAGACCGGACGTCTGGTCTTTGCCGGTCTCGATACGGCTGCAGGGTTCCAGCCGGGAGATTTTGTGACCGTACGCGTGCAGGAACCGGCGCTGGACGATGTGATCGCGCTACCTGCGTCGGCGGTGGATGCTGCAGGGACGGTGCTGGTGCTGGGAGCCGATGACCGGCTGGAGGAGGCGACCGTGACCGTTCTGCGCCGCGTCGGCGACGATGTTCTGGTGCGTGGTGGTATCGCGGGCCGCGAAGTGGTCGAGGCCCGTTCGCCCCTGTTGGGCGCGGGCATCTCGGTCAAGCCGCTGCGCAAGGGTGCGGCGCCGCAAGCGCCTGAAATGTTGGAGTTGTCCGAGGAACGCCGCGCGAAGCTGGTCGCATTCGTGCAGGGCAACAGTCGCATGCCGGAGGAGGCCAAGGCCCGCGCACTGGCCCAACTGTCCGAGCCGATGGTGCCCGCCCAGATGGTCGAGCGGATGGAAAGCCGGATGGGGGGCTGAACGATGGCGCGCGCAATTCCCAAGACCGCAAGCGGTATCCTGTCCTATTTCACGCGGCACAAAACGGCGGCGAACCTGCTGCTGGTGCTGATGCTGGTGGCGGGCTTTGCCGCCGGTCCCAACATGCGCGCGCAATTCTTTCCTGATGTGATTGTCGATAACGTCACCGTCTCCACCGTCTGGCTCGGGGCAGGTGCCGATGATGTGGACGAGGCGATCAGTCAGGTCTTGGGCACTGCGCTTCTGGGGCTGGAAGGGGTCGAGAGTTCTTCCAGCACCTCCCGCGAAGGACGCAGCACAATCTTTCTGGAGTTCGAGCCGGACTGGGACATGTCGCGTGCGGCGACGGATGTGCAAACCGCTGTCGATGCCATTTCCACTCTGCCGGTAGAGGCAGAAGACCCAGCGGTGCGTCGCGGGGCATGGCGTGACCGTGTAACAGATGTGGTCATCACTGGCCCTGTAGCGCCTGCGCAGTTGGGCCGGTTTGCCGATGAATTTGTCGCGCGCCTGTTCGCAGTCGGCGTGACCCGCACCACCATTCAGGGGGTTGCGGCCCCTCAGACATTGGTCGAGGTGCCATCGTCCAAGCTGGTGACTTATGATGTGACCATGGCCGAAATCGCCGCAGCCATAGCGGCGGAGGTAGATGCTGATCCCGCAGGCGACGTGGAGGGTGCAAACGCCCGCGTGCGCACCGGAACGGCCAAGCGGACACCGCAGCAGATTGCGGGCATCACCCTGCGCTCCAACGCCGACGGCTCCAAACTGCTGGTGGGCGATGTGGCGGTGGTGCGGGCGCAGGACGTGAACCGTGACGAGAGCTTTTTTGTCGGGAAAAGCCCCGCGATGACCGTGCGGGTGGACCGCTCGGACAGAGGTGATGCCATCGGGATCCAGCATCAGGTCGAACAGGTCGCCGCTGAGCTGCAGGCGAGCCTCCCCGCAAATGTCACTGTCGATCTGATCCGCACGCGGGCCGAGGCAATCACGGGGCGGTTGGATCTGCTGATCAGTAACGGTCTGATGGGTCTTGGCCTTGTGGTGGCACTGCTGTTCCTGTTCCTCAATGCGCGCACAGCCTTCTGGGTTGCGGCGGGCATTCCTGTCGCAATGGGGGCGGCGATTGCGCTGATGTATCTGGGTGGGCTGACGCTCAACATGATCTCCATGTTCGGGTTGATCATCACCTTGGGCGTGGTGGTGGACGACGCGATTGTGGTGGGCGAGCATGCCGATCACCGCTACCGCCTTGGCGGGATGAGTGCGGCCGAAGCCGCCGAGGGCGCGGCTCAGCGCATGGCGATGCCGGTGTTTGCGGCCACGCTGACCACGGTGATCGCCTTTTTCGGTCTGGTGGCTGTGGGCGGGCGGTTTGGCGGGTTGATCGCGGATATTCCCTATACGGTGATCGCCGTTCTGGTTGCCTCGCTGATCGAGTGTTTTCTGATCCTGCCACATCACATGAAGAACGCGCTGGCGGGAATTGATGCGCGGTCGAAGTTCTCGGTGCCCAAGCTGGTGGTGGGCGGGATTGTGACGGCGCTGGTGGCGACGGCCTTGATTACGGCGTCGGTTTTCGGGGTGATTTATGCGGTGTTATGGGCGACGGGCGCGGATGTAGGGCAGGCTTACGGGCTGATGTACGGCAGCTCGACCGCGTTGGTGGGCGTGACGCTGGTGCTGCTGGCCGGCTATCTGTTCACCCGCCCCGCACGGCTGCGCGCGCTGATGGATGCGGTGGGCCGTCACGGAATTGATACGACTTCTGTCGTGATCAACGGCGGTTTTGTCTGGCTGCGCGAGCGGTTGTTCCGACCGTTTATGGCGGGAGTCATCGCTGCGCGTTATGCGGTTCTGGCGGGTGTTGTTCTGGTACTGGCCAGTCAGGTGTCGCTGTTCATTCGCGGCGATGTCCAATGGCGGTTTTTCAACGCGCCCGAGCAGGGCTCCGTCACCGGCAATTTCATAATGGCCGAAGGTGCCACCCGCGCCGATACGCTTGAGATGATGCGCGAGATGCAGCGCGCGACCGATGCCGTTGCGGCAAAGCTGGAGGCCGAGCATGGGGCAAATCCGCTGGATTTCGTGATGGCGCAGATCGGCGGCAACAGCGGGCGCGGCTTGGATGCGGCGGACGGCAAGGACAGCGACCTGCTCGGCGGTATTTCGATCGAGCTGATTGACGCCGATCTGCGCCCCTATACCAGTTTTTCGTTTGTCGGAATGTTGCAGGACGAGGTGGTCAACCATCCGCTGGCCGAAGCGGTGAGCTTTCGCGGCTGGCGGTCGGGGCCGGGGGGCGACGCGCTGGACGTGCAGTTCTACGGGGCGGATACACAGACGCTCAAAGACGCTTCCGAGGCGCTACAGGCTGCATTGGTGCAATATCCCGAGGTCAGCGCTGTGCAGGACAATCTGGCCTACGACAAGGAAGAGTTGATCCTCGATCTGACGCCGCAGGGGCTGGCGTTGGGCTTTACCATTGACGAATTGGGCCGCGTGCTGCGCAACCGTTTGGGCGGGATTGAGGCGGCGACCTATCCTGACGGCCCCCGCTCGGCCACGATCCGGGTGGAGCTTCCCGAGGGCGCGCTGACAGCGGATTTTCTGGACCGCACGCAGATGCGAACCCCTTCGGGCAATTACGTGGCGCTGGGCGATATCGTCAGTGTCCAGCAGCGCACGGGCTTCAGCACGGTGCGGCGCGAAAACGGGATCAGGCTGATCTCGGTCACCGGAGACATCTCAGAGGATGACGCGGCCCGCGCCAGCGAGATCAACGCGGCGCTGGTAGAAGAGATCCTGCCGCGCATCGCGTCGGAACAGCAGGTGGAATACCGCATTGCGGGCCTTAGCGAGCAGGAGAACGAATTTCTCAGCGACGCGCTGACAGGTCTGATCCTCTGTCTGACAGGGATATTTCTGGTGCTGGCGTGGGTGTTCGGCAGCTGGACGCGGCCTTTGGTCGTCATGGCGATTATCCCCTTCGGTCTGGTCGGCACCATTTACGGCCACAACGCGTGGGATGTGCCGCTGAGCATGTTCACAGTCGTGGGTTTGCTGGGAATGACCGGCATCATCATCAACGATTCTATCGTTCTGGTGACCACAATTGACGAATACGCTGCCGATCGCGGCCTCATTCCGTCGATTATCGACGGGGCGGCGGACCGGTTGCGGCCTGTGATGTTGACCACGCTGACCACCGTGCTTGGCATGGCACCCTTGTTGTTCGAGCAGAGCCAGCAGGCGCAGTTTCTCAAGCCCACCGTGATCACGCTGGTCTACGGATTGGGGTTCGGCATGGTTCTGGTGTTACTGGTTGTGCCCGCGCTGGTGGCGGCGCAGCATGATGTATCGCGTCAGATCACTGCGATGCGGCGCGGCTTGCGCACACGTGCGGTCGGGCTGCGGGCGGGGATGCTGATGCTCTGGGCGCTGGTGTTGGGCTGGGGCGGTATAACGCTGGGCTATGCGGTGGTGGAGGGTACTCTCTATGCGCCCTTGGCTGCCGCTTTTCCTGCGTTGGCGGCTCTGTTACCGATGACAGGGGGCTTTGCCCTATTTGTGGTGGGGGCAGCTATGTTGGCGCTGACAGGATATGTGGTAGGGGCGGTTGCCATGCTGCTGCGTGCGCGGCGCACCGCCCGTCCACAGGAGTGATATCAGCCGGGGCTGCATCCGTGCAGATCCACCGCGTGGGACGACCCCAGCACCGTGAACCGCATGGCGGAACGGTCGATGGCCATTGCGCCGTCCTGCTGTACCATCACCGCTTCGGCAGTCAGCGTATTGCCGCTGCGGTTGGTCGTCGCTTCGGAGACCCAGATGCCGGGGCTACCTGCTTCGATCACCACATGCTCGGTCGTGCCGGTTGCGGGCAGGGACAGTTTTGCGGTGATCTTCAGGCCGTCTTGCGACGGGCTCAAATCACAGGTCACGCCTTTGGCACCGCTCTCGGTCGCGGTGTAGGGCATCTCGGCTAGGGCTGCGGCTATGATAGGCTGGGGGGTGGAGCCTACGGCATCCAGCACGCCTGTGATCGACAGGGTTTCAGGCACGCAGATATCTTTGCACACGCCGATGTCCAGCGTAAGGTTTACCTCGACCGGTTGCCCTGCGTGTTTCGGCGAAATCGCCAGCGGCAGCGTGACCTGATGGGAATAGCCGACCGAGCGCATGCCGTTTTGATCGAACACTTTTGGCGTGGGCCAGCTGACCGCGACGCCACCCAGATTGCGTGAGCCGCGCCAGTCGAATTCGGGCGGGATGCCTGCGTCACCGGGTGCGCGCCAGTAGGTCTTCCATCCCGGTGCCAGCATCAGTTGGATCGCGCTGATGCGTGTGCCATCGGGTTGCTGCCAGCCGTCCACCAACCGTGCAGTGACCGGAGAGCTTTCGGGCGCTTCTGCAAAGGCGGGATTAAAGGGGGCGATGAGCGCTGCGGCACATAGGAGATGTTTTATCATAGGTCCTGTGTGCCGCTGCGCGGCGGCTTTGCCAAGTCACAAACAGGTCAACCATGTTTCGAAGCAAGCCATGTTTTGCTGATGCTGCTTGCAGCTTCTGGGGCGAGCGGCCACACTAATGACTCACAGATGTCAGGAGAGTTTGATGGAATTGGCCGGTCAGTTTCTGGTGGCGATGCCGGGTATGAGCGATCCGCGGTTCGCGCGATCGGTCATCTTTCTGTGCGCGTATTCTGACGAGGGCGCGATGGGACTGGTGATCAACCGCCGCGCAAAAGACATCAGCCTTGCCGATGTATTCGAGCGGATGAACCTGCCCGCGCCCGACCTGCCCGAGGGCGCGCCTGTCTACATGGGGGGGCCCGTCCAGACCGAGCGTGGCTTTGTCCTTCACCTGGACGCGCGCCGCCTCTCGCCCGAGCCGCTGGGTATTCCGGGCGGCTATGTGCTGACCGCAACGCAGGATGTTCTGGAGGATATCGGGACAGGCAAGGGCCCTGATCCATACTTGTTTGCGGTGGGGTATTCCGGTTGGGGGCCGGGACAGCTGGACCAGGAGATTGCGCAAAATGGCTGGCTTACCGCGCCGGCAACGCACGAGTTTGTGTTCCATACCGATCGTGACACGCTTTGGGAGGCGGTTGTGCGCAGCATCGGGATTGATCCGCTGGGGCTGTCCGGATCTGCCGGTCGGGCCTAGTCGCGCGGTGCTGCGGCGCGGGTCAGGCGGTCATTGATCGCGCGGCCCAGCCCGTGCATTGGCACCGGAGCTACCGCAATCGGGCCGCCCATGGCGTCCAGCAGGTGCAGATACCTGAACAGATTCGCAGCCGCCTCGGCCAGATCACCCTTTGCTGACAGGTTCAGTATGCCATCCACGGGACCAAAGCCCAGCAGTTGCTCGTCTGCGCGTGCCTTTGTCGCGTTCAGTCGTACCGCGCCGCGCGGCGCGTAATGGGATGAAAGCTGGCCGGGGGCCGTGATGGCTGTTCCCTCGGATGCAAGGAGCGAGGCGCCGAGCGCAGCCTCGATCTCTTCGGGCGGCACACCACCCGAACGCAGCAGCACCGCCTGCATTCCGTCAAATCCTATAATTGTGCTTTCCACGCCCACGGCACAGGGGCCGTCATCCAGCACCGCTGTAATGCGCCCGTCCAGACCCGCCAGAACATGCTCCGCCGTGGTCGGACTGATCCGGCCCGACGGATTGGCGGACGGAGCCGCGACCGGCCCGTCAAAGCGCTTGAGCAGGGCTTGGGCCGCAGGGTGAGCGGGCACGCGCAACCCCACCGTTTGCAGCCCTGCCGTCACCAGATCCGACAGCCCGTGGCCCTCCCGCAGGGGTAGCACCATTGTGAGAGGGCCTGGCCAGAACGCCTGCGCCAAAACCTTGGCCTGTGGGGACCACTGTGCATACCGTTGTGCGGTGGCCGCATCAGCCACATGTACGATCAGCGGATTGAATGCAGGCCGGCCTTTGGCCTCATAGATCGACGCGACCGCGGCACCCTGACGCGCATCTGCGCCAAGGCCATAGACTGTCTCGGTCGGGAATGCGACAAGCGCACCCAACCGCAGCAATCCGGCCGCGCGGTCCAATCCTTCGGTGTCGGCGGACAGGCGGTCCGTCTGGGGGGGCATGGCCTGCTCCTTGTGCTATGACGCCGCGTTTTGATTGCGCTTGGCCGGACCGCTGTCCATCGTGGCACCATCTGCCACCAGTTTGTTAGAGAGACTATTATGACGTATCGCGCACCTGTTGAAGACTACAATTTCCTCTTTGATCATGTTGTCAGCCTGGACGCGCTGCGCGCGACGGAGCGCTTCGGGGATGCCACCCCTGACGTCACCCGTGCAATTCTCACCGAGGCGGGTAAGCTGTGCGAAGAGGTGCTGGCCCCTTTACAACGCAACGGCGACAAACAGGGCGCGTATCTGGAGAACGGCGTCGTGCGTACTTCGCCGGGGTTCAAGGACGGCTACCGCGCGATTGCCGAAGGCGGCTGGGTCGGGATCTCGGCAGATCCTGAATACGGCGGGATGGGCCTGCCAATGGCCGTGACCGCTGCGGTGACCGATATGATGAGCGGCGCGTGCCTGTCGCTGCAACTGGCTCCGATGCTGAGCCAGGGCCAGATCGAGGCATTGGAGCATCATGCAAGTGATGCACTGAAGGAAATGTACCTGCCCAAGCTCATCAGCGGCGAATGGACCGGCACGATGAACCTGACCGAGCCTCAGGCGGGATCGGATGTGGGCGCGCTGACCACCAAGGCGGACGATAATGGTGACGGCACTTATGCGATCAGTGGCCAGAAGATCTACATCACCTATGGTGATCACGATTTTGGCGGCAATGTCTGCCATCTGGTGCTGGCCCGTCTGGAGGGCGCGCCAGCGGGCGTGCGCGGGATCAGCCTGTTTCTGGTGCCGAAGTTGCTGCCGGACGCAGACGGCAATCCGGGCGCGCGAAACGGCGTGAGTGTAGTGAGCCTCGAGCATAAGATGGGGATCCATGGCTCGCCCACTTGCGTGATGCAATATGACCGCGCCACCGGCTGGCTGGTCGGCGATCGCGAAGGCGGGATGGCCGCGATGTTCACGATGATGAACAACGCGCGGCTGGGCGTGGGCGGTCAAGGCATCGGCGTGGCCGATGCGGCGTTTCATCATGCGCTGGCCTATGCGCAGGATCGCAAGCAGGGCAAAACCTCAGCACCCGCTGAAAAAGATACGATTCTGGGCCATGCGGATGTGCGCCGGATGTTGACCACAATGAAGGCCGAGGTGTTTGCCGCGCGGGCCATCGCCGTATGCAATGCCGTCGCCATAGACATGGCAACGGCTACCGGCGACAAGGCGTGGAAGGCCCGCGCCGCGCTGCTGACACCGATTACCAAGGCCTTCGGCACTGACACCGGTATCGAGGTGGCGGATATGGGCCTGCAAGTCCATGGCGGTATGGGCTTTATCGAGGAAACCGGTGCCGCGCAGTTCTGCCGCGATGTGCGGGTGACGGCCATCTACGAGGGGACCAACGGCATTCAGGCGATGGATCTGGTGGCACGCAAGATGATGGACGGGGGCGAGGCCGCGATGACCCTGCTGGACGAGATCGAGGAAGACGTCGAAGCCGCCCGCGCGGTATTCCCGCGTCTGGCAGGCGATGTCTGGGATGCCTGCGAAAGCATGCGCGAAGCGACCGAGTGGCTGGTGTCGCAATCCGATCTGCAAAACCGCTTTGCCGGTGCGGTGCCGTATCTGCATGCCTTTGCGCGCGTGCTAGGTGGTCATCTGCACCTCAAGGCGGCTGTGGCCGACCAAGGCGGTGCGCGCGAGAAGCTGGCGCGCTTCTATATCCAGCGCATGTTGCCCGAGTACACAGCGCTGCTTGCCCATGCGCAAGCGGGGGCCGAAGACCTCTATGCGTTGACCGCCGAAGAGTTGGCAGGCTGATGGCTGACACCGCACACAAAGGCTTGCGTTATCCGTGGGAGACGCCACCGGAGGGCGCAGAGGCGATTGAGGTAGCACCTGGCGTCCTGTGGTTCCGGCTGCCGCTGCCCATGAAACTGGATCACGTCAACATCTACGCGCTCGACGAGGGCGATAGCTGGACGATTATCGACACCGGCTTTTCGTCCAAGAAAGCTAAGGCGCTTTGGGGCGAGATCTTGGCGGGACCGTTGGGCGGCAAGCCCGTGGCGCGTGTGGTTGTGACCCATCACCACCCCGACCACATCGGCCTTGCCGGCTGGTTCCAGACGGAACATGGCGCCGAGTTGGTTACGACCCGCACCGCATGGCTGACCGCGCGGATGCTGACGCTGGATGTGCAGGATGTGCCCAATCCTGAAAGCCTCGCTTTCTACCGCTCTGCCGGTATGGATGACGCGATTTACGACAAACGCGCGGCCGACCGCCCGTTCAACTTTGCGGACATCGTAGCGCCTCTGCCGCTGGGGTATCGCCGCATTCAACAAGGCGATACCATCAAGATGGGCGGGCGGACCTGGGATGTGCACATGGGCAATGGCCACGCCCCCGAACACGCGACCTTTTGGAGTCGCAACGATAATCTGGTGATTGCGGGCGACCAGATCCTGCCCTCGATCAGCCCCAACGTGGGTGTCTACGCGACCGAGCCGATGGCTGATCCCATCGGAGAATGGCTGGAAGCCTGCGAGCGTCTGGCGCCATTGGGTCATGAGGACCATCTGGTGCTGGGCGGTCACAAACTGCCGTTCCAAGGGCTGCCTACGCGGATGCGGCAGCTGATCGACAACCATCACGGTGCGCTGAAACGCCTGCTGGAGTATATCGATACGCCAAAAGCTGCCGGCGAGGTTTTTCCGCCGCTGTTCAAAAGAGCGATAGGCGAGGCGGAATATGGGCTTGCATTGGTTGAAGCCTTTGCGCATTTGAGCCACCTTCATCAGGAAGGCCATGCGGTGCGCACACAGCGCGACGACGGAGCGTGGCTGTTCCAGCGCAAAGGGTAAGCCATGGATGACCTGATCAAGACCGCCGCTGAAGCCGCCGAGGCCGACGCCTTGCCGCGCATGCACGAGGTCCACAGCGATCCGGAAGCGCAAAACGCCGCCGACCAACCGCTGCCCAAAGGCATGGCGGACAAACCGGTTGCGCAAAAATCACCCGCGCAATGGGCATACGAGCGCACCATCCTTTACCTCAAGAAATTCGAGGAAGGACTGGACGAGGACCAGGAGATTGCAATGGGGTTTGCAGGCACCGATGCGGGCGTGTTGAAAATCGAAGGCATGGGATATTTTGATCCTGACATCGTCACGTTCTATGGCGCCGATGCTACAGGCGCCAAGATGCAGCTGGTCCAGCACGTCAGCCAGCTGAGCGTCCTGTTTCGCGCCCTGCCCAAGGCCGTCAAGGCAGACAAGCCCAATCGCATAGGGTTCAAACTTTTTCAGGATCTGGAAAAGGGCGAGGCGTGAGCCGCTTAACTTGGCGCCGGTCGATAAATCCGGCGTGACAGGGCGGCGGAAATGCCGTAACTGCAACCCGACATACCGTTGAAGATGACAGAAGGAAAACACCCATGGCCGAACATGAACATGGCAGCATGAACGCCGATGAAAACGAAAAGATGTTCAACGCGTTCATCACATTCGTGACCCGTGCGACCATCGCAATTATCGGGGTCCTTATCTTCATGGCGATTTTCGCCCGCTGATCTGTCAGAAAAACTGATGCTGAAAATCACTCTGGCGCTGACCTTGTCAGCCGCCGTACTCGGCGCATGCTCTGAAAAGGGCAAGGAATCACCGGCTGAGATTATTGCTTCGGCTGTTTATATCAATCAAGGCCCTCCCAAGCTTACGTTGATGACGATGATCAACAACCGTACAGGTGCCGGCGCGCATACCTCCTTGCTGGTGGAAAGCACGCAAACTGTGCTGTTCGATCCGGCCGGTTCGTTCGAGCACGAGCGGATCCCCGAGCGCGGTGATGTGCTCTATGGGATGTCGCCTGACTGGGTCGAGCGGTACAGGTCCGCGCACGCGCGCACTACATTCCATGTGGTTACTCAGGAGTTGTCAGTGACCCCGGCACAGGCTGCGCGCGCTTTGCAACTGGTTGAGGCAAACGGCGCCGTGCCAAGCGCATTTTGCGCGAGCGCCACGTCGGGTATTCTGCGGCAGATACCGGGGTTCGAGACCATCAAGCCCGGTTTCTATCCTGAAAAACTGATGGAGCAGGTAGAACAGTTGCCTGGTGTGAAAACATCTCGTTATTACGAAGATGACGAGGGTAATGTGCGCGACGGTGTCGCGACCCTATCCCAGTAAATACAATAGCCCGTAGAGTGTGACAGCCCCGCTGATCACCGCAAGCAGCACGTTTTTCCACAGCAGGCCCACGAACAGTGTCACCACCGCCGCTGCCGCGCGCGGGATATCGAACACACCGTCTGTCGCCGTGGGCCACATCACCTGCGGAGCGACCAGCGCTGGCAGGATGGCAACAGCGGTATAACGCAGATGCCGCAGCAGCCAGTCGGGCATGGCGCGGCTGCCGACAAGGCCGGTAAACACAAACCGCAACCCAAAGCTGCCCAGCCCCAACAGGATGATGACGGTCCAGAGTGTGCCTGTCTCGATCATTTGGCTGCTCCCTTACGTTCGAGCCACAGTTCCGTCTGCGCGCCTGCCATCATACCAGCAACGCCTGCCACGATGAGACCCAGCGAATAAGGAATACCTGCGGCCAGCAGGGCCACGACCACCGCCACCAGTGCGGCCACCACATGCGCAGCCGTGCGGAACATGGGTGCGATCATGGCCAAAAATGCGATGGGAATTGCAAAGTCCAGCGCCCAACTCTCTGGCACGCGAGCGCCCACCAGCGCACCGATTAGGGTGAACGCATACCATAGGGGCACAATCGGGGTGACCGCTCCCAGGAAATAGGCAACCCGCTGGGGTACGGTCATATCCGGTTCACGCTCGAATTTTGACACGCCCACGACATAGGACTGGTCGACCGTCACATAGGCGCAAAGTGCGCGCTGCCATAAAGGAGCAGCGCCGATATAGGGGGTCAACGAGGCGGAATACATTGCCATCCGCAGGTTCACCGCAAGTGCCGAGATCAGGACAATCGCAGTCGGCGTATTCTCCTGCATCAGCTGTAGGGCAGTGAATTGCGCTGCTCCCGCGATCACCACGATGGAAAAGGCCATTGTCTCGACCACGTTCAGCCCAGCTTCTGTTGCCAGAACGCCAAAGAGGGTCGCGAAGGGGATGATCACCAGAATGAAAGGGCTCGCATCAAGGATGCCCTGAACGAAGGGAGTTTTGCGGGTGGTAGAGGTCATGGGATGCCCTTAGATTGAACCTACTGCGTAACGTGTTGCCGGAGGGGGCGCAATTGGCTGAACTCGATGATTTGTCGGAATATCTGATCGCACCGGATCCGCAGGCGCAACGCCTGACACGCCGCGTTTCGGGATATGACCATGACGGCACCCTGCAAGAAATAAACGTGGTCGAGGAACGGCCGCTGACGATCTATCTGAACGCGCAGGAGATCGTGACGGCGATGACCATCGGGGATTATCCCGCCTACCTTGCGCTGGGGTTCTTGCGCAATCAGGGCATGCTCAGCGTGGATGACGAAATAACCCGTGTAGATTACGACGAGGAGTTGGAAACCGTGGTGGTTCGCACTGCTCGCAAGACAGACTACGAAGACAAGATGCGCCGCAAGACCCGCACCAGCGGCTGCGCTGTGGGCACGGTGTTCGGGGATATGATGGAAGGGCTGGAGGGCGTGGTGCTGCCGCAGACGCCTGTGCGTACCTCGTGGCTCTATGCGTTGTCGGCCAAGATCAACCGCACGCCCAGCCTCTATTTGCAGGCAGGGGCGATCCACGGCACGGTGCTGTGCTGCGCCGACCGTCCACTGGTTTATATGGAAGACGTCGGACGGCACAATGCGGTGGATAAAATTGCGGGCTGGATGCTGTCCGAAGGGGTCGGGGCGGATGACAAGATTCTCTACACCACGGGCCGACTGACCTCGGAGATGGTGATCAAGACAGCGATGATGGGCATTCCCGTGCTTGCCTCGCGCTCCGGATTTACCGCTTGGGGGGTGGAGATTGCCCAGCAGTTGGGATTGACACTCATCGGGCGGATGAAGGGGAAGCGGTTTATGTGTCTCTCAGGGGAGGATCGCCTGCTGCGTGACGCTGATCCTTCAGCTGTAATAGATGAGCCGCATCGCGCAGGCAGAAAGAGCGCATCATGAGTGCATTGCGCAGGGCGTTCGATGTGCAGGCGATGGCACCGGAGATGTGCGAATCCACTGTCGCGGTCGGTCAGGCATCTCGCAGGGGGCAAGACCAGCTTTCTGTGCTGCTGGTGGCTGCGTTTGGCAAGCTGCCTGAGTGGGTTCTCGAGGTCACGTTCTTCCCATGCGGAAGCCTGACATTGCTGCTGATGCGGCAGTCCTGTTACGCGCCTGAAGCGGTGCTGTTACGGGCTGCTGTGCGTGCCAGACCTGCCGCGCCACAGCCCCTGCGCCGTCCTTTCGCCTGTCGCGTATCTAATGTGCCGGCGGGGTGTGGTGCGGATGGAGCCGGAGTGTTTGTGTCCGGTGCCGCTGGATTTCTGGAGGCATCAAGATGAAACAACCCCTCGGAGTGATCCTTGCCGGCGGGCAGGCATCTCGCATGGGCGGCGGAGATAAGGGGCTGCGCAGCTTGGGCGGTCAGACCTTGTTGGCGCGGGTGGAGGCGCGGTTGTCACCGCAGGTGGCGGGGCTTGCGCTGAATGCCAATGGCGATCCTACGCGCTTCGACGGGCTTGGCCTGCCTGTGATTGCCGATAGTGTGGAGGGGTTTGCCGGACCACTTGCCGGTGTTCTGGCCGGCCTCGACTGGGCCGCTGCGCAGGGGGCGGAGACGATTGTGACCGCAGCCGCCGATACGCCTTTCTTTCCCTGCGATCTGGTGCCGCAGTTGTTGCATGCGTCCGAGGGGATGGCGCATCCGCTGGTGTTGGCCACCACACCTGATCCCGAGCGTGGACGCGCGCGTCATCCCACCTTCGGTCTCTGGCCCGTGGCGCTGCGCGATGATCTGCGCGCGGCTTTGGAGTGCGGGTTGCGCAAGGTTGTATTGTGGACGGACAGACACGGCGGACGCGAGGCGCTTTTTCCCGACGAGGACGCGTTTTTCAACGTGAACACCCCCGATGATCTGACCCGCGCGGAGGCGATGCTGTGAGGATCTACGGGGTTGTTGGCTGGAAGAATGCAGGCAAAACCGGCCTGATGGAACGTCTGGTGACCGAGATCACGGGGCGCGGATTTACCGTTTCAACCGTCAAGCACGCCCATCACAGTTTTGACGTCGATCATGTCGGTAAGGACAGCTACCGCCACCGCGAAGCGGGTGCGTCACAAGTTTTGCTGGCCTCGCGCAACCGAATTGCACTGATGCATGAATTGCGCGGCGCGCCGGAACCACCGCTGGAGGCGCTGCTGGCGCAGCTTGCCCCCGTCGATCTGGTGCTGGTCGAGGGCTACAAACGCGATGCCCACCCCAAGGTCGAGGCGCACCGTGCGGTGACGGACAATCCGCTGATCGCGCCTGATGATCCCACCATCCGCGCCGTGGCCAGCGATACGCCCCTCACGTTGGACCGGCCCGTGTTTGATCTGGACGACACGCAAACGATCGCGGACTTCATTCTTGGAGAAGTCGGACTGTGAGCCTTTTTGATACTATTCTTGTGGCGGATTGGTCCGGGGGCAAGCGGTCGGGATTAAAACCTAAAAAGGATGCGATCTGGCTTGGATTGACCCGTGACGGCGTGGCTCAAGAGCCGGTTTATTGCCGCTCGCGTCTGGAGGCGGAGCGCCGGATCGTGGCGCTGATCGGGGAGGAGGAGGCAGCGGGGCGTCGTTTGTTGTGTGCGTTTGATTTCCCATTCGGTTACCCGAAGGGATTTGCGCAGCATGTGACCGGCAGCGATAATCCATATGCGGTATGGGATTGGTTGGAAACGCGGATTACGGATGCCGAGGATGGCACAAACAACCGTTTTGATGTTGCCGAAACGCTGAACAACTTGTTCGAGGGCGAAGGCCCGTTCTGGGGGAAGTCGCACAAGAACAAATGGCCCGCGCTGCCCTATGTCAAATCGGGTATCCGCTTTGATCCGGTTGCTGAGAAACGCCAGTGCGATGCAGTGTCAAAGGCGTCCTCCTCCTGCTTTCAGCTCTTTTTCAATCCTACGGTCGGCAGCCAGCAATTGATGGGCCTGCCCATGCTCAACCGTTTGCGCCGTCTGAGCGGCGTTAAAGTCTGGCCGTTTGATGCAGTGGGGGATGCGCCTGTTGTTCTGGCCGAAATCTGGCCAGGTCTGATTGAGCGTTCCGTAAAAGAAACGCTTGCCCAAGAGGGACCGGATGCAATCCGTGACCGTGTTCAGGTGCGTCTGCTGGCTGATGCGCTTGCACGGCTGCCTGCGGCAGATCTGGCCGCGCATATGTTGGATCTGCCGGATGCGGCGTCGGAGGAAGCGTGGATTCTGGGCGCGGGTATCTCGGACGCGCTGAATGCCGCTGCATCCATCGCGCCGCCTCTGCGCAATGACTGCTTTGCCCTGCCGCAAGGTGTCCACTGGACGCCGGTGGATGAGGCGCTGGAACTGCTACGGATACGGCTGTCTCCTGTGACGGCCAGCGAGGACGTGCCACTCTACAGCGCGCAGGGGCGGATTGCGGCGCGCGAAGTGACCGCTCTGCGTGCCAACCCTCCGCTGCCCAACACGGCAGTGGACGGGTACGGATTTGCGGGCGCGCGGGTGGAGGGTGTGCATCGCCTACCGCTGGTGCAGGGCCGTGCGGCGGCGGGCGATGCACCGGGGGCTGTGCCCGCAGGCAGTGCCATTCGTGTGCTGACGGGTGCTGCACTGCCGGATGGAGTGGATACGGTGATCTTGCAGGAGGACGTTGCCCTCGAAGACCATCACATCGTATTTCGTGGCCCCTTGAAGCAAGGCAGCAACACCCGCCGCGCGGGCGAGGATGTTCAAGCAGGCGATGTCATTGTGCCAGCGGGCCGCGCCATGACACCGGCTGATCTGGCCTTGCTGGCAGCCACGGGCGTTGCCAGAGTGGCGGTGTGTAAGCCGCTGCGCGTGGGTGTCCTGTCAACCGGTGACGAGCTGGCCGAGGCGGGTGCTGCATCTGTTGCAGGGCAGATCTACGATGCCAATCGCCCGATGCTGTTGGCGCTGTTGGAGCGGTTGAACCATACGCCCGTCGATCTGGGCCGTGTGCCGGACAATCGCGATGCGCTCCGCAAGACGCTGGATGCGGCGGCGGGGCAGGTGGATGCGATCCTCACCAGCGGTGGTGCTTCGGCAGGGGATGAGGATCACGTCTCTGCCCTTTTGGAGGAGGCTGGTGCGATGGCGATGTGGCGCATCGCGATGAAGCCGGGCCGTCCGCTGGCGCTGGGGCTGTGGGACGGTGTCCCTGTGTTCGGCTTGCCGGGGAATCCGGTAGCGGCCTTGGTCTGTACGTTGGTTTTCGCGCGCCCTGCGCTGGCGCTGCTGGCGGGGTCTGATTGGGTGGTGCCGCAAGGTTTCACCGTCCCTGCCGCATTCGCGAAACGCAAAAAGGCGGGCCGCCGCGAATACCTGCGCGCGCGTATGCGCGATGGTCGGGCCGAGGTGTTTCCCTCAGAAGGGTCCGGGCGCATCAGCGGATTGAGCTGGGCTGAGGGACTGGTCGAGCTAAGTGAAACCGCGCGGGATATCAAGGAAGGCGATCCGGTTCGGTTCATCCCCTTCGGCAGTTTTGGACTTTAGGAGAGTTTTATGTGGAGGTTTACAATCGTATTGCTGACCATGGCTGGAACGGCGCAAGCGTTGGACTGTACCGGTGCACAACTGCGCTTTGTGGAGAGCGCTCCGCGTGACCGGTTCGAGCTGACCGTGGGGCGTGAGGATCTGGCGCAAGTCACGATTGATCTGCGCGGCTCGGCAGGCAAGCTGATTTTTGACACGGCAGCGGGCGGCACGGGTGTGGAGGTCTTCCAGCCCCTGCGCGACGAAGGCGGTGCCAATGCTTCTGACGTCGCGGACGGGGCCGAGGTGATCACCGTAACACTGCGCGATGCGCAGGCGGGTGGACGCGCTGCGTTCTCCATTGACGTGGATGACAGGCTGACGTCTTCCGATCTGGGTCAGATCCGCGTCACGGGGGGAGAGATGGCGGGGGCCGTTGCCACTTTCCACACGGCGGATGGCCGGACGGAGACGGCTGTTTTCGACAACCGCAACCGAGCGCAGGTCTGCCCCTAGTCGAAGGTGCCTGCGACACGGCCCAGCAGCATGAAGGCTCGCGCGGTGCGTGTGTCTGCCATGGCGGCGACTTCGGCATCGGTCGCTACCTTTTCAAAATCGGCAAACAGCCTGTCAAAGCGGCGCAGGAAGTGGTGCGCGGCATCGCGGAAGATCGGGTCCTGCTTCATACGGCCTGCGGTCAGCGCCAGGGAAGAACGGTCGCGGATGCCGCCGAGGGCCGCGATGGGCCGTCCTCGTGCGCCTTGTCCGAACATCCGCCAGATCTCGGTGCGCGCCCGGTCGGGGCGCAGATCGTCCATATAGATGCCGTCTTGGCTGAGCAGGGTCAGGATATCCTGCGCCGCCTGAATAAGCTGCGCCGCGTTGCGATCCTTCATGGCGCGGCGAAGTGCGGCGAAACCGGCCTCGTCCTCTGCGGTTTCTGGGAAGTTGAGTGCGCGGATCAGATCGTCACCCTCGACGGGTGGTGCCATATCGGCACTCTGGGTCCCGAGAGCCAGAGTGGGCTGGTCCTCGCTCGGCGCTTGGGCGGGGGGCGGTGCGGCGCGTCTTGTCTCGTCGCGGCGGGTGGAGAACGTGGCGAGAGCGGTTTCGGTCTTGCGCGTGGCTGCGGCGATCTCATCCAGCTTGCGGTTGACCGATGGCTCAGAGATCCGTCCACCCTGTTGCTGCGCGATATAGGCGTGGCGAATGGCATCAATTGCAGCCTGCAAACGTTGGCTTTCCTCGCGCATGACGCGGCTGGCGCGGGCCGCCGTAGCTGCCACCCAGATCATTGCAACGGGCATGAACACGGCCAGCATGGTCATGAGGAAGCGCAGACCGCCTTCGCCCTCGACGGCAGGCGGCTGAGTCATGAAGCCGAAAAACACCAGACAGCCCAACAGCCAGATCGCTGACAGGATGATTGCTCCGATCTCGATGCCGGTGACCCCGTCCGCGCGGTTTTTGTCGTATATGCCCAATGGCGTTGGTCTTGCCGTGCTTGACCCCGTTCGCGCGCTGCCCGGTATGCCTGTGGCGCGCGGCTGATCGGGGGGTGGGGCGTCAGACATGATATGCGCTCCGCTCAGGCATAGACGATTTTGAGAACCTCATAGGATTTCTGCCCCCCCGGTGTGCGGACTTCGACACTGTCGCCTTCGTCCTTGCCGATCAGCGCACGCGCGATGGGGGATTTGATGTTCAGCAGGCCTGCCTCGATGTTGGCTTCGTATTCTCCAACGATCTGATAGGTCTTTTCCTCATCTGTATCCTCGTCCACCAAGGTAACCTTAGCACCGAATTTGATGGTGCCGGACAGTTTTGCCGGATCAATCACCTCGGCAAGCGAGATTACGCCTTCAAGTTCCTTCACTCGACCTTCGATAAAGGACTGCTTTTCCTTCGCGGAGTGGTACTCGGCGTTCTCTGACAGATCGCCGTGCTCGCGCGCTTCGGCAATCGCCTTGATGATGGCGGGGCGCTCGACGGTTTTGAGGTGTTTGAGTTCCGTTTCGAGGGCCGTGTGACCTGCGCGGGTCATCGGGATCTTTTCCATGATATTCGTGTCCGTGATACTAAGGCGCGCCCCGAAGGAATTTCGGGGCGCGCGTTTGCGTTGCACCTAACCTGACCCAAATCACGCGTCAAATGCAAGTGGATAAGGATGATGCGGCTGGCGTGGTTTCGCCGAGCAAATTAACAGGAGCTAACGGACGTATCGGTTTGACGGATCAAGCATTCGGCGCCTCCAGTGGCATCGCATCTGTTGAATCCTTTGGTATTCCTACCCGCTTTTGATGCTGTACGCGGTAAGTAGCGTTTTGAGGCGCGGTAAACTCGCGATGTCCGACGACACAGGGGCGAAGCTCCCGCGCTGTTTCGGTGCAATGGACGACAGGATCTGCGTAGCTGTTGTGGTGCATGGCGCGGCAAAACAAGACTGCAAACCGGTCGATTTGGGTAAAAAACCCCGCCCATACCTTTTTTAACGCCCCGTCGTGATTGCAATGGCGGGTGGCAGGCGCTACCTCGGATAAAACCGGTTTTGACGCAGAGGGAGCGCCCGTTATGGCTGAGATTGAACGCGAAGCGATGGAATATGACGTTGTGATCGTGGGGGCGGGTCCTGCGGGACTGTCTGCAGCCATCCGTCTCAAACAACTGGACGCCGACTGCAATGTGGTCGTTTTGGAAAAAGGCTCGGAGGTGGGCGCGCATATCCTTTCGGGTGCGGTGCTCGATCCAGTTGGGCTTGATGCGCTGATCCCTGACTGGAAGGAAAAAGGCGCGCCGTTGAATGTGCCGGTGGTCGAGGATAACTTCTACATGTTGGGCGAAGCGGGTGAAGTGCGGATCCCGAACTTCCCCATGCCGCCACTGATGAACAACCACGGCAACTATATCGTTTCTATGGGCAACGTCTGCCGCTGGATGGCGGAGCAGGCCGAAGAAATGGGCGTGGAAGTTTTCCCCGGCATGGCGTGTTCCGAGATCGTCTATGGCGATAACGGCGAAGTCAAAGGCGTTGTCGCGGGCGAGATGGGCCGCGCAGCCGATGGCACCCCCGGCCCCAACTATGAGCCGGGCATGGAGCTGCACGGTAAATACGTTTTCTTGGGCGAGGGTGTGCGTGGCAGCCTCTCCAAGCAGGTGATCGCGAAATACGATCTGGCCAAAGGCAAAGAGCCGCAGAAATACGGCCTCGGGATGAAGGAAATCTGGGAGATTGATCCCGCCAAGCACAAGGAAGGGTCCGTGACCCACACCATGGGCTGGCCACTGGGCAAGAAAGCTGGCGGCGGATCGTTCATCTACCACCTTGAAAACAATCAGGTCTATGTGGGTTTTGTTGTCCACCTCGGCTACAAGAACCCGCATGTGTTCCCGTACATGGAATTTCAGCAGTTCAAACATCACCCCATGGTTGCGGAGTTGCTGAAGGGCGGCAAACGCGTGGCGTATGGTGCGCGCGCGATCACTGAAGGCGGATACCAGTCCATGCCCAAGATGGTGGCACCCGGCGTGGCGCTGCTGGGCTGCTCTGTCGGCATGGTCAACTTGCCGCGTATCAAGGGCAACCACAACGCGATGCTGTCCGGCAAAGCGGCGGCAGAAGCTGCCTATGAGGCGATCAAGGCGGGGCGTTCCGGCGACGAGCTGCCGGATTACGAAAAAGAGGTGCGCACGGGCGAGATCGGCAAGGACCTCTTCAAGGTGCGCAACGTCAAACCACTGTGGTCCAAATACGGGCTGACCGCGTCGCTGGCGATTGGTGGCTTTGACATGTGGTGCAACACGCTCTTTGGTGGCTCGCTGCTAGGCACGATGCATCATGGCAAATCCGACGCCGACGCGACCGAGCTGGCCTCAAAGCACGAGAAAATCGACTATCCCAAGCCCGATGGCAAGCTCAGTTTTGACCGCCTGACCAATGTGGCGTTCTCCTTTACCAACCATGAGGAAAGCCAGCCCGCGCACTTGACGCTGATTGATCCGAAGGTGCCGGTGGATGTGAACCTGGCCAAATATGCCGGACCGTCTGCGCGCTATTGCCCGGCGGGCGTGTACGAATTTGTGGAAGAGGACGGCAAGGACCCACGATTTGTCATCAACTTCCAGAACTGTGTGCATTGCAAGACCTGCGATATCAAGGATCCCGCCCAGAACATCGTCTGGACTACACCGCAGGGTGGCGACGGACCCAACTACCCGAACATGTGATCAATTATCGCGGCTTCCTGCCTATTCAGGCAGGAGGCCGCCATTGCGTGTGTGCGCAAACATGCTAGCTTGACTTCAAAATAACGAGGCCAAGCACATGCGACATTTCCTGACATCCGTAAGCGCCGCAGCCCTTGGGTTAGCGTTCGCCATGGCAACACCGCTTGCAGCAGAATCGCTGTCGGGTTCCTATCTGGCGGCGCGCAGCGCGGTCGTTAACAATGATTTCGCCGCCGCCGCACGATCCTTTTCTGCTGCACTGTCGCGCGATCCCGAAAACATAGAGCTGATGGATAACGCGGCGCTCGCTTACCTTGCTTTGGGCGATGTCGAAAAGGCGATACCTCTGGGGGAGGCGATCATTGTTGCCGGCCAACGCTCGCAGGCAGCGCGCATGCTGCTGACAGCAGGTCTGGCGGATGAGGCCGCTTTGCCGAGCTGGCCGCGCAGGAAGTTCAGACCGATGGCATCAGCCCCTGGGTGGACGGGTTGGTCAAGGCTTGGGCGCTGATCGGGGCGGATGATGTACCGGCGGCAATGGCGCAGTTTGATGCAATATCCGAGGATGCCGGAATGAAAGGCATCGTTTCGTATCACAAGGCGTTGGCCTACGCGACGGTCGGAGATTATGTCGCAGCCGAGGCGATATTTGCGCAAGGTGCACCCGGCAGTGCAGCACGTACGCGTCGCGGTGCGGTGGCACGGGTGGAGATCCTGTCGCAACTGGGACGCAATGCGGATGCGGTCAATGTGATCACGCAGTCTTTCAATGGCGCCACCGATCCCGAGCTGGATGCGATGATTGCCCGCCTGAATGCTGGTGACACGCTGCCCTTCACGCAGGCACCCACCGCACGCGCCGGTCTTGCAGAGGTATTCTACACCTTTGCGGCCCTGCTGCGGGCCGAGCAGGCGGGGGACTACTATACGCTGCTCTATGCCCGTATCGCCCGCTATCTGCGCCCGGATCATATGGATGCGCTGCTGCTGACAGCCGATCTGCTGGAAGGGCTGGGCCAATACGAATTGGCCATTGCCGAATATCGTGTTGTGCCGGCCAGTGATCCGACCTTCCACGTTGCCGAGTTGGGCCGCGCCGCTGCGTTGCGCCGTCTTGGCAAGGCGGATCAGGCCATCGAAGTGCTGGAGCAGATGACCCGCAGTCACAGCGACCTTGCCGTTGTCTACTCCACGCTGGGCGACACACTGCGCGCGCAGGATGAGGATCAATCCGCCATCGAGGCTTATACCAAAGCCCTTGATCTGACTACCGAGGGGGATCCGCGTGCCTGGTTCCTGTACTTCTCGCGCGGGATTGCACGGTCGCAGGACGGAGATTCCATCGGTGCCGAGGAGGACTTCCGCGCTGCACTGGCGATCAATCCCGAACAGCCGCAAGTACTGAACTACTTAGGCTATTCGCTGGTCGAAGAGCAGCGCAAGCTGGACGAGGCGCTGGACATGATTGAGCGTGCGGTCGCCGCCAGCCCTGATAGCGGCTATATTGTTGATAGTCTGGGCTGGGTCTACTACCGCCTTGGCCGTTATGACGAGGCGGTCGTACAGATGGAACGTGCGGTTGAACTGGAGGCAGTGGATCCGGTGGTCAACGACCATCTGGGTGATGTGTACTGGGCTGTTGGCCGTACCCGCGAGGCGCAGTTCCAATGGAAACGTGCCCTGTCGTTTATTGAATTCGAGCAAAGCGACACCGAAGCCGAGCCCGAGCGCATACGGCGCAAGCTGGAAGTGGGCCTGGACGTGGTGCTGGAAGAAGAAGGCGCGGAGCCCCTCACGGTGGCGAATGACCGCTGAGGCATTTGCACCGGCCAAGATCAATCTGACACTGCATGTTACCGGACAGCGTGTAGATGGCTATCACCTGCTGGACAGTCTTGTCGTGTTTGCCGATATCGGTGACCGCTTGTGGTTTTCTCCTGCGCAGCAGCTGAAGATCACGGTAACAGGCCCTTTTGCTGAAGGTGTTCCGACAGACCAACGCAATCTGGTGTGGCGCGCTGCAGAGGTGGCCGGATGGGTTGGCCACATCACGTTGGAAAAGAATCTGCCCCATGGTGCAGGCATCGGTGGTGGCTCATCTGATGCGGCTGCGGTGCTGCGGACTTTTGGCGCGGTGGATCAGGCGCTGTCGCTTGGGGCGGATGTGCCTGTGTGCCTGTCGTCTACACCGCAACGCATGCGCGGGATTGGCGAGGTGCTGGAGCCGCTTGGGCCTCTGCCGGAGCTTGAAATCCTGCTGGTGAACCCACAGGTGCCTGTGCCGACGGGGCAGGTCTTTGCGGGCCTCACATCCAGGCGGAACACTCCGATGTCTGCGCTGCCGAATTTTAACGACGTAGCAGCGCTTTGCCACTGGCTAGGCGCGCAGCGCAATGATCTGGAGCAACCTGCCCGGGCTGTTGCACCGCAGATCGACACGGCGTTGGCCGCTCTGGAGGGCGCTTTGTTCGCGCGCATGTCCGGCTCGGGGGCGACGTGTTTCGGCCTCTATGAACGGGGCGCCGTCGCCGCAGCGGCGCAGATCGCGCAGGCACATCCTGACTGGTGGGTGCGCGCGGGCCGCGTTATCAGGTAAGCCTGCTCACTACATAATCGGCGATATCCACCAGCATGTCCTTGATGTCATGAGCGGGAAGGGGGGTAATCGCTGCTTTGGCCTTGCTGGCCCATGCCAGCGCGTCTTCCCGCGTGGCGTTCAACGTGTCGTGCTTGTGCAGCAGCGCCAGTGCGTTTTCCAGATCTCCGTCCACCTGCTTGCCCTTCTCGATGGTGCGCACCCAGAACGCGCGCTCTTCATCGTTGGCCAGCGCCACCGCCTTGATCACCGGCAGGGTCAGTTTGCGCTCGCGGAAATCATCGCCGATGTTCTTGCCGGTGGCGTTCGGATCGCCCTGATAATCTAGTAGGTCATCGACGATTTGAAACGCGATTCCCAAAGCATCGCCATACTCGAAGAGCGCGCGCACGTGATTTTCTGGCGCATCGGCGATCACACCACCGACTTCCGTGGCGGCGGAGAACAGGGCGGCTGTCTTGCCGCGCACCACTTGCAGATAGATCGCCTCGGTGGTTGCCAGATTCTGCGCGGCGGTCAGTTGCAACACCTCGCCTTCGGCAATGGTTGCTGCCGCGTTCGACAAGATCTTCATGACCCGCATTGAGCCGGGCTCGGTCATCAACTGGAAGCTGCGCGCAAAAAGATAATCGCCGACCAGAACGGAGGATTGGTTGTCCCAAAGTAGGTTGGCGGTAGGGCGGCCACGGCGCTGGCTGCTTTCATCCACTACATCGTCGTGCAAAAGGGTCGCTGTATGAATGAACTCCACCGTGGTAGCCAGATGCACGTGGTAGGGGCCGTCATAGCCGCACAGGCGCGCAGCGGCCAGCGTTAGCATGGGTCGCAGACGTTTGCCGCCCGCTTCTACCAGATGGGCGGTGACCTCCGGGATGCGCGGCGCATGTTCCGAGGCCATTCGCTCGCGGATCAGGGCGCTAACGGCGATCATGTCGTCAGCCAATGCCTCAGCCAGACGCTCGTGCGGTTTTTGAGTGGTACCGGTGTTCATCTTTTCCTGCGTCCTGACGCTCGACAAGGGCACGTCCCCCAGATTACATCACTGCTATGAAAGAACTTTTGCGCAGCACCGATCCGACGATCATCGCTTTTGCTTCGGCCCTGTTACAGGGCGAGGATATAGCGTGCTTCGACATGGACGTAAATATGAGCATACTTGAAGGCGGCATCGGAATTTTTCCGCGCCGTCTTATGGTACGCAGCGATGATCACGACGCGGCGCTGCGCGTGATGCACGATAACGGGATTGATCTGGGTCTGTGAGCGCGCCCGATCTGACCTGTGATGCCTTTCTGGGTGGGCGTGTGCAGTTGTGGCAACCGCGCGATGGCTACCGTGCCGGGGTAGACCCTGTGTTGCTTGCGGCCACTATACCTGCGGTTTCAGGGCAGCGTGTGCTGGAGTTGGGCTGTGGTGTGGGCGCTGCGGTGTTGTGTCTGGGCGCGCGTGTGGCGGGGCTGCACCTGACCGGCGTGGAGCGGGAGACCGAGTATGCGGCGTTGGCCCTGCGCAATGGCGCAGGTGCATTGGAGGTGGTTCAGGCCGACATCGCTGCACTGCCTCTGACGTTGCGGCAGCGGCAATTTGACCACGTACTGGCCAATCCGCCCTATTGGCGTCGGGACGCCTCGGTGGCCGCAGACAACCCGGTGCGTGAGGCGGCGCTTGGCGAGCAGACGCCGCTGGCGCTATGGGTGTCCGTGGCTGCGCGGCGGCTAGCGCCAAAGGGGTATCTTCATATCATTCACCGTGCTGAACGCCTGCCTGATCTGCTGGCTGCTTTGCCGCATGACATGGGAAGTGTCGAGGTGCTGCCTGTCGCCGCCCGTGAGGGCCGCGCTGCGGAGCGGGTGATCCTGCGCGCCCGCAAGTCGGGACGGGCAGATTTTCGCCTGCATGCGCCGCTGGTTCTGCACCGCGGCATGCACCATGTTGACGGGGATCAGTATGCCCCGCAGGTGCGCGCAGTCTTACGTACAGGGGCCGCGCTGCCTTTTTAGGCGGCGTTAGGCAATTGTTTACCTACATACATGGTATGCTGCGGAGCGGCGTGACTTGTAAGCCAACTCGTGCTTCACTGAACTTGCACTTTTAACAACTGGAGGAAGTATGTCCCTAAACACACATCTTGAGGCGTTGAAGAAGAAGCACCGTGATATGAGCGAGGCGATCGAGCAGGCGCAACGTGCGCCAGGAATCGACGGCCTGAAAGTCGCTGATATGAAAAAGCAAAAGATGCGGCTGAAAGAACAGATCAACCGTTTGACGGACTAACTACTTTCCCGAAAAGCTGGCGCGCGCTGCAATCAGGGCGCCGCCAGTGTTCAGCATTGCAACCCGAAAAGTATTGGCTCGGGGCAACAATACCAGTGGTGTGAAAACGAATTTTGAGAGCGTTGTTGGAGTTGGTGACTGAAGGCCGGAAATAGACCTGCCTTTATCCAATGTTCTGGTTATAGGTGTAAATTACGCTTCATTTATGGCCGGGCTGCTCGCCCATTCCGGTTCCGTAGCAACGGACGAAACCGTCGATAAGCAAAATAACAAAACGGCTGCAAGGCTCGCAGGGACGCATGCTCGCGCGTCATTGTTGTAACGTGGTCGCGTCGATCATTGTGCGGCCTTCTTCGAAGCGGGTTGTGGTCGTCACCTTCGTCTTTATCCAGCTGTGAAAGGCCGCGATCTTGGGGCGCGTTTCATGCCCTAAGGGGCAAATGAATCTGAATTTTGCATCTGTGAGCAAGCCGATTTTGAAGGGGGCCAAAAGCTGGCCTGTGTCGAGGGCCTGTGTCGCGAGAGAGATTCGACCCAGTACCACCCCTGCACCGGCGATGGCCGCATCCAGCGCGTGATCCGCCTGACTGAACCGCGCGCCGTGGTTCGTGTCCATGTCCAATTCCGCCGCGCGGCACCATGCACCCCAGTCGCCCGGGCTCTTGAAAAACGCAATCGAGTCATCGTGAATCAAGGGGGCGTCGCGCAGGCTATCAGGGGTCGGAAAGCGGGCGGCGAGTGCTGGCGTCATCATCGGCGTCATCCATTCATGAATGAGCGGGTCGGAGTATACCTCGCGGTCATGGCCCAGACCAAAACGGATCGCGAGATCGACTTCGTCGACGTCAAAGTCGATGATCTTGAGACTCGCAGAAAAGCGCAACTCAATCTCGGGGTGGGCTTGGGCAAAATCAAACAGGCGTGGTGCGAGCCATTTGGCGGTAAAGGCGGGCCCCGCGGTGACAGTCAGCGTGCTGTTGTCATGCGCCCGCCGGGCTGCACGCCATCCTGCACCAAGGGCCGCAAAGCCCGCCTGTGCGTTCGGTGCCAATGCGCGGCCGGCTTCGGTTAACTCTACCGCGCGGTTGAGGCGCCGGAATAGCGGTGCGCCGAGATGATCTTCAAGAGATTTTATCTGAAATGAAAGCGCAGCCGGCGTTACATTCAACTCGGCCGCGGCTTGTGCGAATGACATATGGCGCGCGGCGGCATCAAAGGCACGCAACGCGGTGAGGGGTGGAAGCCGATTGGTCATGGTCAGTTAAGTATAGCTTAACTGAAGCGTTGAAAAGTCTCGTTTGTCAGGTGGGTCGCAGGCACCCATATTGAGGGCATGACAGACACAGTGATCCGCATGGATCGCATCAGGAGACCGGACATGATTGAAGCTACCACAAACCCCGCTGCCCGTAATGCCATTGAAAATGCTCACGCCGCACGTGGGCGTATGATGACGGATTTCTTTGCGTGGTTGCGCGGACCGGTCCGCCGGTAAGCATTTCCGCTGGCGGCGTGCACGCTGCCTTACGGAATAAAACGGGGCCAGTGGATATATCCACTGACCCCGAATTTTTGCGAAATTTAGCTAAGGTTTAGACGAAGAACTGCCCGCCATTGGCTGAAACGGTCGAGCCGTTGATAAAGCCAGCATCATCCGCGACGAGGAAAGAAACCACACGGGCAATTTCCTCGGGTTCGCCGAGGCGGCCCGTCGGGATCTGTGCGATGATGCTCTCGCGGACCTTTTCCGGTACAGCCATCACCATTTCTGTACCGATATAGCCGGGGCAGATTGCATTGGCGGTGATGTTGGCGCGCGCGCCTTCTTGGGCCAGCGACTTCACAATGCCCAAATCCCCGGCTTTGGTCGCCGCATAGTTTACTTGTGCGAACTGACCTTTTTGGCCGTTGATCGAGGAGATCACGACAATCCGGCCAAATTTACGCTCGCGCATGCCAGGCCAGATTGGGTGAATGGTGTTGAAGACGCCTGTAAGGTTGGTGTCGATAACCTCATGCCACTGCTCGGGCGTCATTTTGTGGAAAGGCGCATCGCGGGTGATGCCTGCGTTGGCAACGATGACTTCTACAGGGCCCAGATCGGCTTCGACTTGCGCGATGCCTGCTTTGGAGCTCTCATAGTCAGCCACGTTCCATTTGTAGGTTTTGATGCCGGTCTCTTTGGTGAAGGCGGCGGCGGCATCGTCATTGCCTGCGTAGGTCGCGGCGACGGTATAGCCCTTGTCTTTCAGCTCTTTGGAAATAGCGGCGCCGATCCCGCGGCTGCCTCCGGTGACTAGTGCAACGCGCGACATATGTATTCTCCCGATGGTAATGTTGTTTCTTATGTGGCTTCGGGCGCGCAACTATATTGCGCGCCCGTTTTGTTTTATGGCCGTTCGAGGCACATGGCAACACCCATACCGCCACCGATGCACAAAGTTGCCAGACCTTTCTTGGCTCCGCGACGCTTCATCTCGAACAGGAGCGTGTTGAGGATACGCGCACCGGACGCGCCGATGGGGTGACCGATAGCAATCGCGCCGCCGTTCACGTTCACAATCGCAGGATCCCAACCCATATCTTTGTTCACTGCACAGGCCTGTGCTGCGAAAGCCTCGTTCGCTTCGACCAGATCCAGATCCTCAGGCTTCCAGCCAGCCTTCTCCAGGGCCTTGCGCGAGGCGAAAATAGGGCCCGCGCCCATGATGGAGGGGTCTAGGCCGACAGTCGCGTAAGAGGCGATTCGCGCCAGAGGCTCGATTCCGCGTTTTTCAGCGTTTTCCGCGCTCATCAGCAAGGCACCAGCTGCACCGTCATTCAGGCCTGAGGCGTTGGCGGCAGTCACCGAGCCGTCCTTGGTGAAGGCGGGGCGCAGCTTTGCCATCGCATCCATAGTGGCGCCGTGGCGGATATACTCATCTGCATCAACGATGGTGTCGCCTTTACGGCCAGGGACGGTGTAGGCGAAGATTTCATCCGCAAAACGGCCCGCTTTTTGCGCGGCTTCGGCTTTGTTTTGCGAGGAGACGGCAAATTCGTCCTGCTGTTCGCGGGTAATCTGCCATTTTGCTGCTACGTTTTCAGCGGTCTGGCCCATGTGATAGCCATTGAAAGCATCCCAGAGGCCGTCCTTGATCATCGTGTCGATCAGTTTCATGTCGCCCATTTTCTGACCCGCGCGCATATTTTGAGCGTGGGGAGACATGGTCATGTTTTCCTGACCACCTGCGGCAACGATATCTGCGTCGCCCAGTTGGATGTGCTGCGCGGCCAGTGCAACTGCACGCAGACCCGAGCCACAAACCTGGTTGATCGACCACGCAGCGGATTCGATGGGCAGGCCTGCGTTCACATGCGCCTGACGCGCGGGATTTTGTCCCTGTGCTGCGGTCAGAACCTGGCCGAGAATCGTTTCGGACACCTCGGATGCATCGATGCCTGCACGTGCCACGATCTCCTTGAGCATTGCGGCGCCCAGATCATGGGCAGGCGTGTTGGCGAAAGAGCCACCAAAGCTGCCAACGGCAGTCCGGGCAGCGGAGGCAATAACGACGTTGGTCATGGAATGCGGTCCTCTCAATTTGACGCACGGCAGAGGACATTTCAGACAGATGCGCGATGGTCGCGGCGTCTCTCCCCCACCTCGTTCCTTTTGAATAACGCAAGGCAAGGGGCGCGGCAAGAAGCGTGGCAGTATAGCGCCTCAGGCGGTGCGAAGCGCATTGTCGGGTCTTTCGCGCAGCCAGTCGGGTTGGGTCGTCGGAGCCGCAAAATAGTAGCCTTGCAGACAGTCGATACCGATCTGGACCGCCAGATCCGCATCCTGCGTGTTTTCAATAGACTCGGCGACGGTCAGCATGTCGAATTCCTGCGCAATAGCCATAAGCGCGCGGGTGACGGCAAGGTTGTCGGGGTTCTGCGCGATGCCGCGGATGAATTGCCCGTCGATTTTGACGATATCAAAGTCGAAGTCCTTAAAGTACTTGATCGCCATCTTGTCTGCGCCGAATTGGTCCATGGCGAAGCAGATCCCTCTGGGTTGCAGCCGCTTCATGAAGTCGATCACCAACTCGGGCACCATCATCGCTGAACGTTCGGAGATCTCCAAGATCAGTCGGTCACCCAACTCCGGCGATTCTTTGAGAAAGCGGCTGAGGCAGTTCATCCATGGTTTGTACCCGATCGAACGTGCTGACATATTGATCGACAGTCGCAAGCCTGGGTTTTTCCTAAGCGTATTGAGGCCATGGCGCAGCGCAAGCACGTCAATGGTACGGCCGGTTTCAGTTTCTTCGATTTTACCCATGAAGTCTCTCGCCGGTATGATTCTACCGGTGTGGTCCAGTACGCGTATCAACCCTTCATAAAAGCCAATTTTGCCACCGGTATCGCTTCGGATTACGGGCTGGAAAGCCAGCAAGGTCTGGTTGTGTTCAATTGCTTCCTGCACCATAGAAAGCGTGCTCTGCGCTTGCCGTTCGATGGCAAAATCCAGCGGGCTGCGGGGGCTGTCATCCCCGCGCGGCAGTTTGCGGTTGAGATCACCATTCACGGGATGTTCCTTTGTTTGTTGAGGGTCTTTCGGTTGACATGTGGCACTGGTGGACATTGGCGTATGCTCGCTAATAAGGTGTTAAGCGGCTATTTTGACGTCAAATGTCAGTAACACGATAAGGGGCAGGGAATGTCACAAGGCAGACAGCGGTGTGCATGGGCCGGACCCGAACAGATTTACCTTGATTATCACGACACCGAATGGGGCGTGCCCGAGTTCGACAGCCGCGCGCTCTGGGAAAAACTGATCCTTGACGGGTTTCAGGCTGGCCTCAGCTGGATCACGATCCTTAAAAAGCGTGACGCTTTTCGCGAGGCTTTCGAGGGGTTTGACCCCCATGTGATCGCCACATGGGGCGAGGCGGATGTGCAGCGTCTGCTGGGCAACCCGGGTATCATCCGTCACCGGGGCAAGATCGAGGCCGCCATCACCAACGCGCAGGCGTGGCAGCGGATCGAGACCGCGCAGGGCTTTGACGCTTTCATGTGGGATTATGTCGGCGGGGCCCCTTTGCAGAACCGCTACGTGCAGCATTCGGACGTTCCGCCCAAGACCGCGCTGTCCGAGCAGGTGAGCAGGGATCTCAAGAAAGCAGGCTTCAAGTTTTGTGGCCCCACAATCGTCTATGCATGGATGGAGGCTTGCGGGCTGGTGAACGATCACTTGGTGGGGTGTCACCGGCATGAAGTGGTGGCGGGCATGACGCGTTCACGTTGATATACGTTGACGCAGGGGGCGGGGGATGATTCATCACGGGCGCGAGTAAACTAGTTGTTTTTCTTAAAGGTCGGAACCACTGCATGAAGCCTATCGTCCCCGTTGCTACTCTTCTTCTTATGGTGCTTTCGGCCTGCGCGCCGCCTGCTCCGAAAGTGCGCGGTGCTGACCTTTTTGCGCGCCATTGCACCAGCTGTCATGGTCGCGGCGGCGCAGGCGGCGGCCCGCAAGCTACTGATCTGGCGGTGCCACCCGCCAACCTGAAACTGCTGAGCGAGCGGAACGGCGGGGTCTTTCCGTTTGAGGACGTGATCGTGCAGGTGCATGGCTATACGGGGCGTAGCGCGTTCGGCATGATGCCGGAATTCGGGCGCGAAATGTCAGGTCCTATGGTGGACTATGTTGCGGCCTCGGGCGAGGTGATCCCGACCCCGCAGGGGTTGATTGATCTGGCGCGCTATCTGGAGAGCATCCAGCAGTAGGGATACAACTGCACGACACGCATTGACTCTGCTTGGGTCGCCCGTATAAGCGCAACTTCTATTGGTGTTGGTGGACCCCGCAAGGGGAGCCCTGTCGGCGCGCAAGCGCAGAGGACAACGCCCTTTACCGCCCGGTTTCGGGCCACAAAAAGGAGAACAGCCGTGACCAAACGCACCGCTGCCAAGCACAAAATTGACCGCCGCATGGGCGAAAACATCTGGGGCCGTCCAAAATCCCCAGTAAACCGCCGTGAATACGGCCCCGGCCAGCACGGCCAGCGCCGCAAGGGCAAGATTTCCGACTTCGGTATCCAGCTCCGCGCCAAGCAGAAGCTGAAAGGCTACTACGGCGATCTGACCGAGAAGCAGTTCCGTCGCATCTATGGCGAAGCCGAGCGTGTAAAAGGTGATACGGGTGAGAACCTGATTGGTCTGCTGGAGCGTCGTCTGGACGCGGTTGTGTACCGTGCCAAGTTCGTTGCGACCGTATTTGCCGCACGCCAGTTCGTGAACCACCGCCATGTCCGCGTAAACGGCAAGCTGGTGAACATCCCCTCCTACCGCGTGAAAGAGGGTGACGTGATCGAAGTGCGTGACCGTTCCAAGCAGATGGTAGCACTGATCGAAGCGACACAGCTTTCCGAGCGTGACGTTCCGGACTACCTCGACGTAGACCACTCCAAGATGACAGCAACGTTCGTGCGCACGCCCCAGCTGGGCGACGTGCCATACCCTGTCGTAATGGAACCGAACCTCGTCGTGGAATTCTACGCGAAGAACTAATCTTCGCCGGACATCGCAAGATACTGAAGCGCCTTGTCGGATTTTCCGGCGGGGCGTTTTTTTTCGTGGTGGAAGCCGGATCGGCGGACAGATGCGCGCGGGGTGCAAATCGCGGGTGGCTGTAGCGCGGCGGAGCGGCTAAAAGACCTCCAAGCCAACCAAAGAGTGCCCCTATGACACAGATGATCGCGCCCCAACCCGGCATTATGGACATTTCCCTTTATCAAGGCGGTGCGTCGCATGTGGCGGGCCATGATAATGCGCTCAAGCTCAGTTCGAACGAAAACCCGTTCGGCCCGTCCCCTGCAGCGCTGAAAGCGTACGAGCGTGCAGGCCACGCCTTGCACCGCTATCCCAGCTCGGACCATGCAGAGTTGCGCAAGGCGATTGGCGAAGTTTACGGGCTTGACCCCGAACGCATCATCTGCGGCGCGGGCTCGGACGAGATCATCACCTTCCTGTGCCAGGCTTATGCGGGCCCCGAGACAGAGGTGATCCACACAGAACATGGGTTTGCGATGTACCGTATCTCGGCACTGGCCGCCGGTGCCACGCCGGTGGAGGTGAAAGAGCACGAGCGCGTCACGGATGTGGATGCGATCCTTGCTGCCTGTACAGACAAAACGCGGCTGGTGTTTTTGGCGAACCCGAATAATCCGACAGGCACCATGATCGGACACGGTGACATTGCGCGTTTGGCCGACGGTCTGCCGCCCCGTGCACTGCTGGTGCTGGACGGCGCCTATGCGGAATATGTCGAAGGCTATGATGGCGGTGCTGCGATGGTGGACGCGCGGCAGAACGTTGTGATGACGCGTACATTTTCCAAGATTTACGGTTTGGGTGGTCTGCGGATCGGTTGGGGGTATGGCCCTGCGCATGTGGTTGACGTTTTATCCCGTGTGCGCGGCCCGTTCAACCTGAGCAACGCAGGCCTTGCGGCGGCGGAAGCAGCGGTACGTGATGTGGCCTATGTGGACCACTGCCGCACCGAGAACGCGCGCTGGCGGACGTGGATGGCGGATGCGCTGGCCGAGATCGGTGTGCCCTCGGACGTATCTCTCGCCAATTTCATCCTGGCCCGCTTCGCGTCGCAGGCCGAGGCCGAGGCGTGTGATCTGCACCTGCAATCGCAAGGGCTGATCGTGCGCCGTGTCGCGGGATACAAACTGCCTGCCTGCCTGCGCATCACCGTCGGCGACGAGAGCGGCTGCCGCCGTGTTGTGCATGCGGTGCGCCAGTTCAAGGAAGCCGAGTGATGGCACAGATCTATGATCGCGTCGCACTGATCGGGTTGGGGCTGATCGCTTCCTCGATGTTCTGGGCGATGAAACGCGGTGGCCTTGCGGGCGAGGTGACAGGCTATGCCCGCTCCGCCGAGACCCGCACTACTGCGCGTGAAATCGGGCTGTGCGATATTGTCTATGATGACATCAAGGAGGCCGTGCGTGATGCGGATCTGGTGGTGCTCTGCGTCCCTGTGGGCGTCATGGGGCCGGTGATGGCGCAGATTGCAGACGTGCTAAAACCAGGTGCGACGGTGACCGATGTAGGCTCAGTCAAGAAAGACGTGATCGAGAAAGTCACACCGCACCTGCCGAAAGGCGTGCATTTCATCGCGGGTCATCCGCTGGCAGGAACAGAGCATTCCGGACCCCGCGCGGGCTTTGCTGAGCTCTTTGATAACCGTTGGTGTTTGCTGGTCCCAGCTGAGGGGGCCGACCCCGATGCCGTAGCCCGCTTGCGCAAGTTTTGGGAGGGGCTTGGCTCCAACGTCGAGGAAATGGACGCAGACCACCATGATCTGGTGTTGGCCGTGACGTCCCACGCACCGCACCTGATCGCCTATACGATGGTGGGCGTCGCCGATGATCTGGGTCGCGTTACCGACGGAGAGGTGATAAAATACTCCGCTGCAGGTTTTCGCGATTTCACACGAATCGCCGCGTCTGATCCGACAATGTGGCGTGACGTTTTCCTGACCAATAAGGACGCCACGCTGGAGATTCTGGGCCGCTTTACGGAAGAGTTGTTTGCGCTGCAACGTGCGATCCGGCAGGGTGACGGCGACCACTTGTTTGACTATTTCACCCGCACCCGCGCCATCCGGCGCGGCATTATTGAGGCGGGGCAGGACACGGCCGCCGCCGATTTCGGTCGTGGCGGCGGGCCACGGCGATGAACCGTTTGGCTTTCATGCTCTGTGTGATGGCCACCGTCTCTTGCGCGGGACCGGATACATCCGTCCGCCCCGAGGCGCGTCCCGAAGCGGTACAGGCGGACGACACAATTGATCGGTCCGCACAGGAGAACAAACAGGGAGGTTTCTTCCAGTCGCTGCGCCCTGTGTTCCGCTCTTCCAAACAACGCCAGCAACAGCAGGCGCTGGCCGCTGGATCGGTCTGTGGTGATCCGTCAATTCAGGGCGAGGTCATTGGCCGCGTGCCAGGCGCAATTGCGGGCTGCGGTGTCGAGAATGCGATGAGCATCGCGTCGGTTTCGGGCGTACGGTTGAGCACCAGGGCGACGATGGATTGCGGTACTGCCAAGGCTTTGAAGCAATGGGTGGACAACAGCGCCAAGCCTGCCTTGTCCCGCAAGGGCGGTGGATTGCGCGAAATTCAGGTGGCCGCGCATTATGCCTGCCGTCGCAGGAACAATGCCAAGACCGGCAAAATTTCCGAGCATGGCACTGGTCGCGCCATTGATATTTCCGGTTTCAAAATGGCAGATGGAAGCCAGATCACCGTGTTGGAGCACTGGAGCAGCCGCAGCAGTGGTAAGGCGCTCCAGCGGATGCACGCAGGTGCCTGCGGGCCTTTCGGAACCGTGCTGGGGCCGAAGGCGAACCGGTTTCATGCCGATCACTTCCACTTTGACACCGCGCGCTACCGTTCGGGCACCTATTGCCGTTAACGGATGACCAGCCGCGGGGCAGGGCCGAGCGGCAGGAAGCCAACGCGCATCTGGCCTGCGGCTAGTGTGACAGTCAGATCCAGCGTTCCGTCCGTGTCGGACATGGAGCCCAACACTTGTTCCACCGTTGGGGCCCATTCGGGCGGGATGATGGTGGTTGCAACGGCCATGTCGAACATGCCTTGCCAGTTGCGCATCCGCAGCCGCAGGTTCCCTGCCGGGATGCCTGCAGTGTCCACATCCAGATTGCCGCTGATGGTCACGCCAGTATCGGCATAGCTGGCGGCGATCTCGGTGATCTGGATCTGGCGCGGTTGCGGTCGAGTGTCCCGTAGGGCGCGGCGGTCCCAGGGGCGGTCGAAAGTCACGGTCATATCGGCCACCACTGGCGCGAAAGTATCAGGCCATGGCGGTGGCAGCGGGGATTGTTCCAGCACAGCTGCACCCAGGGACAGACCGGTCAGGACCACGTCGACGGCATAGGTTTCGGGCATGCGCCCTTGGGTAACCTCGGCCTGTACCGACCCGACCTCCAGCAGTTGCGCTTCGCCGAAATCCAGCGTGACATTGCGGCTTTCACCGCTGAGCGCCTCCAGCTGGAGTGCGGTGCCCGGACGCAGACGCACACCAGCGCGGGCACCGCCTGTTCCCAGCGTCAGAGTGCCTTCGGGCGTCGTTAAGATAACAGGCCCTGCGGGCAGGCGGATTGTTGCGTGACCGGGCCAATAGATCGGTGCCGAGAGGTCAAGTTGTGGCACCTGAACTCCGCGTTGCTTGGTAGGATCCAGCAGCGACAATCCGTCGATCACTGTGGTTGTGCGCAATGGAAAACCGGCGCTGGTGACAGCCGCCTCTGCCAGCCAGCCGCTCGCCCTGCGGCCTTCCAGCCATGCGGTGACACTGTTGCGGGTGCTGCTGGTGGCGACATACCACCAGCCGCTCCAGACAAGGGCCAGCAGGATCAGGATTTTCAGTGCAAAGCGACGCATGGGCAAAGCCCCCTTTTCAATAAGGCATTGATAGGGTTTACCTGCCGCAACAGAGGAGAACCAGATGGGTATGTGGGTATTTGGCTATGGCAGTCTGCTGTGGAATCCCGGTTTCGAGGTGGCGCAGAGCGTGATCGGCACTCTGCCCGACTATTCCCGCTCGTTTTGCATGCGCTCTATCCATCATCGTGGGACGGTTGCGGCGCCCGGACTGGTGCTGGCGCTGGACCACCAGGCGGGTAAAGCTTGTGAGGGTGTGGCACTCCAGGTGGTGGCGGGACAGGAGGCACAGACGCTGGACTACCTGCGCGAGCGCGAGTTGATTTCCTCGGCATATGTGGAAAAAGAGATGGCAGTACAACTGGTTGACGGGCGCAAAGTCACGGCGGTGGTCTATGTGATCGACGAGGCGCACGAACAATATTGCGGTGATCTGGGGCTTGAGGAACAGGCCCGCATTATTGCGCATGCTGTTGGTGGACGCGGCCCGAACACTGAATATCTCTACAATACAGCCGAGCATCTGGCATCGGTCGGCTTGCATGATCCGGCGCTGGAGTGGCTGGCTGCACGGGTCCGTGAAATTGCAGGATAAAACCTTTGGTTTGGCGTAAATTCAGGGTAGGCTGCCCACGTATAACAATAAGGTCAGGAGCAGGGGCGCATGGCGCAACCAGACCGTAAGGCAAAACCGCAATTCTCCCAGCCGGTCCGACAGATCACGCTAATGCTGCTGGTGCTGGCCCTCTCGGGTTTTGGCATCTTCGTGGCTTTGCCCCGCGTTCTGCCGGTGTTTTTGGCGAATCCCTATCTCAACGGCTTCATCGGCATGGTCTTTGTGATCGGTGTTGTGGCCTGTTTCTATCAGGTGTTTCAGCTGATCGGATCTGTTCGCTGGATCGAGAATTTTGCCGCCGACAATGATGCACCCAGCGATACGCCACCGCAAATGCTGGCGCCGCTGGCCGCATTGCTGCGCACGCGTGGCGCACGGATGCAGGTTAGCGCCTCGTCTACACGGTCGATCCTTGATTCCGTCTCGACCCGGATTGACGAGGCGCGCGAGATTACGCGCTATATCGTCAATACCCTGATTTTTCTGGGTCTTCTGGGCACGTTCTATGGGTTGGCCATTACGGTACCTGCCATTGTCGACACAATCCGCAGTCTTGCGCCACAGGCGGGCGAGAGCAGTACGGATGTGTTCAGCCGCCTGATGACAGGGCTGGAATCGCAACTGGCAGGGATGGGCGTGGCCTTTGCCTCGTCCCTGCTGGGTCTTGCCGGTTCGCTGATCATCGGCTTGCTTGAGCTGTTTGCGGGCCATGGGCAGAACCGGTTCTATCAGGAACTTGAGGACTGGCTCAGCTCGATCACACGGGTGGGTTTTGCCTCTGGTGATGACAGCTCGCCCGAGCAGGCGGTAATGGCGGGCATGGTCGATCACATGGCCGAGCAGATGGAAAATATGCAGGAGATGTTCAGCCGGTCCGAGGCAGGGCGCGCCGAAGTAGAGCAGCGTTTGGGCGCGCTGGCATCAGCGATTGAACGGATGGCAGTGCAACTGGGTGATCAGGGCGGCGCTGCCGATGCTATGGAGCGAATGGCGGATGGTCAGGACCGTATGGTAGCTGCGCTTGAGCGGCGCATGGATCAGCCGCAGGATGGTGCAGGTACGGACGCCGAAAGCCGCATGCGCCTGCGCTCGATTGACGTGCAGATGCTGCGTATTCTCGAAGAAATCTCGGCTGGACGGCAGGAGACCATGGCAGAGCTGCGGCAGGAATTGTCGTATCTGACCAAAGCGCTATCCTCGCCGCGCAGCAGCACAGAGCCGCGCCGCATGCGGTCGTTCACACCCAAGCCTGACAACGGAGACCGCTAGCCATGGCCTTGTCGCGACGCACCGGCGCGCGGTTCCAGGCCTCGATCTGGCCTGGGTTTGTGGATGCGATGACAGGTCTTTTGCTGGTGCTGATGTTCGTGCTGACCATCTTCATGGTGATGCAGTTCGTCTTGACCGAACAGATCTCCGGTCAGGAAACCGAACTGGACGAGTTGTCCTCCGAAGTGGCTTTGTTGGCGCAGGCTCTGGGACTGGAGCGGCGGCAAAACACCGAGCTGGAGACGCAGGCACAGACGCAGGCGGCGCTGATTGCCACGCTGCAATCGGAACGCGCAGCGCAGGACGCGGCGTTGAGTGAGGCGCAAACGCAGCTGACCAGTTTCGAGGCGCAGGTTGCTGCGCTGATCGCGGACCGCGACACCACGCGGGGGCAGGTGGCGGCCCTTGAGGCGCGAACTGAAACCCTGCTTGATGAGCAGGAAGCCCTGAACCTTGCGCTGACGACCAGCCGCGAGGAGGTAGATGCGCAGCAAGAGGCTGCACGTCTGGCCGCGGCACGGCGCGAGGCGTTGGAAGCGCTGATGGCGGATCTGCGTGCGCGCAACGCAGAGGCGCAGAGCGAGGTGACGGCGCTGACCGCCGATGTTGCTGCGGCGCAAGAGGCGCTCTCAACGCAGGAGGCTGCCCAACTGGCAGAGGCCGCTGCAGCCGAAACGCTGCGCAAACGTCTGGAGAATGCCGATACTGAACTTACCGCGATGACCCTGTCGCTGGAGGCACAGCGCAAGCGTGCAGAAGAGACGCTGACGCTGCTTGCCGCCGCGCGTGCTGCCGAGGAAGAGTTGGACCAGCGGCTGGCCTCTGCACTGAGTGAGACGGAAGAAACCGGTGTGAGCCTGCAGGAAGCAGAGGCACGGGTGGCTGCCCTCGAGGCACAATTGCAAGAGGCGGAGGCCGGTGCCAGCGAACAGATTGAAGATTTGCGAACGCGGCTTGCGGCTGCACTTGCGGCAAAGCTCGCCGCTGAGGGCCGCATTGACGAGACCCAGACCGAGGCTGCGCGCCGTGCTGCGCTGTTGACGCAGGCCCAAACGGATTTGGCCCGCCAGCAGGAAACCTCCGCCGCCGCGCAACGCCAGACCGAGTTGCTGAACCAGCAGGTCGCAGCATTGCGCGCGCAGCTAGGTAATCTGCAGGGTTTACTGGATGAGGCGGCAGCGCAGGATGTGGCGCGCGAGATCGAACTGCAATCGCTGGGATCACAGTTGAACACCGCGCTGGCGCGGGTCGCCGCAGAGGAGCGGCGGCGGGCGGAGTTGGAAGCGGCAGAGCGCATGCGGCTTGAAGCCGAGACGAAGAATCTGGAGCAGTATAGGTCCGAATTCTTCGGAAGGTTGCGCGGCGTTCTGGGCAATCAGGAGGGCGTGCGGATCGAAGGCGACCGGTTTGTTTTCAGCTCGGAAGTCCTTTTCCCTCCAGGTGGTGCGGAGCTGTCTCCTGCGGGCACGCGCGAAATCGCCAAGGTTGCCGATATCCTGCGCAACGTGGCTGCCGATATTCCTGAGGGCATTGACTGGATCATTCGCGTGGATGGTCACACTGACGATATTCCGCTCTCCGGTTTGGGCGAGTTTGCCGACAACTGGGAGCTTAGTCAGGCCCGTGCGTTGTCAGTCGTGAAATATATGTCGAGTTTTCTGGGTATTCCGCCAGACCGGCTGTCTGCAAACGGCTTTGGGCAATACCAGCCTGTCGATACCGCCAATACCGAGGAGGCGCGCGCGCGCAACCGCCGGATCGAACTGAAGTTTACCGAAAAATAGCGTTATTAGGGCAGGGTGAGGGTCAGGTGCTGTTCTTCGACAACTTCACCCTTACGCAGCAGGACGGCACTGCCGTCATAGGTGCCTGCAGGCCAGCGGTCATCCCGCAGCTTTTTGCCGATCGCGCGGAAGGATTGAGCCTGTGTACGTTTCAGCAGGACATCACTTTGCGCCACGACACCTTCGGGACCTGATAGTGTCAAGCTGATCACATCGCCTTTTTGCGTCCCGAAAAGGAAGGCGTAAAGCACGAGCGCCGCACTGTGCTGATCGGGTAGCTGCACGGTATTTTCACGAATTTCGTAGAACTCCGGTACGCCGGAAGCAGTGCCTATGCTGACAATTCCGCCCGCGCGGTAGGGTGGGAGATCCGCCCAGAGGGTGTCGGTCTCTGTTTCACCGCAGATGATCGTGCCATCGGGATCAAAGGGATCGACCACCTCGCCATCACGGCGGACGGACAGATGGACATGCGGGAAAGCCGCGCGGCCTGACATGCCAACCTGGCCCAGTACCTCGCCGGCTGTGACTTTTTGACCCTCACTGACGGCGATGGAGCCCTTGCGCAGATGACAGTATTGCGTTTCCCAACCGTCCTCGTGGCGCAAGACCACACCGTTGCCACACTCGCGCCCGTCCACGTCATCAGCCGTTTCGGCCGTGAACTTTACATCATCCATCCCGTCGCGGCGGCCTGCGACAGTGCCAGCGGCTGACGCCAGCACGTCGACGCCCTTCGCGATCATGTCGTAGGTGGGGAGGGCGAAATCCGTGCCTTTGTGGCCGTCATAGCTCAGGCCTGAACAGGTGAAGTCCGACGCATTTTCCGTAGCGTCATGGTCCACGTATTGCTGGATATAGCAGGGACCGTTCAGGTCGCAATCTATCGGGGGTATCAACGAAAGCTCCCCCGCTGTGGCGGGCACAGCAAGGGAGAGAAGGGTCAACAGGCCTAAACGCATTAATCAGCAGTGAGTAGCGGTGGTTTCTTGCTGGTCAGGCGCGGGCTATCCGGACCTTCGGTCACGATATCAAGCTCGCCTTTTTTGACGCCGATTTTGACCACGCCACCTTTAGCAAGCTTGCCAAACAGCAACTCTTCCGAGAGCGGCTTTTTGATGTACTCCTGAATAACGCGACCCAGAGGACGGGCACCCATTTTGGCATCATAGCCTTTGTCTGCCAGCCATTCCGCGGCTTTGTTGCTCAGTTCGATCGTGACATTGCGGTCCATCAACTGTGCTTCAAGCTGCAACACGAACTTCTCGACAACCTGCATGATGACTTCTTTCGGCAGCGCGCCGAAGGAGATCACCGCATCCAGACGGTTGCGGAATTCGGGCGTGAACGTCCGCTCGATGGCGGCAGTATCCTCGCCCGTGCGCTTGTCGCGACCGAACCCGATAGCCTCTTTCGCTTGCTCGGAAGCACCAGCGTTGGACGTCATGATCAGAACTACATTGCGGAAATCAACGGTGCGACCATTGTGGTCGGTCAGTTTGCCATGATCCATGACCTGTAGCAGGATGTTGTATACATCCGGGTGGGCCTTTTCCATCTCGTCGAGGAGCAGCACGCAATGGGGATCCTGATCGACACCGTCGGTTAGCATGCCGCCCTGGTCAAATCCGACATATCCTGGAGGGGCACCGATGAGACGGCTCACGGCGTGTTTCTCCATGTATTCCGACATGTCAAACCGCAGTAGTTTAACGCCCAGCGTATCGGCCAGTTGTTTGGCCACTTCGGTTTTACCCACACCTGTGGGGCCTGCAAACAGGTAGTTGCCGATGGGCTTTTCAGGCTCCCTTAGACCGGCACGGGCCAGTTTGATCGCAGAGGAGAGCGCCTCGATCGCTTTGTCTTGACCGAACACTACGCGTTTGAGCGATGCTTCCAGATCCTTCAGCACAACTACATCGTCTTTGGAGACGTTTTTGGGCGGAATGCGAGCGATTTTGGCAACTACAGCTTCGATCTCCTTGGTGCCTATGGTCTTGCGACGCTTTGAGGCTGCCAGCAAATGCTGTGCCGCACCCGCTTCGTCGATCACGTCGATGGCCGAGTCGGGCAGCTTGCGGTCATTAATGTACCGGTGGGCTAGCTCGACCGAGGTTTTGATCGCGTCTGCTGTGTATTTAACGCTGTGGTGATCCTCGAAGTACGGCTTGATGCCTTTGAGAATCTTTTGCGCATCCTCAACGGAAGGCTCGTTCACGTCGATCTTCTGGAAACGCCGCGCGAGGGCGCGGTCTTTCTCGAAGTGCTGACGGAACTCTTTGTAAGTGGTTGAGCCCATTGTCCGTAATTTACCGCCCGCCAGAGCAGGTTTCAGCAAGTTGGATGCATCCATTGCCCCGCCCGATGTGGCGCCGGCACCGATCACTGTGTGGATCTCGTCGATAAAGAGAACCGCGTCTTTATGCTCTTCCAGTTCGGTCACGACTGCTTTCAGGCGCTCTTCGAAATCGCCGCGGTAGCGGGTGCCCGCCAGAAGCGCGCCCATGTCGAGCGAATAAATTGTGGTTTTCGACAGGATTTCCGGCGTCTCGCCTGAGACGATCTTGCGCGCAAGTCCTTCTGCAATGGCGGTTTTACCCACACCGGGGTCACCTACCAAAAGCGGGTTGTTCTTGCGACGGCGGCACAGCACCTGAATGCACCGCTCCACCTCGGAGTCGCGGCCGATCAGGGGATCGACATCTCCATCGCGCGACTTTTTGTTGAGGTCCACGCAGTATTTCTCCAGCGCGGACTCCTTTTTGTCACCGTCAGTCACGCCTTGCGCTTGTTCATCATGCTCGGGGGCGCCGGCCACAGGACGTGCTTCCCCATACGCAGGGTCTTTGGCCACGCCGTGCGCGATGAAGTTAACTGCGTCATAGCGGGTCATGTCTTGTTCTTGCAGGAAGTACGCGGCGTTGCTTTCCCGCTCGGCAAAGATGGCGACAAGAACATTTGCGCCTGTGACCTCGGTCCGGCCAGAGGATTGAACGTGAATGGCAGCGCGCTGAATGACGCGCTGGAAGGCAGCGGTTGGCACAGCTTCGGAGCCTTCGATGTCGGTGACCAGATTGCTCAGATCCTCATCGATGAATTCGACAAGCGTATCGCGTAACTCGTCGACATCAACAGAGCAGGCTTTCATGACCTGAACGGCATCAGGCTCGTCTACCAGCGACAGAAGCAAATGCTCCAGCGTAGCGAATTCGTGGCGCCGTGCATTCGCCAGCGCGAGCGCTGCATGAATGGACTGCTCTAGTGTCGTCGAGAATGAAGGCACGGTGTGCTCCTTTTCGATTGGGTCGGGAGGGGCGTGAGTGATGCCAGCGCCTGAAGACCGACCATGGTCTGATAATATTAGAGTTTGGTTTATCGTGACCAACCTTCAAGTCTTTTTTGAAATAAAGTTGTCACATTTATTTGTCAGGGGCTGCGGCGGTAAGGAATCGAGCAAACTGTGGCTCAGCAAAGCTACAAACCGGAAAGATTTTTGTAACCCTGCGCTCTATGATGTTCCAAAGATAGTGTGCCTGCGGGAGGCTTTCCACCCACAGAGTTGCTTTTTATCAGAATGTCAGAGAACCGAGCATTCAGGTATGCTCTGGATGTGATCCATGACCTTCATTCTCTTTGGATCATTAGACGAACTGTGAGTATTTGAATAAAATACGACCTCCCGATCCGAGTCTTGAAGATGGCTATCGCGTCCGTTCCGAGGGCTAGCATCTAGGGGGGCTTTTATAACAGCATCGTTGAGACCCCCTTCAAAACCAAGCTGGTTTCGTGTCGGCCATTGGAGAAGATTGGACAGTTCTTTTCTTGTTTTGCCCGCGCTTCTCGTCCCGAAACTGCCTCTGTCTTTTGCCGGAAATCTCCAACCTTTGCTTGGGTGGCTTCGATCCCGGTTGGGTTCAGCTCGTCGAGGGTGTCGACAGAGCGGCGAAAGTCGTGGTGTAGCAAGGGCACCGGCCACTGGAAAAGCGGAGCAAAATAGGCTTTTCAAGTTGGATCGACGTGAGCCAACGCAGTTTGCGCAAGCCCACTTTTGGTGCCGGTCAGAAGTGGTCCTTGCGGCTGCGCAGTTCCGCGAAAACGTCGACATCCGGGGCGTCCTGCATGTCCAGCGTTTTGCGCAGGTTCGTGTCACCGGAGCGTAAGAACGGATTCGTTGCGCGTTCCAGCGACATCCGGGAGGGGACTGTGAAGCGCCCCTCCGCACGGGCGGCGTCGGTCTGGATGTTGCGGTCTTGCAGTGTTTGATTTTCAGGATCGACGGAGGCTGCGAATCTTCCGTTGGAGGTGGTGTATTCATGGCCTGAACAGATCAGCGTCTCATCAGGCCAACTAGCCATTTTGGACAGGCTGGCATGCATTTGTGCAGGCGTGCCTTCAAACAGGCGGCCACAGCCAAGCGCCATCAGGCTGTCGCCGGTAAAGGCAGCCGGCAGGGCCGGTACGTAGAAGGCGATATGTCCGACCGTGTGGCCGGAGACGTCAATCACCTGCACTTCGAGGCCGCCGAGGTCAAATGTATCGCCTTCGGCGAGTGCCTCGTCCAGATCGGGCAGGCGGTGCGCGTCGGCGCTGGCACCAAAGACACGAGCTGGATAGTCTGACAGCAGCGCGGGCAGGCCGTCGATGTGGTCGGGGTGGTGGTGCGTCAGCCAGATCTGGTCGAGGGTCCAGCCCCGTGCGGCCAGCTCTGCCTTGATCGGGGCGGCTTCGGGCACGTCGATCAGGGCGGTGGTGCCGGAAACTTTGTTGTGCAGCAGAAATGCGTAATTGTCTGACAGGCAGGCAATGGTCACGAGGGCGTGGCTGTCGTTCTCAATCGTCTCGGAAGGCATGGGCAAGTTTCCTGTGCTGCGCTAGGGTGTCACAGAATGGCGCAATAGGAGGCCCTGTCAATGCATCTTGACGTGCAGGATTTGCGTAACTTCTATTATCGCAGTGCGTTGGGGCGCGCGGCGCAGAAATCCCTGCGCGACCGCATGCTGGAGCTGTGGCCCGAGGCCAAGGGCCAGACGGTGGTGGGTTTCGGCTTCGCAGCCCCCCTGTTGCGGCCTTATCTGGCGGATGCGCGGCGGGTCATCACGCTGATGCCGGGCCCGCAAGGCGTGATGCCCTGGCCTGCCGGGATGCCCAACACATCGGTGCTGACGGAAGAGACCCTGTGGCCGCTGGAAACAGGCCATGTTGACAGGCTGGTGCTGATGCACGGGCTCGAGACCTGCGAGCGGCCTTCGGAGCTTCTGGAGGAATGCTGGCGCGTGCTCGGTCCGGGGGGCAGGGCGTTGTTCATCGTGCCCAACCGCGCAGGGCTGTGGGCGCGGCGCGACCGTACGCCGTTCGGTTATGGGCGGCCCTATTCGCTGGGTCAGCTGGATGCGCAGTTGCGCAAACACCAGTTCCTGCCCGAACGGCAGGCAGGTGCGCTCTATCAGTTTCCGTCAGGCCAGCGGATGTGGATGAAATCCGGCGGCCTGTTCGAGCGGATTGGCCGCCAGATGCCAAGCATCGTTGCCGGCGGCGCGTTCATGGTCGAGGCGACCAAACTTGTCTACCCGCCCAAAGGCAAAGTCGAGCGTCGCCGCGTCTTGTCGCCGCTTGGTGTGCTGGAGCCACAGGCGAAGCCGGTCTAGAACCCTGCCGCACTGCCGGTGCGCATGAAGAGCGGGGCTTGAGGTTCCAGCTGCGCGAAGGCGATATCGTCTGCGGTTATTCCGGTGAGGCCTTCGAGGCGTATAGTACCTGTCATCTGGGTGCCGCTACCCGTCCCCGTCTCGGTAAACGTAAACTCCAAGTCGGTATAGGCACCGTCGATGTCTTCGCGCAGGATGAAATCCTGTTCGTATTCGGATACGAAATCTTCTCCGGCGTTATCGAAGTCCTGCGGAATGATTTCCCGAACAAGCTGGGACGGATCCACAAAAATCATGTCCTCGCCAGGGGTAAAATCGGTGACCCTCCCTAGCAGCCCCAGATCAATGTCTCCAGGGTCACCTACGTTGAATGTGGTGATCTCGATCCGGTCGGCGCCCGGACCGGTGATAAAGGTGTCAAAGCTGCCGTTTGGACCGCCATCAAACAGGAACAGATCGCTGCGCAACACGTCGTCCCCCGCGCCGCCGTCCAGCGTGGTCTGATTGCCGAACTCCACTTCATTCGCAATCAGGGTATCGTTCCCGTCAACGCCTTCCATTCCCAGCGGGCCGGAACTGTCGCGGGCTTCGTGGATCAGGACGTCATCCCCTGCAAGTCCCAGCAGGGTTGACGGATCTCCCTCGCTGATGTCACCGCTGTAGGACAGGGTATCATTTCCGTCGGTTCCGATGCCGTCCAGTGTGCCGTCATTGATGGTGAAATCCTCACTCGAGAGGCCCGCCACGCCCTGAACACGAATGATCACGGGAATATCGGCCGCGATGCGTTCGAGGTCGGTATAGAGGATGCGAATATCGGTGAAGCCCGCCTCGTCTTCGATTTCCTGCGTCACACTGTAGAGAGTCAGCGGGCTGGAGGGGAAAGGTGCGACGGCCAGTTCCAGCTGGTCCTCGCCTTGGGTGAAGTCGGTGATGGTGGTGACGACTTCTTCGGGTGGCGGTGTGGAGAAGCACGTTAGCACAAGATCAACCTCGAAGATGCCGTCGCCACTGCCACCTGCGAGGATGTGGCCGGACTGGTTGCCGTCGATGTCACCGATCAGGATGTCGACACTCAGGGTATCGTCGCCAGAGCCGCCGGTCATCTCCGAGTCTGCGCCGTCAACGGTACTGCGCAACAGGTCGTCGCCGGCGCCACCCCTCAGGACAGTGTCCGCCCCGGATGCCTCAAGTGTGTCGTCGTCGGGTAGCCCGCCTGCGTCCTCGGCAAGTCCGACGGGTGGTACAGGGCCTTCGCCTCCGGTGTTCGGCTCGGTGGGAGCAGCAGGATCCACCGGTTCTGTTGGATCAACCGGCTCTCCCGACGTATCCTGGCTATCCTCATCCAGCAAAATCGGCAGCAGCAGCGCAAAGGCGAGCAACGAAACCAGCGCAATAGCAGGCATAGTAACCCCGTCGGTATCCGTTAACCATTGTCTGCGCCTCTGAGAGAGTCAAATGATCTCTCTTAACAACGGCGTAATCGCTTAACTGAACAAGGAAATGGATACAAAGGTGCTGAAATCGGGGGATTGCTTCCCGAGTGATGTGGCTTCATTCTGCGATGCAAGCGTGGTGAGATGTGGCCAAGAATCGGACAAATCATCTACAATCCGATGTTTGCCCGTAATTTGTGCAGCAGTAAAAAGGTCGCACTAGGGCCAAGTCCTTGAAAACTTGGGAGGTGCGCAATAAGAGACGTCACGATAGCGTGTTGCGGCAATCAGAACGGTCTGCTACATCGCCCATGATTTAACCGCTTGGGGCCTGTCCCCGTCAGCGCCACCAGACCGGTGCCGGGCAATTGCGCCCCACCGGCATTGACGTATGAGAGGATGGACGTGTCCGAACCAGCTTCGATTTCCACAGGCATTGCGAAACGCTATGCGACTGCCGTTTTTGAATTGGCCAGCGAGGCCAAAAAGGTCAAAGCCGTCGAGGCGGATTTGACAGACTTGCATGATGCAATGCAAACCAGCGATGATTTTCGCGCCCTGATCAACTCGCCGCTCTACAGCCGGGATCAGCAGGCGGATGCAATTGCCGCACTTGCCAAAAAGATGAAATTGTCGCCGATCATGACCAATACGCTGTCGCTGATGGCGCAAAAGCGTCGTCTGTTTGTGCTGCCGCAGCTGGTGCAAACCCTGCGTGACATCATCGCAGCGGACAAGGGCGAAGTGACGGCGGATGTGACCACCGCCAAAGCGCTGACCAAGACGCAGGCTGACAAACTGGCTGCCTCGCTTAACAAGACAACCGGCAAGACTGTAACACTGCACCAGACCGTGGATGAAAGCCTCATCGGCGGTTTGATTGTTAAAGTTGGCTCGAAGATGATCGACACATCGATCCGCTCCAAGCTGAATTCCCTCCAGAATGTAATGAAAGAGGTCGGATAAATGGGTATCCAAGCGGCAGAAATTTCTGCAATCCTGAAGGACCAGATCAAGAACTTTGGTCAAGAAGCTGAAGTGGCCGAAGTGGGTCGCGTCCTTTCCGTCGGTGACGGTATTGCGCGCGTCTACGGTCTGGACAATGTTCAGGCGGGCGAAATGGTCGAATTCCCCGGTGGCATTCAGGGCATGGCCCTGAACCTCGAAACCGACAACGTTGGTGTGGTTATCTTCGGGTCCGACCGGGACATCAAAGAAGGCGACGTCGTCAAGCGTACGAACTCCATCGTGGACGTGCCAATCGGTGACGAGCTGCTGGGGCGCGTTGTTGACGGTCTGGGTAACCCCATTGACGGCAAAGGTCCTATCGGCGCAACCAAGCGTGGTCTGGCCGAAGTCAAAGCGCCGGGCATCATCCCGCGTAAATCCGTACACGAGCCAATGGCGACTGGCCTCAAGTCCGTAGACGCGATGATCCCCGTTGGCCGAGGCCAGCGCGAATTGATCATTGGTGACCGCCAGACAGGTAAAACTGCTGTTGCCCTCGACGCAATGCTGAACCAGGCGCAGGTCAACGCCGCAGCAGGCGACGACGAGAGCAAGAAGATGTACTGCGTGTACGTTGCGATTGGCCAGAAGCGCTCGACTGTGGCGCAGCTGGTGAAAAAGCTCGAAGAAACAGGCGCGATCGACTATTCGATCATCGTGGCCGCGACAGCGTCCGAACCTGCACCGATGCAGTTCCTTGCACCTTACTCCGCGACAGCGATGGCAGAGCATTTCCGCGACAACGGTCGTCATGCGTTGATCGTCTACGATGATCTTTCCAAGCAGGCCGTGTCCTATCGCCAGATGTCGCTTTTGCTGCGCCGTCCGCCCGGGCGTGAAGCCTATCCTGGTGACGTTTTCTATCTCCACTCTCGCTTGCTCGAGCGTTCCGCGAAGCTGGGTGATGCGGCTGGCAACGGCTCGCTGACGGCTCTGCCGATCATCGAGACCCAAGGTGGCGATGTTTCCGCGTTTATTCCCACGAACGTGATTTCGATCACCGACGGTCAGATCTTCCTAGAAACGGAACTGTTCTACCAAGGTATCCGTCCTGCTGTGAACACCGGTCTGTCGGTTTCGCGCGTTGGCTCTTCGGCCCAGACAAAGGCAATGTCCTCTGTTGCCGGTCCGGTGAAACTGTCGCTTGCCCAGTACCGCGAAATGGCAGCTTTTGCCCAGTTCGGTTCCGACCTGGATGCCTCCACACAGGCTCTTCTTGCCCGTGGTGCGCGCCTGACCGAGCTGATGAAACAGCCGCAGTACAACCCGCTGACCAATGCCGAAATCGTGTGCGTGATCTACGCAGGCACCAACGGCTATCTGGACAAAGTGGATGTGAAAGCCGTCGGTCGCTACGAGGCCGGTCTGCTCAAGCATCTGCGTGGCAACAACGCCGATCTTCTGGCCGACATCACCAACAACGACCGTAAGGTGAAAGACGAGCTGGAAGAGAAAATCAAAGCGGCTCTCGACGCGTTCGCTGCTGACTTCGCTTAAGGAGAGATAGGCAATGCCCAATCTCAAGGACCTTAAAAACCGGATCTCGAGTGTGAAAAACACGCGTAAGATCACGAAGGCCATGCAAATGGTTGCCGCGGCGAAACTTCGCCGCGCGCAGGAAGCTGCCGAAGCGTCCCGTCCCTATACGGAGCGCTTCAACGCCGTCATGTCGTCGCTTGCGGCCTCTGTCGGTGACTCGGATACTGCACCCAAACTGCTGAGCGGTACGGGTAAAGATGACGTGCATCTGTTGGTTGTTATGACGGCTGAAAAAGGCCTGTGCGGCGGTTTCAATGCGAACATCGCCAAAAAGGCCCGCGCGCATGCGCAGAAACTGATTGCAGATGGCAAACAGGTGAAAATCCTGACCGTCGGCAAGAAGGGTCGCGACCAGATGAAGCGTGATTTCGGGAAGTACTTCGTGGGTCATGTGGACCTTACCGAAGTCAAGCGGGTCGGATTTACCGATGCGCAGGGCATCGCGAAGGATGTGTTGATCCGATTTGACGAAGGCGAATTTGACATCGCAACGATATTCTATTCGAAATTCGTCAACGTGGTCAGCCAGATCCCGACGGCCTTGCAGATCATTCCGGCCAAGCTGGATGGCGACGCCGGTGCAGCATCCGATGCGCTGTTCGACTACGAGCCATCAGAGGAAGCGATCCTTGCGGATCTTCTGCCGCGTGGTGTGGCAACGGCCATCTTCTCGGCGCTGTTGGAAAACGGTGCGTCCGAACAGGGTGCGCGCATGTCCGCAATGGACAATGCGACACGCAACGCGGGCGAGATGATCGAAGACCTGACAATCGAATACAACCGGTCCCGTCAGGCCGTCATCACCAACGAGCTGATCGAAATCATTTCCGGCGCGGAAGCGCTGTAAGATATTGGAGTAACACGACATGGCACAAGCAGTCGGCAAAATAACCCAAGTCATCGGCGCGGTCGTTGACGTACAGTTCGAGGATAGCCTGCCGGAAATCCTGAACGCTCTGACCACGGAGAACCAAGGCAAGAAGCTGATTCTCGAAGTGGCGCAGCACCTCGGCGAGAACACCGTGCGCACCATTGCGATGGACGCGACCGAGGGTCTGGTGCGCGGTCAGAAAGTGACGGACAACGGCGAGCCGATTTCCGTTCCCGTAGGCAACGCGACGCTGGGCCGGATCATCAACGTCGTCGGTGAACCTATCGATGAAAAGGGCCCCGTCGGCGAGACCGAGCGCCGCTCGATCCACGCGGACGCGCCTTCGTTCGCCGACCAGTCCACCGCTACCGAAATTCTGGAAACGGGTATCAAGGTGATCGACCTGATGGCACCCTATACCAAGGGCGGTAAGATCGGTCTGTTCGGCGGTGCCGGCGTGGGCAAAACGGTTTTGATCATGGAATTGATCAACAACATCGCCAAAGTACACTCCGGCCTGTCGGTGTTTGCGGGTGTGGGCGAACGGACGCGCGAAGGTAACGACCTTTATCATGAGATGATCGAATCCAACGTGATCGTGCCCGACGATCTGGGGCAGTCCAAGATTGCGCTAGTGTACGGCCAGATGAACGAGCCTCCGGGCGCGCGCATGCGGGTGGCCCTGACAGGTCTGACGCTGGCCGAGCAGTTCCGCGACGAATCTGGTTCCGACGTTTTGTTCTTCGTGGACAACATCTTCCGCTTTACTCAGGCTGGTTCCGAAGTGTCGGCTCTGCTGGGTCGTATCCCGTCTGCGGTTGGCTATCAGCCGACGCTGGCGACAGACATGGGTGCGATGCAGGAACGGATTGCGTCCACAAAGTCAGGCTCGATCACGTCCGTTCAGGCGGTTTATGTTCCTGCGGACGACCTGACCGACCCTGCGCCCGCGACATCGTTCGCGCACCTCGACGCGACGACGGTTCTCGATCGTGCGATCTCGGAAAAAGGCATCTATCCTGCGGTTGATCCGCTGGGCTCCACCTCGCGTCTGATGGACCCGCTGATCATCGGCGAAGAGCACTATAACGTCGCCCGCGACGTGCAGGGTGTGCTTCAGCGCTACAAATCCTTGCAGGACATCATTGCCATTCTTGGCATGGACGAACTGTCCGAGGACGACAAACTGGCCGTGGCCCGTGCGCGCAAAATCGAGCGCTTCCTGTCCCAGCCGTTTGACGTTGCAAAGGTCTTTACCGGCGCGGATGGCAAGCAGGTTCCACTTGCGGAAACGGTGCAGTCGTTCAAAGCGGTTGTTGCTGGCGAGTATGACCACCTTCCGGAAGGTGCGTTCTACATGGTAGGCGGCATTGAAGAAGTGATCGCGAAAGCTGAAAAAATGGCAGCTGACGCTGCTGCGTAAGGAGGCTCTGTCATGGCAGACACGATGCAATTCGATCTGGTGTCGCCTGAGCGGCGTCTGGCTTCGGCTCAGGTCACTTCGGTGCAGATCCCGGGACTGGATGGCGATCTGACCGCAATGGCCGGTCACACCGCCACCATCACAAGCCTGCGTCCGGGTGTCCTGATTGTGGATGCCCCCGAGGGCCAGTCCAAGTACGTTGTCACCGGCGGGTTCGCCGAGATTACAGCGGCTGGTGTTTCGGTTCTGGCAGAACGTGCGTTGTCCCGTGAGGAGATGACGCAGGAGAAGATGGACGAACTGATGGAGGAGGCCAAGAATGCCTACTCCAAGGTTAAGGAAGAGACTGATAACGAGCCCGGTCCGGTCGACGACGCGGCCAAGCTTCTGGCCGACATGGTCGCCATGGGCGATCATATGGGTCTTTCCGCCAAACCCTGATCCAGTCAAGATCTTTTCAGAAGGCCCCGCGTAAATGCGGGGCCTTTTGCGTTTCCTTAGGTGACGTTTTTTTGCCATAAACACGAGGTAGATGCGCACGGTCACAGGGAGCAGAATAGAGTGAAAAAATTACGCAGCTCAATTGTGGGTGTGGATAGCGGTGACGAAATTCTGTTTCAGGATTTCAAGGATGGCGGTGAGATGTGGACCGGTCGAGGCCAGCGGGAGCGGCGGCGGCGGATTAGATTCTCGCAGAAATTTTTTGAAGCACCCACGGTTCAGTTGTCAATCTCACTTTGGGATATGGATGCGGGATCAGTGTTACGTGCGGATGTCACCGCCGAGGCGGTAACCAAAAGTGGCTTTGACATGGTGTTCCAGACCTGGGGCGATACCAAGGTGGCACGGGTGCGTATTGCATGGATGGCGATTGGAGAACTATCGGATGACGATCTTTGGGATGTCAGCTGATGCGCTTTACGAAGCGGATGACCTCTCCTAAGGGGAGAGGTCATGTGAGTTTAAAGGCAAAAAAAAGCTGTTGACTGGATGTGCCGGTAGCAGTCAGTCGACAGTGTACATACCGTCGTAGATTGGGCCCAAGGTGTCTTGCTCGAACAGGGAAGATACGGATGTACCGTTCCAGATGTTCAGGATCGCTTGGGCAAACATGGGTGCGGTCGGTACGATCCGGATGTTCGGTGCTTTCTTGATCGCCTCGGTTGGTTGGATCGTGTCGGTGATCACAAGCGATTTCATCACCGAGTTTGTGACGCGCTCTACGGCGGGGCCGGACATGACACCATGGCTGATATAGGCGTGCACCTCTTTCGCGCCGTTTTCCAACAGGACTTCAGCGGCCTTGCACAAGGTGCCTGCGGTGTCGCAGATGTCGTCGACGATGAGGCAGGTCTTGCCGCTCACATCACCGATCACGGTCATTTCGGATACTTCGCCCGCCTTCTCGCGGCGCTTGTCGACAATGGCGAGCGGGGCGTTGAGCCGTTTGGCCAGTTCGCGGGCGCGGGCAACTCCTCCCACATCGGGCGAGATGATCAGCAGGTCTTCCATCTGGTCCTTGAATGCGTCCTTGATGTCCAGCGCGAACACCGGCGAAGCATAGAGGTTGTCTACGGGTATGTCGAAGAACCCCTGAATCTGCGCTGCGTGCAGGTCCATGGTCAGGATCCGCTCGATCCCGGTGCCGACCATCATGTTGGCGACCAATTTGGCAGTGATGGGTGTGCGTGCCTTGGTACGGCGGTCCTGACGCGCGTAACCGAAGTAGGGAAGCACCGCAGTGACCCGCCGCGCGGAGGAGCGGCGCAGGGCGTCTGCCATGATCAGCAATTCCATCAGGTTGTCATTTGCGGGGTTTGATGTGGGCTGGATGATGAACATATCCTCGCCACGCACGTTCTCGAACACTTCGACAAAGATCTCGCCGTCATTGAACCGTTCTACACGCGCATCCACGAGTCCGACATTCACGCCCCGGTGCAACGACATCCGCCGTGCAATGGCTTTTGCGAGCGGCATATTGGCATTGCCGGAAATCAGCTTGGGCTCGGGTGTACTTCGCATGAGGGGGGGCTCCGTGGCAGCGTTTGACAGAATCGTCACTGGAACAGCGATTAGCATGCGCCTAGGGTCAGGCAAAGCGCGCACACCCTGATGGAGAACCAAATGGCTCGTATCGACTATTATTTTGCCACCCTGTCACCCTATTGCTACCTCGCTGGCACCCGGCTGGAGGAAGTGGCAAGCAAACATGGCGCACAGATTGCGTATAAGCCATTTGACATCGTGCAGGCATTTGCACGCACCGGAGGTCTTATGCCGAAGGACCGTCACCCCAGCCGTATGGAATACCGTGCGCAGGAGCTGCCGCGTCAGGCCAAGAAGTTGGGGATGCCGTTCAACCTTAAGCCGGCGCATTGGCCCACCAACGGCGCGCCTTCGGCCTACGCGTTTATCGCAGCGCAGAATGCGGGCGGCGGCGATTTGGGGCTGTTGGCGTATGCTATTACCCGTGCTGTATGGGCCGAGGAAAAAGACGTGGCGGAGGAAGATGTGATTCGGGCCTGTCTGACGGGGGCGGGATTTGATCCGGCGCTGGCCAACAAGGATTTGCTGCATTCGGCCGATACGTATTCTCGCAATCTCGAAGACGCGGTTGAGGCTGGTGTTTTTGGCGCACCGTTTTACGTTATCGACAAGCAGCGGTTTTGGGGGCAGGACCGTATTGAGGATCTGGATCTCTATCTACAGGGAAAACTGTGACACTTCATACCCATACACATCTATTCGAGGGCGCGCCGCGTCGCGCATTGGCGATCCATTGCACCCTGGGACAATCCAGCGCCTGGCGCGGGCTGGCGGCGGAGCTGAAAGACGTTGTCAGCCTGTTGGCGTTTGATCTGCCAAGTCACGGCAAATCTGGTGTCTGGGACCGAACCGGCAACGTGCACGATGTCGCAACCGACATGGCGCGGGGGCTGATTGACGGGCCTATGGACCTGATCGGCCATTCCTTCGGGGCCACCATTGCCCTGCGCATCGCTGTGGAGACGCCGGAACTGGTGCGCAGCTTGACGATGATCGAGCCGGTGTATTTCGCCGCTGCCATCGCGGATGAGCCAGAGTTGCTGGTGGATTACAAACGCTCCAGTGCGCCGCTGGACGCGGCCTTTGCCGCCGGTGACGAGCGTGAGGCCGCGCGTGTGTTCAACCGTGACTGGGGCGACGGCACACCCTGGGACACGCTGCCCGAGCGAATGCAGGATCACATGACCCGTCTGGTGCATTATGTCCCGGCGAGCGCTGCGTTTTTGCATTACGACAGCGCGGGGCTGTTAAGTAGATTACAGGACGCGGCGATGCCTGCTGTGCTGATCGAGGGGGATCAGTCTCCGCCGATGAGTGGAAAAGTGGCCGCATCGCTCGCCAAGCGGCTACCGGATGTGGTGCGGGTGATCATCAAGGGAGCGGGGCACATGCTGCCCATCACCCACCCTGATGCTGTGGCACCCCATGTGCGCGCACTGCTGGCGCGCAGCTAAACGCTAGAAGTGGCTCAGGAACTGGTCGATCACTGAATCCGTCATTGACCAGTCACAGACCAGCCGCGCGGACAGCATTTCGTCTGTGGGTCCGGTCGCCACATCGCCATCCAGCACATAATATTTCGCACCGGCGGCGTGCAGGCGCTGATGGACCGCCCGCGGGAAACGGGTGAAGATCATGTTGGCTTGCGGCTCGTGTATCATCTCCGCGCCTTTTTCGCGCAGGCCGCTGGCCAGACGGGCGCAGGCAGCATTGGCGCTGCGTGCCATGTCCTGCCACAGACCACCTTCCAGATAACCGGCCATCTGCGCGGACAGGTAGCGGTGTTTGGAGAAAAGATGCGCGCCACGTTTGCGGCGCAACTCGAATTCCCACGCCTTGGATGGATCAAAGAAAATCACCGCCTCAACCGCCATGCAGCCGTTTTTCGTGCCGCCAAAGCTGACCACGTCAACGCCTGATTTCCAGGTCATCTCGGCTGGCGTGCAACCCAAAGCCACAAGCGCATTCGAAAACCGCGCGCCGTCCAGATGGACAGGCAGGTTTGCGGCCTTGGCCACAGCCGTCAGTGCGCGCAATTCCTCCAGCGTGTGAACCGAGCCCATCTCGGTAACCTGGGTGATCGACACAGCACCTGCCTGCGCCATATGCACGTTACCGCCGGGACGGCGGGCGATGGCGGCAGCAAGGTCTTCCGGTGCCATCTTGTCGCGCGTCGGGATCAGCGTCAGCTTGGCACCGCCCGAGTAGAACTCCGGTGCGTTGCACTCGTCTTCCTCGATGTGGCTGAACTGTGCGCAGAATGTCGTCTGCCAAGGCTGCGTATAACATGCCAGCGCCAGTACATTGGCGGCTGTGCCGGTGGAGACAAGATAGACAGCCGCGTCGGGCGCCTCAAAGGCAGCGCGGATCTCGGCGCGGACCTCTTCCATTATGTCGTCCTTGCCGTAGGGCATGGCATAGCCGGTGTTTGCCTCCATCACGCGTTGCATGATCTTCGGATGTACGGGGCCGGAGTTGTCAGAGGCGAAAAACATTTAGAGAGGCTCCTCGATGATATGGTCTTCCCAGTCTTCAAATACGGTTTCCCATTCGCTGACCGTACGGCCGCGCATGGAGACACCTGCCTTGTGCACGCTTTCATGGGTGCCGGTTAGCAGGGGGTGCCAGTCGGGCAGGGGCAGGCCTTTCCACAGCAGGCGGTAGGCGCAGGTTTGTGGCATCCAGTAGGCGTGATCGTCGATGTTGTCGGGCGTCATCACGATGCAATCGGGGACAAACTGGTGGCGGATTTCGTATTGGGCGCAGCGGCAGGTGGCATCATCCAGCAGGCGGCAGGCGACGTTTGTCAGCGCGACCTCGCCAGTATCCTCGTCCTCAAGCTTGTTGAGGCAGCATTTGCCGCAGCCGTCGCAGAGTGCTTCCCACTCCTGCGTATTCAGGGACTTGAGCGGCTTGCGCTCCCAGAACTTCGGTGCGAGGCTGGTCCGGTCAATCGGGTCGTCGCTGGAGGTGCGCTCTGGAATATTACTCATAGGGCGGTCAATATGGCGCGGGCGCGGGCGCTGTCGGCGTCCATTTGAGTGATCAGTGCTTCAAGACTATCGAACTTCTCCTCGCCGCGCAGATGGTCCACCAGCCCGACAGACAGCGGCGTGCCATAGAGATCGCCTTTGAAATCGAAAATGAACGTCTCGAGGTTGGGTTTGTTTTCTCCGAACATCGGGCGCACGCCCATGGAGGCGACACCATGATAGCTGCCCTTGTGCGCGCCTTCCAGCACATCCACCAGCACCGCATAGACGCCGAAGGCAGGCGGGTGCAGGCCGTCAATGCTCATATTGGCTGTGGGATAACCCAATTCGCGGCCACGCTGTTCACCACCAATCACGGGAGCCTCAATGCGGTGCCAATGGCCCAGCATAGCAGCAGCATCGCGTGGGCGTGCCTCGCTCAGGGCGCGGCGGATGGCGGTGGAGGAAACGGTCTGCTCTGATTGCGCCATCAGTGGCGCTATGGTCACGCCAAAGCCCAAATTCGCTCCAAATGCCACCAGATCAGCCGCAGTACCTGCGCGCCCCTTACCAAAGCAGAAATCCGCACCCACCACGACATGGCGCAAGCCAAGGCCGTGGTGCAGGATCTTTTCCGCAAATTCTAAAGGTGTGAGCGAGGCAATCGCCGCGTTGAAGGGCAGCTGATAGAGCTTTTCAACGCCGACCTTGGCCAGACGCGATGCGCGTGCTGCACTGCTCATCAACCGGAAGGGCGGGGCGTCGGGCGCAAAATAGGCGCGGGGATGCGGCTCAAACGTGACAATGCCCAAAGGCACATCAGGAACAGCGGCGCGCGCCATCTCGATCACCGAGCGGTGGCCGAGGTGTACCCCGTCAAAATTGCCGATCGCGGCTGTGGCCCCGCGATCCGACGTCTCTACAAACTGGTAATCCGAAATAATCCGCATGGCCCTTTGAGTAGCGGCGTGCGCGGATCAGTGCAAGGTCAGTCGAACTTCCGCGAGGGGGCTAAAACGGTGGCTTCGCCGACCAGCACCTTCTTGCCATCGACCGAGCAGTGGCAATCCATCTTCACGATGCGCTTGGCAGGGTCGATATCGGTCACTTTGACTTCCGCATAGACCGTATCACCGGGGCGCACGGGGCGCAGAAACTTCATCGTCTGACCCAGATATACCGTGCCGTGGCCGGGCAACTGCTCTCCGATTACAGCAGAGATCAGGCCCGCCGTCAGCATTCCGTGCGCGATACGACCCTGAAAAATTGTATCCTGCGCGTAATCATCGTCGAGGTGAACCGGATTGCGGTCGGTCGAAATGGTCGCGAACATCTCGATGTCCTCGTCTGTTACCTGTTTGCGCAGGTAGCGAAACATGCCGATTTCGATGTCTTCGATGACGATGGTGCCGCGTGGGAGATTATCCAACATTCTTGCCCTCATGGTAACAATAGTGCGGGCGAAGAGCCCTTGGTGCAATTTAATTACTTTGCAGGTGCAGAAAATGCAAGAAGAATTTCGCTTAGCGGAGGTGTCCAATGGTATAGGTCGGGTCCATGTTTTCCCTATCCAGAAAAGCGCTTAGCGCCTGCGCGTCCGGCTGGGTGTCAGTTTTTGTCTCGGTTGCGGCCAATCCGCCAGTGATAAAGAGGGAATCAATCCCTTCATCTACGGCGCCTTTTACATCCGTCATGATCCCGTCCCCGATGGCGAGGATCTTGCCATCCGTGATGGTATTGCCCAGCTTGTGTAATCTGCGCCGCGCCAGATCATAGATTGGCGCATGGGGCTTGCCGAAATAGAGGCTCTCGCCGCCCATTTCGGTGTACATACGCGCCACAGCACCCGCACACCATTCGCGCTCCTCGCCACGGTCCACGACAATATCGGGGTTGGCGCAGAGCAGCTTCAGGCCCCGCGTAAGTGCGATCTCCAGGTCCGCGCGCCAGGTTTCAGGCTTGGCGAGTGGATCAAACGGGCCAGTGCAGACGATGCCCGTGGCCTCGTCAAGCGGAACGCGGGTGATCTCCACGGGGTTGTCGAGGATTTCCAGCGGATCGAAGAAGCGGCTGTCGGTGACAGACCCGTAATGCCAGACTTGCGTTTCCA
>Ga0163215_100301_pt1 | contig 101551 bp, 73 predicted proteins | sample SynspAceP_FD_185934 | JGI IMG/M metagenome (GOLD analysis project Ga0163215, IMG submission 185934) | Saline lake microbial communities from Ace Lake in Antarctica - Synechococcus sp. Ace-P (Hybrid Assembly) | ecosystem: Environmental > Aquatic > Non-marine Saline and Alkaline > Saline | place...
CTTGGAAAAGAATGCGGATCGGATGCGTTACGATGAGTACCTACGCCGTGGTTATCCGATTGCTTCAGGCGTGATCGAGGGAGCATGTCGTCATTTAGTGAAAGATCGGATGGAGCGCAGCGGGATGAGGTGGACTCTCGATGGAGCTCAAAGCATGTTGAATGTACGGGCAGCGTTTCAAAGCGATCACTGGCGTGGGTTTCTTGATGATCGTGTGCAACAAGAAGTCGCCAGCACCCATCGGCACCGAACACTCATCGCTGACTACCAACCCTTCGCTCTGGCCTGCTAAGCGATCCAAAGCCGAGCGGCGGAACGCCGGTTACACCCGTCTTTGAGAGGGGAACCGATCCGGAGGTCTTGATCCGGATAGAATCCTCGGAGAATGACGAGGGAGAGTTGCAGTGGACGTATCAACCCATTCGATTCACTTGGCGAGCGGTCACTCTGGATCTCAACGAGAAAGAAGTATGGATGCGAGAGGAGTTCATCGGTCGAGACATACCTGTCCAAACGACGCCCTACTTGACTGGTCTGCGTCGGCCAATTCCGTAATCCGTTCGCCTCTGCCCCGCTTCCTCGGAATGTTTCGACAGTATAGTTTTGCGAGATGCAACGAGATCCATTCTTTTTAGAATCGGTGACGATGCTGCGATGGTGGACCTTGCCACCCAACGCTCGTCTTTGAACCGAATGACGGTGTGTTTGATCTGGCACGTTCACTGGTTCGGCGCGTCACGTCTGAATGGGCCGAAAGCTGCATACGGTTCTCGACCGCTCTTCACCACCTTCCAAATACTAAGCTCTCTTCGCCAGATCTCTTGCCCTTCATAATGAGCGACGAACTTGACGCTGTTCATACGGGCCAATGCGTAATACCATTCGTGGCCTCCGGCAACCTTTCTCGCTTCGATCAGCAAGAACACCTCTGGGTCTGTGCCCTGAACGAACGCATAAAGCGCACCGTCGATCACATCGGAGTCATCGCTGCCATAGCGGAAAAGCGGCTGAGCGAGGAGTCGTAATTCGCGTGAGACATCCTCGCGATCGGTTTTCCGCACTTGAAATCGTCGGGACATCGCACGCAGATGACGAGTTCGAGTCAGTTTCGAATCTGAGATCACTGGCTGCTTGGGAACCGCACGCCACTGAATACCCGCTTGTTGCGACCTCCATACGGTTCTCCCCTCCCTTTTCCCTTCAAGCGGCTCGGTCGCGAGCGACTGAAACTCGTGCGAACCGTGTGTCATCGGAGAATACCACTGATAGATGGAACCGAGGACAGTTGGTCGGCCGTTCAGCGTCCAGACAAATACGTTTCCGTAAATCTCGCCGGCGACTGGATTGGACCAACGGAGAATCGAACTCGGTTGAAAATCCAGTTTTCGAGGCGGCTTACCTGTAAGCTCGAACGAATAAAGCTTCGCCGCGGATGTCGTGATTTCGAGGGCCTCGCTGACATGGTCATCGGAGGTTAAATCTCCGGCATTGCTCGATGCGATCAATAGAGCGATGACGGGCCAAACGCCGAAGTATCGGCCAATTCGATTAACTAGCATTGTCTTCGCCGACCTGTCTTGAAAAGTATTTAGACCACCCCAGCCAAAGTCCAGGCAGCCTATCTGAACGACCATCACGATTCAAGACCCCGTGTCTATATTGATTCGGCCTAGGTCAGGCTTGGCGACGAACGCATCCACATCAACTCCTTCATCCCAGGGAACACCTCACTGTCCGATAACTGGGCACTCCGTTGCACACGCTAAAGCGGTCGCCGAAAGGTTGGCCGCTTTTTCGTATGCGATGTGACACATGAAGTGGTCGCTTCACAGCTTCGGGGTGCTTCCGCACGGGTCGCGTTTGCACTGCACGACGGGTGTCGGATTCTTGGCTCAGAAGAGAACGAGAACTGACGCGGCAGTGATCTAGAACCACGGTAGCGACGAAAGGGCCGTTCCTCAAATCGTGTATCGGACGCTAAGGACGCTTGTCTCGCCTGTTCAATGCGCGTCATCGTGATCGTGATCGATGCCACCACCAGGCAATTGATAGCATTCTTGGCTGACCTTCATTTGCTAGCTTTGGATTGATGGGTGGCACCATCTGATTAAAAGGTAGTCATTTGCGGTCATCACATGCACGCCGCGTCGATGAGCGGCAAGCAAACACACCGCAGGCACTGCCGTGATGGTTTTGCCTTCTCCCGTCTGCATTTCGGCGATTCGACGGCAAGACAGTGTCAATGCGCCCACGATCTGAACCACGCGATGACGAATCCCAAGTTCACGATCGGTCGCTTCGAGGGACAACGCTATCAAGCGATCTTCATTGCGTTGGATGCGTCTGCCACCTCGAAGTTGGGCGGATGTTTTCTTCGCTTGTGCTTTCAATTCCGAATCGGAAAGCGAATTGCAACGCAGTGAGTCTGCAAGGATTCGTTTGGCTCGACGACGAACGGGAAATGATGGCATCGAAACAAACGAACGCCGTCCGAAATCCGAACGCGTCTACCCTCGGTTGGAGTGAACAGGAAGCAAGCGACGCCACGGCGTCGCCTGACTATTCAGTATAGTTAAAAGCTGCCGCTGACTGGTGTAGAAAAGGCAGGCCTAGCAGTCAACAAAACTCCGCCTCAATGCATCCCTAGCCAGTCACCGAGTTTGCTCGGTCCACGTCCAGCACGTACCCGGCACCCTTCGCTTGCAAACTTTCCCACAATGCACCAATTCCTTTCTCCAGCAAAAGGTTACGTTCCTCGGTGTAGAGCGGTAAGACTCGGTAGACGTTACAGACCTTGTTTTGAAGAGCGACTTGGCAAATCACGTTGGCGGAAGTAACCAACAAAAAACACGTTTGTTTGGTGTTGGGGCCCAACGGTGTGGGCGGATCCTCAAGTGAGATCACAGTGTATTCGCCACCCAGCCAAGTGTCATTGAGGTGAGGGTGGTAGGCAATTTGGCGCAGCCACGTGAAGGGCCAAAGCGATCCTTCGTCAGCCGCGTCCAAGTCTCGTGGAGTAGGCCAGTCAGCAGGCAGCTGCATCATCAGCTCCGCGTACTGAAAATCCTCTTGTCCTTCCGTTACGGACATCGCTTCGTCGCTCATCCCTGTAGTGAAGATCACGACGCGATCCGCCGACGAAATGACATTGACCGCAACGGACGGCCCCTCGCTCACGACTGGAAAAATCTCCTGAAGAGAAAACTCTTCGGTGGGGCCGAAAACCTCAGTCATATGTTGAACGATTAGCTCATGATTTCTTGAATCTCCTTTGCCAGCCGTAGAGCGTTCGTTGGATTCCGCATCAGAGTCACTCTCAGGTGGCATTGTGCACCCAGCCGCCTCAAGCATCTTCACGATTTCTTTCCGTCCCTGTTCTCTGGCATACTTCAACGCATTCAAAAGATGCCCATCTTCTTTCCGATACAACGCATCCCGGTCGATATCCGTCGAGAGCAACCACTCGACGAATTCGGCACGTCCTTCAGCAATGGCCGTTATAAGAGGATTTTCGTGAAGGCTGGCGATACCCAAATGAGCCCCGCGAGTGTGAAGGAATTTTGCGATCTCAAGCTCATTTTCTTGGCTCTCCCACGGAATCGGTGGGTGAATTCGGTAAGGAATCGTAATTGATTGGCTTGGTTGGCCGCAGGTAGGAATGGGCGTCGTCGGTTCACTTGTCGAGCGTTCTGGCATCGAGTGCTGCAATGAACTGAACGGGGCGAGGCACTCCGCTCAAGCTCTTCAGAATGGGGCCGCCCCTTCCCACGTCGCCGTCACATCGACCTCTAGCAAGTGTGCAGGTCGATGTGACGGCGACGCGGAAAGGGGCTCATCGCAATTTTTGGCCAAAAAGAAATGCACCTGGCCACCGCTTTGATTATTGATGCTGTTGCAACACGTAACCAGCAACCATCACGGCAAGCCAGATGCAACTGAAGACTATCCTCAATCGACGCCATCCTCTCAAGCGTTTTGTTTACGGTCACGCCAAGATTTCCGGTGAAAGCCTCTTAGTCGAGGTCAACGCCCGTAAAAACGGCAAGCCGAAGTGCGGCGTTTGCAAGCGTCCCGGCCCGACCTACGACACTCGGGCGACTCGTCGATTCGAGTTCATCCCGATTCTTGGGATGAGAGTCTTCTTTCTTTACGCGATGCGGCGAGTGGACTGCCCGACGTGCGGTGTCAAAACCGAATTCCTGGAATGGTCCACCGGCAAAGAGCAGATGACCACCGCCTACAAGTGGTTCCTCAGCACTTGGGCTCGCCGGATGTCCTGGAGCGAAACGGCCCGAGTCTTTGGAACCAGCTGGAATCGCGTGTATCGCAGTGTTCAGCACGCCGTCCGGTGGGGAGTGGCCCATCGCCCGACGCCCGAGTTCACAGCCATTGGCATCGACGAAATCGCCTGCCAACGGGGCCATCGCTACCTCACGCTGGTGTATCAGATCGATGAGGGCTGCCGCCGTCTATTGTGGGTCGGTCGGGATCGCAAGGAGAAAACACTGAATGGTTTCTTTGACCTGTTCGAGGACAGCGTGAAGAACCATCTTCAATTTGTTTGCAGCGATATGTGGAAGCCGTACCTCAACGTGATCGCCAAGCGAGCCGGTCACGCTCTGAATATTCTAGACCGCTATCACGTGATGGCGAAAATGAACAAGCATGTCGACAAGGTGCGAGCCGAGGAAACTCGGCAGCTCAAGAAGGATGGCTACGAACCAATTCTCAAACACAGTCGTTGGTGCCTGCTAAAGCGTCCTGGGAATCGAACAGCGAAGCAGACATCGAAGTTGCGCGAGCTGATGAAGTACAACTTGCGGACGATGCGAGCGTATTTGATGAAGGAAGACTTCCAGCAATTCTGGACGTATCGAAGTGGGACGTGGGCGGGGAAGTTCTTGGACGGATGGTGCACGCGGGCGATGCGTAGTCAGTTGGAACCGATGAAGGAAATGGCGGGGACACTGCGTCGCCATCGAGGCTTGTTATTGAACTGGTTCGCGGCCAAGGGCGAGCTTTCCAGCGGGAGTGTGGAGGGCATGAACACGAAGGCAAAAGTGGCGCTGAGAAAATCGTACGGTTTCAAGACGTACGAAGTGTACGAAACCGTGCTATATCACCAACTTGGGCGACTTCCTGAGCATCAACTCGCCCACCAATTCTGTTGACGAGGCACAATTTCAAAGTCCCATAGTGGGACTTTGATTTCCGTTCGTTGCCCTGCAAATGGAGGTCAATCGACCCAGGACCACTTTGCGGCGTCGATTCCGAATCCCAAATGTCATCGCCGAGTGCCACAACGACAATTGATGATAGGGGGGCGGTCCATGCACCCAACGAATCTGCTGAAGTGACGCGAGAAGTCGTCTCGCTCTACTTTCGCTACAATGGAAACGGCTGGAGAAACAACCTGATACCGGCGACGGTATTGCTCGAGCGATTGGTAGAATGGGTAGCTCACTATTTTGATTCTAACAGGCGTTTTAAAAGAACAGCCATTCATGTTCGACACAAATGAACACGATTATTACTTTCACATGGAAGAGCGGAATTACGCGTACAAGACGATTTGTGACAGCAAAGGTAAACCGCTCGTGGAGATGACGGCGATGGATTTTGCGAAATCCACGTTGACACCCTGGAAAAACTTTGCACACTTCCTCGCAGTTAACCTCGTCGACGCTGAGATATTTCGGAGTAGAAATTACCGGTATGCTTCGCCTTTTCTGAATTCGAACACATCGTCCTGAATCCGATCGAAACGACACCAACGCGGAACAGTGGCCTATGAAAGACTCTTCAAAACGCCACTCGAATCATCAACCCTGAAACGAGAATTGGCGATTCGATTAACCGACCAACACGGGCAGAGGCAAGGCTCGGCATTCAATGACACCTGCTCTATAAACCAGCCGATCTCGCCAGTTCTTCCGGGGGCGTATCCAACGCCAAAACGCCGTGCAATCTAAGTTCGTAAGTAAATTCATCGGTACCATTACTGACTTCAACTTCCAATCGAACATCAAATCGACCGGCTGTATCCTGGTTCTTCAATTCTAACATTAGAACCAGCGACTCCCCATTACCAAATTTGGATTCACTCGCGAGCGCTGCCTCGAATGGCCCGTAATCCGTAGCACTCAACCGAGCAACGGGTGTAGGCACAATACCCACAGGAAAATTTGCCAACTCAAATGCTATCTTCATCGGCCATTCCGTCGCCTTGGTCCAGATAACTCCTAGATTGCGGTTTGCGTTCAAAAAATGCGACCTTTTCAATACGAAATATTCAATCTGGAACATGCCTTTCTCGTACAATTCCGGCGTGCAGACGAACCGCCCCATCTGAGAGCCAGGTCCGGTGGGTCGTGGGGACAAGGTGATCTCAACGGAGTAACTTTGCCCCGGCTTCAGCACTCGTTTTTGAAAGTCTGAGACCATGCATCCGCAGGAAAGCTCAAGGCCGTCGATTGCAAAATCACTATCCCCGTCATTCTCCGCCGTTATATCAACCGAATGAACTTGGTCATTTCGGATTCGCCCAAAATCGATTTTGGATGGAGTCACGCTTACACTAAGTTGCGGTTTAGTCAGATTATCACTGAACAGCTCGAATCCAAGAACTCCTAGCAGTATTAGAACCGCCGCAGCAACCAGCATTTGTAACCGTCTCATGAACTCACCTTAGAATTATCTGCCGTTGCACCATCCGAGGACTCAAGTTTGTAACGATACAAAAAAAACAAAACGAGAGAAACCTGTACGGCAAGACACGAAACTAATACACCCGTACTAAAGCGGGCACTGACTCCAAGCAACTTAGTCCGTAAGCTCACTGGTAAGACAACAACCATCACGTAGCTATCGCTAACGCCTTGCGTGATCCGAGCACGAGAAAGATCCACGCGAAAGTTTGACACTGGATCATGCAGACTGACATACTCGTTAGTCCATTCATCGACAACGAAAAAATGATCGCGTACACCAGTGAATACTCCCTCGGGCAAGAAAAGAATTGCATTTGCCGTTCCGGATTTCACCTGTTCGAGCTTTCGTAACAAAGCTCCTGACGGATCGGTTGTAACGGTGTAGCAGCTAACATCAAGGTTGTCAGCCTCGAATACCTCTCGAATTCTATCGAAAGAAATTTCTCGTTTTGTAGAAATCGCTTCGAGCGTTCGGTTACTTGCGGGATCTCGCCCGAAACGCAGCAGCACGCTCGCCGCGGCATTGTAGCCGCAGAAAGCTCCAGTGTCAGCCGAGTCACCGGTTGACCTGGGAATCTGCTCCCCCACGCACACGAGTAGCGATGCGAACAAAAAGAATGCTAGGTAGAACGCCATTTTTTCCGTACCAAATATGCGAAAATCACCAAGACCATCAAGAAATTTCCGCCGATCACACTAATCTTGAACCAACTATTACCGAGTGCAGGAACTGGCTGGTTGTTTGCAATTAAATACTTCCGGATTTTCTTATCTTCGCCATCAGAAAATGGAACAATTTTCGAACGAAGATTCTCATCTATTATTTTAGTGCCTGTCGGACCTGTGAATTTCCACAAGCCAACGAAATCAATTGGTAATCGGCGTACGCTCGTGATAGCACACGTTACGTCTACCGCACCATCCATCTTACCATCAACCAAAAACGCTTCTCGCTGATAGCCGTATTTTGCCGGTAAAACAACACCATCATACTCCTTCAATTCAATAATCCGCCGAGATGAAAACTTGCTCACGATTTCGTCAACATACTTCTGCGAGCCACGCGCATCCTTCAGGCCGATAAGAAAAACTGAAGGCTTATCAACGACGATGAAGTCAAGTTCAGCACCACCATAAACTGCAGCTTTCGGTTTCACACGCAGCAATTTCGCCTCGACCCCAGCATGCCTTTCTTTGCCGATAATGGTTGCATCGACAGAATTAACAATGTTTTCAACATTACCAAACGCGGAGAAACTGCTCTGCCCGTTGAGATCTTGAAGGAAAGGGCCTAGGAAGACAAGCTTGCAATTATTCGGAGCAGTAAGCTCAGTACGAATTTCAAGCCAACTAGGTCGGTAGCCTGGCGACGGTTTGGAAATGAATTTCCTCTTGAATTGGCCAAAACGGGATATGCCATCACATGCATACGCGACACGAACAATTTCGCCAGCATCCAAATGAGGCTCGCCTGGATTGAGCATAAGCTCTTCATACGAATAAGGGGCGTGATTAAGAGCGGTGTCGGCATGGCCAACAACGAAACGCATCACTTGATCCTCGAAAAGCTCGCCGCCGTATTGCCCGTTCACGACGACTGTTATCTCGAGGCCCTGAAGCTTCTTCCAACTATTCTCAATTCGACGAACTAGCTCCAGTCCACCTTCGCTGGCAGAGCAATATGCGGGAGAAAGAGCTAAGCCTACTAATATAGCCACACTACGAAACAACACAGCATTCCTGACATCTAAGAACAGAACAGAACAGAAAAAACAGAACAGAATATCATACCAACTACGTTGATTTCATCATGGACAGGTCTCGTACGAACCACAGGCGACAGGAATGTCCGGTGAGTACGCGTTGTACAACGTGTTTGAAGCACCCAGTGGAGGAGTATCAGGGCAATAAAGCTTAACTCCTTCTGGACAATTTGTTACGGGCAACGACTCGCCTAACACACAACTATCCCAAATCCAGCTACTCTCGCATAAGACACTCATCTGCCCTGAACAATCGCTTGTAAAGTCGCCAGGATAGCACGGATCGCCAACATCTGCGGACATGTAGGCGCATTCATTGTGACCATTCACAATAAATCCATCGTCAGCTGGCTCGCAATCGCCATCATACATGTTCCAACCACCGCCAGAAATGGCAGATTCACTTTGACGAGACAGCAGATCGCTTGGCTGCGACGAGCTCAACGCTTGAGTGGCGAAACCACACATAACAAGAACCCCGGAAACTGAAACAAATGACTTGTATTTCGAATTCTTCATTTTCTTTCCCTTGTGGACGTTGGACGTTTTCTTTTTTTTAGCTCCTCTTAACGTAACTGTCAACTTTTTATTCTGCGGTTTGTTATTTTGAATTCCCATAAAGCGAATCGTGGGTCCACTTGCAGTTTGCTTTTTTGAATTGATGGTCAACTATTACTGGAACGCTAGCAACGTTGAGCAATATAGAAAGCGAACGAGGCTTCGATACCGGTCTATTTCGGGTATCGGGAATGTCGTTGTCGCACAACGTGTCAATTCATCGAAGTATTGGAACTGATTCAAGCGGTATATCGATCACCGTATCTTACCCGATGAACTTAGGATTATCACAACAGATCTCTCAGTTTTCTTTCACGCGATCTTGATGCTGCCGGGAGTCTGAGCCTCCGACTACACAGCTCGAGTCGCAGCGACTGGACAGCGTGAAATTTGGAAATATCGGAAACGACGTATACAGAAAGCAGATCGTGGGCAAGTTTTGAGCGGATTAAATGTGATTCGTTGGTTGATCGGCCTACTTTGTGTGCATACATTGATGCTGGCTTATGGCGGATGGGTGCATGGTCCTGGTTGGGATGAGGGCGGGCATCTGTCGGCTGGGATCAGTCATTGGCAGCTCGGCAATACGGACGCCTATCGTGTGAATCCTCCTTTAGTTCGGATGGTGGCGACAGCACCGATAGCGTGGCAAGATTTTGGCTTGGAATGGTCCTGGTCACCGAGCACGATGAGTCGTCCTGAGTGGGACTTGGGGACTCAGTTTTGGAGGAACCAAGGCCGGTCGGCGTACTCGTATTTGACGATCGCGAGGTGGGCGTCGATTCCCTGGAGTCTGCTCGCGGCAGTAGTGATTTTCTGCTGGAGTCGACGATTGTACGGCGAGTGGGCAGGATTGTTTTCTGCGACGTTGTGGTGTTTTTCGCCTCTGGTACTCGCGAACGCGCAGATGATCACACCCGATACCGCCGCCTCGGCTCTGGGGGCAGCGGCGTGTTTGACGTTCTGGAACTGGTTGCGCGGTGATGGCTCGCGACCATGGGGAAGTGCCGTGGATGCGGGGTTTGTGTTGGGCGTGGCGGAATTGAGGGCATTTGGGGCCACCCACAATCCATTGCCCCAATTCACTCTGGTCGCTCGACTTTCGATGAATCGAATCGCCCGAGGAGCCCCTCATGCCACGCAAGCCTCGTTACGAAGTCGCTGATTCTGCTCAGGTTCAGGTCTTTCATGCCGTTCAGCAGTGTGTGTTGGACGGGCGTTCCTGTGCGGCGATGATCCGCTGACCGGGCAGTCGTTCGAACATCGGCGGCAGTGGATTCGAGACCGTCTGGAGTTCTTGGCTAGCGACTTGGGATCGACTGCCTGACTTGCGCCGTGCTTTCGAATCACCTGCACGTGGTTCTACGCAGTCGTCCGGATGTCGTGGCAGCTTGGTCGGATGAGGAGGTCGCCCGGCGTTGGCTGCGGCTATTTCCTCATCGGCGGAAACCCGATGGGTCCCCGGAGACTCCCTCCAAGCCTGAGATCGACATGATTGTCAATCTCAGGCTTGAAGTCTTGGCTGAACGACGGTGTCGTTTGTCAGACGTGAGTTGGTGGATGCGTTGCACGGCGGAGAATATCGCACGGCGAGCCAATCGTGAGGACGAATGCACCGGTCGGTTTTGGGAAGGCAGATACAAGCTTCAAAACCTCTTGGATGAAGCGAGTTTATTGGCGTGTGCCGCCTATGTTGACCTCAATCCGATCCGTGCGGCGATCGCCGAAACCCCGGAAACGAGTGATTACACCGGGGCGAAGGATCAGATTGACGACCTGAACGAGCGGGAAGATCGCACGCGACCGAGCACGCACGATTGGGAACGCAGTCGTCGGTGGCGTAAGAGCGGATGGATGAGTCCGATCGAGATCAACGAGAAAGAGGACCCGGTGGGAGCGTGTATCGAAACTTCCGGTCGGCGTGCCAGTTCGAAAGGATTCTTGAGCGTATCGATGGCTCGCTACTTGGAGTTGTTGGATTGGATGTCGCTCGCGGTTTCACTTTGTACCACTTTCGCGGAGTGGCCGATGGGTGAAAGTCACAGCGGTTGCCGCGCGGCAACCGTCCTGGGTCACGCTAACGCCTTGCCTATAATGGATTTACGAGTTCCTGATGCGTGAGGGGTGGTCGACCCACCTTTAGTCCTGGACCTTCGGCCACGACCGCGAAAGTGGCTCGATTCCTAACCGCGATCGACAGATTGGACTGGACGGCAATTGAAAGCCGACAAGGTGGGAGTGATTCCAGATCACTTGGCTCCGATCCTGACACGCATCGGATTGGACGCGACCGGTTGGTGTGACGTGGTGAGCAGGTTCGGCCGAGTGTTCAAGCGTGCGGCGGGGACGCCGGAAAGCTTGGCGCGGGAGGCCATTCGTTGCGGCCAGCATTGGCTGTGCGCTCGAGACAACCCGCTGGGTTTGTCGTCCACCTGAAGATTGCCGCTTTGGGTTGCTGATTGATCGGTCCAAGAGGGCCTTGAGGGTGTCCGCTGCGCGGATTTCTTCTCCGCGTCGATTCGATCGTGCCCAATCCGATTCTAGGAAGGTGATGGTGACGAAACAGATTCGAAACCGGTCCTCGCTATCGCTGTGAGGTAACTATTTTTTGGATGGCCCGTGTTTACATGGATGGCCCGTGTTTACGTATTTAGTATTTACTGGCGCCAATAGTGCGAAATTCGGGTCGGTCACGACAACCAAGTCGACCTGGTATTGCTCAAGCAAAGTAAACGCTTCGCTCAGCACTCCCAAACGTCGGCAAAGTGATCATGAACCGGCCAACTGAAAGCAATCGCGCTCGGTCGGGATTGCCGTGAGTAAACGATGGTCAGCCGAGATTGAGGGGGAAGGTTCGTCTTCCATGGGTGATCGCCTTACTTCGCCAGAACGATTGAATGCTGATACGAGGGCCACTGATGCGAGGGCCACAGCATCTCACAAACTCAAATCAATTCTAGCGAGCGACGCAGTTCGCTGACCGTTTGCGTCAAACCTTGTTCGCCGAGGCAACCAAGATATTCTTCCGCCGACCGGGGTGGGTTTCGCAGGCGAGCGCGATGCAGTTTGACCGCAGTCAGAACCAGGCTCGGAGCCAAGTCCAATTGACTGAAGATGAATGCGTCCGGATGAATCGCCTCGACCCCGTACTGACGTAGCGCGTCCGCCGGAAAGTCCTTCAAATTGCAAGTCACAATTGCATCCGCGCCCGACAAGATCGCCGCAGCCAAGACGTGGCGATCGTTTGGGTCGGGCAACTCAAGAGCGTTGATCAAAGGTTCAAAACCGGTGACCATCGCGTCAAGCACATTCAGATCCATCAAATCCCGAGTCCTCCGAAGTTGTTCGGCCTTCAGGTCCGGCCGATCTCGCAGAACACTGCGGGTCCATTCGTCATGGATCATCGCCGACCAACGAGCACGGAACAAACCCGTCAGTGCAAGCTGCATCAACAAGTCCCGCAGCGGTGCGGGATAAAGCACGCACGCATCATAGACAACCGTGAAATGACTCAAGCTCAATAACCCATGTCCAGCTCTTGAGCCTGAGCGGCCAACTCGTCCAGCGTTTCATGCCGCTTACGATCCATCGACTGCTTGTACTCCATCAAGTCCTTCAACAGCACACGACGGTGCGTGCCAACCTTACGGAACGCCAGTTCGCCCTTCTCAAGTTGCCCGACCAAGAACGGCCGCGACACACCGAGCAATTCTGCCGCCTGCTGAGTCGTCAATTCAGCATGCACCGGAAACAGGGTGACCGCGTTGCCTTTGGCAAATTCCGTCAGCATCGCTCCCAGAAGTTGCAAGGCCGACGGCGGAATTGCGATTTCCGTTTCGCGTGTCCCCAATTTCACGACCAATCGAACCGCAGCGTCACCGCCACCGGCGATCAAACTCGCGATTTGTCGACTCGACTCGATCGCCACCACCGCGTCACCAGGACTCGGTGAAAGCGTGCTGGGTAAGTTACTCAGGATTGCGTTCATAGTTTTAGCCTCTACCTCAACTATACCGGTCAAACGAACTGAAAGCAATAAACGAAATAAGCGAAACTTCGGGTTGGCGACCTTTCTACTATCAATATCCCTGTTTTGTAATCAAATACGGCCGTTTCAGAAGATTAAGGTGTCAGGTACCGGAAATGAAGAATAGGTGACATGCGAAATTCCCTGAACTGCCAATTTGGTACCTGACACCTTTACCAAGTCTCGGGCCAACCGCGAGGAGCAGGAAAACGGCAGATTTTTCCAGGATCGCTACAAAGCGACCCGGTTGGCCGATGAGGCCTCGTTGCTGGCGTGTGCGGCCTATGTGGATTTGAATCTGATCCGGGCTGCGATGGCGGAAACGCTTGAAACGAGCGATCACACGTCGGTGCAGCGAAGAATCGAAACGTTGATCCAAGACTCCACCGAGGTCGCCGCTGGTGAATCGAGCGAGAGCGAAGACGTCGATGAGAGGGTGTCATCGTCGACGCCCGAGAAACCCGATCGCTTTCTGTCTCCTTTGTCGATCGACGAGTCGTCCGACCCGATCGGTCCGTGTGCGAGTGAATCTGGCGAGCGATGTAGTGACAAGGGATTCTTGCCTAAGGCGATGCCGATCGAGGACGACCTCGAACTGCTGGATTGGACGGCCCGGCAGGTTGTTCCTGGCAAACGGGGCAGTACACCGAGCAGCCTGCCGCCCGTCTTGGCCCGGTTGGGTTTGGATGCGGCGTGCTGGTGCGAGCTGGAAAGCGACTTCGGTCGGTTGTTTTGCAGTGTGGCCGGTCGTCCGGAGTGCGTCGATTCGATGCGATGTCATCGAACGCAGCGGCGATACCATCTTCGCCGCCGCGCCCGCGAACTTCTCACGGCGGGCGACTAACCCGTCGGCTTCCTTCGGATCAAGAACCGGATGAAACAAGCCGATCAAGATCGCTACGCGCTCGTCCTGGCATGAGCGTACGGCTAACGCATTTTGTGAGCTTCGCGGCGGTCGAGTTGTCTGCGACAGCGACGCAAAGCCGGTGAACTCGATCCTGGCCCAAAGTGGGTTCATTCGAGCCACCCAGAAAAGTGCTCTGTCCCTCGTTTCTCTGATGCATAGAAAACGCCTCAGATTTTACAAGGCCGCTACGGTGACTTCATTTACTAGCTCGCTATACAGATCCGCGGTAACGGATGGAGCCGACAACGAAACGACCAGGCTGTAGCGGGCTTTGCTCTCGACCTGCCCAAGATGCTTTCGTTCTCGCCACCACCCCGTGGTTGGATAGACGATGATCTCGCCGCAAGATGCCAAGTCCACGGCGGTTCCTGTCCACCAATCACTGTGCAAAGATCCGCGAGTACGCCCCTGGCTACCGATCACCCACCGATCTGACAGACCGGCAAAATCGCCTGTTTTTAGGTCCCTTTCCTCGCTGTTGTACTGAGCGATTAGGCGTTCGGTGGTAACCGTCGGGGATTTGACATCGAAACGCAGGCCGTGGCTGGCGTACCTAAAGGAGTCGCCCCAACCGCGTCGACCAGGGGATGGTTCAATAAAGTAAGACAGGGTCACCCGCATCTCTACATCGACAGATCCGAGTTGGTTCAGCGTGCGGGTTGGCCAAGGAAGCCGATGCAGGTGCATTTGATTGGCATTCGCATCCGTACCGACCATGTGAAACGGCTGGAGCTCTCCTTCGTAAATCAAATTCAGTTTGTTCTTCAGACTGTATCTTGCTCGATCGAGGTTTGGACGGCCGTAGCCAAAATGACGAAGCCGGGTTTGAAATTCGGTCTTCGTTGTGGCGGGAACTTGGTTTTTGGAACCATGATCCCATTCCGCCGTATGCACCATGACGGCTCGGATGGTTTCAGGCCAAAGATCCGGGTACTCGTTCCAGAGTCTAGCGGCCATACCGCTAACCGCTGCTGTCGCAGGACTGGTGTCTCGTGTGACAGTGACAAGCCGACCGCTTGTCGGATCAAGACATGTCGTTAGAAGTCCCAAACCCTCTAGGTCGCAAGCTCGACCGCTATCGTCTTTTGCCCAATTGCCACCCTCGAAAACAAGGTCGGGCTTCAGCGGCCATTGCTGTTGCTTCTGGTCGATCCAAGTGTTTGACGTTCGGCTGGTTGGGCTTAGCTGTCCGGGACGTGCGATAGGAATATGCTGATCAAAGCCTGGTCCACAATCGACTTTATCAGTAACCGCTCCGACTGTTATTGCATTCCAGCTTTGACCTGGATCTTCGATACCGAATTCGGGCCGTTCGACCATCGGGTAGTTCATTGTCGGGTCAGCAATTTCCTTTCGCAGATTTCCTCCCGCTACGAAGAGCAGTTGCTGACCAAGATTCCTGTCGATTGTTTGATCCGCATTGATCCTGACCCCGGCTGCAATCTGGTCAAGACTCGCAGACCATGAAGATGGTAAGGCGCCCTCACGGGGATCGCCCGTAGTTGACGTGATACAAATTGCCCTCTTCCGCGACGGTTCAATGCTCTGCAGCCGATCAACTGCCTCCGATGTCATTTCCCCAAACAAGTCCGTTCGATCTTCGTCAGACGGACCGACTAAACGCATGCTTTCCAAAACAATTGGTGCTGGTGGAGGCGACTGCCCGAGCATGACTGGCGTTAGGTCGCTGTAAGCCGCGATTCCCGCCATCGCTGTTCCGTGTTGTTCGCCACTATCTGCCTCCGACCAAGCGGGATCAATGGTGCCGACACACCTTTGATCAACGAATGGTTTTAACAGCGGATGCCCAGAACGGATGCCGGTGTCGAGCAGGCTGACTGCTGCGGAATCGGCCGACGGTGGCGAAAGAACCTTGGCCAAATCGTCAGCAAACTCGGCCGATTCACGCGGTTGTAAATCGTCGAAATCGGCCGCGATGGATTTACCGGCTCGAAGCTCTGCAACCGGCAACAACAATAGAGCATTCGACTGCCAAAGCTCGATCGCACCACGCACAAGCAGCACAACACGCTCGGGAAAGCGAGTCGCCCGCAAGTTTGTTGGTATCGTGAATCCGGCTAATCCGGCTGCCTGCGTAAATTTCTGCAGTGTGGTTGGTTGTGCTGTACTTTCGGCCTGCAATTCCTCCAGCCAAACTTCCCACCAAATATCTTCGCCCGGCGAGGGCAGCGGTCTAGCGTCGGTCCAAAGGTCTTCCTGAATGGTAGCCGCGATCGCGTCGATCCTTGCTACAAGGGGTTCTCCCTTTGGTCGAGAGTCTGGGTCATCGGGATCGTTATTCTTCCTTTCGTAACGAGACAAGACGTTGTCAACGATATTGAATTTCTTGATCGGAAGAGAGACCACCACTCGCCAGCCGGATTCGTCTTTATGAGCACTACGGATGCGAATTTTCGATGATGAGCGGTCCAGACTATCGAGAACGTCATCCGCATCCTCGGTCAGCTGGTAGGTGATTAAACACCGACCGCTTTCATCAATTGCGCCCCGACTTGTTACCTCATCACCGGCTGCCTTCAACTGGCCGCGAAGCTTGGCGGCATGCGTCTTCCGTTCACGCCCTGGAACGTTGTATTCACCACCACCGCCGCCGTAGGCGGTAAAAGACTGCTCGATCGTGCTATCAAGAATCCGAAGATGGCGTAGCGGTTCGTTGGCGGGCGGCATCGGAAATCGCAGTCATGGGTGATCGGACGGCAGACCGCTCGGTCAGGCAGTCCAGAAGATCTCCAATCTTAATGCATTCCCCACCACTTAGCACGATGTGGCGAGCGGCTGCCTCTGCGGACGCAACGATATCCGCGTGACTTAACCCGCTTGATGCTTTCTCGATGGCTTCCCAGTCGTCAATTGATAGTGTGAAAGCCGATAAACGATTCTCAATGAGGTTCTGCGCGTCGCCCGGTTCCGGCAAGGCGTAATGCATGATCGCATCAAAACGCCGATGCAACGCATGGTCTAGCAACGACAGCAGATTTGTTGCCGCAACAACAAAGCCCTGACCGTCGTAGCGTTCCAGAAATTGCAAGAAAGAATTCAGTACACGCCTGACCTCACCGACGTCGCCGGACGCGTCCCGCACAGCTCCGATAGCGTCAAACTCGTCGAAGAGATAGACACCGGGGCTTTGTCCCATCACCTCAAATATTTGGAACAATCGTGTCGCCGTTTCGCCCAAGTATCGACTCATGAGCGAATGCAATTGCACTTCGATCAAGGGCAATTTGCACTGACCCGCAAGGGCCGCAGCGGTCATTGTCTTCCCACAACCAGGCGGACCTACCAATAACAGGCGTCTTCGCGGCGTCAAACCATGGGCTTCCAATGCGTCTCGGTTGCGATACTCCTTGACTAACGTTTCCAGCATTTGCCGGTGCCGATCCGCGAGCACCATGTCTGCGAGTTTCGTGTTTGGATAGCTGGCGACGACCAGCTCTTCAAGCGACTCGGGTGGTTTCGAGATAGGGACCGCTCTGGCTCGGCCCGCTATCGGCGACGTCGCGGGTTGACGAGGCATTGCCTCGAGCATCTCGCGAAGCTGGTCTGCCAGACGTTGTTGCCCCTTCTTCGCCGCGGCGGCCGCAATCTGCATCGCCACCGACCGAAATCGGGCGTCATCACCCGATCCGTAGCTGTCAACGAGCGCCTTTATTTGCGTTGCTGTGGCCAATGAATCAATTGTGTAAGAGTCAAGTGAAGGGGGCTCAGAACGAGCCGCTTGGCCGTTTAAACCAAATTTCTCTAATGAGCGTCTAGATCGCAACATATTCCGCCCCACAGAATGGTGCGTCTGTCGTCGCTGCGACACTGGTCTATCCTAGCGAAAACCGATCATTGCAGCACAAAATCGCCTAAGACGCTGGAATCGCATGCAGAATCTCGCATAATTGCCTTGTTTACCGCATTGGCTTCGGACGTTTGCGCCTGACGGTTTGACGACCATCCGCCGGGGACTTTTTGGTCGAGCGTATTCTGGCTGCTTTGTATTGTAATTTGTAGCAGGGCAGAATGACTGCCAATCCGGCTCCGACGAAGCCGAGCCATTTGCCGATTAGCCAATATGCGATGCGGTCTGTGGCGTTGTCGATGCGGTCGCGAATGGGGCTTCGTGCCTTCCGGCGGGGATTGCTCCATGGGTTGAGTTCGTCGATGGGGGGAAATCTGGAGGGAAATCTGGGGACAGAGCATATTCCTGGGTGTAGGGAAATCTGGGGGAAATCTGGAGGGAAATCTGGGGACAGAGCATCTTTCTGGGTGTTGCATTGACTCCAAAGGGAGGGTAAGTTAAGTTTTCTGATTCTGTCAGTTGCTTTCGTCTGGGAGGTGTGTGATGGCTCGTTTGGCTCGCAGTGAAGTGTTTGATCCTGATGAGGTGGCGATCGGTCACTTTTATAATCGCACCACCCGGCGGTGCTTCTTGATGGGAGAGGACCCGATCTCGGGGAAAAACTTCGACCACCGGAAGGTTTGGATCGAGGAGTATCTGCGAGAATTAGCCGGGGCGATGGGCGTGGATCTGCTTGGCTTCGCTATTCTCTCTAATCATTTCCATTTGATTCTGAGATCGCGTCCTGATGTCGTGGCAACGTGGGATGATCAAGAGGTGGCTCGCCGGTGGTTGATGCTGTGCCCGCAACGGCGCGGCCCCGATGGATCGCCGATGACGCCGACCCAGCCCGAGATTCATTCCATCGCCGGATGCCCAATTCGCCGGGCGGAGATTCGTAAGCGACTGAGCAGTTTTAGTTGGTGGATGCGGCTTCTGTGCCAACGTGTGGCCATGCGGGCCAACCGCGAGGAGCAGGAAAACGGCAGATTTTTCCAGGATCGCTACAAGGCGACCCGGTTAGCAGATGAAGCCTCGTTGCTGGCGTGTGCGGCCTACGTTGACTTGAATTTGATCCGGGCCGCAATGTCAGAAACCCTCGAAACGAGCGATCACACGTCCGTGCAGCGAAGAATCGAAACGTTGAGCCAGGACTCTGCCGAGGTCGCCGCCGTGGAAGCGAACGAGACCGAAGGTGCTGATGAGAGGGAGACACCGTCGACGCCCGAGAAACCCGATCGTTTTCTGTCTCCGTTGTCGATCGACGAGTCCTCTGACCCGATCGGTCCGTGTGCGAGTGAATCAGGCGAGCGATGTAGTGACAAAGGCTTTTTGGCGTTGCCGATCGAGGACTACCTCGAACTGCTGGATTGGACGGCCCGGCAGGTGGTTCCTGGCAAACGGGGCAGTACACCGAGCAGCCTGCCGCCCGTCTTGGCCCGGTTGGGTTTGGATGCGGCGTGCTGGTGCGAGCTGGTAAGCGACTTCGGTCGGTTGTTTTGCAGTGTGGCCGGTCGTCCGGAGTGCGTCGATTCGATGCGATGTCATCGAACACAGCGGAGATACCATCTTCGCCGCCGCGCCCGCGAACTTCTCACGGCGGGCGACTAACCCGTCGGCTCCCCTCGGATCAAGAACCGGATGAAACAAGCCGATCAAGATCGATGCGTGCCCGTCCTGGCATGAGCGTACGGCTAACGCATTTTGTGAGCTTCGCGGCGGTCGAGTTGTCTGCGACAGCGACGCAAAGCCGGTGAACTCGATCCTGGCCCAAAGTGGGTTCATTCGAGCCACCCAGAAAAGTGCTCTGTCCCTCTGTTTGGTGCCTCTGTTTGCTGCCTCTGTTTGCTGTGAATCCTAGGGCGAGAATTTCTCCATGAAACTGCCGTGCAGTCTCTCTGGCGTCCGTCCTGTCCGATACCGTATTGGGATGATGCTGCGGCGTGCGAGCGATCGTTATGAAAAACGCCGTTTCCGATTGTACCGACAGAAACGCATGGCGTCGCGGCAGATCACTCACGCACTCGATGGATAGTAGAACCGACATGGCCGAATCCTCCGCGATCAACTTGACCCCGAACGCTCAGATCGCACTCCGGCGACACGAGGAGTCTTTGCAACCTCTGCAAATGACCGCGTACCGTCACACCAAAATCATCGCCACGATCGGTCCGGCAACCGAATCCGAAGAGATGCTCGGTCGGTTGATCTTTACCGGTGTCGATGTGATGCGACTGAACATGGCCCACGGAACCGGGCAATGGGTGAAAGAAATCGTCGCTCGCATCCGGAAAGTTTCCGAAATTGTTGGGCGAGATGTGGCGGTCATGATCGACGTCAAGGGACCGGAGATTCGCACCGGGCACGTCGACACCCCGATCGAACTCAAACGGGGCGATCTGATTCGGTTGTGTGTCCGCGAGGAAGACCTTGCTGCGGAATCCTGCGTGAGTGTTTCGGTGAATTACCCGGACCTACCCAAGGACGTCAAGGTTGGTGCGACGGTGCTCGTCGACAGCGGTTTGATACGGTTGAAAGTATTGGAAAAGGACGAGTTCACGGTCCGCTGCGAAGTCCTCACGGCGGGCAGTTTGGGCTCCCGCCGGCACATCAATCTACCCGGCATCGAAGTCAACCTGCCGGCACTGACGAAGAAAGACAAGAACGATCTGCGAGCGGGCGTGGAGGCCGGCATCGATTTCGTGGCGTTGTCGTTCGTCCGCCGCGCCGACGACGTGGAAACGTTGCGTACGTTTTTAAAAGAACTCGAATCGCCCGCGAGAATCATCGCCAAGATCGAAGAGCAGGCCGGCGTTCGCAACATGAAAGATATCATCCGCGCCGCCGACGCGATCATGGTCGCTCGCGGTGACCTCGGGATCGAAATGGATTTTCATCGTCTGCCGTTGATCCAAACCGAACTCGTCCAGGCCTGCCAGGCCGAAGGCAAACCGGTCATCATCGCAACCCATCTGCTCGAATCGATGATCGAGTCACCGATCCCCACCCGCGCCGAAATCTCAGACGTTTGTAACGCCGTTCGCGAGCAAGCCGATGCGGTGATGTTGTCCGGCGAGACGACGACGGGTAAGTATCCGGTGGAATCCGTTGAGGTGCTCAAGAGTATTCTGTTGAGTACCGAGCCGACTGTCAGTAGCCAACTCAACTCACGGATCATCCTCAAGGCACCCAAGGATAAAATGCTGCGGTCCTCGGCGGTCTTGGCCCAAGACCTCGGGCAATCGGGCATCATTGTTTTCACCCGTAGCGGTTTTTTGGCGTACGTGCTCGGCGCCCTGCGACCTCGTGGCGTGCCGATTTTTGCCTTCACCGATGTCGAAACGACGTTCCGTCAGATGTTATTGCCGTGGGGCGTCGAACCCTTCCTCATGCCGTTTTCAGAAGACCCCGAAGAGACGATCGGCAACGCCTTGGAACGGTTGAGGAACAACCGCTGGTGCCCTTCGGGCGTTTGGCTCGGCGTGATCACCAACGCTCTGGCCGAGGACAGGATTGTCGATACCTTGCAACTCCGGCAGGTGCCGTAGCACAGGCTGCCAGACTGTCGAACAGTCAAGTTGCGTCTGCAACTTCAGAGCGGCTTTACCAAAGCCGTGCGATCCACCTCTGCCCTTATCTGTTTCCGCTTCGCTGTCGGGCAAATTTACGGTGGAGCTATCAGCCGGGATCACTGCGGTAAAACGATTCAGAATGGGAGCGAGGGAGTCCTGGGACTGCACGATGAGCCGCGTGGATCGCTGAACCGGGATTCCAAGAAACGAACCATCGCCGGAGTGTAACGTTTCTCAATCGCCTGTTTGGTCACGGGGGCATCGCATTGAGCGGCCATGGCGGAAAGCTCCTCGGCACTCGCATTAGGCTTTTCAAATAGCCCCAAGACAAAGGTTCGAGCTAGCGACGACGCCGTGAAAATGCGTTGTCGCCGAATGACTCCCGATTCTTTGGCCGCAGCGTCGCCGCAGACTGAGAACATGCTTTGCAATGCCTCGCTCAATTGTGATCCAGTATTCACGCGGTTACCCTTGCCATGGATCAATAAGTAGTTCGGACGTAACTCACTGACTATGCAGGGTTTCCGCATTTTCATTAGTGAACCTTCGCCGGCGGGGTGGAATGATTTTGCGGCGGATCCGCATTTATTTTAGCTCGAGGCATCATGAATGCTTCGCTGCTCCTTCCCAATGTCGATGATGTTGTTTTCGATTTTTGCGACGCTCGGTCTGTGGAAAATCAATCCGTTGAGATGGCTGACTTGGTACCTCGATGGATGTGCCGCCGAAGGAGGTCAAGCTCCGCCGGAACCGGCGTCATTCTTGCCCTGGAATTTGGGCGAAGAGCGACTCGCGGAGTGACGAACTTTCTCGCCGAGTCAGCATCAGCCGGACACTTCGTGATGGCGTCTCGCCAGAGCCAAGAATCCGACAACCGCTCGCCATTTGCTGCCCACAGAAAAAAAAACGCGGTGGCTGCTGCGCAGTCGGAGCCACCCCGTCGGCGAATGTTTACTTTCACCAGCACCAACTTCTTAAGTTGATGCGTGTGTGGTCGAGCGTAGCGAATACCACCGGAAACACGTTCGGCACGCCCCGGTCACCCTGAAAGGGTGAAAGCAACTCGCACTGCTGTGACCTCCTTCGGGGTCGACGGCTTGAATTGTCGTTCGCTATTCGGTGCTGTCGCCGCGCTCGGCCGCCAGCTAATCGCTGAAACGCCTTCGGCGTAAAGAACAAAAACCGGACAAGATTCGATCGCTCAAAAGCAACGCTTTCGAGCAGCCCAGGGCGGTGGAATTTCCTGATTCTGTCAGTTTCTTTGTTTTCCCTCCTGGGAGCTGCATGAGGGCTCGTTTGGCTCGCAGCGAAGTGTTCGATCCTTGAGGTGGCGATCGGTTATTTTGATAATCGCACCACCTGACGGTGGGTTTGTTTTGAGCTCGCGGCCGGATGTCGTGGCAGCGTGGCACGTCATCGAACGCCGTGGAGAGACCATCCTCACCCGCCACGCCCGCGAGCTTCCGGCGGCGGGCGACTGAGCGGTCGGCTGCCTTTGTAGCGAAAACTGGATGGAACAAGCCTCGAAGGGTCGTAACACGTTTTGTTTTGCCCTGAGCCCGAAATCCCCTAGTTTCGCGAGCTTCGGGGGGGGGGGGCAGCCGAGCTGTCTGCTGAAACGAGGGGAAGCCGTTGAACCGAGCCGGTCTCAAAATAGGTGCAGTCACCCCACCCGAAAAAGTGCTCTGTCCCCATACTTGCATACTTGCCCTTGCTTGCCCCGCAGGGCCTCTCGAGGTGTGTCGATGTCATTTCGTGGTCAGGCGGTGGACGGGATGCACTCGGACGTCGGTAACCGAAACGAGGCTTTGAATGAGCGATGGGACGCGAGCGGCGACGTGCTTGCGAGCCTGGTAGGAGACCTCGACTTTGCCTTCGTTGGCGTTGATTTTTTCGATGGTGGCACCCAATCTCGCCAGCGTGGTCAACACGTCCATGACGGCATCGAGGGTATGCACGGCGATGGACAGCGTGTGGACGGACGCGCCGACGGGGGTGGCGTCACTTGTTGACGAGGACGCCGACGGATGTGGCTTGGTGGAGGTAAACGAGGGAGCGGCAACGGACATGAGACTTCTTTCGGAGAGAGTGTCGAGATACGAAAAAAGCCGACAACGCGGTCAGCGGTGTCGGCTTGTTGAGTGGTCAATGGAAGGTCTACCAGTCAGCTCGATCCGCACCGCGATTGCGGTTCAATAATCAATTGAATGAAGAGTAGAAGGGCACCCGCGAGCAAATCTCGACCGAGCAGCAGTCCTGCTACGCCGGTGAATTCGATCGAAGAGGGTACCGGGGACTGCATCATGGATCGGGTGGGTGGCTATTTTTGCTTACAAACTGACTCGAAAAACGAATTTCGAATCACTGATGGAAATACTCAATCGGTGCTAGACCATTAATACCGCGATGCGGCAAGCTAGCTGTCATCAATAGGGCTGACAGGAATCGAACCTGCACTCCAGTAAAGGAACTGGATCCTAAATCCAGCGCGTCTGCCAGTTCCGCCACAGCCCCTTCGAACAGCGACTCGCATTTGGCGACTCGCGTTTGGCTCTCTGTTGATTCGCCACTAGCCAATCGCTAAGGCAGATCGTTGTCTGTTTAAGCTCCTGGTTCACCGGTTTCGGAGGTGACGGTGGGCACGACCCAAACCTTCAGGCTGGCTTCCACTTCACTGTGGAGGTGTACTTTGACGGTGTAGAGTCCGAGTTCCTTGAGTGGCCCGTCGAGGCGAATTTGGTCCTGGGCGAGGTGGATGCCGACGCTCTTGAGCGACTCGACGATCTCGTGAGGTCCGACGCTGCCGTAGAGGTGGCCTTCGTCGTTGGCGTTGGCTTCGATCGTGATCGATTGCTTGGCCAATTCGTCGGCTTGGTCTTGGTAGCTCTGCAGTTTTTGCAGTTCGATTTCGCGGAGTTTGACGCGGTGTTTCTCGACCATCCGCTGGTGGTGATCGGTGGCGATAGTCGCGAGGCCTTGGGGCAACAGGTAGTTCATTGCAAAGCCCTGTTTGACTTCGACCAAGTCGCCTTGTTTGCCGAGATGCTCGACGTTGTGAATCAACAGCAGTTGAACCCCACCGTTTTCTCCTTTAGGCAGACGTTTGAAGTGGCTGTTGGCTCGGCGAGTGGCAGCGTTGGTCATGGTGGGTTGGTTGATAAACGGGGTGAAATGAACAGTCGTTTGACGTTAAAAGTAACCGAACGTCGCTGGAGGCGACGAGTCGGTTTAAAACGGGATTTCGTCTTCGCCGTAACCGGGGCCGCTACCGGTCGGTTGGGCGTCTTGGGGTGTCGCTGATGTCGGTGCTGGTGTCGGGGAAGACGCAGCGGGTTGGGCGTCGGCGGGTTGGGGGTCGGCGGGTTGGGGGTCGGCGGGTGGTACTGAATCGATGTTGGAGTTGACGTAGCGTTGGGGTGGCGGGGTTGATTCGCGGACGGTTGCCGATTGGCTGTCCGAACCGCTGCTATTGTTGCCGCTAACGCCTCCGATCATTTGCATTCGCTCGCCGATGATTTTGATCTTGGAGCGTTTTTGTCCGTCTTTTTCCCAAGTATCGTATTTCAGGCGGCCTTCAATGAAGATCGGCGAGCCTTTGGAAAGGTATTCACTGGCGACCTCGGCGGTGCGTCCGAAAAGGGTGATGTCAAAAAAGTTGACATCGTCTACCCAAACCCCATCGCTGCCTTTTCGTTTCTCATTAACGGCGAGTCCGAATTCAGAGACCGCTGTCCCACTCGGCAGATAGCGCAATTCGATGTCCCGGGTCAAATTGCCCATTAACATTACGCGATTAAAACTTGCCATGGTATTGGTATCCTCTGAAATTTCTCGGCGTCGTGTTCGTTGCCAAGTGGAGATTAGGCGTCGGCAGCGACAGGCTCGTCCGCCGCTTCAACGGCACCTTCGGTCTCCTTTTCTTCGCCTTCGGCGACGCCATCTTCACCGGCGGGGCCGTTGAAGTGTTCACCGCGAGCGTTGGCGAGGATCGGTTCGACCAAACGAGGGTCGAGCACGATCGTGAGTTCCCGCACGATCGGTTCGCACAACTTGAAGGCGCGAGCGAGTGCAGTCAGTTTTGGACCCTCGATGCTGAAATAGATCAGGTAGTAGGTACCCTTCTGATGCTTGTCGATCGGGTAAGCAAGTTTTTGCTCCAACCACATCCGGCTGACGAGGACTTCGCCACCGGCATCGGCGATGAGTTCCTCGATCTGCTTGCTCACTCCACCGGGGTCACGGGCGTAGTGGTTACTGTCGAGGATGAACAGTGTTTCGTAGGTTTTGACGTTAGCCACGGGTTAGATCGCGGGGAAATCGGAAGGGGTCGAGAGATTTAAAAACGGGTAGGTCAGTTCGGTTTGGGATTGAAGCGGCTCATCGCCTCTCCAATCCCTTCGGCCGCCCAACAGGCGATGGCATCGCAGGATCTCATGATAGCGAGATCGATGTCGGTGCGTTCGGTTTCGTGGAAGTTCCCAAGTACATAGTCGATGACCTGCCAATTTGCCGGTGGTCGATCGATTCCGATTCGGAGTCTCGGATATTGATCGGTGCCAAGGTGGGCGATCGTATCGGCGAGTCCTTTTTGGCCGCCGGCCGAACCACCACGACGGATACGAATCCGTCCGGTAGCGAGGTTGAGATCGTCACAGACGAGGATGAGTTCTTCGAGTTCGAGTTTGTAAAAATCGAACGCTTTGCGGACACTTGTGCCGCTGGCGTTCATGTAAGTGTGAGGACAGAGTACCAGAGCTTTTTCGGAACCGACACGGATTTCGCTTGCTTCGCCTTCGAATTTTTTGTTCGGGGAGGTTCCGGAGTACTCTCGGGCCAGTTGTGCCGCGACCATGAATCCGATGTTGTGGCGAGTTTGTTCGTATTTGCGACCGGGGTTGCCGAGTCCGACGATCAGTTTCACGCCTCGCCTGCGTCTTCACCGCCACCTTTGGCGATGACTTCCGGTTCGGCACCGACGGAGTCAGCGGTATCATTTGTCGCCATTTCTTGACGCGGTTCTTCGATGTGAGCGATGACGGTATCGGCGGGGGTGATCAGTTCGACGCCCTCGGGCAGTTGCAGGTCGGCGGCGGTCGCGTTTTGTCCCAGGTGCAGTCCGTTGACGTCGAGGGCGAGGTTTTCGGGTATCGAGCCGGCGGAGCAGCGGATTTCGACTTCGCGGACATTTTCGAGCAAGATGCCGCCTTCGCGAGTCCCGATCGCTTCGCCATGGGTATGGATCGAAACGGTCAGTTCGATCTTCTCTTGGATGTTGACTCGGATCAAGTCGAGATGCAGGACTTCGATTCCGAGTGCGTCCCACTGCATTTCGCTGATCAACGCGGTTTCGTTGACGTCACCGGTGAGTTTGACCATTTTCGAGTGGGTGCGAAGCAGACCTTTAACCTGGGTCGCTGGAATCGCCAGGTGCTCGTTGGCCTCTCCGTGGCCGTACAAAACGGCGGGTACGTTTCCTTCACGGCGCAGACGAATCGTCGAGGAAGTTCCAGTGGAGTCTCGTTTGGTAGCTTGAATGACGTCCGTCATGAGGGAACCGGTCTGACAAAAATGGGTAGGCGGGATGGATTGAATTTTTTTGAAGGACGGCAGTATCGCGATTTTGAGTCGAGCCGCAAGCCCAAACGGGGAGTTGCGGGCGGGAAAGAGGAGTTGGGAGTTGGGTGGTGGGAGTTGGGAGTTGGACAATCGACGGGGAACTCAGTTTGGCGGTGGGTCGGTCGGCTCGCCTGCGGATTTCGCGATTGTGTTTCTGTGATTGGAGGTTTCGGTGTCCGGGCCGGGGGGGTCGGAGGCTGTCGAATCGGGAGGGGTTTGATCGGATTGGTTTTCCTGCTGCGTTGAGCTCGATTCAGTGGCGACCGGTTCCGCTGGGGCTGGTGGTGTGGAGTTGGCGAGAGTTTCGTCCTCGTCGATTTTCCAGGGGTTTTTCCATTCGGACCAATGGTCCATGTAGTCGGCGCAGGCTTGACATGTTTTAGCTTGGTCTTCGATCCACTCGCGGGCTTGGCCGATCAGGTCGGTTTCTTGGGCGAGAGTGGCTCGGCCGGTCATCACCATGCTGCGGAGGAACACGAAATAAGTATCGAGCACATCGCAGCGGCAATAATCACTGATCGCTTTGAGGTCGCCCCGGTCGTAGTAGGATTGGACTTGATCGCCGCTGAGCCCCATTTTGCCGGGTTTGCCGAGGGATTGGGCGGCGAGGTTGAGGCCGCCGTTGAACCGGGCGGCGGAAAAGTTGGTCAATAATTCTTGGAGATCGAGGTGCGATGCGGTACTGAAGCGGTTGCGACGCGATTTGTAGCCGCTGTCGTCAAACCACTTGGGGATCGACAAACCGAACCGAAACGCGGCGAGTTCCATCAACGGGATGTCGAACGAGCGTCCGTTGAAGGTGACCCACTGCGGCATGTGATAAGCTTCCCAGCCCTGCCAGAAATGCTTGGTCATGACGTGGGGGCGGAAGTGCGGTTCGTCGAGCGATTTGATATCGAGCAGTCGATAATCCGCGGTGACTTTGGCGATCACGACCGAGATCGGAACCATGAAAGTGTGCGGGATGAAGGTCGAGCCGGTCTGCTCGAATCGCTCGGCTTGATATTTGGCGATCGCCTCTTCGGGTGTCAGTTTTTCGTTGGGATAGCGGACCGCTGCGACGAGTTCACCGTCGGCGATACTCTCGACGTCGAAAATCAAATGGGCTACGGCATCACTCATCGGATCGGTTTCCTCGGAATCACACCAAATGTCGGGGGGATGTTGCTAGCAAAACGTAGCAGATTCGGGGGCGGGAATTGCGGACGGAATTCGACGAAACAGAATCGGGGTACAATTTCGGTGATTTTCGGAGTCGGGCGGATCTTGAACGCTCGGTTGTTTCGGATCGTTTTCGCACCTTAGGCGCCCGGAAAATCGTTTTTTTCGTTATTACTTGCATTACCAGCGTGACTGAGCAAGAATGATGCGTCGTCGAGCCCCACTCTCGGGTGGTGGTGGACTGACATTTCTGACGTTTCTGACTTTTCTTTCCACGCGATGGATTTTGGGTGCATCGCCGGTTTCGTCCTTAGCCTCCCCCACGAGAGAGAACCGATGTCAAGATGGTTTCCTGCGGCACGCTTTTTATCATCGCCCCAATCAAGGTCGATATTCACTGCGAGACAAAAGTGGCGTCGAAAGACAACCCCCGTTCATCGCCGTCGGTTGATCAGTGAGACGCTCGAATCTCGGCAGATGCTCGATGGAGACGGGGCGAACGCGTTCGATGTTCGGTTTGTATTAACGGCGCGGGATGTGCAAACCGATGCGTTGCTGCCCAACGTGGAGAGCGTGACCACCATGGCGGTCGGTAGCGAACAGACGCTGAATTATCGGTTCCCGATCAATGAAGTTTTCAAACTCGAGGTGGCGGCCCAGGACTTACGTGCTCGGGGGAGCGATTTCGGAATTTTCCGAATGGTGACGGATGTTATCGTCGAGAGCAAAGGTGTCCTCGAACCGGCAATCGGCGAGGTTCAAGAACTGGTTTTCTCGCAAGACATCTTGACGACGGGTGCGGTCGGAACGATCGAACTGTTTTTGGAAAACGACTCCAGCAATAAAGTCACAATGTCGCTGGCGAATTTTTTGGGCGCCAACGATGCTCACGTGCATACGGTGTTTAAGAATGCGATCGTGAGTTTGAACGATGAGGTGACCGCAAGTTCGCAACTCCGAACCGTGATCGCTCAGAAACCGGAGGACGGACCTGACGGCGGCCCGGCGTATGCGATCGAAGTGATTTACAGCGATCCGAATTTTATCGGGATGGACATGCCTGGGTTGCGAGTCAATTTGACAATCGATCCGCCCGGCCTGCTCGGCCCGACCGTTCAAACGGTTCTGCAGAATGAGTACGACGTGTATGTCGACTCCGACGGCGATGGGGATGCCGATGATATCAATCCGAACCGGATGTACCATTTCTTTGAATTGAGAAACCGCAACATCGGCGACGGCAGTTCGCAGGTGTGGGGCCAAACCCGGGTGGTCGCTGGGTTCGATCAATCCCAAACCGGTGTGGACATTTTTGACGAGGTGGGTGGCCTTGGACCGGCGAGCAGTAACGGTATCCGAGACGGCATCCCGGATTTTTCGACGGACATCGCGTATGACGTGTTCGCGATTCCGGTCCGCGGCGTGGCGTTGGCCGAAGGCGTCTCGGTCAAGCTCGATCCGGCGGACGTGGGTGACCGCGTGTTGATCTACGGAACCGCGACGGACAAAGAAGAGGTGCCGGTGGACCGGATCAATCTCGGTGGGAACTCTCGTTTTCTCATCGACATTCACGAACCGTTACCGGAGGTCAACGCGGACGACGCGACTCGCGATCTCGTCGAAGACGCGGCCGCGATCACGATCGATTTGCAATCGCTCGTCACGGCCGATGCGGGCACGTTGACGTATGAATTGACGAGCGCTGCGACGCTGGGCACGGCGACGCTCGGCGGCACCACGCTGACGTACCAACCCACTACCGATGCGTTCGGTACCGAGACGCTGGCCTACCGCGTGACCCATGAAAGCGGTCAGTTCGATCTCGGTGAATTGACGTTCGTAATCGCAGCGGCCCCCGACTCGCCTGTCGCTGTCGCGAATTCGGTATCCACGAATGAGGATCTGAGCCTCGCGATCACCGCCGCATCCCTGCTCGACAACGACACCGACGCGGACCCGGGCGACGTGCTGAGTGTTGTTTCGATCACGCAGCCGGGCAACGGGACTGCGGTGCTCGCCGGTGGAACGATCACGTACAACCCGGCGGCGAATTACTTCGGCGGCGACTCGCTGACGTACACGATTCGCGACTCGTCGGGTCGTGAATCCACCGCGTCGATTTTGATTGCCGTTGACCCGATCAATGACTCACCGACGGCGACCGGCGAGTCCGCTCGCACCGAGCCGAATCGACCGATCACGTTCCCGTTCGCGGATCTGCTCGCAAACGATTCGGCCGGACCTTTGGAATCCGACCAAACCTTAACGATCACCGCGGTCGGCAATCCGACTCGCCCCGGTTCGACCGCAGCGATCGTGGGGGAGACGATCGTCTACACGCCCGCGACGGATCTCTCGGCGGTGGATTCGTTCTCCTACACGGTCAGTGACGGGAGCGAATCGGTCACCGCGACGATCACGGTGGACGTGAGTTTCCAGCTTGAACCGATTAATTTGGTTTTGCCTGCCGACAGCCCGAGTGACATTACGATCCGCCGAGCGGGCAACCAGATTGAAATCGTCGATCACCGAAACAACGACACACTGCTGCTCCGCCGGCCTCTCAACACGGTCACATCGTTGACGATCACCGGTGCGACGAGCGCCGTCAACCGCGTGCAGGTGGACCACGAGTCGGGCGGTTTGATCACGTTCCTCAATTCGTCCTCGTCGATCGATTTGCTCGGTGGCAGCAGCGGAGGCGATGAGTTGACCGTTCGCGGTGTGAGCAGTGCCAGTGCGTTGTTGGCCGAGGCCGATTCGGCGTCGACGAGCATGGTCGACGGATTGATCGCGACGCTGATCGCGGGCGGAAGCAGCAGCACGACCGAATCAACGGGTTTTGAAAAGACGACAATCGAAAACCTCACGCAAGTCACGATTCCGAGCAATTCGGTTTTGGATGTGGGTGCCGGCGAGCTGAATTTGAGCTCGGCTCAACCGGTGAATTTGAGCCGGACGACTCGTCTGAGCGGCGGCACGTTGACCTCGACGTCGCCTTTGGCACTCGGCGCCAACGAGTTGCTGATCGGCAACGGGAACGTCGACGCGGCGATCCTCGCATCGGGCGGATCGACGATCACGGCGACCGGTGGTTTGACGCTCGGCGACAGCAGCCTGGGCACGGCGATTGATCTTTCCGGTGTGCTTAATACAGCCGGGCACACCGTGACCCTGCTCGATGCCAATGAAGCGGTCCTGCGAGGACGGATCCATTTGGGCGACGGCGACTCCCCAGGCAGCGTCGGCAGCGTTACCGGTTTGACGGTGTTCCCAGGTGCTCAAATCACCGGCCATGGAACGTTGAGCACGCCCAACAACGCGACCCTCCCGCTGGTCAACAACGGCAGCATCGCGGGCACCTCGTTCGCCGATCCGATCACCATCGCCGGATGGTTGACCGGTCCCGGGGGCATCAACAACGTGTCCATCTCAGGGAGCTGGAACCCGAGCGACTCGGTCACCGATCGGCTCGACGGCAACGTCAACTTGACTGGCACCTCGTCGACGCTGGTCGATATCGGCGGCACGACGGCGGGGGCGACTTTCGATCGCCTCCGTTTCAATCCCGGTGCCAACCTCGACGGTACTCTCGAAGTCGACTTGGTCAACGGTTTCTCACCGAGCGTGGGGCACCAGTTTCGGATCATCGAGGGTACCAATACTCTCACGGGTGAGTTCGACGGCGTTGTCCTGCCCACCCTGACGGACGGTTTGAAATGGTTCGTCGTTCAATCGCCAACGGACCTGACGTTGCAAGTCACCCTGGACAGCGACGCGCTCAGTGACAACGTTGAGGTTAGATTGTCCGCAACGAACCAGATCATCATCATCGGCAGCTCCGGCCAAGACATTCCCGTTGCTGGCGATACGTTGACGCTCGATGTGAACCCGCGAACGCAACGATTCTCGTCTCCTCAGGCGTGGACGGCAGGCGAAACCGAAAACACCGACGGCCGGTTGGTTCAAATCGCCACCAAGGGTTCGGCGACGCTGCGAATCGCTGGCGCGGGGTGGACCAATTTCGTGAACCGATTTGATGTCAATCGAAACGGTGGCGTCACGGCTGTCGATGCGCTCGTCATTATCAACGAACTCAACGCGCCGAAATTTTCATCCGGCGAGACCTCCGAACTGCAAGACCCCAACGCGGTTTCCGAGTTCCCCGACGTGTTTTACGACACCAACGGGGACGGCCGCGTATCAGCCGTCGACGCGTTGCAGGTGATCAACCGATTGATCGAAATTTCCGGCGGCGGTGCTGAACCGATCGCGGCGGAGCCCGGCAATCTCGCGCTGACCATCGAGACACTCGCCCAATCCGATCGCGGCACCGAACGGCTCCCCGCCGATCCGGGAATCGGTTCGCTCGACAGGGCGTCCTCATTGAGTCCGGTGAGCCGAGTCATCGATTCGGTGTTCGTCGAGTGGGGCGTTGAAACACCGTTGGTAGCGGGGCCCTCCGCGGATGCCGAGCCGGGTGATTCGCTTTCGGAATCGATTGAATTGCTCTCGGGGCCAAGCGCCCGGTGATGCATCCCCAGTGATGAAGAGATCGCGCGGCTTTTCAGTTGCACGGTCACGGCGCTGCGTTCACGCTTGTCCAGGCGCAGTAGGTTCTGAGTCAGAGCCAGCAGTCCGGTCTCGGTGCGTGCCAGGCCGCGACCGTGAACGCGGACGACGCGACGATCGCCCTTGGCATCTCCGATGCCTCGTTCGACCGTTTGCCCTCGAACGCGGTAGCGGAAAGGATCGAAAGCGGCTTTTTTTGAGTCAAATCCGAAAGGCTCATGACGACCTCCGTGTGTCTTTAGGAATTGATAGCAACGCACATTCTGTGCGAAATCCCAGGATTCGCGAAGGTCGATTTCTTTGCGTTAAACCACGGCAGGCAAACAACTTAAAAGCTGCACGAAATCTTCGCTCGGGAGGGTGAAAAAATCCTTGCTGCGCAACGACACTTCCAAACGGCACCACCCGTTCAGCCGAGTTGCTCTTGTTCGTTGGCGAACGCCCGGAGCACCTTGGGCAGCGGGAAGTGGACGTCCTCTTTGCGGATCACTTTGTTTTCCAATGTCGCACCGAACGTCGCTTGCAACCACTCGATCGTCGCCTGCACGACGGATTCGGGCGCACTCGCGCCGGCGGTGATCAACACGCTGTCGTCGGCGTTGAATGAATCGGCGGTGAGATCTTGGGGTCCGTCGACGAGGAACGCACGTTGTCCTTTTTCGGCGGCGAGTTCACGCAACCTTTGGCTATTACTGCTGTTCTGGCTGCCCAGAACAATCACCACGTCGGCCTCGTCACTGAGTTCTCGAACAGCTTCTTGGCGGTTCTGGGTCGCGTAGCAAATGTCCGCTTTCGGGGGGCTGGCGATTTCAGGAAAACGACTTCGCAACCGCGCGATCACGCGGTTGGCGTCGTCGACACTGAGTGTCGTTTGCGTGAGGTAGGCCAACCGGGTGCCGGGTTCGAATTCGAGGGCATCGACGTCGGCTTCGTCCTCGACCAACACGATCGCTTCGGGCGCCTCGCCCATCGTCCCAAGCACTTCGTCATGCCCGTCGTGCCCGATCAAAATGATCGTGTACCCGCCCTTGGCGTACTTGATCGCTTCGAGGTGGACCTTGGTCACCAACGGGCAGGTCGCGTCGATCGCGTTGAGTTCGCGGTTCCGGGCGGCCTCGCGGATGGCCGGGGAGACGCCGTGGGCGGAAAATAGCAGCACGCTGCCGATGGGCACCTCCTCGATCGTGTTGACGAACACCGCCCCTTTGCCCTCAAACTCGTTGACGACATGTTGGTTGTGGACGATTTCATGGTACACGTAGACCGGCGGCCCGAATTTTTGCAGCGTCAGGTCGAGCGAATCGATCGCCATGTGAACGCCCGCACAGAACCCACGGGGGGCAGCCAAAATGATATTCATAAACAACGAAACTGGAGGAGTGGCGAAAATGAGGGCCAAAACGAAAACGGGCACATCCCGAAACGGCGAAAACCGCGCGGTCGCCGAGACGTTAGAATAACCGCACACTGCCCGCCTCGTCCAACCCGTCCAACCCGTCACACTGTCGAATTACTGTCGATTTTCCATCTCTCACGTTGCCACTTTGCTTTGACGTCCTCCGAATCCCAGCTCGAACAATCGAGAACGAGCACGCGAAAAATCGCCTGCTCCCATTACGAAAATTTCTTAGTCGGCAGTATTCTGCTGCCGCGCCCGATGCGGCAACCGTTCTACGACGTCTACGCGTTCTGCCGCACCGCCGATGACCTCGCCGATGAGTCCGCCTCACCGGACGAGGCCCGTGCCGGTTTGCAAAATTATCGACGACAAATCGATGACCTTTTCGCTGGTCGTGAAACGTCCGGTTTGTTTATCGCATTGGCCGACACGATTTCCAAATTCGATTTGCCGCGAGAACCGTTCGATGATTTACTCGACGCATTTCTGCAAGACCAATCCGTGACGCGGTATCCCGACGAGGATACGTTGCTGCGGTACTGCTCCGGTTCGGCCAACCCGGTCGGACGGTTGGTGCTGGGCATGGCGGGCAGTGATTCGGTCGAGAACGTGGGCCTGAGTGATGAGGTTTGCACGGCGTTGCAACTCGTCAATTTTTGGCAGGATGTGAAACGCGATTTTCAGATCGGACGCGTTTACTTACCCGCTTCGGTAATGCAAACGTACCGGTTCGACGAATCCATGATCGCAACCACGATCTCTCAGAATCAATCCACGCCGCAGTGTTTTCGTGACGCGATTGCGAGCCAGTGTGGACGGACGCGAGAGCGGTTCGAACGCGGGCGTGATTTGATCGAGAGAGTGCCCGCGTGGTTGGCCCCGGACATCGAGCTGTTCATCGGCGGCGGCGTGGCGACGCTCAATGCGATCGGGCGAATCGATTACGACGTGTTGCGAATTCGACCGCGGGTCAGCAAACACAGGCAAGCCGCTCTGATCGTCCGCACGGCAGCCCGTCGAATGCTCGCACGGCGATCCCAAACGAGCCAGACCGACACGACGAGCCAGACCGACACGATGGACTGCGGCACGAGCGCGATCCCGCGTGGAGATGCAACATGAATTCGGCGCAGAACAGAGAGTTGTCGAAAAGCTACGCGTCGGTGCGACGGATCTCCCGTCGCAGCGGCAGCAGTTTTTACCGGTCGTTTTGGTTGTTGCCGCGTGAACGACGCGATGCGATGTCGGCGCTGTACGCGTTTGCTCGCGTGACCGACGATCTCGGTGATTGTGACGAACCGGCGCTGCTTCGTCGTCGATGGCTCGATTGGTGGCGTCAAACGACGGCGATGAATTTGATCGGCGAGCCCGACACGACCATTCGATTGGCCGAAGGTTACGACGAGTTATGCGGCAACAGCACCATCGATTTGCCGGCCCGGGCGGCGGAGATCTTGCCCGCCCTACGCCACGCCTCGGATCGTTATTCCATCCCGTCGCGTTACCTGCTCGAAATCATCGACGGGGTGCTCGCCGATCAACAAAAGAACCGCTTCGACACCTACGAACAACTCGAACATTATTGTTACCTCGTTGCCTCGGCCGTCGGGATCGCGTGTTTGCACATTTGGGGGTTCCGTTCACCGTTGCCGATGCAAGCGGCCGTGGATTGTGGGTTGGCGTTTCAATTGACCAATATCCTGCGAGACGTTTCCGAGGACGCCGGGCGGGGACGGATCTATTTACCGCGGCAACATTACGAACAACACGGCCTCGACGAAGACGATTTATTGCATCCGCGGCGTGACGCGAGGTTGCGTTTTCTCATCCTCGATGAAACCCGCCGCGCGTCGGAATTATTCGACTCGGGTTGGCGGGTTTGGGATTCGTTAGATGAACCCGGACGTCCGATGTTCAGCATGATGTGGCGGACGTACCGGCGGTTACTGCAGCGGATCATCGACAATCCCGATGCGGTGGTCTCCCATCGGGTGTCGTTGGGAATGCGTGAGCGGTTTGGGATCGTATCGCAGCACTTCGTCGGTCCGCTGTATCGTCGGCTGCCGGTCCCACCGAACGAGGTCGGGCACACTTACGACGCGGTCATGTCGCCACCGATGGAAACGGATTCGTGAAGCCGACGCACCACCGCGATGCCTCCTCGCGTGTTGTGATCATCGGCGGTGGTATCGCCGGCATTTCGGCCGCATGGGCGTTGTCGGCAGCGAACGCGAATCGTGATCCCCACCCACGTCGGGAAGTCGTGCTGTTGGAATCTCGACGCGTCGCGGGCGGGCGCGCTGGGTCGTTCGCCGATCCGGTGTCGGGTGAATTGACCGACTACTGCCAGCACGTCGCGATGGGTTGTTGCACGAATTTCATTGACCTGTTGAAGGACGCGGGTTTGGCCGATCGGATGACTCGGTATCCGGCGTTGAATTTCTATCATCCGGAGACCGGCATCTCACCGTTCCGACCGAGTCGATTCTTACCAGCTCCGTTGCATTTGAATTCGGCGCTGGCCGGCTTGCCGTATCTTTCACTGATGCAAAAGATGCGAATTCGGCTCGGGTTGTGGAAACTGATGCGAACGAAAGAGTCGCAATTGCTCGACACGGTCGCAGCGAATTGGCTATCCGCGAACGGCCAGTCCGCTGAAATACGCAAGCGATTTTGGGATGTGATTTTGGTCAGTGCTCTCGGCGATGTTCCCGAGCGAGTGTCGATGGCGGCGGCTCGGAAAGTCATCATCGACGGGTTCGCTGCCGCTCGCGGGGCGAGCGACGTGTGGGTTCCCAACGAACCGTTGTCGACGATCTTTGGTGAGCACATGATCGACGCGCTCGGACAACGGGGCGTCGATGTTCGGCTCGGTACCTCGGTGCGTGCGATCGAAGCGCGAACCGCCGGCGCCGGTGCGAGCATGTTGCTCGCCGATGGCAATTCGATCGACTCGCAACACGTGATCCTCGCGACCTCATGGCGCGCGGCGTCACGTTTGATTCAAACGATCGATGCGAGCGAACTCGATGCGACAACCCAGCAATGGCAACGCCGACTCATTCAAAATTTCGAGTCCGTCTCGGCGTCACCGATCACGGGATTGCATCTTTGGTTCGATCGTGCGTTGACACCGTTGCCCCACGTCGCCATGGTCGGCACGACGGCGCATTGGTTGTTCCGACAACCGATCGACGCGCCCGATTCGCAAACCGGTTGCTACCACCAGGTCGTGATCAGTGGCCGGCATGACCTCAGTGACGCACCGAAAGAGGAACTCGCCGAACACGTCGTGAACGAATTGCGAAACGCGTTTCCCGGTGCCCGTGACGCGGTGTTATTGCGTTCTCGCGTGGTGACTGATCCGGCGGCGGTCTACAGCGTGAGTCCGGATTGGCAATCGCGACGACCGGCATGTGAGACACCGTTGTCGTGGTTGCACTTGGCTGGAGATTACGTGCAAACCGGTTGGCCGGCGACGATGGAAGGGGCCACGATCAGCGGCCGAACGGCAGCGGATCGCGTTCAACATGGTCTCGCCCACGCGCGAGGTCACGTGCCGACCCACGTGCAACCCGGGTTACGCCCCGGTGGAATCGCCCGCTGGCTGATTCGCGGGTAACGAAGTTGTCCCGAAACAACGTACGTCAGCCTTTCTAGGCTGACTTTGTGCTGACCCATGTCAGCCTGGAAAGGCTGATTTCGTGTTTTGCGATGTCAGCCTGGAAAGGCTGACGTACGGAGGCGCCATGGAAATTGCCTTATTTCCGATAAATCCGAGTGGCGATCATTCCTTTGCCACCGATTCGTTCGTCAACGAGAACGAGGCCGTTGGATCGAAACAACGGTTCGATATCCACGAGTCGACGGTTCGACAGTCCTGTGGTCCAGCGAAAGAAAACGTGCATGGTCCACAATATCACCGCCGCTCGCCAACGCGAAAGAATGTCGCTCGGCTCTCCGAGCCGACAGCGGGCGTATCCGGCGTTTTCGGTTCGGAGAACCGAGCGACAATCGCTCCCGGCGTTAGGCACAAAATCGCCGTAGTACAACACGCCGCCTGCGCGCAATCCCGCGAGCCACCTCGGGAAATGCTCCGACAATTCCGACTCGCTAAAACAGTCCAAAAAGAACGGCACCACCAATACTTCATACCGGCCCGGCGATGGCGAATACGATCGAGCATCGGCGTGTACGAACTCGACCTGGCATTTCACTCGTGTTGTTTTGTTAAACTTCGCCAGTCGCGAACGTTGTCGACGCAACATCGCTTCGCTGTGGTCGACGCTCGTGATCGTGGTGGTTGCGGTTTCCGGTATTCGAATTAGCTGTTCGAGCAAACGCCCGTTTCCATCGCCGAGCACCAGGATTTTCGATCCGGCAGCGAACTCTTTGCTCAACCGATCGAGCAGCGCGACCCGAGCTTTTTGCAACTCGCTGCCCCACGCGATCCATTCAGTCGTGTGATAGAAACAGGCCAACCGATCGTATCCTCGCTCCGAACGGGTGCGGGTGCGGTTCATGAGAACCAACCGATCATCACCACGGGCGGCAACCACAAAACCACATCCACCCACACGCCCCGAACATCGAACGTGGACCGCACTGCGTCCGAATCCATCTCAGGGATCGATTCGGATCGCAGCGATCGTTTTGCCAGCACGATCAAACCGAACGCACAACACAAAACCACGATTCGAAACGGGGTCGGCAACGGAATCAACAGGACCGCGAACGCAATCACTGACGCGGCGAGGACGGGTGTGCGGAACCGAGATCCAACGGCGCGAGCAAGACGCCCGTGTGGATCGTCCACACCGCTGGCGACCGAAGCGAACGATTGGGCCCGATCGAGTCGCCGTTCGAAGAACGCGACCAACAGACAATTGCTGGTAAATAGAATCGCCATCGCGAGCGTCGCCGACACCAGCCCGACCCAATCACCGTCTTCCAATCCGGCATCGATTCCGCTATTTCGCCGCGTCATCAATTCGCTCCACGCGCTCAACGAAACACCGGCGGCAAACAGCACACCGACTCGCACTTCTTTCGGGATCGTCAAACTGGGTCGAGCGAGATCGGCTGCCCCGTCCCATTGCGAGGTCATCACGGCGCGTCGAAAGTGAACACTCGCCCCGTAAACCAGTACCGCCACAGCGACTACCAATCCCTCACGAATCAACTGTGGCGGCAGGAACCGCACGACGATGATCGTGTCGACGACCAAAACGACGATCCACAGGGCTAGGAAAAATCTCGCGTGCCGACGATAAAAGCGATGTCGCAACGAGTGAGGTCGCGACAGATTCAAACTTGCCGCATCGAGCAACCGGTCGGCGACATAGATCAACCACACCGTCGCTGCCAATGCGGCGGATTCCCCCCACGTCGACCCACGCTGGCAAAATGTCCGCATCAACCATTGTTGCCACACGACGGCAACGATGACCGCATCGAGCGACAACACGCTCGGCCATGCCACCCAAGGCACGTCACCGAACCTTTTGTCATCTCGGCGTGAGCGGCGGGGCAGCATCCTCAGTTATTTCTGTTTGAGTCCATGGCAAAACTGTACTTCTATTACTCGACGATGAACGCCGGCAAGTCAACCATGCTACTGCAATCGAGCTACAACTATCGCGAGCGAGGTATGAACACGTTGATCCTGTCCCCGGAACTCGACACTCGCTTTGGAACTGGCAAAGTCGCCTCGCGGATCGGCATCGAATCCGACTCGGTGACGTTCAACGCGAGCGATAATTTGTTCCGCGTGTATCAGTCGGTTTTAACCGAGACCGAGAAAACAACGCCATCCGGACGGATCGATTGCGTGCTTGTCGACGAGGCTCAATTCCTCACCCGATCCCAAGCCCGCCAACTCAGTGATATCTGTGACGAGAGTGACACGCCGGTGCTCGCGTACGGATTGCGAACTGATTTCCAAGGCAACCTGTTCGAGGGCAGCGAGGCGTTGTTAGCCTGGGCGGACAGTCTCGTGGAATTGAAGACGATTTGCCATTGCGGACGCAAGGCGACGATGGTGTTGCGGATCGATGCGAGTGGTCGAACAATCAAAGACGGCAGCCAAATTCAAATTGGCGGCAACGATCGTTACGTCTCGGTTTGCCGTCGTCATTTCAAAGCCGGTATGTGCGAAAAACGCGACGACGAACTGACGTTGCTCGACTCGTAGCGGAAGTCGTCAAGATTTTCGTATCGGCATGAAAGCCGCACGACCGCGTTGCGGGATGGGGCATCAAGGTCCACAAACCGTCGCCTTTCACTCCTTCTCCATCGCCTCCTCGAACGACGTGAATCGCCACTGAACGGATTGGCCTGGTTCCAATTCGATCGAACCGATACCCACGGTGGCGAACGTGCCGTCGATCGTGAACGTCCAACCGCGAGTCGCGCCGGTGCTCACGCCGTCGATACTTTGTACGAACGCCGTCACTCCCGAACCGGTGATCTCGATCTCCGGTTGATCCATTGCCCGCATCACTTGCTCAAGTGTGGCTCCCGGTTTGATTTCGAACGAAGATTCGAACGTGGGATCGGTCGATGAGTCAGCTTCTGAGACAAAGATTTCGAGCTTCACAGCGGCTTCGTTGACTGCGTCCTTGTCCTCGATCAAAACGACCGCCGGGTTGGCGTCCGTGACAAGCGGAGGCGTCGCGGTTTCAGGTCGGCAACCGGCCAGCGGAATGGAGACGAGACAGGTGATGAGGGTGAGTGCGAGAGATTTCATGAGAGCGAGTCCAGGGTTCAATGGTGGTGGGTTGAATGGTGGTGGGTCAGTGGAGGTCTTGGGATTGTCGCTCGGCTCTCCGAGCCGATAGCGGGCAGACCTAACGCTTTCGGTTCGGAGAACCGAGCGACATTGTCATTTTATCCGGTCATCAGCGACAACGAAACAGTTAGCCTCGTCCACTACGCCAGTTATTGTTTCGCTGTCGCTCAACGGCTAGTATCGACGACTTCGACGAGACGTCCAAGACGACTGAAAAAAGGACGTCTGAAAACAATGTTGATCCTCTACGGAACCACCGGCTATGCAGATATTAGACCGATCGCTTGCTCGACCTCGAATCCTCTTTCGACCCATCATCGTGACTCTCGGAATCACGTTGGCAACCGTATTCACCTTTCTCGGCGACACCGCCGATGCCCAAACGAACGCCACCGACAACATGCCGAACACTCAACCGACTAAGTTTACGTATCCCAAAACCGCGACCGTGGACGTCACCGATGACTACCACGGACGCGTCGTCGCGGACCCGTATCGATGGCTCGAAGATGTTGAGAGTGACGAGACTTCCGCGTGGGTCGACGCTCAAAACGCCGTCACCGAAACATTCCTCGAAAAACTGCCGTCGCGTGAACCGATGCGGAAGAAACTCGAAGAGTTGTGGAACTACGCACGGACCAGTCTGCCGTCGCATCGTGGCGATCGTTATTTCTTCACCCACAACGACGGTTTGCAAAACCAAAGCGTGCTGTACGTCGTCCCGGCATCCACGCCGGCCGATCAACTGGAGCCCGAACGGTCCGTGTTGATCGATCCGAACACGCTCAGCGATGACGGCACGATCGCGTTGGGGTCATGGAGCCCGAGCGATGATGGAGCACTGTTGGCGTATTCGATCGCCGACGGCGGCAGCGATTGGCGGACCTGGCGGGTGCGTGATGTGACCACCGGCAAGGATACCGACGATGTCGTGCAGTGGTCGAAATTCAGCGGCATCGCGTGGACACCGAACAACGACGGTTTCTATTACGCTCGTTACGTCGAACCGGTCGCCGGCGAAGAACTCACCGGCACCAACGAAAACCAAATGCTGTACCTGCATCGGTTGGGTACGTCGCAATCCGAAGATCAACTCGTTTACTCGCGGCCCGACGAACCGCAATGGGGTTTCTCTCCGACGGTCACCGAGAACGGACGTTACCTCGTGATCGAGAACTGGAAAGGAACCCAGCCGAAGACACAAATTTTCGTACGCGATTTGCAATCGAATGATTCCGTCGTGCGTCCGATCATCACCGGGTTCGATGCCGATTATCGATTCGTTGCCGCCGTTGACTCGACGCTGTATTTTCTTACCGACCTCGACGCGCCTCGGCGGCGTGTGATCGCGATCGATGTTGCCGATCAGATGGCCGCCGCGACGGCGAGCGAGGAGGTCGATCGGTCGCAGTGGCAGGCGATCTTCGACGAGACCGACGACACACTCGAAGACGTCTCGCTGCTCGGCGAAACGATCTACGCAAGTTACCTCAGTGACGCACTCAGCAAAGTCGTCCGTTATTCGCGCGATGGTGATCGGATCGGCGAAGTCGAATTGCCCGGCAAGGGTTCGGCGGGTGGTTTCGGCGGACGAATGGACGCGAAGGAAACGTTTTTCTCGTTCAGTAACTACGTCACGCCGCCGAGTCTGCACCGTGTCGATGTGGCGACGGGGGAGAGCACGTTGTGGTTGCGTCCGGAGGTGCCCTTTGATGTCAACGCCTACGTGACCGAGCAGGTGTTCTGTGAGAGCAAAGATAGGACACGCGTGCCGATTCTGATCACTCGCGCACGAGATCAAGCCAATGATGGCAGCAACCGCACGCTGTTGTACGCCTACGGTGGTTTCAACATCTCGTTGACGCCCTCGTATTCACCCGCGATCGCGGCGTGGTTGGACAGTGGCGGCGTTTACGCGGTCGCGAATTTGCGCGGCGGCGGTGAGTACGGCAGCGAGTGGCACGAGGCGGGGATGCGGTTGAACAAACAGAACGTGTTCGATGACTTCATCGCTTCGGCCGAGTACCTGATCGAAACCGGCATCACGAGTTCAGAAAAGCTCGCGATTCGTGGCGGTAGCAACGGTGGTTTGCTCGTCGGTGCGGTGATGACGCAGCGACCGGAGTTGTTCGCCGCGTGTTTGCCTGCTGTCGGTGTGATGGATATGTTGCGGTATCACAAGTTCACGATCGGTTGGGCGTGGGCGACGGAGTTCGGCAGCAGTGACGAGGAGGATCAAATTGACAACCTGTTGTCGTACTCACCGCTGCACAATTTGAAACCGGGGACGTGTTATCCGGCCACGATGGTGACGACGGCGGATCGGGATGACCGCGTCGTGCCGGGGCACAGTTTCAAGTTCGCCGCGGCGTTGCAAGCGGCCCAGGGTTGTGATTCACCGACGTTGATTCGGATCGAAACCCGAGCCGGTCATGGCGCGGGCACGCCGACGAGCAAGAAGATCGAAGAGTACGCTGACCTTTGGTCGTTTTTGATCCACGCTACGAGGTAGCGGTTGGCGGTTGGCTTTTGGCTGTTGGCTGTTGGCGGTTGGCGGTTGGCGGTTGGCGGTTGGCTTTTGGCGGTGTGACAACCGGGGCTAACGCCCATCGGCTAACGAAATCAACAGCCCGCGAGCCGTCCGGTGCCATCACGCGTGACCGGACGGGTTGCGCCGTGCCGCTACTTTTACATTTCTCACTCTCACTCACTCTGCCCAATGTTTCTGCAAGCACCTGACGAATCGTCTTACGATCTGCACTTTTCGATGTTCGGGTTTCCGGTTCGGATCGCTTGGACGTTTTGGATCGGGGCGGTGGTGATCGGTCACAGTTTCGCGACGTTGATCGACCAGGTGACCGGCGAACTGAGCCCCGGCATCTTCCCGTTGTTGTTCTTGTGGACGGCGTGTTTATTCGTATCGATCTTGATCCATGAACTCGGTCACGCGTTCGCGTTCCGGTTTTATGACCAGGAATGTTCGATCGTGCTGTATCACTTCGGCGGTCTGGCGATCCCATCGGCGATGCGGAGCAGTGGTGGCGGGTTTGCGGACTCGTTTTCGAGTCGTCGTTCGACCGAATTTTCGGAACTGATGATTGCGTTGGCGGGTCCGGTCGCTCAGATCGGTTCGGCGTTCGTGTTAGCCGGATGCGTTGTCGCATCGGGGTACAACGTGATCGCGTTTAAATTCATGCCGTGGCCGTTGAGTGAACTCGGTGTGTTCTTCGATGGTGCTGAGATCGAGAGCATCGGTGTGATGGCGGGGATTTTGTTCTACATCTTCCCAAGTGTCCTGTGGGCGTTGTTGAATTTGTTGCCGGTGTTTCCGCTCGATGGTGGTCGTGTGATGCGATCACTCGTGTTGATGAGCGGCGATCGCAGCGACACGTGGTTATGGATCAGCATGGTGTCCGCAGGCGCGGTTGCGTTGTACGCGATCAGTTCAAGCGGGCAACCGATCATGGGTCTGTTGTTCTTGTCGCTTGCCTTCGGCAACTATCAGATGATGCAAACTCCGTATCGATGAGCATGCGTGGTTGCGAAAGTCGCGCGACTTAGCAAAAATGTTTTCCAACGCAACCGCTTTTTTTAAGAAAAGATGTTGCGGAATTTGTGGAAGCGCGTACAGTTACGCGCAAGAGTGTTAACGGTTGCTTTTGCTTGCAACGTCGATGTGGATCATCGAAGCAGGTGGGAGTGACTTTCAAGTTGGGTTGAGGAGCCGTGGCCGGTGGCTTTGAAAGCAGTTTGATGGGAACGATTCGATGACCTTCGTGGTCGGATGATCGCAACCACCGAGTGCTTGCAGAGCCACAATGACTCGTCAACCTTTTCTTTCTCGCGGAGGAAGTGATGGCCAAGAAAAAATCGACGGGCGTTAAAAAGAGCGTCAAGAAGAAGTCAGCCAAGAAGTCAGCCAAGAAGTCGGTGAAGAAAAGCGCCGCCAAGAAGGGCTCGAAGAAGTCGGTAAAGAAGCAGTCGACTAAGAAGAAGGCGACTAAGAAGAAGGCGACTAAGAAGAAGGCTTCGAAAAAAGCCTCCAAGAAGTCGACTAAGAAGAAAGCGACCAAGAAAAAGGCCGCCAAGAAGAAAGCCGTCAAGAAGAAACGTCGTTAGACGGTCTTCTCAGTCGGTGATTCTCGATCCGAGAGTCATTCTGACGTTTCCATTGCGAAGCCACGTGAGACCGGAGACGGACGAACGTGGCTTTTTTTGTGCCCGCTGACGATCGCTCGGCTCGGCGAGCCGAAACCGGTCAAGTCGGTTCGTGGAATTCATCGTGTGGAACCCCATTCGCCGCTTGGGCGTTCGCCCCGGTTCAACGCGACAACCTTGGCTAACGCCAAAACGGCGAATCGACCGAAACACTTCCCCGAACCTGCTTGGGTTTCAACGCAGTCGGATCGGAGAACCGGTCGACATTCATTGCCCCACACGCATCAATTTAGGTTCATCCGACCGAAGCGTGCGGCGAGCCCAGGATCGAGGTTGTTCCAGGCATGTCTCCAGTGTCCCATGATTTGATGAAGAATCGTCCTCGGTGAACCGAAATCCGCCGAAATCCGCCGAGGACCGTCGGCACCATGGGCGCACCGCTTTTGCAGGAAGACGCTGGCGACCGAGATCTCCCTTGTCCAGTGGCACCTCTGCAGAGCTCGACTGCGTTTCTTCCGGCTTACCTAGTCTACCAGCATCCCTACTCATGCACCAATCTCGTTGGACACTGGAGTCATGCCTTGAAAACCTCCGGCGCACGCTGCCGCCGGATGAACCTCAATTTCTTCTTTTTGCGGCATCAGCTCACCATGAATGATCCCGAGGGCGAGCCCGACGATGGCCCTGAGGCGATCGACGACGAAACCGTGCTGACGCCTCATTTCGATGCTCAAAACGTCGTTGATCCTAAAGTTTCTGCTGGATTCTCGCCCACGCGCGGCGATGCGAACCGACCCGCGATCGACCTGCCGCCGGAGTTTTTTCCGAATCATCTTCCCGCCGGCTATCAGGTCGACGATTTTTGCATCGTCGCCGCACTCGGTCGCGGTGCGTTCGCGTGCGTCTATCTCGCTCAACAGCTCTCGATGCATCGTCTCGTGGCGCTGAAAATCTCGATCGGTTTGACGTCCGATGCGATCGATTTCGGTGAATCGCAAACGCTCGCGCGACTCGATCATCCTGGCATCGTGCGTGTGTTCGATCAACGTCGTCTCGAAGGCCGTGATGCTCATCTGCTGTACATGCAATATCTCCCCGGCGGGACACTCGCGGGTGTCGTCGAACGGGTTCGAATGCAATGTCGCAGCGATGCTGCGAATGATCGCGAGGTGTCGTCTTGGTCGAGTGACCCTGAGAGTGAGTTGACCGGACGGGTTCTGCTCGACAGTGTTGACGAAAATCTTTTGTCCGCTTCGCAACAGGTTCCCGAACACTCCGAGGTGCGTGATTGGATCGCGACGGCGCCGTGGCCGATGGTGGTTGCGTGGATCGGTGTGCGGTTGTCGCGTGCATTGCACGCCGCTCATGGGCAAGGTGTATTTCATCGCGATGTGAAACCCGCCAACGTGTTGTTGTCGGCGGAGGGCAGGCCGCGTTTGGCCGATTTTAACGTTAGTTTTTCGCAACCGGCATCCATCTCGCCCGCGTCGGCATCGCCGTCATCGGCATCAACGGACGATTCAGCCGTGGGTTCGGCTGGCGGGTCGATCGGTGGATCGATCGCGTACATGTCGCCCGAGCATCTTCGCGCCGTCGCGATGCTCTCGGGTGGGGCAACGCGATCGTCGCCCGAGCATGAGTTTGCGCATGAGTTTGCGCATGACGTTGCGCATGACGTCGACGCTCGCGCGGACGTGTACTCGACCGGTGTGTTGCTGTGGGAGCTTTGGCAAGGCGAACGTCCTTATTTGGATGAGCCGCCGCCGGTGTGTGGGGCGGATTGGTTCGCACGACAAATCGAACTTCGTGGTCAATCGCCTCGCATGCTGAGCAGGACGAGTTCGGCGAAGGACCTGCCCTCGGGATCCGAACGGGTGCTCGAGCAGGTACTGCGTCAGGCGGTCGCACCGGACCCGGCGGATCGTCCTCAGACGGCCGAGGAACTCAGTGCTCGATTGCGATTGGCATTGTTCCCGGAGGCGGCGAGGTTGTTCGATCCGAGTGCGGATTCGTGGGCAGGGAGATGCAGTCGTCTCTCACCGTGGTTGGTCGCGACCGCGTTCATTTTGTTGCCCAACATCGCCGCCGGATTTTTCAATTTCCTCTACAACGATGTCGAGATCATTCAGCGGCATCCGGAGCTGCGTCCGCGTTTCTTAGCGTTGGCCAACACCGTCAACTGGATCTCGTTTCCGTTGGGTGGTTTGTTGATGATCGTGATCGCTCGTCCGGTTGCGGCGGCGGTCGCCGGTGCCCGTGCGGGGCAGCCCAATGACGGGGTCGCGATCACGAGAACGATCGAACTGGGGCTTCGTGCGGCTTGGATTGGTGGTTTGCTGTGGCTCGCTGCGGCGTTCGTGTTCCCGATCGTGTTGGTCACCGGCACGCCGAGTCTGCCGCCTCTCGGGGCGGTGCATTTTTTCGGTTCGCTGTTGATCTGTGGCGGCGTGGCGGCGGTCTATCCGTTCTTCGGGCTCGTGGTGATGGCGACACGGATTTACTACCCGTGTTTGGTTCGCAAGACGATGCGTGACGAAGAGTTTGATCGGCATCACGATGACGTTCGCCGGTGGTGCGCTCGCTTCCTATTGGCCGCCGCCGGGATCCCGCTGCTCGGGCTGGCGCTGTTGCTTTCACGCGAGACGATGGCTCGGTACGTCGTCGCGTCTGCGGTCGCCGCGACGGCGATCGGATTGGTCGCCGCCTTCGCCGCGTTCCAGTGTGTTCATCAACATTGGGAAACGATGAGCGAGATTTTGTCGAAGCGAAAACAAGCGGTCGGCTCGATCCGACACGAACGACTCGATTGACTCAGGCAAACACCAATTTCAGACCCGTTGCCAGCATCACGATCACCAGGAACGCGAACACGAACCGGCTGCCTTTTTCGATCGCCAGTTTCGCACCGACAACGCCCCCGATCAGGTTACCCACCGCCATCGTCAATCCGGGAACCCAGTCGATCATGTTGTAAAAAACGAAGACGCTCGCGGCGGTCAGTGTGACGAGAAAACCGATGCTGTTTTTGATCGCGTTGGACGCCAACAGTTCCGATCTCGTGAAATAACTCATCGCCAACAACAATAAAATGCCCATCCCGGCTTGGATGAATCCGACGTAGACGCCGATGGCGAAAAAGATCGGGTATTGGAAGACGACTGGGTACGTTTCCTGCTTGCTCGAATCGAGAAACCGTTTCGGGTTGGCGATCAGCAACGCCGCCATCGTTAGGAACAGGATCCCGAAGAGTCGCTCGAACGCCTCGGCGGGCAAGTGGACCGCGAGCAACGCGCCGAAGGGAACGCCGATCAACGTCGGAGTCGCCAGCCGGACGGTGGCCCGGGCATCGAGGTGGCCGTATTTGCGGAACGTGACCACGGCCGACGCGGTCGAGCACAGGATCGCGATGCGGTTAGTCGCGTTGGCGGTTTGCGGGTCCAATCCGAACAACAGCAACGCCGGCAGCGTCAAGAACGAGCCCCCACCGGCAACGGTATTGACGATCCCGGCGAGAAACCCGGCGATCACCAACGAAGCGTAAAGGGCGATATCCCAGATCAAAATAAACGTTGGTAGCAGGCGAAGAACAACGCCGCGTGGACGAGCAACAGCACCGTCGCGGCGATCGCTCGGGAAGAGAACAAACCGATCGTGGCCAAACCGCAACCGAGCACCGACACGATCACGCCGCCACCGGGAAACATCTGCCAACAGGCGATACCACACAGTGCGACCCAAGCGGACGCCCAATTGGCGGCCCGCAAGACGCCCCATTCCGGATCGAACGCCGCATCGACGGCGGACAATCGGATCGCTCCCGCCCCAGCCATCTCGACGCCATCGCCGCGCAACGCCGAGCCGGCGAAGGGACTGCCGCGACGGATCGGGTGGTTGTCGCTCGAAGCGTTATCCGTTGGAGCGTTATCCGTTGGAGCGTTATCGATCGGCCTGTTCGATGGCGTGTCGATCGGAATCTCGGCTGCGGGCTGGTCATCCGGCGATGCGGGATCAGGATCGTTCGGTGACGGAGATTCGGTCATCGGCGGTCGGTTGGAAAGGAAGAGGCGGATGCCGGGAATTCGCTAAGCACATCGGCGGAAGTAGGCTCGGCAGAACCTCACGTAGGCGAGTCTCTCGGAGACTCGCAATTTTCAGCTGCTACGTGGTTCCACCGAAATCAATGTGCTCAAACGATTTTTCGATTTATGGATTTTACGCGACCGGAATCTTGTTCGTGTCCGTAGGCTCTCGTTATCTTAGAGTAAGTTGTCTCGGTTGTCTGGAACCGGCGGGATGAGGATCACTTTGTTGCTGCTCGTTTCAGTTGCTGCTCGCTCGCCAGCTATCTTGTTGTCTCGTCTGTTATCGATTTTCACTCATGTCCCATCCTCCCCGTTCGATGACGCATCGTTTTTTTCGTTGTTTTGCGTTGCTGTCACTATTCGTCGGGTTCGGGGCGGTCCACGGCTTCGTTTCGCAGGAGGATTTTGCGTCCGAGGCCCACGCGGTGGACGTTTCGAACGCTCGTCGTTCCGCGGCGTCGCCTCCGGTCGTCGCCGGGGCGTCCGAGAAACCGGGCGAGGCGATGTCGGTGATCCGTTTGGACACGCCTTGGGACGTTCGTCTCTTTGCCGCCGAGCCGGACGTGGCCAACGTGGTGGCGATCGACGTCGATGCCCAGGGGCGGGTTTATGTTTGTGAAACGTTTCGTCAAAATCGCGGCGTGACCGACAACCGCGGGCACGACGAGGCCTGGGTGCTCGCCGACCTCGCCGCTCAAACGGTTCAGGACCGCATCGATTACCACAAACGGTTGCTCGGCGAAGGTGCCGCCGCGTACGCCCAAGAGGAAGACCGCATTCGCCGACTCGTCGATTCCGACGGTGACGGTCGGGCGGACACCAGCACGATTTTTGCCGACGGCTTTGACGCTCTCGAAGAGGGCACCGGCGCCGGCGTGCTCGCGCATGACGGATACGTTTACTACACGTGTATCCCGAAGGTGTGGCGGATGGCCGATGCCAACGACGACGGGATCGCCGACGATCAAACCGTGATGTCCGACGGGTACGGAGTTCGTGTCGCTTTTCGCGGTCACGATTTGCACGGTTTGACGATGGGGTACGACGGGCGGCTTTACTTTTCGATCGGGGATCGCGGGTACCATGTTGCGACCGATGACGGGCGTATTCTGTCCAATCCGGCCGAGGGTGCGGTGTTCCGGTGCGAACTCGACGGCAGCGATTTGGAGGTCGTCGCTCACGGGCTGCGCAATCCGCAGGAACTCGCGTTCAACGATTACGGCGATTGGTTCACCGTCGACAACAACAGCGACAGCGGTGACAAAGCACGGATCGTCGCGTTGCTCGAGGGCGGCGACAGCGGTTGGCGAATGCACTACCAATACCTCGCCGACCGGGGACCGTTCGGACGCCAAGAGATCTGGATGCCCCATCGCGACGAGCATCCCGCCCATCTCGTCCCGCCGATCGCGAATTTCACCGACGGACCCTCGGGGTTGGCGTTTTACCCCGGCACCGGATTCGGCGAGCGGCTGAAAAATCGGTTCCTGATCTGCGATTTCCGCGGCGGACCGAGTAACAGCGGCATCCGTTCGTTCGAACTCAATCCTGAAGGCGCGTTTTACTCGCTCGGTGAAAACGACCAACCGATTTGGAACGTGCTCGCCACGGATGTCGCGTTCGGACCCGGCGGCGAATTGTTCGTCAGCGATTGGGTCGACGGTTGGGACGGGTTGGGCAAAGGCCGGATCTACCGGATCACCGATCCGGCGGAGCAGGACCAACCGATCGTCGCCGAAGTCGGTGAGATGATGGCGTCGGACTGGAAAACGCTCGCGTTGGAGAAACTCACCAACCGGATCACTCACATCGATCGCCGGATTCGGTTGTCCGCCCAATGGGAATTGGCACGGCGTGGGGAAACGGACGCCTTGATCGCGATCGCCACCGACACGTCGCTCGATCCGCGTTTCCGATTGCATGGTTTTTGGGGCGCCGAACATGCGGCCCGCTTGGCCGCGAGGCAGCAACACCAACTTGCTTCGGCGGAGAAAGAAGGCGGTGAGAAAACAACCAGCGACGAAACCAGCGACAAAACACGTCAAAACCTGATCGCGGCGACCCGTTCGAGTCTCGCCGACGGAAACCCGTGGGTTCGCGCCGTCGCCTGTGACATCGCCGCCGATCTGCGTGATCGGGAATCGGTCGGCCCGCTCGTTGTCTTGGTCAGCGACGAGAACTCGCGAGTCGCCTACCACGCGATGATGGCTCTCGCTGAATTGCTGCTCCTGGAAAAACAAAGTGAAAAGACGGCGCAGAAAACCGCTCAATCCAGCTCCGCCCTCGCCGCGATCCTGCAACGAATCGAAGCCAACGCCAATCAAGACCCCGCGCTGCGACATGCCGCGATCCGGTTTCTCACCCAATCGGCGGACGAAAAATCAATCGTCCGCTTGCAGGATTCCGGCAATCTCGATGTACGTCGCGCGGCCGTCGCGGCGCTGCGAAACCGACGCAGCGAGAAGGTGGCGGAATTCTTGCGAGATGCCGAGACGATTGTCGTTGCCGAAGCCGCGATGGCGATCCACGACGGACCGATCCCGGTCGCTCAAGACGAGTTAGCCGCGTTGATCGAGGTCCCCGATCTGCCGCTGGATTCCGAACCGTTATTGCGTCGAGTTTTGTCGGCGGGTTTTCGCATCGGCACGAGTGAGACGGCCAGTGGAATCGCCGGATTCGCCGCCTCGGACCGTTCCCCGGCCTGGGCCCGCATCGAAGCGATCGATTGTCTCGCCGATTGGTCGAAACCCGATCCACGGTGCCGCGTCACCAACCGTTACGAGCCGTTGCCGACCCGTCCGAAACCGACGCCGGTCCCTGGAAAACCCGTCGCTCCCGTCGTCGCCGGCGATTCGATCGCCAAGACGGCACTGGCCCACCGGATCGACGAGCTGATGCTGGCCACCGACGCGGTTCGCGAGAAAGCGATCGACGTCGGTTCGACACTCGGAATCGCCAAAATCGCCCCCAGTCTCGTCAAACGGTTTGCCAACATTGACCTGCGACCGACCACCCGGGCCGCCGCCCTGACCGCACTGGGGCGATTGCAACCGGCACTCGCCGTCGGGCTGGCACGCGAAGTCAATTCGCAACAACCGATGAAAATCGTTTTGGCGAGTTTGCAAATTCTCGGGCGTTTGGATGCCCCCGGTTCGATCGATCGATTGATCCTGGCGACGAACAACCCCAGCCAAATGGTGCGGGGTGCGGCATGGGACCTGATCGCCACGAACGATTCACCTCAGGCGAGCGAACACATCGCCCGAGGCTTGGCCGCCTACCTGAGTGACGAGTTGCCCGTCGACGTGCGGTTGAACGTTGCCGAAGCGGCACGTCGGCGTCTGCCCGCGACCGAGGCGGCGAAGATCGACGCCTATCAAACCGAATTGCAATCGAGCGAACCGTTGGCAAAGTGGTTCGATTCGTTGCACGGGGGCGACGCGGAGGCCGGTGAAACGATCTTCGTCGGTAAAACCCAATTGTCCTGCGTGCGATGCCACCAGATCGATCGTGGCGGCGGCGAAGTCGGCCCGAACCTGACCGTGATCGGAAAAACGCGAGACCGACGCACGCTGCTCGAATCAATCTGCCTGCCCGACGCCCGCATCTCTGAAGGTTTCGAAACCGCCGTGATCGCGGACGAGGACGGCAGCGTGTTCACCGGCATCGTGGCCAACGAAAACGAGACCATCGTCGAGCTGATCGCCGCCGACGGGACTCGCAACGTGATCGAAAAAGAATTCATCGTCGCTCGCAAGAAAGGCAAATCATCGATGCCGGCAGGTTTGACCGAATTGATGACCGCCCGCGAATTACGCGATCTCGTTGCCTACCTCGTGAGCCTGCAAATTGAACCGAGATCGGCAACGGATGTCGAGTGAAGGAAGCCGGCAGGATCTCAAAGGTGGCGAGTGGCTCGTAAATAATCGGTTGGTTTGGAATGACGCTTGCTCCCTGGGCAGGCTGCCTACAATGTCGACTGTCGTGATGGCAGCAAGATATCACTTGACCGGTTCGCCCCGCCTGGATTTTTAACGATGCCTCCTTCCGTCAATTCCAACGCCGAGGAAGCCTCGAACGGTTTCCCTCGCGGTATTTCGTCAAAGTGGTTGACCGCCCTGCCGGTTTATAACGAGGTGAACTACGTCGACGAGGTTTTGGACAAAGTGTTGCTTCACGCCGACCAGATCTTGGTCGTCGACGATGGCAGTACCGACGGGACGGCTGAAAAGCTCGACGTTCGCTCCGCAGCGACGCCGGATCGCATCACGGTGATCCACCATGACCAGAACCGCGGCTACGGTGCGGGATTGCAGACCGCCTTCGGGCACACGATCGAGCATCGGTTTGAGGGCGTCGTGACGCTGGACTGCGACGGCCAGCATCAACCACGGCGGATCCCCCGTTTTATCGAGGCGGCGAAATCAGCGGACATTGTCTCGGGCAGCCGTTACCTGAAGAAATACGAAGGCGATGACGAGCCACCTCAGGAACGGATGTTCATCAACCGGCGAATCACTGCGGATGTGAATGAGCGATTGGGGTTTTCATTGACGGACGCGTTCTGCGGATTCAAGGCTTACCGAACGTCGGCGCTTCAGGCGATGGAAATCACAAACAACGGGTACGCGATGCCGCTGCAATTGTGGGTCGAGGCGGCGGCGGCGGGACTGAACGTGATCGAGATCCCGGTGCCGTTGATTTATCTCGATCTGGACCGCTCGTTCGGCGGCTCCCTCGACCACGCCGAGACGAGATTGAAGTTCTACAACGAGGTTCTCGAAAACGCGATCGACAAGGTTCGGCTAGCAGGTCGATTGCCGGACACGCCATTCTTTCGCGGGCAATCGAGCGCGTCGCAATGACCTCGGGGTTACGGCTTGCGTAGCTTGACTCTTTGAGTCGAGCAGTGATGCGTCTTTCGCGCCCGACTCGGAGAGTCAGGCTACGTGCTGTTTGGCAAGCCTAATCAGCACCTCGGCTCCGCGCTGCAACGTTTCGTCACTGGCGGCGAAACTGATTCGAAAGTGGCTGTCGACGCGACTGAATATTTTACCGGGGATGATCAGCAGCCCTTCCGCGATCGCACGCTCGACAAACGCATTGCCGCCCTCGGCACCGGGGGCCTTCGGGAACAGGTAAAACGCGCCACCGGGCGAGGTGAGTTCGTAGTACGGCGAGAGTTTTTCGACTAGGAAATCGCGTTTATTCCGATACTCGTCGACGTTAGCACGCATGGAAATCTCCATCGCCCGGAGCGCTCCCCACTGGGCCGGCTGCGGGGCGCAGACGAATGAATATTGCTGAATTTTCAACATCGTTGAAATCACTTCGGGCGGCCCGTGGACGTACCCGACCCGCCAACCGGTCATCGCGTGCGATTTGCTGAAACCGTCGATGACGATGGTTTCGGGGTTGTCCGAGGCGGGTGAGTAAAACTCGCCGTCGTAGAAAAACCGGCTGTAGATTTCGTCCGACAACAACGCCACGTTGTGCTTCGCGGCGAGTTTCGCGACGTCGCGAAGGTCGGATTCGCTGGCCGTCACGCCGGTCGGGTTGGCGGGGCTGTTGACGAGGATCATTTTCGTTTTCGGCGTGATCGCGGTCGCGATTTTTTCCGGGTTGAGCCGGAAATCCGGGTACGAATCGACCATCACAGGCACGCCGCCGCACAATCGCACGAGGGCCGGATACATGACGAAGTACGGATCGAGAAAGATGACCTCGTCGCCGGGGTTGACCATCGACAGCATCGACAGGACGAGCCCGCCGCTGGTCCCGCTGCTAATGAACACGTCACGCTCTTGGCCGGGGAATTTCTCGCGGACTTCGGCGGTGATCGCGTCGCGGAGCGGGCCGATGCCCTGGGTCGGCGAGTAGGCGTTGCGGCCCTCGCGAATCGCTTCGATGGCCGCCTCTTTGATCTCGTCGGGGACGTCGAAATCGGGTTGGCCGATCGATAGGTTGATGGGGTCCTTGAGTTTCGCGGCGAGATCGAAGACCTTGCGAATTCCGCTGCTGTCAAAAGTGGCCGTGCGATCGGCGATCCATGGGTGCATGATGGCGTCGGGGTAGAATGGAGGGATCTTGCTGAAAACCCTAGTATCGTTTTTACCACTCCTTTGAACAGTGAGCTAACTTGAAAATCATCTTCCTCACCGCTGGAGCCGCCGGGATGTATTGCGGCAGTTGCATGCACGACAACTCGTTGGCCAAAGCGATGCGGCAACTCGGCGATGATGTCCTGCTGCAACCCGTCTACACCCCGATCCGGACCGACGAAACCGATATCGCGAGTGAGCGTGTGTTCTTGGGAGGGATCCAGGTTTATCTGCTGCAACAATTCCCCCTGTTGCGATTCGCACCCCGTTTCATGCGTTCGTGGATGGATCGTCCGGGCGTGATTTCGGCGGCGACGCGGAACGCCGTCGGGACCGATCCGGCCAAACTCGGCGGGCTGACGCTGTCGATGCTGCGGGGCGAGCACGGGCGGATCGCCAGCGAAGTCGAGCGTTTGGTGCGGTGGCTCGAATCGGACATCCGACCCGACGCGATCATCCTAAGCAATTTGTTGATCGGCGGCATGATCCCGACGATTCGCAAACGGTTGCCGAACACGAAAATCGTGGTCGTATTGCAGGGCGACGATATCTTCCTAGATCAATTGCCCGGCCCGGTGCGTGCCGAAGCGTTGGAATTATGCAACCGATTGGCGGATGATGTCGACACGTTCGTGACGTACAGCCGGTTTTACCGCGAAAAGATGAGCGGGCTGTTCGGTATCCCGGAAAGTAAGTTTGAGATTCATCCGCTGTCGATCGATTTGAAACCGTTCGCGTCGGCAGTGGGCGATTCCGTCAATGTTCGGTTTGCCAAATCGCCGGGCGAGTTTCGGATCGGATTTTTCGCCCGGATCGCGCCGGAGAAAGGGCTGCATGTGTTGGCCGATGCGTTCGAACGCATTGCCGGCGACGCGGCCGGGCGGCATCTCACGGTCCACGCGGCGGGCTGGCTCGGCGAGCACCATCGAGGTTACCTCAACGAATTGCAGGCCAAAATGAAGGCGGCGAATTTGTCCGAACGCTTCGTCTATCACGGCAGCCCCTCGCAGGTCGAAAAAATCTCGCTGATGCGAACGTTCGATCTGCTCAGCGTGCCGGCGCCGTACGAGGATCCCAAAGGATTGTTTTTGCTCGAAGCGATGGCGGCGGGCGTGCCCGTGCTGCAACCGGGGCATGGGGCGTTCGTCGAATTGATCGAGTCCACCGGAGGGGGCGAGTGTTTTTCGCCGAGCGATGTCGATGCGTTGTCGGGCCGGTTGATCTCGCTGAGCGGGGACGCGGGACGATTGGCGGGATTTCGGACCGCGGCGACTCAGAGTTTGAGCCTGCATCACAGCATCGAAGCGGCGGCCAAGCGGATGCGAGCGATTTGTTCGTAGGGCAGGCTGCCTTGCCTGCAAGTCCAATAACGCGACAGAAATCAACACCGGGAAACAGTGGTCGAGACGAGACGTCTTTCCCCTTGATAATTTCTCGACTTGCCTTCACAATCCCTGCTCGAATTTTCGAAACGGACTGCTTTTTCGAAAAGGATCCCGAAACCAGGCGAGAACGTCGGGGGCGAATCGTTTGCCCCCGCTTCTGCGGATCTCGCCGTCCAACTTTTTTTCACTGAAAACGAGACCCCATGGCACGTTACACCGGCCCGAAAGCCCGTATTAACCGTCGTTTAGGCACCCTTCTTTATGAAACCGCCGGTGCCACCCGCGCCCTCGACCGACGCAATACTCCACCCGGCATGCACGTCCGGGGCCGCCGTCCGAGTAACTACGGCCTGGCGTTGATGGAGAAACAAAAGATCAAACACTATTACGGACTCGGTGAACGCCAACTCCGTCGTTATTTTGAAAACGCAGGTCGCAAATCGGGAAACACCGGTGAGCAGTTGCTCCTGATGTGTGAAAGCCGGTTAGACAACGTGGTCCGCCGCGTCGGGTTCACAAAAACCCGCCCGCAGGCGCGTCAAGGCATCGGCCACGGTCACTTCTGCGTCAACGGCCTCAAAGTCGACAAACCCGGTTACCTGCTCCGTGCGGGCGATATCGTCGAAGTCCGCGGACGTGAAAATCTCAAGAATCTGTATCGCGGCGTGATCGCCAACTCGCCGTCCGATGGACTCGATTGGGTCTCGTTCGACAGCGAAGGATTGCGAGCGACCGTTTTGAGCCTGCCCGGGCCGGTTGATATCAGCCTTCCTGTTGACGCTAACAGCGTCGTCGAATTCCTGTCACGCTAAACTCGCTTTCTGTTTGATTTTGACCATGCACAGTTCTGTTATTGTTCTCGGTGGTGGCCCCGGTGGTTATGCGGCCGCGTTTCTCGCGGCCGATGAAGGCCTGGAGGTCACGATCGTCGAAGCCGAATCCCGGCTCGGCGGCACCTGTTTGTTGCGTGGTTGTATCCCCAGTAAAGCGTTGCTGCACGTTGCCAAAGTGATCAGCGAAGTCGAGGAGCTCAAAGCCGATTGGGGCATCGAGTATCCTGGGGCGCCGATGATCGACGTCAACACCGTGCGTACACGGAAAGAGAAAGTCATCTCGAATCTCACCGGTGGTTTGGCCAACCTGGCCAAACGTCGGGGAGTGAACATCATCCATGCACGAGGTTCATTCCTCAGCTCCGGTGAACTCAAACTCGAAGGCGATCATGAATCGATCCCCTCGGACGGCACGATTACGTTCGATCACTGCATTTTGGCAACTGGCAGCGTCCCCGCGATGCCGCCGAGTTTCGACATCGGCAGCGACCGGGTGATGGACAGCACCGGTGCGTTGAACCTAGTCGATATCCCCGACACCCTGCTCGTCATCGGCGGCGGGTACATCGGTTTGGAAATGGCGACGGTCTACGCCAACCTCGGTTCGAAAGTTTCCGTCGTCGAGTGGGCCGAAGGGTTGTTGCCCGGCGCCGACCGGGACCTTGTCAAACCGCTTGAAAAACGCGTCCGAACGATGTGCAGCGATCGGGTTTATTTGAATACGAAAGTCGGCTCGATCGGCGAAGTCGACAACCAAATCGAAGTCAGTTTTGAAGGCCCAGGCAAATTCGGACACGAACGTTTTGATCGTGTTCTCGTCAGTGTTGGACGTCGTCCGGTCACCGGTGGCCTCGGTCTGGAGAACACCGGAGTCGTGGTTGATGAACGCGGTTTCGTCGTCTGCAATTCGCAGCAACGCACCGCCGATCCGAAAATCTTTGCCATCGGTGACGTCGCCGGCGATCCGATGCTCGCCCACAAAGCGACCCACGAGGGCCGCGTGGCCGCCGAAGTCATCGCGGGCAAGAACGTCGAATTCGACAAAAGGGCAATCCCCGCAGTGGTCTTTACCGACCCCGAAATCGCGTGGGCCGGACTCACCGAGATTGAAGCCAAACGCGACGGTATCAAAGTCGTCGTTGAGGTTTACCCGTGGGCCGCGAGCGGCCGCGCTCAAGCCCTCAATTTGACCAACGGGTTGACGAAGTGGTTGATCGATCCGGATACCAACCGCGTCCTCGGCTGTGGCATCGTCGGAACCGGCGCCGGTGAACTGATCGCCGAAGCGGTGCTGGCAATCGAAATGGGTTGCGAAGTCACCGACATCACCGAAGCGATCCACCCGCATCCGACGCTCAGCGAAACATTGATGAACGCGGGCGAAGTCTACTTCGGGACCGCCACTGAAATCTTCAAACCGAAGAAGAAAGCGGCGTCGGTGTAACCCTCGGCACGCCTCACCGCTCCAACAGGTTCTCCGGCAAGGTTTCGGGCCAATCGCCGGTGAGGATGAGGTTCGTGATCCGGACGTCGCGGTCCTTTTCACACAGGAATCCGGGGCGGCGATCGAGTGCCATCGTGAATCGACAGACGGGCGTGCCGTTGACGCGGACGAGACATCGCTCCCCCTCGGCGGTGAGCGAGACCTGCGTCGTTGGCGTCAGTTCGATACCGCCGTCAACGCCACCCTCGATGAGAATCTCAGCAGGGTCGACTTCGGTCTCGTACGCTTCCTTGGTGGTTTCCATTGATTTCGACTGGACGAGCCAGCGTAGCTTCACGCCGCCCGGACGGATCATCACCGCGACGCGCCCGATTGAGGGATGGACTTCCGTTTTCTCGGCTTCGTATTCGTACTGGTATTGAACCGTTTCGCCGTCGAGCAGCGGGCGCTGATATTGAATGTGACGACAATTGCCGGGCGTGTTTCGCATCTCCTGATCGCCGGACCGGAGCGTGCCGTTCTCTTCGAACCAGGCTAGCTTGGCGGACGGAGTTTCTTCGTCTTCGGTTTTCGCCTCGTTCTCTTGGTCGGTGCGAAGAGTCATTTCGGGCAGGTTGCCGCTGTGGATCGGGCATGACCAGCCGCGTAGTTCTTCATCGATCAGGTTGACCTCCCGTGGGATCGTGACATCCCCTTGAATCGCGAGATCGGCGGCTTCGCAATCACCGTAACTTCGCATGTACAGACCGACGAACGGGAACGCGGACGAGCGGATCGTTTTCCCGCTCGGTTCGCCGTTGACCAACAACGTGAGTTCATCACCTTCGAAACGCAATTCGTTCACTCTGTCTTTGGCTTGCACGTCTGATTTCAATTCCCACTCCTTGTTTCCCCTCGCGATGACCCCTTCCACGCGGGTCGTGCCGTCCCAAATGCGAGCGTGAAAAGTTTGCCCATCGGCGATGCTGCCGAAACTGCCGCTAGGACGTTTGACTTCGCGGAATTTGAACTTGAAATCTCCCGCGAGCGGGTATTTGAGCAGCATTAGATTGTTGGACATGCCGCCCCCGTATCGCAGCGTCCCATCCCGCGAGATCCACGTCGGCGAACTGGCGTCGCTGACGGGAGTGCTCCCAGTGGGCAATTGATACGCGACGAAGTGATCGAGTCCATGATCGACGCGTGCGCCGTACGCGAACGAGGGAACGATCCGCGTGCCGACGTTGTTGTAATGACCGGCGATGCTCTGGATATCACGTTTGCGGAAATGCGTTTGCATCGACGGCCACGCCGCGACCACGCGTTCCCGCAACTCATCGACTTCGAAAGCGCGAACGAACAGCGCGGCCGAATCGTGCATCATCGGCGTTTTGACTTTCTCCTTGGGCAGTGTTTTCTTCAAAAATGTGGCCACACGATCGATCACGGCGCCGGCCTGTTCGGTGCGACCGGCGGCGAGATGCGCCAAACCGATGACCGAGTCGACGGAATCGCCGGGTTCGACGACGAGTGGCTCCAGTCTCGCGATCAGTTCGTCGGTTTTCTCGCACGCGGCTGCCGAGATCGCGATCGATTGACCGATCGTGTCGACGGGGAAATCCGATGCCGCTAGGTGCATCGCCTGGACGGCGGCGAGGTTCGGTGCGGCCGATTCGAGCACCGTGGGCGGTTCGGCGAACCAACACCAACGATCCAGTAACAAAAAATCGCGAACGGTTTGCTGGTACTCTTTCACCGCCGCTTCTTCCGCGTCTGCGTTGGCCGTCGTTTCATCTTCGTCACCGAACAACACGGCGCTGAAGTACTCGTACTGCGACTTCGGATCGGCGAGCACGACCGGCAGGGATGCGAATTGCTTGTCGAGCCGCCGGCCCTGCCGTCTGGTTTCGATGTACATCGGACGTTGGCAGCGTGCGGCTAACTCAAAACGCTGGGCCTGCGTCGCGGGTTCGACGAGCCGAGCAGTGAAATGGGCGATCCGCTGGGCAACATAGTCGGCGTTGTCTTGCGCGTAAGGAGCAAAATGCTGCTGGTTTGCCTCGGAATACAATCCAACGAAGGAATCGACAGTATCGTCATCCGTCTCCTTGTCCGCGATGAATTGTTTGACGATCCACTCCCAGTACTGGAACGATTGACTGACACCGGAATCACGAGCGGCCAGCGTGAGCAGACGTTTGGCAATGCGTGCCGCCGCCGGTGTCATCCCATCGCGGGCGTGCATCGACAGCAGGGCGTGTAGCAACACGTTGGCGTTCGTTTGATCTTCGAGCGAGGATTTTGCATCGACATTGACTGGTTGGGTCGCGCTGGTTGCATCGTTCGCATTTTCAACGACGCCGGTCGACGCTGAGAACCGGTCGATCGCTCTACCGAGAACCTCGGCATCGTCCTGCTGCATTGCGATTTGAAGTGCGATGAAATCGGCGAGTGGTTTCGCTGAGACCTGCTCACGTCGCTGCGTCAATCTTGATTCGAGTTCGGAGGTCTGGCCGGATTGCTTCGCGTAAGCGACGAGGTAGCCTGAGACGCTGGCAGGGTCCAAGATCGGGACGGCGTTCTCGTTGCCAAACGGATTGTTACCATTGGTTCCGAGTAATTCGAGCGTGTGCGGGAAGATCTCGCTCTCACGGGCCGGCGGCATGACGACATCGGCCAGCGCCGCGTAAGCGATTTCCGCAAGTTGCGAATCGTTTTCGATCGCTGGTCCGAAGGCTTCTAACGCGTCGAGCGTGCGCTGGATCAGCAGCCCGAGTTTGTCATCGGTGGGTTCTTGATTGGAGGTATTGCGTGAGGTCTGCAACAGGAACGTCGATCCCGAATTGACCGAACCGCCGACGGTACGCAGCGGCGGGCCGCCGCCGAGCGCGCGAGCGATGGCGTCGAGGGCGACGGGCCAAGCTTGGGCTTTGACGGCGATTTCGGCAATCCGGATGCAGTTTTCCGCCGCGTCCACGTTCAACACTTTTGGCGGCGACGATGCCGGTGCGGCTTGGTCCAACATCGCCCCCAACATCGAGAGTTTCGCTTCGCCGGACGCGTCGCCCTCCAGGGCATGTTGAATCTTCGTGAGTAACAGAATTTCGCGAATCGCAGGCCGTTCCACGGCGCCGGCGAGCGTGGCGAGTTTGTCCGCAGCGGCCGCAGCGGCGATTCGTGTCGACTCGTCTTTCGAGACGATTCCCACGAGGATCGGTGAATAGAGATCGAGAATGTGGTCGCTCGTAACCTGGCCTTTCTTTTTAGGATCAGCGATTGGAATCAGCTGGGAGAGACGATTGAAATTCTCCGGTGCAGAGTCTTGTTCCAGCACCGAGGAAACGATCGCGGTCACACCGGCGAGAGACGTGTCGTGGGGATGGAGCGTCCATCGTTCGTTGGCACGTTCGAGGAACGTGATCAGTTTTTCGCGTCCTTCTTTCGTTTCGTTCAAACGGGAAACGACGATCGCCGCGACGGAACTTTCCATCGGATCGGTTTCGACCGTCGGCGTCATCGACATTAAATCGATTGCGGCGGCCTCCGATTTGATGATTTCGCTTCCCGGTTCGGCGAGGGTGAGGTACTCGGTGAAATCCTCATCGGTCAACGTCGCGAGTGTCTCGTCGAGGGCCTTTTTGAAATTTTCCTCGCTGCTGCTGCGACCGCCCCATTGTTTGGCCCGTTCAAACCGTTCGGGCTTGGACAACGCGTCGGCATAGATCGGGATGGCGGCGAGTCGTGAGCCGGATTGGACGAGTTTGCCGGCGATCTGCGTGAAAGTCTCGAGATCTTGGTAATCCCCGTAACCAGGGTTGGATTGGTTTTGATCGCTGTTGTCGGTGTTCGCGTAAGCGCTCAACAACTCTCGTTTCGCATCGGCTTTGCGACCTGCCGCGACGTAGGCATCGGCGAGACGAGGACCGACGGAGTATTGGTACTCACGTCGTCCGTTTCCATCACCCGCGACGTCATGTGCCTTCTCGTAGACGTCCACGACGAGCCCCTTTTGAATCCAACTTTTTTCGCCTTCGATGACTTGGCCGAATTGCCACCAAAGGTGATAAGGAATCTCCGAGGTGTCTTTTTTAAACAGTTCTTCGAGCTCTTTGCCGACTGCGTCGGAAACACCTTCACTGGCGTTCAGCGCGATCAGCATCAGTTCGGCGATCGGGGAACCCTCCTTCGCATCCGCTTTCTTTTGCAACAGTTCCTGCACGTCTTTTTTGAGCACGGTGTTGGCGGCGATAATTTTCAGGCACGGATCGATGACCCCGTAGAATTGGCCGTTACTACTGTAGGAACCACGCTGCCACATTTGGCTGGTCGGGAGATAGAAATCGCCGTTCATAAGAATGCGTCGCACGGTGTCGGCGACGGCATCGGATTTCATCCGTTCGGGGCTCCGCAAGATCGAACGCAGCACGTCGTCGAGCGAATCGACCGGACCTTCCTTGAGGACTTTTGCCAGGAACGCTTCCTCGAACTCGCCTGCGGGTTCATCGTCATTGCCTCGGCTTCTCTGCGTGCTGCTGGCGAGTTGGCTGATGATATGAGATCGGAGTCCCTGAAACTTCAATTTCATCAATCCTTCGAACGCCTTCTCTCGCGATTCACACTGTCGCAAACAGTTGATCAAACGATAGTAGTCGTTGTTGAGTAGTGTGGGTTCCTTGACGACGGCGGCGACAAATTTCTCGATCGCTTCGTCGTGCTTGCCGGCGCTGGTCAGGCGTTCGGCGGCGGCCCACATCGTTTTCGGATCGTTAGGCTGCAGGGTTGCGATTGCGTTGAACATCTTGTCGGCGTCGTCTTTGCGTCCGGCGGCGGTGTAGAGCGCCGATTTCAACGACAATGAGTCAGGTGACGAGGCGACCCGCGATTCGGCTTGAGCGATGATCGAGTCGAGCCGTCCGGCTTTGCGGAGCATCTCGACGGCGCGGCGTCGGTAGTAGTCTTCGTTGCGTTCGCCGCCACGTCCGAGTTTTCGCATCGCACTGTAGGCGACCTCGGCGGCGGCGGCCTGGTCTCCGGCGGCGACATAACGATCTGCGAGCGAGAGCAGTTCACCAATCGATTGCCCGCCCCGCCGGCGCGAGCGTTGTAGGATCGCCGCCGACATTTCTTGCATCCCCAACCGTGTCAATTGGTCGGCCAGGGCGAGTTCGGTGTTCTTGTCCAATCGCATTCCGAACAATCGCTGCGCGGCCGTTTTGGCACGTTCCAGATCGCCGAGCTGTGATGCTAAATTCATCGCCGCGAGTTCACGCAGTTGCAGCGTGGATTGGTCCATCGGGTTGATCGAATCGAGTGCATCCAACGACGTCTCGGGCATCTTCAGTTCGGCGGCGAGTCGAGCACGCTCGATCCACCAATCGTTGTCCTCGGGATCGGCTTCGCTCAAGGCAACGACCGCGTCGTAGGTCTTTTCCGGTTCGTCTACCCACCAGTGCGAATACGCCGCGAGTGTTTGGCGCAACTGCATTTCTTGCTTCGCTAGTTCCGGTCGCTCGGTGAGGACGGCGGGCGAGTCGGCCCAGTGTTGTGGGAGTTTTTCACGAACGGAGGAATCCGCGTTGAGCAAGCCCAACTGCGCGAACGCTTGGATCAATGCCGAGACCGTGGGATCGCCGGACAACGGTACTTGAAAATTCAACTGCTCGTAGCTGCCGCCCGCGTTGTAATACGTGTTAACAACGCCCGCGTTGGAGGACACACCACGCGTGCTCCGCCGTGGCGATTTTTGGTTCTGCATCGTCAAAACGTACAAACCGCCAATCATGTCCGCCGCTTTTAGCAACCGCTCGTCATCGATTTCCTTGAGCGAGGCGATCGAACGGGTCGCGGCGAGCATCTTGGTCAGATCGTCCGGTGTCGCCTTGGTGGACCAATCGGCGAGGTTTTCGTAGACCAGATCCAGCAGTTCGGTGACACGCTGCGAATCGTCGAAACCGGCGGCGAATGTGATCGCTTTCGAGGCGGTGGCGAACGAATCGACCTCGATTTTGACCGAGTCTCGCAACGCGGCAGCCCGCTCGTCCAGTCCAGCCTCCTTGAATTCCGTGTGCAGGAACCGGGTCAGATAAACGTCACGCGAGGACGAATCGCTTTCCGACGTGTTCGCTTTTGCGATGGCGGTTTGGAGCAAATCGATCTGGTCTTCCGATAGCGGTTCGATCTCGATTTTCGCTCTTCCGCGTTCATTTTGAACGTGGATTTGGGCACGGTTCTGTAACAACTGATAGCCGATCATGACGCGTTCTTGTGCCGACGTCTTTTCGATCAGTCGCCACATCAGATTTTCATTCATCGGTGACGGCTGATTGTCGGTCGAGAACGACGGGCGTAAGAACGAGAGCAGCAGGATGCGTTTGAGTTCTTCGACATCGTCGATCGACGCGAGTTGTTCGTCGTCTTCCAAATGCGCGGCCTCGATGAACTCATCGAGCGTGCCACGTTTCTCGGCCAAGACCATCCGTAGCGCCTCGGCGTACATTTTCGCGTGCGCGACGTCGTCAGGCTCCACCGCACCGCGCGCCGACGAACTGAAACCGAAGGAAACGTTCGCGTAGCGTCCGAGTTTGAAGAAGTACGCGAGTTGTGAAATGTTCTGCGTTCGACTCAACCAAACCGCTCCGTCGATATCGGGCCGCTGTACGGAAGGGGTTCGGTTCTGCGAGCTGGCCCGAGCCTTTGCTTTGGCCAGTTCGTCTTTGCGTTTTTCCGATTGCGTGCCGTCGGGCAGGTCGAGTGATGCGATCGTTTCGATTTCCGCTTCGGCTCGATCGAGTTCATCGTTGACGATCAACAGCGAGGCCAATCGAGCGCGGACCTCCCACAATCCCGCATCCTTTTCCAAGGCGAGTTCACAAAAACGTTGGGCCGCCGTCATCTCTTGTTTCGCCATCGCCCGATCGATCATCTCGACTAAATCGAGCGGATCGGTGAATCCTTGCATGCGTTGCAACGTGGCTTCGACTCGATCCATTTGCCCCATCGAGATCAGCAGTCTCAGTTCGCGGTTGCGGTTCTCGGGAGTATCGGCGAGTTTGGTCAGTTGTTCTTGATACTGCAGGGCCGTTTCGAGATCATCGGCGGCCTCGGACAATTCAACCAATTGACCGATCAGTTCGGCGTCACGCGGGTTCTCGGCCAGCAGCGGTTCGAGAGCCGTGGCGGCGGCACCGAGGTCATCCATCGAGCGATGGGCTTCGCTGGTTAGTAACGTGGCCGTTCGCATGTCCGAGGCTTCTCGCCCACGAAGTTTCAATCGTGATAGCAAGCGATCGAAGTCCCCTTTCCGGCCGTACAACGCCGCGAGCGATTTGACCAAACCACGTTGCTCGGCGAGGTCGTTGGTATCCTCTAGCAACGCCCAATACAACTCGATCGCCTCCTCGGTGCGGAACCGATCATCCAAAGCGGAGGCGAGTGCGCGTCGCGCGTCACGGTCACGCGGTGCCGCTCGCAAGGCACGGCGGAGTCGTTCGATTCCCTCATCGTCACGTCCGACGCGGAAACACTGCGTCGCGTAGAAACGATACGATTCGGGGTTCCCCGGCCCGGCGGCGATGAGTTCCTCCGCCGCAGCCAAGGACTCGTCGACTTGGCCGAGTTCCATGTGCAGCGACGAGATGCGTTTGAGATAATTCGGCAGAAAACGCACATCGGTTTCCGCGAGTCGTCGGTAAACAAGAATCGCGTCGGCCGAGCGAGACGTCTTGCGATAAAGCTCCGCAGCCACTTCCATCGCACCGATGTCTGACGGGTCGGCCTGCATTGCCGATTCGATCGCGACGACCGCTTCGTCGTTCTTGGCCGCCGCGTCGAGTAGCAACGCGAGGCGACGGAACGCTTCGGATGTTCTCGTCTGTTCGGATTTTTCCTGAGCTTCGGCGATGCGTTCATCCAGCTTCCCGCTGCTGGCGTACACGCCGATGCGTGCTCGCAACAGTTGCTCGCGTTCCTCGGGCGACTCGGCAGCGGGCTGCGCGGCGTCGAGTTGCTCCAGTGCATCGTCGTACCGACTCGCTCGTGATAACAATTCGGTGAACCGGAGCCGCTGCGTTAACGTCGGATCCATCTCGGCGGCTCTCCCAAACGCGGCGAGTGCCTTTTCGCTTTGGTCGAACGTGTTGAGCACTTCGGCCAATCGGATGAAATTATCTCGCGTGGCTCGCTCGCCTTCGGTCATCAAATTCCAAACCCGCAACGCGTCGTCTTTGCGACCGAGACGGCTGTAGTATTCACCCAGGTATTCACGGTATTGCGGTTGATCGGGAGCCAATTCGATCGCCCGTTGATAAAGTTTCATCGCATCGTCGGTCCGTTCGATCCGTCGCATCAGGTCGCCGACTTGGGCGATGATCACGGCGTCCTCCTTGCGAGCGTCGGCGAGTTGCTGCCACGCGGCGGCGGCCTCGGAGTAACGCTGCTCCTTGGGTTTCTCGGAGTCCTCGAGCAGCGTGTTGCCCAATCGGATCAGGTAGTCCGGGTTCTCGGTATCCTGTTTGACGAGTTGCCGCAACTGCTCGGCGGCTTCTGAGTATTGTGCGGTCGCTTGCAAAAGGTCGACCAGAGCGAGTCGTGGGTCGGTTTGCGTCGGGGCGAGTTCCACGCTGTCTCGTAACGTTTTCTCCGCGTCGATGAGCAGTCCGGCTTTGGATTGGACTTGGCCGAGCCGCATCCGTAACTCCAGTGCATCGGGTTGTTTCTGGACTTGTTTGGCGTAGTATTTCGCCAGACCGCCGTAGTCGCCGCTGCGTAGGAAACCGGCTTCGATGCGTCGTTGGACGTCCGAGTGCAGCCAACTCGACGGTCGCAGTCTCGCCAGGATGGTTTCTAGATCGACGAGAGCCTCGTCGCCGCGACCGATTTTTCGTTTCAGTTCCGCAGCGGCAATTTGGTAACCGATGGATTGCGAATCGTTCGCCGACGCCGTCTTTTCGGAGAGCGTTTCGTATCGCTGCAACGCCGCTTCGTCTTGCCCATCTTCGGCGAGCGTTTGTGCGATCTGTTCGCTAACGCGGGTGTCGCCGGGGAAGGTGGCTTCCAAACGCGTCCAGACCGCGAACGCTTTCTCGTTCTGTTGGCTGCGTCCGTAGAGTCGACCGAGTTCGGTGAACACGGGCAGGGCTTCGTTGCGTGCCGGGCGTCGCTCGATCGCACGTTCGAGAGCCTCGGCGGCGGCTTCGCCACGTCCGATCAACAGCAGTGATTTACCGAGATGGTAACTCGCCATCGCGTCGTCGGGTCGCAGTCGTTCGGCTACCGCGAGTGACTCAGCCGCATCGGCATCGCTGCCCCTTTGCAGTTGCATCAGTCCGAGCAACATGGCTTTCGATCCAGCCTCCTCGCCGCCTTTTTCGATGTCGGTTTTCAATTCATTGAAAACATCGTCGAGCGATCCGGCCTGGACGTGGTACCCGTAAACGCGGTCCAGCGCCGTGCCGGGAGCCGGGCGGCGCAGGAGGACTTGCATGAAACGCTCGGCGATGGACTTCTCGCGGACCGCATCCGCGTTCTCCTCCTGGGACCAAACCGGTGCGGAAAACAATACGCACATCAACAACAAGAATTTCACAACCGTTTTTGTCAGCATCGTTTTGGATTCCGATCAGGGCAAATGTCTTCGATCTACTTATGGGAACCTGTCGGCGACGCAGATGCAATCGTTTGTACTCGTTGAAAGAGAACTTCCGCTAGAAAATATGGATCAGCCAACGGAACCGATCAGAAACTGGTGGTGACCAAAATCCGGGTGCGATCACAGTTTCGACTCAGGCGAGACTTACCCGAGCAGTTCCTGGACGACCTCACCGTGGACGTCCGTCAGACGGAAATCGCGGCCTTGGAAACGGTAGGTCAGCCGCTCGTGATCGAGGCCGAGTTGGTGCAAGATCGTCGCTTGCAAATCGTGAACGTGAACGGGTTTTTCAGCGATGTTGAAACCGAGTTCATCCGACGCGCCGTACTCGAAACCGCCTTTCACACCACCCCCGGCCATCCACATCGTGAACGCGTCGGGATAGTGGTCACGTCCGAGCACTTTGCCGCCCGCGGTGCGTCCCTCGCGAAACGGGGTCCGCCCGAATTCGCCGCCCCACACAACGAGGGTGTCGTCGAGCAATCCGCGTTGTTTCAAATCCTTGATCAACGCCGAGATCGGTTGGTCCATCGTCGCACATTTTTTCGTCAACCCGTCGGTGATGCCGGTATCGGCGCCGGTGCCGTGGAAATCCCATCCCCAATCGAACAACTGCACGAACCGAACGCCCGATTCGACGAGCCGGCGGGCGAGCAAACAATTGTTCGCGAGACTCGATCCGCCCGGCGTGGCGCCGTACTCGTCGAGCGTTTGCTGCGACTCTTGAGAGATGTCCATCACCTCCGGGACGGATGCCTGCATCCGGAACGCGAGTTCGTACTGGGCGATGCGAGTCGTGGTTTCCGGATGCCCCATCTCAGCGGCTTGCATTTCATTAAGATCACGCAGCGCGTCGAGACTGCGGCGACGCAGCTCCCGGGTCATGCCGGTGGGGTCGGAGGAGTACAACACGGGATCGCCTTGGGACCGACATTGCACGCCTTGATAGACCGACGGTAGAAAACCGCTGCCGAACGAATTGCTGCCGCCGTTGGGTTGCACACCGCTGCTGATCAGGACGACGAAACCGGGTAGGTTTTCGTTCTCGCTGCCTAATCCGTAGGTCACCCACGACCCCATCGACGGTCGCCCGGTTCGCGGCGATCCAGTGTACACGAGCAGCTCAGCGGGCGCGTGATTGAATTGGTCGGTGTACATCGAATGCACGACACACATCTCGTCGGCGATGCCGTGGAAATTCGGGATCGCGTCGGACATCCATAGGCCGGCCTCGCCGTGCTGCGACCACGTCCGAGGCGAACCCATTAGTTTCGGCACGCCGGAGGTGAACGCGAACTCGCGTCCTTTCAGAAATGCGTCGGGGCAATCCTGACCGTCGCGGCGGGCGAGTTCGGGTTTGTGATCGAGCATGTCGAGGTTCGGTGGCGACCCGGTCATATGCAGATAGATCACCCGTTTCGCTTTCGGTTTGAAATGCGACGGCTGGACGGCGACCGGATTGGCCGCCGTGCGGGTGCCGGATGTTTCACTGGCACCGGTTTCGCTGGCACCGGTTTCACCCGCGAGCAAACTCGCCAGCGCGATGCCACCCAACCCGGCGGTCGATTGTTTCAAAAAATGACGACGGGTTTGCCATTGCAGTCGTTCGATTCGAGGATCCATGTTCATTTGCCTTTATCGTTTCATCAACCATTCGTCGAGATTCAAAATCACGTTACTCATCACCGTCCATGCCGCCAGTTCGGCGAGCGTTTTGTCCTTCGCAACGGCGTCCGACCCCGTGTCGGCGACCGGGCCGAGCGGATGGGTTGCCATCGCTTCGGCGTCCTCGCTGCGTTGTTCGTAATACTCAACGAGTTCCTCGCGGAGACTCGATAACCGGGTGAGTTCCGGTTCGGTCGGGTCACGCAACAACGATTCACGAAACGCAAACTCAATGCGTCCGCGTGTCGAAGAATCCGCGTCGACGATCCGCCGCGCCAGCGCTTGCGCGGCCTCGACATAGACCGGATCGTTCAGCGTCACGAGTGCTTGCAGCGGCGTGTTCGTGCGAATCCGCCGGACGGTACACACCTCGCGGTTGGGGGCATCGAATTGGGCCATCGACGGGTACGGGCTGGAACGCCGCCACATCGTGTACAGACCCCGTCGGTAACGCTCGGTACCCGCACTCGTCTTCCAATCCGTCGCGCTCCCGAACGCGGCTTTCAAACCGAGATCCGGTTGCAACGGCTGGACGGGAGGTCCGTACATCTTCGGGCTGAGCAGTCCACTGACGAACAAGGCTTGATCGCGAACGATTTCCGCCGAGGCGCGGAACCGGGGACCGCGTGCGAGCAAACGGTTGGCCGGATCGGCCTGGATCAACGCATCGGTCGCCATCGAGCTTTGCCGGTACGTCGCCGAGGTCACGATCAGACGCAGTAACCGTTTCAAATCCCAGCCGTGGTCACGCAATTGCACGCCGAGGAAATCGAGTAACTCGGGATGCGACGGCAGTTCGCCTTGCGTGCCGAACTCCTCACTCGTTTCGACCAACCCGACGCCAAAGATTTGTTCCCAGTGACGGTTGGCGATCACCCGTGGGGTCAAGGGGTTGTCGTCGGCGACGAGCCACCGGGCGAGGGACATGCGATCGGGTGCGGTGGCTGATACCTCATCGTCATTGAGTGGATGAAACGCCAACGGCGTGCGGGCGTGTACTTGAGGCCCGTGACTGAGGTAACTACCACGCAAATGAACGTGCGACTCACGCCGTTGTTTCTCCGGCAGTTCTCGCATCACCGGAACCGATGTACTGGGGGTGAGCGAGGCGAGTTTTTCATCCAAAGATTTGAACTTCGCAGTCTGTTCAGCCCACGCGGTCATCCGTTCGTGATCGATCGGAATGATCTGCCGATCGCTCGCAACGGAATCGGGAAATTCAACACTCAACACGCCGCGAGCGTCACGAATCGGACGAGCCAGCGCGAGCGTTAACGAGTGGGAATCGGACTCCGTTGGCAGCGCAACAAAACTCACACTCGACCCACCGTCGACGTTGTACACGGCTGAGGGCGACGGGGGCTCCGGCGGCGCGAGCGACCAAACGGTCTCGCGATTTTCATCGAGCAGAGAAACGCGGAAACCGGTGAGACGTTGGAACATCGATTCGCCACCGTCGGTTCGGTTCCAAATCGCGAGCGATTTGATGTTCTGCGATTTACCGAGATCGAGTTCGAGCCACGGGTCGGTTTCAACATTCGTGTGAGTGACCGAACCGGCCTGAAAATCCCCGTCGGTGTTCCCATCGATCACGCGATCGACCGTCCCGCCGAATCCCGTCGAACTTTGAGTCGCCGTTGATCCGAGCGCGATATTCACTCCGCCGTCGACACCAAAGACCTGCAACTCGGCCAAGTGGATCATTTTGCCCTTGCCCGGCAATTCGATTCGCACGTAGCGGGTATCGTTGGTTTCGCTCTCGTTCGGACTCCAGTTCAACGAAATGTTATCCGGCGAGAACGACAGCTCTTCTCCCTGCGGCACTTCCAATCGCAACCCGGTCAACACTTGGTTTTCGTTGACCGACAGTTGCCATTGGCCCTCGGTGTTATCAACACGATCGAAACGGGTAGCGCTATCTCGCGTCACATTCGTTGAAATCGAGTTGATTTCGGTCGTTAGTTGATCGAGGGCACTTTGCTGTTGCTTCACCTCGGTTTGTAATCGTGTTTTCTCAGCGATTTGAGCATCTGTCCAGATCTCCATGATCGGTCGCTCGTCACGTCGATCGGCGTCCTCGGTGTTGTTGAAAAACGCGAAGAAACTAAAGTAATCTTCGTGCGTGATCGGGTCGTATTTATGCGTGTGGCATTGGGCGCAGGCGATCGTCGTCCCCATCCACACGGCCATCGTCGTGTTCACGCGATCGACGACGGCGGCGTTGCGGAATTCCTCGTCGTTGGTGCCGCCTTCGCTGTTGGTGGTGGTGTTTCGATGGAACGCTGTCGCGATCAATTGATCCTCGGTCGGGTTGTCGAGCAGATCGCCGGCGATCTGTTCGATCGTGAATTGGTCGAACGGTTTGTTCTCGTTGAGCGAGCGGATGACGTAATCGCGGTAGGCCCAAATCGTTCGCGGCGGGTCGTCGGCGTAACCGGCCGAGTCGGCATAGCGGGCGAGGTCCAACCACGTGTGCGCCCATCGTTCCCCAAACGCAGGCTGCGCGAGCAGTCGATCAACGTAATTCTCGTAGGCATTTTCACTGGGATCATGAACGAAACGGCTCGCCTCGGCCCACGTCGGCGGCAACCCGGTCAGGTCAAGCGACACGCGGCGGGCGATCGTCAAGCGATCGGCGACGGGCGACGGAACCATGCCTTCGGATTCGAGCCGAGCCAAAATAAAATGATCAATCGGGTTGATCGGCCACTGCGAGTTCTCGATCTCGGGTAGCGGCGATTGTTTCGGAGGAATGTAGGACCAATGTTTCGCGTACTCGCCACCCTGATCGATCCAGCGGCGGATCAGTTCGACCTCCTGCTCGTTGAACCGTCGCGCTTTCCCGTCGGGCGGCATTTTCAGATCCTCGTCGTCGGTGATCAACCGTTCGAGCATCTCGCTGGCACTGGCGTCACCGGGCACGATTGCCGAATAGCCGCCGAGATCCTCACGTGATCCGTCTTCGGTATCGAGTCGCAACCCGGCGGCACGTTCCTCTTCATCGGGGCCGTGACAAATCAAACAACTGCCCGACAACAGTGGACGAATGTCCCGATTGTAATCCACACGCTGCTCCGCATGCCCTGTTTGCGTCATCCACGCCATCGCGGCGAGCAGGAGAAACATCAGGAGACGTCGTTTTTTCATCAGGAGTCATCCAACATTGCGGGCGGACCGGGCGGTTTCGGAAAGCCGTATTCTAACAGAAACAAACACAAGGGGGTGCGATTACTCCGCCCGCATACAACCCGGGGATTGTCGCTCGGTTCTCCGAACCGAATGCGTTCGGAGCGGCGAGTGGAACGTTATCGGCTCAGAGAGCCCAACGAGTGCGCCTGCGAAGGCGATTGGATTTCCGGGTGAAAGTCCTGGTCGGGGAGTTCGTTAGCATCGCGTGAACAACAACAACTGACTTTAGGGGGTGGTTGTATAGTTCCATTTTGGCAGTACTTCGTCGTGAATGATTCGGAGTTCCGATTTGAGTTCTTCGCTGAGTTTTTGGCCGGTTTCGTAGGCTCGACGGATGACGTTGACGGTAGCGCGAAGCCCCGTTCGCGTGCTTGTTTGACGCATCAGATCGATAACCGTTTCGAGCGTGTCAAATAGTCGGCCCGAACAAGCCCGACCGACGTGCGAGAAAAAACGTCGTTCGATTGGATTATATTTGCTGCAGTAACTTGGCAAGTGCGCAACTCGGATCGACACACCAATCGAGTCACTCAGCTCCTGCAGGTAGTATTTGAGCAGATAACGGTTCGCGGCATTGCTGCCCCCGCAATCGCACAGCAGCAGGATGCTGGTGGCATCGCCGTAGCACTGCTTGCCAATGCGATTCCAATACCAAGACAGGCTGTCGGCGGCAAACTCGCTGGTGTCATGGCTCAAGCCGATGTTGATGTGACCGACATTGCGTCGGATGTCGTAGATACCGTGCGGAATGATCTTCCCATCTGCCCAACCGGGGAAATCATGATCAAAGGCTTGCAGCGTCGCAGTGCCGTACAGTCGTCCTTTGCAATACAAACGACCGAGGAACTCCTTGGCTTTGGTGTCAATCGAAAAGACCGGATTGCCGTCGTGTTCGTACCGGGCCTTTAGCTCGCCGATGCGTTCGAACTGCTCTTGGCGATCAGGCGAACCTCCCCCGGCGATGTCTTTTCGGATCTGACGCAAACCCAAACCGATTTCCCGGTACCACGCCTTGACCGTGTTGCGATGGACCGGAGTGCCCTGTTGAGCCGCTTTGTCGGCGGATTGGCTTGGCGTCTGGCTCGTGAAGACGGCATCGGGATCATCGGGGTCTCCGGCGGTCTGTAGCTCGAGCGAATCGATCAAGTTGCTTTCGAGTTGGCCGTCAAAATCGATTTTTTTTTTCGGCCGCCACCGGGGCGACGAACGCGACCCGCAGCGGGGTCACTCGGAAACTGGTCCAATTCTACAATGCCCCGTTCAATGGTGCTTCTGGAAACTCCGGAAAGCAGGTCGTCCTGTTGGTGCGAGCAGACCGGATCGATTCCATTGAAATAGGTCCATCGCTCATCTTGTTTTACAACGGAGATTCGATCGCTGACCTGGGTAGCCCCGGCAGGAATGAGCGGCAATCATAAAAGTGGCAAGGTATATTCTTCCTCAAACTCTTGTGGTTTATGCAGAGATTGAAGGTACCTTGCTACTTTCCCAAGCCAATCCCCAGGCAGCGCGGACCGAATTGGCGTAGATCCCTACGCGGCCACCGTTAAGACAAAAACCAGGATCGAGAACAATCAGCAGAGATCAGGAGTTCTGAGCCTCGGTAGGATTTGGTTGGCTGGGGCGCGGACAAACCGAGAAATCGGAGGATTCCGAATGAAACACGGCGGACAGGCCAGAGGAAGGATGTCGTCGGTCGACACAATCTACGCTATCTTGCATGGATTCATCCGGTACATCCGACGCAAATAGATCCGAGTTGCCCGCTTCGCTTAACCACTCAAGCCATTCCACTTCGTCGCCGATCCACGTTGGTATCCTGGGGTGGAACGCGCTGCCTCTGTTCGTCCCCGGAGCTAATCCGGCATCGGGTTTTGGTGGCATGGAAACTTCCATCGCGGCACTCGCTCGATCGTTGGCCTTGCGTGATGACCTGGACGTGACCTTGCTGGTCAGGGCCGACCATGCGAAGCCGGTAAGGGAGTCGGAGGGAACGCGAGTTTGGCCGACCCACGTCGATGAATTGAAATTGGACGTTCATGTCGATCGATTTCGTGTGATGCGAAATCGGGTCAGCGATTGCATTGACATTCGCGATCGGAAATGGCGTCGTTGGGATTGGAATTTAGCTTGGCAGATTCCGGTACTTGTGTTGACACGACCGTTTCGATCGCGAGATCCTTCGCCGGAAAGCATGGATCGACGAATGGGGCATCATGATGTCGACGTTTGGGTATGTTTCGGTGATGGTCTCGAATCGTACCGAGCGATCCGAACCGCGCGCCAGTTGAAGACTCCCGTTGTGCTGTGGTTGCAATCCAATGCGGGGTTAACGGAAACGACTCTCCGCACCCCTCATCATGTCAATCAAGTCGGCGAATCGGCCTGGCATCAACACCAATGCATGCACCTCGCCGATGCCGTTGTTTGCCAAACGCAATGGCAACGCGATCGGGTCGTCCAGAACTTTGACCGGCCTGCGCACTTAATCGCCAATGGAATCGACCTCGCCGACTGGCAGCTTGGCCGCAAGAAATCTGATTCTGCGGAGGTTCTCTGGATTGGTCGGGCCGACGATTTCCATAAACGACCACTGCGGATGCTCGAGGTGGTACGGCGGTGCCCGGAGCTTTCGTTTCGAATGATTTTGAATCCATTCGACGATGCGATCGAGGCGAATGTGCGATCACAGTGCCCGCCTAATGTCCGGTTGCTCGATCGCGTCGCCTTCGACGAAATGCCTGAGCAATTTTCAAACGCATGTGTCTTTGCGAGCACCGGCAACCCCGATTCGGAAGGCTTTCCCAATGTGCTATTGCAAGCCGCCGCGACTCACACGCCAATTGTTTCCCTCGTCGATTTTGACGGTTTTCTTTCACGATCGGGTGCTGGCGTTGGATGTCAAGAATCCGTCGAAATGATGGCGAGTCAAATTCAATCTCACGCGACCGCACCCAAGGTCAACTGGTCGGACGTGGACGCGTACATGCAACAACACCATGCTCCGGAGGTTTTACTGGAGAGGTTTGTCGAACTATTGTCGCGACTCGCTCAATCGAAATTGGTTCGATAAGCAGCCACCAACAATTTCCAACCATTGATCCGCCACGGACGCTCACGCACCAACCGTCGGGCATGTTTGCGTGCTGTGCCCGCGTTCGAGCTAGCGATCGCCGTCCACGCCCAAGTCCGACGGCGTTCCCATTCGTCAATCTCGACTGGTTCTCTTAGTGCGAAGTCCTCGATAGATGTAATCGCTGCAACTTGTTCGTTTTTGGCTTGTTCGTTTTTGGTTCGCTGGCTTTTGGCTCGCTTGAGTACTTGATGGAGAACCAAAGCCGACTGATTCATTTCGACAAAGGACATGTTGCTGGCATGGACGCGGTATTTTGTCAAAGGCGTCGATAGATTGGTCAAGCGTCCTATCAACGCCAGTCTCAACCACAGTTCTTGGTCCTCGCACACCGGATGATGCAAGCTGTAACCGCCGACCGCCTCGACTGCTGCCCGGCGCATCATCACCGACGGGTGAATGATTCCACCGCGACCATCTAGCATTTGCGATTCAATCTGCTGGTGCGTTAAAGGCACTTCGTAGACACCATAATCATCCCCGTCGGCATCCATGCTGATCACCGCGGAACCCAACACGATCGTCTCTTGGTGTGATTGTAAGTGTTTCACCTGCAACTCAAAACGTTCAGGTAGAGCGACATCATCGGCATCAATCCGAGCGAGATAGCTTCCTCGGGCGTACGAAATTAGGCGGTTCAACGAAACGGCAAAACCCGAATTGTCTTGATGCCAAACACGTATACGATCATCGCGATCCGCAGCGGCATCCATGATCGCAGCGGACTCGTCAGTCGATCCATCGTTCAAAATCAAGAATTCAAAATCACGATGCGTTTGTCGCAAAATGCTGTCGATCGTCTCGGCCAACGTCGCTTCCGCGTTGTACACGGGCAGAATCACTGACACGATCGGCGATGATAAAGATTGCATTTCAAGGCTCATCGCTATGCCATTTCCGCCGCAGGTGCATGAAACCCCATGTTGACAGTGGCAGGTAAATCAATGCGTGCATCACCGCATACGCGGTGGCGACACCCAAGACGCCGATCTTCATCCCAAGGATCCAAATCAGTAATCCACTCAGGCAACACCCCAATAAACTGATCCCCAGATAAGGCGACTTCCCGTGGGCGTGCAGATAATACCACTGAAAACTCATCGCCAATGCCGCACACGATCCCACCGCGAGAATCAGCGTGGGCTCCATTGCCAAAAAACGATTGGCGTAGCGAGGTTCCCACATCGACAAAATCCAAACCGCCATCACGAATCCGGACGTCATGACCGCTAGCATCGCAAGCCCGATCCAGGAAACTCGGAAGAAGATACGATCCAGTTCCCGGTACGATTTCGATGCGACTAACGCTCCAAATTGGGGTGTCCGCGTGCGAACCCAAGCCGAGCACGCGCCACTGACCGACAATAAGATGTTCCAAGTCATCCCGAATTGACCGGCGACGGCGGCATCCTGATATCGAAACACAACGGGCAGCATCAAATCAGCGTTGAGATAGTTGAACAATCCACGGGCAAGCAACCTGGATTGAAATGGCCAAACTTCCTTTCGCCACTCGACGCGGGCACCCAAAGGCGGCTGCCACAAGCGGATAAAGAAACGACGATAACGACCCGCCAAGAGAGCCCATTCACATAGCAATCGCATTGCCGCTGCTGCGACGGGCGCCCACAAACCGCCTCCCCAGCTAATCACAGCCCACACGGCCAAGCTACCAGCGATGTTGCGGATCAGATTGAATTGATAGATCGACTTAACTTGCCCGCAACCTTCCAGAACTGCCAAGGAAGGAATGAAGGCAAAGGTGATCGCGGAGATCGCCGTTAACCATAGCCAAGGTGCCCTCCAGACGACTTCGGACGCCGCCGCATCCGCTCCGAAGAACCAAAGTCCAGCGTAGCCAACGATCACCGCGAAGATGCCCGCCAAGGCAAAAAACAACAATTGGGTGGTTTGGTAGAGATCCGTCAACCGGGACGCCGCATCGAGATCACCGGTTAATCCAAGCCGATCATCCAATTGCAACTTCGACCACGTATGGCTGGCCAGGGTGATGACTGTTTGTGGAAACGCGAGTTCAAGAAAGACCTGCAAGCCAATTACGGACCAGAAGGCGTAATAGAACCCTTGGACTTCAGGTGTGAAAAACTGAACCACCAAAACCAAGGTGATCGGGCCTGTCATGAATTGCCAGTACCGTGCAACGACCGCAAAGAACACAGCCTGATCCACCTCCATCCGATTGAGCATGCGGCGTGGCCAGGATCGTTTCGGGGGTTTCATAGCGATCTTGCGCCATTGGGCGTTCGACGCACCAAGACGATATTTTCACCGCATATGCGTCGCTCGAATGAACTCTCAGGAAATGTGGCATCGACTGCGGCGCTGCAGCCCGGCACATCCCGGTCATGACATTCAACGATCACGGTCGTCACCTGATCGACCCAGTCGCCGCCAGCCAGTAGCACCTCGCGCTCGGCTCCTTCGATGTCTAGCTTCAGCAAGTCAATCGATCCCGACGGGAGTTGACCTCCCAGATCATCCACCGTTCGCGTTGCGATTCCGGCGCTATCACTCGATTCCTCGAAACGATATGCCCAGGCATGGATTTGGGAATCCTGGACGCGTAATCGACCGCTGCGATGCCAGAGACCGGCTTGGATACAACGAACGTTGGGATAGCCGCGGACGTTACGTTGTAGCTGGACGAAGTTCCCAGCGTCCGGTTCGATCGCAATGATTTCGGCGTTTGGGTGGCGATTTGCAAACCACAACGTTGCCAATCCAACATTTGCACCGGCATCGACGATACGTTGCGGCGAAGGATAGTCAATCTCGTATTCACGATCCACAAACACTTGATCAAACACGAATCCGTCGGAGGTACCGATGCGAAGCTCAATGGGCGTCGCCACGGCAGGGGTGCCCACGATGGCACGCGGGTGTTCGTAATAAACCTGGGCCAATCGCAACCAAAACAATCGCCAAAGCGACGGCGCCTTCCCGAACGTTTGCCGATGCCAGCGAAAATAATCCTGCAACGCTGGCGGCCACACTCGTCCTCGAATTCGACTGATGTAGTGAGCGGACATGGAATTGCTGTCTTAGGAAATTAAAGCCGCTGATCAATCAGTCGGCGGGGGATCGCGGCCACTGCAATGACCTACATCATGGGGTCCCAGGATGAGGTGGGTCGAACGGATTCTCGGGGTATTGCCCGTTGAACACCTGGCCTTCACTGACGGGATAGTAGCACGCCTCGGTAAACGATTGGATCGGGTGATATCGAAATATCGTTTTGGCGAGATCTTTTAGAAAAACGGGGACCAATCGCTTGATTCGTCCTGCGGGGTCAGTTCGCTTTCGGGCTTGAGACTCCGTGGTCGCGACCCCTTGATAATTCGAAACGTAATCGCTTTGGTGTGGCCACTTCGCGAAAATTTCTCGAACAGCGATCCGTTTGGCAATGACGAGCATGTACGTGAAATGTTGATTTCGCAGCATCACACGGTTGCCAAGCCGTTTCGGATCCTGCACCGAGAACCAACGGCCATTGGGGATCTGCTCATGCAGTAGCATTTGCTTGACCTCGAAACCATTCTCTTCGCAGAAAACGCGGTACATCAATTCCGGACTGAATTGATAAAACCCATGACCAAGGTAGTTGTTGGCGACTGTGATGGTCGTTAAGTGCCCGCCGACCGAAACCATCTCCATCGCTGATCGTACGGCGTTCGGGAAATTGAAAATGTGCTCGAGCGTGCCTCCGTCGTGGACAAGACTGAAACGTTCCCGCAGTGCCGCAGGGATGGGGGTGTTCAGATCATGAACAATGGTTGCGTTTTCATAGTCCGAAGCATCCATGGACTGTAGGTTGGTTGCCCCCATTTCTTGAAAAAAACGGTCAGCCCATTGCCCCGAATCTCGTATGAAATCGGCGGCCTCTCCAAGGCGGCGTTGCTTGACAAATTTCGCGAGTCCTCGCTCATCCGCGATCAAACCCTGACGTCCCAAGGTCAGCATATTGCGAAAGTCGACGCCGATGTTCGGCAGTCCGTTCAAGAAGGCTACCGAGGGATTGTCAACAGCCATCCTCGTACCTTAGAAAGCGGGCCGTGCGACGGGAGAAGAAGGACCGTGCAAAATTGTCGTAAGAGATGGACGCGTTGTTCGCAAGTAAATTTCACGCCCGAATCGTGACAGCATGTTCTCATACAACCCCCCGAAGGGAACGTCCGTCGAGTGGTTCTTAGGGTTCGTCGATCAACCCGAGCATTTCGTAGAGCATGCCGGTGTCCTCTCCGATAACTGTTCGCGAGATCGCGAACAGGTGGACGTCGTTTTAAATGAACGGATAAACGGTCCCGACATGGCATTGCGTCGAGTACGCCAGGATCACTAATTACTGACGCGTTCGACGTACTCGCTGGTGCGGGAGTCGATCTTGATGACGTTGCCCTCTTTGATGAATCCGGGCACGAGGAACTCGGCTCCGGTTTCCATCTTGGCGGGTTTGGTCACGTTGGTGGCGGTGTCGCCCTTGGCTCCCGGTGCGGTCTCGACGACTTCGAGTTGGACGTGTTGCGGGGCTTCGACAATGATCGCGGTACCGTTGTACAACGTCATGGAACATTCCATGCCGTCTTTGATGAACTTCCAGATATCGCCAGCGACATCAGAGGTGACTTCGTATTGTTCGAATGTGATGCCGTCCATGAACACGTAGTCTTGGCCTTGGCGGTAGAGGAACTGCACCGAGGTGGTTTCGACGTCGGCCGATTCGAGCGAGTCGCCGCCTTTGAAGGTCCGGTCGAGGGAGGTTCCCCGAACCAGATTTTTCAATCGACATTTGTAGAACGCGTTGCCTTTGCCTGGTTTGACGAACGTCATTTCGGTCATCAAATACGGTTCGCCGTCAATTTGGATTTTCAGGCCTTTGCGAAAATCGCTGGTGTTGTACGTTGCCACAGGCGGGCTCCACTCCCAAACGGAAAAGAAATCAGTGAATCAGAATATTCGTCATCTCAGTCGCAACTCATCGGTCGACCCTGCGTCGCTCGCCATGAATCCGAAGCCGGGTAGTTTAACGGGCGATCGCTCGGTTGTCCTGCCCCTTTCCGAGAAAGAAATTTTACCGCAGCGACGGTCGGAAATTTTGCCGGAAACTCGGCCGGAAACTCAGGCGATCACTTCGCCGCGAACGGGCGAGGACGCGTGGTTGGATTCGATGCGTTCGGCGTTCCGGTCGGGGAAGGATTTGGCGGAGTTTCTGGGTTTGGGGAGTGATCGAGGGGGTGAGCAGGGCGGCGGGGAATCGGCAGCGGCGGTGCCAGCGGAGCCGGATTCCATCGAAAACTCGCTGCCCGATTTCGGGTTCCCCGTGTTCGTGCCGCGCGAGTTCGCCGCTCGAATGAAACCCGGCGACCCGAACGACCCGTTGCTGCGGCAGGTGATGCCGGTTTCCGACGAAGGGGCCGTCGTCGCCGGGTTCGACGCCGACCCGGTCGGCGATTGGCAGGCCAACGTCGCGCCCGGCGTGCTGCATAAGTACGAGGGCCGGGCGTTGGTGATCACCACCGGAGCCTGCGGCGTGCATTGTCGTTATTGCTTCCGCCGCTCGTTTCCCTATAACGAAGCAGGCTCTCGCAGCGACGCGTACGAGCCGTCGATCGAGTATTTGAAAAAACGCGGCGATGTCGAGGAAGTGATCCTGAGCGGCGGCGATCCGTTGACGATCACGGATTCGGCATTGGATGCATTGCTGACGAAAATCGAGGCGATCGAGCATGTCGTGCGGTTGCGGATTCACTCGCGGATGCCAATCGTGATCCCCTCGCGGGTCAACCAATTCCTGATCGATCGATTACAACAGTCGCGTTTGACGGCGTGGATGGTGGTGCATTGCAACCACGCGGCGGAGATCGACGAGGCGACCTCATCCGCACTCGGCAGAATGGTCGACGCGGGCATTCCGGTACTGAACCAATCGGTCCTGCTGCGGGGCGTGAACGACGATTTGGATTCGCTCGAATCGTTGTCACGCTCACTGATGCAGTGCCGTGTGATACCTTATTACCTGCACCAGCTCGATCGGGTGGCCGGGGCGGCTCATTTCGAGGTGCCTGCGGAGCGTGGTCGCGAGCTGATCGCCGGGTTAGAATCACGTCTGCCCGGGTTCGCAGTGCCCCGTTACGTCGTCGAGATCGCTGGCGAGAAATCGAAAACGCGATTGTAAGAGTTCGGTTTCGTTGTTTTTTGCTAGCTCGACGCGTGTAGCTCGACTCTCTGAGTCGAGTATTGCTGCTCCTTTTAGGCCCGACTCGGAGAGTCAGGCTACGTACGTCCCACTCCGCCAAGGTTCTCCCTCACACTTGAACGCTCTGCTCTCGCGTCTGCCGACCCGGTGGAACATTCCCGCCGGATTCGGATTCAAAAACAACCCGGTGTTGCAACGGGAATTGCTGGTGAATCTGCGGACCAACCACGCGTTCATTCTGCTCGCCGTCTATCAAATCCTGCTCGCTGCGGTGACGTTGATCGCGTGGCCGAGCGACGTCCGGCTGGATCTGACCCAAGCACCACCGTCGGCGAGGCGATTGGTCGATTTGTTCTTTCTCGGTCAATACGTGATCGCCTCGTTGATCGCCCCGAGCTTCGCCGCCGGCACGATTTCAGGCGAAAAAGAACGGCAAACCTACGAGATGTTATTGGCCACTCCGCTGCGTCCCGGTGCGATCGTGTTGGGCAAACTGGTCGCGGCGCTCACGCACCTGGCGTTGTTGATTATCGCGTCGCTGCCGATCATCGTGCTGTTCCTGCCGCTCGGGGGAGTCAGTGTTTACGAAGTCGCCGCAGCGTACTTGGGCTTGTTCGTTTCGGTGATCTTGTTCGGGGCGATCGGGGTTTTTTGCAGTAGCTATTTTTCTCGCACGAGTAATTCGTTGGTGGTGAGTTATTTGATCATCCTGCCGCTGGTGATCGGTGGGGTGCTGCTGTGGCAATCGCTCGCCGCAGACGGGTTGCTGCGTTTGAAAGTGATCGTGTTTGTGGTGCCCGCGTTCGCGATCGCGGCGGTGATTTTGATGACGGCGGCGACGGCGAGCCGGTTGCTGTACCCGCCCGATGTGGGCAGCGAGGGCAAGGAGATCATCGATTTAGAACAGGAGGCAGCCGAGGCGGTCGGGTTGGTGATCCAGCCCGATCAGTTTCCCGATAAGTTGTTCGCGCCGCCGCGACGTGACACGTTGATGGAGGACGGGGCGAACCCGGTTTACGACAAAGAGATCCATGGCGAGATCTTCAGCCAAGGCACGTTGATGCTGCGATTGGTAATCCAGATCAGCATCCTACTGGCGATTCCGTTGATGGGCGTGTTGCTGTTCTGGCAAACGCCGCATTCGCCGTGGTTCGCGGTTTATGTGATCGTTTTCAATTTGTTGGTCGGGCCGGTGTTTTTGGCGGGCACGTTCACGAGCGAGCGAGAACGGCAGACGTTGGATTTGCTACTCACGACGACGCTTCCGCCGTGGCGGATTTTTTGGGGTAAGTTCATCGTCGGGTTTCGCGTCGCGTTCGTGTTGACGAGTTTTTTGGTGTGGCCGATGTTGCTCGGGATCGGGTTGAATCCGGCGGACTTCTATTCGAATTGGTTCTTGGTGCTCGGGATGTTTGCGGTACCAGCGATGGTGTCGGTGGTCAACGCGTTTGTCGCGATCACGGCCTCGTTGTATCAGACGCGAACGTCGATGGCGTTGATGACGACGTACGTGGTTTTGATCGTGTTGTATGTCGTCCCGGCCGGGCTGAGCACGTTGGCGTCGACGCTCGATTTATCGAGCGGCTCGCAGGCGGCGATCGAGTGGGTGGGCGTGACGAGTCCGTTCCGGGCGTTGTTCTCGTTGCCGATGGATCAGAACCTGTTGCGTTTGGATGACGCGTCGCAAGCCTATGCGGGCAATCCGATGTTGGTCGCGGGGTATTTCGGGACGAGTGTTTTGGTGATCGGCATCGCGATGGTGATGATCGCGGCGAAGATGAAACGACTCGGCGGCCATTTGGAGTAGCATGGCACGCATTCATCAACGCCCCCATATTCGTTTCCCAGTATCTATTGAGCGAGAATCACCCATGTTGAATCACCCATGTTGAATCACCATCCGATGAGCCGGAGTTTTGTTTTCGTCATTGCGTGCATTTCGGTGTTCGCAGGTTCGACTCGAAACGTTTCCGCAGATACACCGAACACACCTCCACGGGGAGGGTCGGAAACGAAGTCCGATTGGCAGGGATTCGTTCGGTATGATTTCCAGTGCGATGGACGCGCCGCGTTCCTGGTCGAACCGAAGGTGTCCGCGCCCGGTCGCCCGTGGGTTTGGCGGGCACGGTTCCCCGGTTTTCATACCGAGGCCGATCAGATCCTTTTGCGACGCGGTTTCCATCTCGCTCACATCGATACCGCCGAGATGCTCGGCAGTGATCGAGCGATGCGGCATTGGGACGTGTTCTACGAATTGCTGACCGAACGCGGGCTGCATCCTCGCGTCGCGTTGGAAGGCGTCAGTCGGGGCGGTTTGTTCATCTACGCGTTCGCGGCCCGTTGGCCCGAGCGGGTGACGTGCGTGTATGGCGACACACCGGTCGGTGACATCCGAAGTTGGCCGGGTGGCAAAGGAACCGGACGCGGCGATGCGAAAACCTGGCAAACCTGTTTGACCGAATGGGGTTTGACTGAGCAGACAGCGGTGGATTTCAAAGGCAACCCGATCGATCGTTTGGCAAAAATCGCGAAGGCGGGTATCCCGATCCTGCACATCGTCTCGCTCAACGATGTGATCGTGCCACCGTCGGAAAATACCTTCGTCCTGGCCAAACGGTATCGCGAACTCGGTGGGCGGATCGACGTGATCGAAGTCGCCGAGGGAACCGAATCGTCCGGCGGGCATCACTTCACGCATCCCGATCCGGTGCGGGTCGCGGATTTCATCGAACGGCACACGGCGTGCTTGCCGATGCGTGATGAATTGTCCGAGAGTGAAGATTACTTCGTGCGACGTGGTACGCTCGACAATTGCCGTCACGTTTTCATCAACGAAAAACGCGGGCGAGTTGCCTTCCTGGGCGGTTCGATCACGAAAATGAAAGGATGGCGTGAATCGACGTGCGAGTATTTGCAAGAACGTTTTCCGGACACGGAGTTCGATTTCGTGGACGCGTCGATCCCCTCGACCGGTTCCACGCCGGGGGCGTTTCGCTTGGCAAACGACGTGCTCAGCAAAGGGAATATCGATCTGTTGTTCGAAGAAGCCGCCGTCAACGATTTGCACAACATGCGCCGCCCGGAGGAGATGACCCGTGGCATGGAAGGCATCGTCCGCCACGCACGCCGGGCCAACCCGAACATGGATGTCGTGGTCATGCACTTCGTTGACCCACATCACATGGACGATTATCGGGATAGGAAAATCCCGGAAGTGATCCGGTATCACGAAGCGGTCGCACAACACTACGGCGTGTCAACGATCCAATTGGCGAAAGAAATCACTGAGCGAATCGACGCCGGACAATTCGATTGGCAGCGAGATTTCAAAGACCTGCACCCATCGCCGTACGGGCATCGGATTTACGCGGCGACGATCCGGCGTTTTCTCAGCACGCAGTGGGCATCACCGTTGCCGAACGAGCACGCTCTGCTCGCTCACCCGATGCCCGAGCCGATCGACCGGTTCAGTTACGACGCCGGCGAGTTTCTGCCGCTCGATTCCATTGAACAATCTGACGGTTTCGAAATCGTCGACGCCTGTGATCCGAGAGCGGGCGGTGTCGGCGGTTCGGTGCGTGACGGGTTTGTCGATGTCCCGATGTTGGTGGGCACGCGGGCGGGCGCTTCGGTGGAGCTACCCTTTCGAGGCCGCGGCGTCGGTTTGTTTGTCGCCGCCGGGCCGGATGCCGCTACGTTGTCGTACCGGATCGACGATGGCCCACTCAAAACCCGAGATCTGTTCACGCCGTGGAGCCAATCACTGCACATTCCCTGGGTGATCGTTTTGGAAAGCGAACTCGAACCGGGGGAGCACGTCTTGCATTTAGAAATCGCCAGCGAAACCAACGAACGCAGCCAAGGGCATGCCTGTCGGATCGTTCGCCTCCTCGTGAATCAGGATTGACGTGCTCGAGTTTTCTCACCGCGCGATGGCGTGTGATTTTGTCGTCCTGGTTCGTGACGAGCACTCGCGCCTCGGCGGCCGCAGTGTTGCCGACCCGGTTTTGGATGCACTGGAGTCGGTCGATGCGATCGAGCGCCGGTTGACGGTGTACGATGCGAGCAGCGAAATTTCGGCGATCAACCGATCCGCCGGAACGGGGCCGGTGCGTGTTTCGAAAGAGACGTTCGCGGTATTGGAGCATGCCGTGCGTTTGAGCGAGTCGATGGACGGGGCGTTCGACGTGACAGCGGGTCCATTGATCGATGCCTGGGGGTTCACGACCCGCAACGGTCGCAAACCGACGGCCGAGGAGATTGCCGAGGCGTTGAGTCTCGTCGGGATGAAATACCTCCAGTTGGATTCGGAGCACCGCACCGCCGAGTTAACGCTGCCGTCGATGCGAATCAATCTCGGCGGGATCGGCAAAGGCGACGCGATCGACCGGGTGGCGGCGAAATTGAGAGCCTCCGGCGTGAAGGATTTCTTGATTCACGCCGGTCAGAGCAGCGTGTTGGCGGCCGGTGACCAGTTCGCACCTCCGGAGGATGATTCGGAGGATGATTCGGATTCGGACCCGCCACCACGGGGTTGGATGGTCGGCATCTCGCATCCGACGAAACCGCACCGACGGATTGCCGGAATTTGGTTGCGAGACGCGGCCCTGGCTACGAGCGGCAGCGGGAAACAGTTTTTTCACCATCGCGGAAAAAGATACGGGCACGTCATCGACCCTCGCGACGGGCAACCCGCCGGCGATCTGTTGTCGCTCAGTGTGATGACGAAAACAGCGCTCGATGCCGACGCGATGGCCACCGGATTGTTCGTCATGGGAGGTGAGCAGGCGAGGCAATTCGCCAGCGCGGCGTCGGCTCCCGCGACCTCCGGCCCCCATGATCCCTTGCCGTTGATTATGGTGGCTGCCGATCGGCGTCAGGACTCCGTTTCGGTCCGAACAATAGGCCCGTGGGAGTGGGCCGACCCGCCCGAGGGTTGGGGGAACTCACCGAATTCAGGGAATCCCGAGGGTGCGAAAACAGATGACGAGTTGCTAACATAACCGCATGAACGAACCCACCGAAAAATCGCCTTCCCCGTTTCAATCGCCTGCCGAATCGCCGGAGGATGCCGCCGTGTACGATCCGCCGCGATCGATCGCACCGGTGCCGCAGTTGTCCTCCCGAGGGTTGTTCCTCTCGCTCGCCGCGGTGTGTCTAACGCCGCTAATCACGCTCAGTGTCTACGCGTTTTTGTACGGCAAAGCGAGCGAAAATTTGCTGCCCGTGAACGTTCTGATTGACCGCCGTCCGTTGCCCACGCTCGACGGGCGTGCCCGGATTCTTGAGGACGTGATCGTGATCGAAAACGAGGCGGATTTCGCGATCTCCAACGTGACCGTGAATTTGAACGGGCAGTATTTTCTGTACCAAAACAAGCCGCTCACGATCGGCGAAGAACTCATCGTCCGGCAAGCCGCGTTCGCAACCAAGAGCAACCAACGCTGGGTCCCCGGACGCTACCCGATCGACGAGATCACCGTCACCGGAAAACTACCCTCGGGCGCCCGTGGCGTTACCGAGCTGTCGTATCGCGGAGATTGAAGTTCTTCACCGTTCAATTACTGATCGGTTGCGAAATCCGCAGGTAGGCGAAGAAATCTCGCAATTGTTCCTCGTTCAAACCGTCGAGCAACCCGTCCGGCATCAAACTGCGACCGACCGGCTCGATCGATTCGATGTCCTCTTGCTCGACACGAATGTCCTCGCCCGATTTGCCTCGCAACGTCGTCACTTGACTGTCCTGATCGGTTAAGAAACCGGTTAGGATTCTGCCGTCATTGGTCAACAACAACACCTGTTCGAACCCCTCGCGGATCTCCGCACTCGGTTGGACCACGCTCGTTAATAACGTTTCCAAATTGCCACGTTGGTACGGCGTTAAATCAGGGCCGACGTCGCCGCCTTTATGAAATAATTTGTGGCACGCGGCGCACTGTTTCATGTAAATCGACTCACCGGCATACGGGTTGCCGGAACCGTCCGCGATCACACCGCGAATCCGCTCGATCTGCTCCGCCCATTGCGAACGAGACGTCGTCGTGCCCGGGCCGAACACCCGCGTCGCGGTGCTGGCAACATGCTCGTCGCCATGACGCCGGAGTTGTTCAACGATGTCACTCGGGATTGCTTTCGAGTCCATGCGGCCATCGGCGATTTTTTCGACGAAGCCGACCGTCCACTCCGTGCGGCTGAGCACGGTGTCGAACCACGCCGCTCGCACGTCATCGGGAAAGTTCGCGAACTCGCTCAACAACCGCTCGCCAATAACGGGATCGTCGAACGCGGAAACGGCGGCGAGCGACGCACCGCGAAGTTCCACGTCGCTACCCGTGATCGCGGTATGCAACAACGGCAGCAGGCTGTCGCGGTTCTTGACCTCGCCCAACGTCCGCGCGATCGCGATCCGCTCACTCCGATCGGCCGCCTCGTTTTGCAATAACGAAATCGCCTGTTTCGCGGCATCGTCATCGCCCAACCGGACCTTCAACGCGAGCGACGATCGTCCACTGTCGACGAGTGCCTGCGCCAATTCATCGGGCAACCCCGCCACCGTCCGCCCGGTGTAGGCGGCTTCGAACCCGGTCAGCATTGCGTCGGTCTGTGCTCGCGTTTCCGCCAGTCCCAACAACCGGGCACACTGCCGCAAATCCTCGTTGCCGCCCTTGAACGCCAACGCACGCATCGTCCGCGACAGAATGTGTTCGACCACCATCGGCAGACCACGCACGTCCGCGTCATCGAACAACGCCAGCACCGCATCACGGTCCCGATCCAAATTCGTTTCCAAGACCCACCAACACATCAACGGTACGTACGCATCATCGATGTCGACGTCATGTTCCAGAATCTCACGGACCAACGTGAGTCCTTGCTCGACGGGCAACCGCCGAGCCGACGCGGCAATTTGCGATCGCACTTCGGCATCCGTTTCTCGGTCGGCCAGCTCGACGATTTCATGAAACAAATCATCGGCCAACCGAGTCGGGCCACCGGGCAGGTTCCCGAGGCTGTCACGCAATCCGACGGTATCGCGTTTGTTGGCGAACCCGATGTCATCGCACAACAATCGGACGCCCCAATACCGGACCATCGGCTGTTCGTGATGCAGCGCCGCAATCGCGGTTTCGCGATCCAAACCGAACGCCTGGTACCACGCCCATAACGCATTCAACGAGGCGTGGCTGTCCGCGTCTTCGTCAACGATCAATCGTTGTAATTTCGCTCGCGACTCCGGTGCCTTGCGTTCACCCAACAACCGAGTGGCGGTTTGTCGATGCCAACGGTTCGGGTGCCCGAGCAACGTGATCAACTCATCGCTGGTTTTGGAATCCAGGTTCAGGTCGGTTTCCAGCGGTTCTTCCCGACCTCGCAAGCGATAGATCCGTCCCGTCGTGGGATCGATCTGGCTTTGGTAATGCTGGCCGTGTGCGATGTAGTGCTCGTAAAAATCCGCCAACAACACCGACCCGTCCGGCGCACCGCCGATGTAGACGGGACGGAACGCGAAATCGTCCGACGTGAGCACTTTGCCCGTGTCGCTCGTCGTGAACGTCGCCCCGTCAACAATGCGTTTGCTGCCGATAACAAAATTGTGCAGCGGTTCGACGCTGAGGAAGGTGTCTTGATACGCCGCTGGCATCGCGGTTGATTCGACGAGCACGGCGAAGTGCGTGAACCGGGGGATGGGTTGCTCGGTTGCCATGAACGGCAATTGACCGAAGGCGAATTGGTTTCGCACGGGCCCGAATTTGTTCGGCGTCGTGCCCTGCATCAAATGCAAACCGCCTTGGATGTAATGAAACCCGCGAGTTTGTCCGCCGTTGTTGCCGGTGAACATTCGCCCGCCCGCATCGATCTCCAAACCAAAATTGTTCCCACCGCCCTCGGAGAAAATCTCGAACCGTTGACTCTCGGGATGATACCGCCACACCATGCAGCCTTGGAAATAAACGCCTGCATCGTTATCACTATCGATTTCCGGACGTCGCACATGACAACTCGCCGTACTGCCTTGGGCACCGTACAACCAACCGTCCATGCCCCAAACCAAACCGTTAGCCACCGAGTGCGAATCCTCCATCCCGAACCCTTGCAGATGGACCACGGGCGGTCCGTCGGGAACGTCATCAAAATCGGCATCGGGATAGAACAATAAATACGGCGTGTTCATCACCCACACACCACCGCGACCACGCACCGCCGCGTTGGCCATGTTCAAACCGTCTTGAAACACCGAGTGAGTGTCGTAGTTTCCGTCACCATCGGAGTCCTCATGAATCGAAATCACATCGCGTCCGCGATCATGGTTCGGTGGCGGTGGCGGGACACGGTCGTAATGCGATCGGTAGTACCGGTCGCGGCTGATCATCTTCAAACCGGCCGGGTACGGATACTGGCGATACTGCGAAACCCACAACCGACCGCGAGAGTCGAAACTGAAGTGGGTCGGTTGGGCGACCAACGGTTCACTTAACATCAACTCCACCACGAGATCGTCGGGCGTTTTCATTTTTGAAAACGAATCCTCCGGCGACATTTTCTCACCATGCACGAGCACCTCGGCTTCCCCGAGCACCCGATTGGATTCGCGAAACGTCTCGAACGCGGACCGCAGAGGCTTCTCGGCGAGCGGGCCTTCCAACAGCGGCGCCGTATCACCAACGCGGAACAACCACTCGCCTTCAAAAATACATTCCCAAAAGTAATTCATCATGAACGGGCCTTCGGTCAGAAACCCGCCGGTTTCACCCGGTTGATGAACCCGCACGGTGACCTCGTTCCACTGATCGGCGACCAAAATCCCCGGCGTGATTTTGTAACGATGGTTCCCGTCGCGTCCGTCGACGTACTCGGGCGGGAACGAACCGCCACGGCCGATCGATTTGCCGTTGATCCAAACTTCGTGAGCCCCGGTCAATCCGCGGACGTTCAAAATCGCCGACTCACCGAACAGGTCTCGCTCGTGTTTACTAAAGAACGTCGGATGCGGGCGGACCCAAGTCCGATACCATCCATCGCCCGAGAAAGATTGTTCCCCCGGAACGGCAACGGGCTCCCACCGGGAACCGTCCTGGGCACTCGCCGTGGAAACGAACGCGACGAGCAGCGTACATGCGATCATGCATGCACACGCGACGGATGTGACATACCGTTGTGTTTTGAAAATCATCATAGGAGTACTCCCGGAAGGACGCCGGTGCTGTCGGCGAACTGACGCGTCGGGACTCCGAACGCGTCGAGCATGGCGACATACAGATTCGACAAGGGCGTGTTCTCATCGAACTTCAAATGTTGTCCGGTCGCGATCCGACCACCGCCACCCCCGCCCAACAGGATCGGCAGATTACGCGGGCTGTGGCTGTTGCCGTCTCGCAAACCCGAACCGTACAGAATCATCGAATTGTCGAGCACGGTTTGCTCGCCCTCTTTCATCTCGCGGAGTTTGCCGAGCAGATAGGCGTACTGTTGGACGTGCCACAGGTTGATCTTTTGATAAGCGGCGAGTTTTTCGGCGGAGTTCTGGTGATGCGACGTGTCGTGATGACCGCCCGAGATGCCGTCCAAGAACGAGAAACTACGACCACTGACGGCGTTGCCGAACATGAACGTACAAATTCGCGTCGTGTCGGTTTGGAACGCCAACGCGATCATGTCAAGCATCAAACGCACGTGCTCGGGAAACGGGTCGGGCATGTCTTCGCCCGGTATCATTGCCGGGTCCAATTTTGCACGCGGTTTCCACGCCGAACCGCCGGGTTCGTTTTGACGGGCGAGTCGTTGTTCGATGTTTCGCACCGATTGCAAGTACTCCGCCATCCGGTGGCGATCGTCGGCGCCCAATTGCCGTGACAGTTCTTTCGCATCGTCGATGACTTGATCGAGCAACAGCATGTCGCGCCGGCCTGTCGAACGCCCGGGTGATGCCGATCGTAACAACCGTTCGTAAACGAAACGCGGATGCAGTTCACGAGCCAGCGGGCTGGTCGGTCCGCTCCAGGCAATGTGCGAACCGTAAACACGCGTGTAACCGACGTTCGTGTCCACGCCCGTAGTGACCGGATCGATGCCCAATTCGAGTGAAGGCAGCGGCGTGAGATCGCGTGCGTGCTCCGCAGCGACTTGGTCCATCGATTTGCCGTTGCAATTCAAATCGATGCCGAGCGATTTATTGATCGTCGTGCAAGTCAGAAATCCGGACGTTTTGACGTAGTGTCCGTCACCCACGTTGCTACCCTGATTCCACAAATTCGTCAGGACGAGCAATTGATCCTGGAGATCGGCGAGCGGCGCGAGCGTGGGCGAAAGTTCAAACTCACGGCCCTCCGCCTCCGGTGTCCACATGTCTTGCCGAACGCCGTTGGGAACGAACAAAGCGGCCATCCGAACCGGCGGTCGATCCCGTCGTTGTTCTTCGCGTTGTTCTTCCGACTCGGCCGCCCTCACACGACGCGGCATCATCGCCTCGAGCCACGGCAACGCCAGTCCCGCACCGGTGCCACGCAACAACGTTCGCCGCGATAGCGATGTTTTGCGCAGATTCTGTTCTTGTAAAAACGTCGTGCGTGATTCACGTGACATGTTTGAGATTCCTAGTCCTTGGGGATAGATTGACCGTGTTTGAAACGGAACGGCACACTGTTGACGATCTCAATCAGTAAAGTCTGCGCCCGGTAATCGTCTTCGGCCAACGTGCCGCTGATCGATTCGACCACGCATTGATCCTCGTTAGTCAATTGACGTGACAACGCATAACCCAACGTTTTTGACGTCAAGTGTCGGATGAACGTGTCCTTGCGATCCAACAGGAGTCGTTTCAATTCCACCGGGCCGTCGAAGGTGGTCCCGTCGGGCAACGACGCGGCACTGTCGATCGGGACGCCGTCGGTTTGCTCACGCCATCGACCGAGCACATCGTAGTTTTCCAGTCCGAAACCGAGCGGGTCCATCACCGCGTGACACGAGGCGCATCCGGGATCCTCCCGATGAATTTCCAACCGTTGCCGCAGCGTTAACCGGGGTTTCGGATCGTCGGACGACTCCGGCACCGCTTCGTCCAAATCCGGCACGTCGGGTGGCGGGGGCGGCGGCGGTGTGCCGAGCAACGTTTCGAGAATCCACTTGCCACGCAACACCGGACTGGTCCGATGCGAGAACGACGAGACCGCCAATACACCGCTCATCCCCAACACGCCGCCCCGGTGACTGCCCTCGGGCAACGACACTAAACGTGGTTGTTCGCGAAACGTGCCCTCGATCCCGTAGTGCTTCGCCAGTCGATTGTTGGCGTAGGTGAAATCGGAATCAATCCAATTCAACAGCGAGCGATTCTCGGCGAGCAACTCTTCCATGAAGAACACAGGCTCGTACTTCATGCCGCCTTCGAGTTCCGAATCGAACGACCCGAAGACCGTTTCATCAGGCCGAAACTCGCGACCGAGAGCACGGGTGCCGAGCCACTGTTCCACGAAACTGCTGGCGAACTCGCGAACCTTCGCGTTGTGACGATGCCCGCGATCGTCGATGCGAGAGGCCACCATTCGCGTGATCTGTTGGGCGAGCACATCGCGGTCGTGAAGTTGGCCAGCGGCGGCGAGTTTCATCAACTCGCGATCCGGCATCGACGCCCACAAGAAATACGACAAACGCGACGCCATCTCGTAATGCGTGATCGCAATCGGTTCCGCCCCGTCGTGCGGTTGCTCCCACAAAAACAGAAACTTCGGTGACACCATCACCGCTTCGAGCGTGAACGTGATCGCGGAGAGATACGACTGATCCTCCTCGTAAACCTGTTGGAACAAATTCACGTACGCCGCGACTTCGTCATCACGCACCGGGCGACGAAAGGCTTTCGGCAAGAACGCGGCGAGAACATCGCGGGCGGCCTCGGCGGGCGATCGGTTTTCATCGGGCGCCGCGACCAGGATGGCGGCCCGATCAGCCGGGTCCCGCAACGCGTGCCCCAGCGCCGACCTCGCCGCTTCGAGATACTTCTCGGCGTGAATCGTTGAAATGAATAACGTCTCGGCCGCGTTGTCAAAACCTTCGCCCCCCGCACCGTCTTCAGGTAACGCATGGCCGGCGTTGATTTCGATCCCCAACAGATCACGCATCGTATTGCCGTACTCGGTCCGATTGAGCCGTCGCAACATCGGACCGCCCGGGGAAACGCCGTCATCACAAACCGCCTCATGGATCGTATCGCGAATCAAGGCAACTGCGGCGGCACGCAGCTCCAACGAAGGCAGGTCACTGTCGAGCGGCGGCATCTGATGGTCGGCAATCCGATCGGCGATCCGATTCCACTTTTTAATCGCCTCCGGAATCTGTTGCGGCGATTCGAAATCACTCAAATCCAAACCGGCTTGCCGCTCGCCCTCGTTGTGACAATCCATGCAGTAGGTTTGGAAGAACCCAACGGCATCGAACGAACCCGCGACCGAACGAGCATCCGTTTCAGCGGCGGAGAGCGGGGGACACGATCGAGGTTGAATCGCAAACGAGACGATCAACAATAGGAGTAGAAAACGCAAACGCATGCAGGTGTGGGAGGGGAGGTGGGAGGTGGGAGGTGGGAGGTGGGAGGTGGGCGACACGCAGGTAACAGCGAATCGCTCGGGACTCCTGAGTGTAAGCGAATCCACCCTTTGTTTGGTCGCATTTCGCAAAAAAACAGGCGGTCCCCTGCGTTTGAATGATGCCTGGATTTCGCCCCAAAGGGCAACGCTGTGAAGCATTTTCCCGCCGTTTTTTACGATGTTTCGTAGCTTGGGACCTTTGTCCCGAGCGAGCAATTTAAGAACCGCTTGCCGCAAAGGTCACTCGGACGGGACAATGGTCCCGTCCTACGTTCGGAAAATGCTTCACAGCGTTGCCCAAGGGGGCAGCACGGTGAGCCATTTATCTTTGCCGTTTTAACGCTCGCCATGGTTTTTGCACAACAACCGTGGTTAGCGGGCTGTCGATTTAATCATTCCCACGAGATTAACGTGGCATTTCAAGCCCGCTTGCCCTGGTCGGGATCACTACTGACCGGCTACCCACTCCAACGCGAGCCCCCTTGTCCTCCGCCAGGTTTATCCCGGTCGGAAGGCACGACTCTTCGGCGACGACGACGTCGCTTCGACCAGGGCACGCCCGGCGGAAGCGGGCAGCCTGTATGTCGTGGAGAGGGCGACGTTGACCTTCCCAACGGTCGCGTTGGTTTCCCCGACTCGATACGTTAAAATGCGATACTCCCGTGACATCAAACGCTTCATGCCGATGAGAACCGCTCCATGAGCCCTCGCCTCCTTTTGCCCTGCTCGGTTTTCATCTCTCTCGCATCGATCGTCTCCGGATGCGGCGACTCCGCCCGCGAAACCTACCCGGTTTCGGGTTTGGTGCGGTTTCCTGACGGATCGGTCCTCCGCGACGGATCGGTCGAGTTCGAACTCATCGGGCGCAAGCCGCCCGTGACCGCTACCGGAATGATCGGCCCCGACGGGACGTTCACACTCGGCACGTTCGCCGTCGGTGACGGCGCCATCCCAGGCAAACACCGCGTCGCCGTGATCAGCAACTACTCCATCGGTACCGGTGCAGAACGCCCCGGATTGATCCCCGAAACGAAACTCGATCAACGATTTAGCGGCTTCGGCACCTCCGGGATCACCCTCGATGTCGCCCCCGACGACAACCAACTCATCATCGAAGTCGAGTAGCCCAGAGTACCTCGCCGCTCCGCGTCGAGAGAGAGAGTACCTCGCCGCTCCGCGTCGAGAGAAAGAGTACCTCGCCGCTCCGCGTCGAGAGAGAGAGTACCTCGCCGCTCCGCGTCGAGAGAGTGAGTATCTCGCCGCTCCGCGTCGAGAGAGAGAGTCTTTCGCGACGCGGAGCGTCGCGGTACTTTCAAACTAAAACGTTTCGGGGTAGATCACCAGCTCAATCCGCCGGTTCGCAACCCGGCCAGCCGGGGTGCCATTGTCCGCTCGCGGGTTGTTCGAACCATGCGAAACGATGAACAACTGCTCGTTCGGCATCCCGCTGCGGCGGGTAAGCAAATCAAACACTGCCGAGGTTTGTGCCGACGTCAATTGATGAGGACTCGACGCCGCCCCGCCATACATCGGGGCATTGTCCGTGTATCCCTCGATCCCGATCCGTTGCCTCGGGAACACCGAACGCAATTGGGCCGCGACCGGGTCGAGCAACCCACTCGATTGAGCCTGCAACTGGGCCGTGTTCGGAGCGAACAATTGGTCCGACGGCAAAATCACGCGAATCACTTCCCCATCCGGTTGAATTTGAAGGTTTTGCAAATTCAGACGACCCGCGAGCTGATTCAAATTCGTGTTCGCCCGAATCGTCGCTCCACCGCGAAGTTGAGCCGAGGCCTGGAAACTACGGGCCGAATTCTGAGCCTCGTTCGCCGCGACTCGGGCCGACTCGTATTGACGCGTCGTGTCGGCGAGTTGAGTGCGGACGAGGTTCAACTCGTCGCGGTAAACCTGAGCCTGCTGTTCGCTTTGTGCTAATTGGGTTGTCAATTGCCGGTTATTGTCGTCGAGCAATTGCACCCGCCGGTTCAATTCAGAGACCTGAGCCTGGACCGCCGTCAACCCGCCACCAGGCTGTTGAGGCTGCCAAACCGACGTCCCACTCCCCGTTAGATAAGGGTTCTGGCTACAACCGAGCGGCACGATCGCCATCAAAACGGCGCACACCACCATCCAGCGAGACACGCAGCACGGACGCTCGAACAGGAGAATCTCCGTCGTTTGCCGACGATTCTGACGCATGACTGCGAACCGGAGAGGGTGGAGAAAATCGAACACGTCCGGACTTTAGGCAAAATTCTGGATTAGCCGCAATCCTGATAAGATGCTTTTCTCGCTCCGCCGTGATATCCTGATAGGTGCGGGGAGTTCACTACATGAAAACTGATTAGCCGTTTGGGCGTTAGCCCCAGTTGAACGTGGGAACCGTGGCTAACGCCAAAACAATTCCCATCACCTGCCGACCAACTCTTATCTAACGAAGGATCTCGTCATGAGCAAAACAATGCAAGATTTCACTGATCTTCTCCTGCAACAAGGCGTGATCAGTCTCGATCAGCTTTCCGAGGCCGAGGAGATCGCCCGCAACACCAAAGCGGAAATCGGCGACGTCCTCGTTAAACTCGAATACGCGACCCCCGAGGAAGTCGCCCAGGCGCTCGCGAAATTCCACAAAATCCCCTACGTCGACCTCCGCTCCATCCGGATTAACGAGTCCGTCATCGAACTCGTCCCCGAATCCGTCGCCCGGGAAAACATGGTGCTGCCGTACAAAGAGGAGGACGGAGCACTGACGATCTTGATCGCCGACCCCTTCGACCTCGAAACCATCGAAAAACTGCGTTTCATCCTCAATCGGAAAATCGAAACCGCCCTCGCACCCAAAGAAGCCATCAACGGGGCGATCAACCAATACTACGGGCAAGTCGAAGGGGAGTCCGCTGACTCGATGCTCCAAGAGTTCACCGACACCGCCATCGATTTTACCGAAACCGACGGCGGCAGTGACGGGATGGACGAGGGCGACATGGACGATGACTCCGCGCCCGTCATCCGGTTGGTCAACCTGATGATCGCCGAAGCCGTCCAGCTCCGGGCCTCCGACATCCACATTGAACCGTTCGAGGAACGAGTTCGCATCCGTTATCGAATTGACGGCGTTTGCGTCGAGCGGGAAGCAGCCCCCCGACGGATGCTCGCCGCCATCATCGCCCGCATCAAAATCCTCTCCAAAATCGACATCTCCGAAAAACGGCGACCCACCGACGGGCGGATCAAAATTACCGTCGGGGACAAACAACTCGACCTGCGGGTCAGCATCATCCCCACCAACCACGGCCAATCCTGCGTGATGCGGCTGCTCGACAAAGACAACATCAAGGTTGGCACGCGGCAACTCGGACTCTCCGAACGCGACTTCCGTAATTTCAACTCCCTAATCAAACGACCCAACGGGATCATCCTCGTCACCGGCCCGACCGGGTCCGGCAAAACCACCACCCTCTACGCCTCACTCAACGCACTGAACCGGCCCGACCGGAAAATCATCACCGCCGAAGACCCGGTGGAGTACTACCTGCCGGGGATCAACCAAGTCGAAGTGCGGCACAACATCGGACTCGACTTCTCACGTATCATTCGCGCCATGCTGCGCCAGGCACCCAACATCATCCTGGTCGGCGAAATGCGAGATCATGAGACCGCATCGATGGGAATCCAGGCCTCGTTAACTGGACACCTGGTTTTTAGTACGCTGCATACGAACGATGCGCCCAGTGCTATCTCTCGGATGGTAGACATCGGTGTACCCTCCTATATGGTGGCAAGCTCCGTGATTGCGGTCCTCGCCCAGCGTTTGGTGCGGACGATTTGCCCGCGCTGCAAGGTGCGGTACCAGCCACCCGAAAGCGTGATCAAGGATTCGATGATCCCGCCGGAGATGGTGGCCCAAGCCGAGTTCAGCAAAGGCAAGGGCTGCTCCTACTGCGGACGGACGGGCTACCGTGGCCGGATCGGCATCTATGAGCTGATGCTCGTTAATAATAAACTACGTGAACTAATGTTCAAAGGCACCACGACCAATCGGGTTCGTGAGGAGGCGATTAACAACGGAATGTCCACGCTTTACGCCGACGGAATGCTCAAAGTGATCCGAGGCATCACGACGTTCGAAGAGGTCTACCGGGTCGCGAAACAGACCGAGCAAGAGCACCAAGCCCTCGGCCACATCGCCAAGGAATTGTCGTCGTTGTAGGGGGGCCTGCGACGTACCCCGCCCACAACGCGGGAGGGGTCGGAAAACGAGCGTTCAGCGAGTTTTTCGGGGGAGGGCAATACGAGCATTTCCACGCAAAGCCGACCTCTCCCCTGAAACGCTGGGAAGCACTCCAGCGTTCAGGATCGCAACGATTAGCCGATGGGCGTTAGCCCCGGTTGCCGGCGTGGAATCTCGCTGAACGCTCGCTTCCCGGGCGGCGTGCAGCTTTTCACGCCCGACTCAAAGAGTCAGGCTACGACCGATCCTCCCGCTTCGCGGGAAGGGTGGAATCGCCAGCCTCTGCCTCCCCCCGAATGGATAAGGCTGCCCGTTCACTTACCAACCACCAACCACCGGCCCAAGGGTCGCCCCGGCCTCCGGTTCACCTCTCTGCGGGAAAATCGTTGCCTTTTGGACCATCTTCCGTGATAATGCTCTCACTGGCACGCCAGTTCCCATTCATTTCGTCAGTGTCCGATCGACCCAACCTCTTTTCTTTCGATCAGCTTGACTCCGAGCGTCCCCGCGAGAATCCTCGCCTGAGACCTTCGGTATCGAATTTATAATAGGATGAAGACGCCGGTTTGACCGTCGTCTTTTCACTCGGTCGGATCATCGACCCGATCTCCCTGTCATCCATTTCACCTTCAGCTTTTACCTTCCACCTCAGAATCTTCCATGGCCCAAGTCCTCATCGACAAATTGTTGCAAGCTGCTATTAAGCAGGGCGTGAGCGACATTCACATCGTCGTGGGACAGCCTCCTGTTTTTCGGTTGCACGGCCGGATGCGGAAACTCGAAACGAAAGTACTCGAAGCCGACGACGCCGTGGGACTAATGAAAAGCATCACGCCCGAACGCTGTCAACGCGAGTTACAGGAAACCGGCTCTGCTGACTTCGGGTTCGCGTTCGGCGATCTGGCGCGGTTCCGAGTCTCCGTGTTCAAACAACGTGGCTTCATCTCGATGGTGCTACGGCAAATCCCCAACGACAAACTCACGCCCGAACAACTCGGGCTGCCCGAAGCCGTGATCAAGATGATTCACCGCCCCCGCGGTCTGTTCCTCGTCACCGGACCGACCGGTTCGGGGAAATCGACGACGCTCGCCAGTCTCATTAATCTGATCAACGAGACCGTCGACCACCACATCATCACGATCGAAGACCCGATCGAATTTTACCACGAGCACAAAGAATCGACGATCAACCAACGCGAGGTCGGCGTCGACGTCCCGAGTTTCTCCGAAGCGATCAGGAGGGCGTTGCGTCAAGACCCGGACGTGATCCTCGTCGGTGAGCTTCGCGATTTGGAAACCATCGAAGCGGCGATCAGTGCGGCCGAGACCGGCCACGTCGTGTTCGGCACGCTGCACACGAACAGCGCCCAAGGCACGGTCAACCGGATCATCGACGCGTTCCCAGGAAACCTCCAAGACCAAATTCGTACCCAACTCGCCTCCACACTGATCGGCGTGGTCGCCCAATCGCTGTTACCGAAAATCGGTGGCGGGCGGGTCGCCGCTTACGAAGTCCTCGTGGTCACCTCGGGGATCTCGAACTTGATCCGCGAAAACAAAACGTTCCGCATCAACTCATCCATGCAAACCGGTACCAAATTCGGCATGCTGCTCATGGACGACGCCTTGTTCGTTCACTGGAAAGAAGGGCGGGTCACCGTCGAAGACGTACTCGCCAAATCACACAACCCCGACGACCTCGCCCGCCGCATCGTCCAAGCAAGAAAAGGCATCGACGACTCCCCCGGAGAGTGAAATGGCTATTGGCTATTGGCTATTGGCTATTGGCTATTGGCTATTGGCTATTGGCTTTTGAGGCTCCCAGCCCAGCCACCAGCCAACCGCCACCAGCCACCAGCCAACCGCCAACCGCCAACCGCCACCAGCCACCAGCCACCCGCCACCCGCCACCAGCCAACCGCCAACCGCCAACCGCCAACCGCCAACCGCCAACAGCCACCCGCCAACCGCCAACAGCCAACCGC
>Ga0163215_100302_pt1 | contig 101442 bp, 95 predicted proteins | sample SynspAceP_FD_185934 | JGI IMG/M metagenome (GOLD analysis project Ga0163215, IMG submission 185934) | Saline lake microbial communities from Ace Lake in Antarctica - Synechococcus sp. Ace-P (Hybrid Assembly) | ecosystem: Environmental > Aquatic > Non-marine Saline and Alkaline > Saline | place...
GAAAATTACTTAAATGGCGTTCAACGCGCTATCATAGCCATATCTATCGCGGCAGAAGAAGGACAGTAGGGTAGAGACTTTATCAAAGGTGATCCAGAGTTGAAAACTCAACAAGCGTAAGCGCCCCGTAGGGTGCGTGCTTGCACGCCAGTTTGTTGATGCCGGGGGAAGGAGTGGTGCGTGCAAGCACGCACCCTACGTCCCCCCAAAAACAAACGCCCCCGCAGTTTCCCGCAGGGGCGTTCCTCACTCAATCAAACCAAAATCACGCAGCAGCAGCAACAGCCCGCTTTGTCATCACACCTACCAGATGGGCGCGGTAGGCTTTGGAGCCGTGCATATCGCCGATCATGCCATCCGCTGGCACGCTCAGCCCGTTCAGCGCATCCGCTGTGAAGGACTTGGACAACGCCGCCTCCGCCTCGGACCAGCGGAACACGCCTTCCTCGGACGCGCCCGTCACTGCCACGCGCACACCGTCCGCGTATTTGGCCACAAACACCCCCACCAGCGCAAAGCGCGAGGCGGGCTGTTCGAACTTCTGGTAATTGGACACCTCGGGGATGGGAAAGCGCACTTCGGTGATGATCTCGCCGTCGTGCAGGGCGGTAGTGAACATCCCCTGAAAGTAATCATCCGCCGCGATCTTGCGGGTGTTGGTGATGATCGTCGCCCCGGAGCCCAGCGCGGCTGATGGATAACAGGCCGACGGGTCGTTATTGGCAAGGCTGCCGCCAACGGTCCCGCGATTGCGCACCGCCGGATCACCGATATGGCTGGCCAGATCTGCCAGCCCCGGATAATGCGCCACCGCTTCGCGCGCGACCACGGCATGGGGGGTGGCCCCCCCGATGCACAGGCTACCATCATCGGCGATGCAGACGCCCTGCATCTCGCCAATCGCGGTCAGGCTGACCAGCGTTTCAGGGCTGGCAAGACGCTGCTTCATTGTCGGCAACAGGGTCTGCCCGCCGCCCAGCGCCTGCGCACCCTCATGCCCCAAGGCTGCGGCCGCATCGGCAATCGTCGTCGGTTGGACCAGTTCGAAGTTATACATGTGATGCCTCCTTACGCGTTCATCGCGGCCCACACCCGGTTGGGCGAGAGCGGCATGTCAATATGGGTGATATCAGTCTTGCCCGCCGAATGCAGCGCGTCGATCACGGCATTGACCACGGCAGGCGGCGATCCGATCGCCCCGGCCTCGCCACAGCCTTTCACGCCAAGCGGGTTATGCGTGCAGGGTGTGACGCAGGAGTGATCCACCGCATAGAACGGCACATCCGAGGCGCGCGGCATGGCGTAATCCATATAGGACCCCGTCAGCAACTGGCCGTTATCGTCATAAACGCAGCCCTCAAGCAGCGCCTGACCGATCCCCTGCCCGATCCCGCCATGCACCTGCCCCGACACGATCATCGGGTTGATGATATTGCCGAAATCATCCGCAGCACTGAACCGCTCGATCGTGACGCGGCCTGTATCGGGGTCAAGCTCGACCTCGCAGGCATAGGCGCCTGACGGATAGGTAAAGTTGGACGGATCGTAGAAGGCGGTTTCCTCAAGCCCCGGCTCGATATCTTCCAGCGGGTAGTTGTGGGGCACGTAAGCGGCAAGGGTCACATCACCCCAGGCCACGGATTTATCCGTACCCGCAACATGGAACTTGCCATCCTTGATCTCGATATCCGCGTCCGAGGCTTCCATCAGATGGGCCGCGATCTTCTTGGCCTTGTTGATGATCTTCTCGGTCGCGCGCACCATCGCGCTGCCGCCCACGGCAATGGAGCGCGAGCCATAGGTGCCCATGCCCATCGGACCCTTGGCGGTGTCGCCATGCACGATCTCGATCATGCTCTCGTCGATGCCCAGCATTTCCGCGATCACCTGCGGAAAGGCGGTCTCGTGCCCCTGCCCGTGACTGTGGCTGCCTGTCATCACGCTGATCGAGCCGGTGGCGTTGACCCGCACTGTGGCGCTTTCATAAAGCCCCGCACGCGCACCCAACTGGCCGACAAGGTTCGACGGCGCGATGCCGCAAGCCTCGATATAGCAGTTGACGCCCAGACCGCGCAGCTTGCCCTTTGCCTCGGACGCTTTGCGGCGCGCTGCAAAACCGGACAGGTCCGCGATCTCTTCAAGCTTGTCCATCGTCGCGACATAATCGCCGGTGTCATAGACCACGGCCACCGGCGTCTGATAGGGGAATTCGCTGATGAAGTTCTGGCGGCGCAGTTTGATCGGATCAACACCCAGCTCGCGCGCGGCTTTGTCGATCACGCGCTCCAACTGATATGTCGCCTCGGGGCGCCCAGCGCCGCGATAGGCATCGACCGGCACGGTGTTGGTGAACACGGCCTTCACGTTCACATAGACCAGCGGCGTGCGGTAGTTGCCCGCCATCAGCGTACCATGCAGCCATGTCGGCACCGAAGGTGCGAAGGTGGACAGATATGCGCCCATATTCGCGTAAGTCTCGGTCCGGACGGCCATGAAGTTGTTGTCCGCGTCCAGCGCAAGTTCGATCTTGGTCACATGGTCACGGCCATGCGCGTCCGACATGAACGCCTCGGACCGGGTCGAGGTCCATTTGACCGGACGCTTCAACTGCCGTGCGGCAAAGGTGCAAAACGCTTCTTCGGCATAATGGAAAATCTTTGTGCCGAAACCGCCACCCACATCGGGCGCCACAACGCGCAGCTTGTGCTCGGGGATGCCCAACACGAAAGCGCCCATCAGCAGCCGGATCACATGCGGATTCTGCGAGGTGGTATAGAGCGTCGAATCGTCCGTCGAGCGGTTGTAATCGCCCACCGCCACGCGCGGCTCCATCGGGTTGGCGATCAGACGGTTGTTGACCAGTTCCAGCGTCGTCACATGCGCGGCGGTCTTGAACGCCTCGTCGGTGGCGGCCTTGTTTTCCTCGACGAAACCCCAGTCATAGCACAGGTTCGATGTGAGATCGTCATGCACCTTCGGCGCACCTTCCTTGACGGCGGCCTTCATGTCGATGACTGCGGGCAGTTCCTCGATATCCAGCACGATCGCCTCGGCTGCGTCGCGGGCCTGCTCGTAGGTTTCGGCCACAATCGCAGCGATCGGATCGCCGACATGGCGCACCTTGCCCTGTGCCAGCACCGGATGGGGCGGCTCTTGCATTGGCTGGCCGTGCTTGTCGGTGATCTGCCACCCGCAAGGCAATCCGCCTACGCCTGCGAAATCGTCACCTGTGAAAATCCGCACGACACCGGGCATGCCCGCCGCTGCCGACGTATCAACCTTGGTCAGCCGCCCATGCGCCACATCCGAGCGCAGGAAATGCACATAGGTTTGTCCGTAAAGGTTGATGTCATCCGTATAGTTGCCGTTTCCGGTCAGAAACCGCAAATCCTCGCGCCGCTTCGGGCTGGCGCCTATTCCATGATCCTTGGGCATTATATCTCTCTCCCTGAGTGGATGGCGGCCCCCCTCCTCGGTGGCTCTGCCTTCCGTGATCCTAGGTTATGCGAAGACAGCACCATCGCTGGCGCATCCCTCGATCTTATTCGGCCGCGATGCGGCTCACATCCTGTCCGGCAGCGGCCATGATCGCCTTGACGATGTTATGATAGCCCGTGCAGCGGCAGATATTGCCTTCCAGATAGTCACGTATTTCCGTCTCGGTCGGATTGGGGTTTTCCTTGAGCAGCGCTGTCGCGGTCATCACCATGCCGGGGGTGCAGAAGCCGCACTGAAGCCCGTGATGGTCCTGAAACGCCTGCTGCACGGTGTTGAGCGAGCCATCCGCATTCGCCACGCCTTCGATGGTCAGAACCTCGGCGCCTTCGGCCTCGGCGGCCAGCATGGTGCAGGCTTTGACAGCGTTGCCGTTTACATGCACGACACATGCGCCGCATTGCGAGGTGTCGCACCCGACATGCGTACCCGTCAGATGCAGATTTTCGCGCAAAAATTGAACCAGTAATGTCCGGCCTTCCACGTCACCAGACGCGGCCTTGCCATTCACGGTCATCTTGACCTGTACCATGACGCTCCTCCCAGAGTCTAATTATGTCGTTCACGATATTATTCTAAACATGCCCCTGACAATATGAGAAGAAAGAATTTTGCCCTGTCTCGCAAGGATGTGACTTGCCGCCCGTTTCCGGCGCAGATTCCGGCTTTCAATCCTGCTTGCGCGCGCTTTGGTCGCGGCTGCGCCCTGCGCGCGGCATGGGGCGCGTGGGGATTTCCTTCAACAGCCCCCCGATACCCATCGCGGCGATATCCTGTCCGCTGACATCAAGCCCGCAAGCAATGCGGCTGAGCACCCAATCAGCCCCGTTCAACGCGGGCGAGCGCGCACATCCCGGCAGGCCGATCACCGGCCGCGTGCCCAGTCGCCCCAGAAACAACAGATTGCCCGGATCGACAGGCATGCCGAAGCGCTCCACCCGTCCACCGGCCAACCGCAAGGCCGCAGGACCGACATCCGCGCTATCCGATGTCGCCGAACCTGTCAGGATCAGGACCAGATCGGATCGGACCGCAGCAATCGCCGCCGCAAGCTCGCCTTCGCGGTGCGGCACGGTCACGACACCGTCCAGCACCATATCCAGCGGCGTCAGGCGCGCCGCGATTGCCGCGCGCCCTTTGTCGGGGGCCTGCGCCTCGGTACTGTCATGGCCACCCGCGATTTCGGTCATGATCAATGTGGCGGTGCGCAACACGGGCCGCGCCAGCCGGATCGCCCCTGCATCAACACCAGTCGCCAAAGCACAGGCTAGGTCCAGATGATCACGCGCCACCCCGTAAGAGATGATCTTGACCGTCGCCACCATCCCGCCTCCGGTCATCTGGTGAAAGGGTGGCACGGTCGCCAGCGTGATCATCGGGTCAACCCCGTTTACCGCTGTCAGTACAGGTGCATCCATCACCACAACCCCCGGCCCTGTCGCGATCAGGTTCACGCGCCCCGTAAAGGGTGCCGTAAGTCGCAGTCCCGACGCCTCCGGATCGGGCACCAAAGCCGCCGCCAGCGCTGCGGCCGCGTCATTCTCGTGGACATCACCCGCATCCAGCCGCGCCACAATCACGCTGTCATGTCCGGAAGCTATCAGGGATGCGATATGTCCGGCCTCCAGCGTCACACCCTTGCGCAGACGCTTGCCGCCCAGATCGACGGAATGGGCCAGAATGGCGCCTTCGGCATCCGCGACGGGGATGGGCCCGAACCTCATCCTTTCCTCAAGACCTGCGTGCATTGCGCCAGAATGGACAGGGCAATCTCGGCCGGCCCCGCCGCCCCGATATCCAGACCCACCGGACCGTGGATGCGCCCGACAAGGTCAGGCGACAGCCCTTTGGCCACCAGCCTGTCCACGCGCGACGCATGGGTGCGCTTTGATCCCAGCGCGCCGATATAGAACACATCAGACGCGAGCGCCGCCTCGATCGCGGGATCGTCCAGCTTGGGATCATGCGTCAGCAGCACCAGTGCTGTGCGCGCATCCAGCCCCAGCGTGGCGATGGCATCGTCCGGCCAGTCGTTCAGGATGGTTTCGCCCGGAAACCGGGCCTGTGATCCGAAAGCATCGCGCGGATCGACGATCACCGGATCATACCCCGCGATCCGCGCCATCGGCACCAGCGCTTGCGCGATATGCACGGCCCCCACCACGATCATCCTGAGCGGCGGGTTGTGAATGGCCACGAACAGGCGGCCCTCCTGCTCAAAGCCCGAACGGTCCATGCGGAAGCGTTCAGGGTAATCCGTGCTTGTCAGATGTCGCGCACCGCTGTCCATATCCACGACATAGGCCACCGCACGGCGCGTCGCACGCGCCGCGACCAGAGCGGCAAGCGTCTGTTCAGGCAAAACCGCGCCGACAGGTTCCACCAGCACACGGATCGTGCCGCCACAGGCCAGCCCCACCGCAAAGGCATCACCATCGCTCACCCCGTATTCCAACAGGCGCTGGGTACCTTGCTCCAGCGCCTCCAGCGCCTCGGTCACCACTGCGCCCTCGACACAGCCACCGGACACCGAGCCTTCCATCTCGCCCCTGCCCGAGATCACCAACTGGCTGCCCACACGCCTTGGGGCGGACCCCCATGTCTCGACCACTGTCGCCAGCACCGCGCCGCGCCCGTCACGGTGCCAGTCCAGCGCAATATCGGGGATGCGGTCATATCTGTCAGTCATGTCGGTTTCCTCCCTTGGCCCTCACGGGCCGCATCGGTCACAGGCTGCAATCACGGATCGCGCAGCGCAGCCATCAGCCGCATCTTCTCGCCCGTATCATCCTGCTTCGAGATCGCGGCAGCAAGCGCTTCCAGACTGTCGATCGAATGACCTGCCCTGAAACTGTCCACATGCGGCAGCATCGCGGCGATCCCGCGGGCGCGTGGGGCGAACCCGTCCCAGCGCAACAGCGGGTTCAACCAGATCAGGCGGCGCGACGACAGATGCAACCGCTCCATCTCGCGGCCCAGATCGGCGGCGCTGTCGCGGTCCAGCCCGTCTGTGATCAGCAGCACCACCGCGCCCTGTCCCATGACACGGCGTGACCAGTCGCGGTTGAACGCATGCAGGCAGGTGCCGATCCGCGTGCCGCCTTCCCAGTCCTGCGCCTCGGCACCCGCCGCCTTCAGCGCCTGATCCACATCGCGTGTCGCCAGATGACGGGTGATATTGGTCAGCCTTGTACCAAACGTAAACGCATGCACCTTGGCCCAGCCCGCCCCCTTTTCATTGGCCACAGCGTGGAGAAAATGCAAAACCATCCGGCTGTACTGGCTCATCGAGCCTGAAATATCGCAAAGCACCACCAGATTGGGCCAGCGCGGGCGCGGCTTTTTCAGCGACAGCGCCTGCATCTCGCCGCCGCGCCGCATCGAGGCGCGCATGGTGCGCCGCCAGTCGATCCGGCGTCCGGTCAGGCTGGGCTGGCCGCGCCGCGACGGAATCGGCTTCACCGGCAGGCGCATCCGCGCCAGCATCCGCTTGGCCTGCGCGATCTCGGCGGTGCTCATCTGTTCGAAATCCAGCGATTTCAGCCGCTCCTCAGTGGAAATGGTCATCGAGGCATCAACCTCGATCATCGTTTCCTCCTCGCGCGGGGGCTCCTGCTCCACCGGCCTGTTCGCCCCGTCCAGCAAGGCCTCGGCCGCGCGTTTTTCGGCCGCTTGCGTCTGGCGTTCTTCCTGCACACCGCGAATGGCGGGCAACATCATCGACATCATGTGCTCAAGATATCGCGGATCGCGCCAGTACAGACGGAAAATCTGTGAAAACACGGCGCGATGTTCGGGCCTGTTCACAAAACAGGCATGCAGCACCCAGAAAAAATCACGCTTGTCAGTAAAACCAGCCGCCTCGACCGCGCGGATCGCATCGATCACGCGGCCCGTGCCGATGGGCAGCCCGGCCTTGCGCAAAGCCCGCGCGAAATGGGTGATATTCTGCGCCAGCTTGGGATTGTCCGGCAACTCGAGGGGGATGTATTCCGCCACTACTGCGCCCCGTTTCTTCTTGCTGGAAATACCCTTGGGGGGTGTGGGGGGCAAACAGCCCCCCACGTGACAGATAGCAGGGGGTGTGGGGGGCAAACAGCCCCCCGCGCGACAGATGCATCCATCACGCAGGCTCCAATGACGCACGCGCCTCGTCTAGCAGGCGTTTGGCCTCGCTTCCCTGCAATTTCGCGATATCGTCCTGATATTTCAGGATCGCACCCAAAGTATCGGCGATCACCTCGGGCGACAGGCTGATCACATCCAGCGCCAGAAGGCATTTGGCCCAGTCGATGGTTTCGGCCACGCCGGGTTTCTTGAACAGATCCTCGGTCCGCAGGCGTTGCACGAAAGCCACCACCTCGCGGCTGAGCGCCTCTGACGCCTCGGGCGCGCGGGCTTGCAGGATCTCGATCTCGCGGTCAAACGTCGGATAATCGACCCAATGGTACAGACAGCGGCGTTTGAGCGCGTCATGCACCTCGCGGGTGCGGTTCGAGGTCAGGATCACGATGGGCGGCTCTGGCGCATGGATCGTGCCCAGTTCGGGGATCGTGACCTGAAAATCGCTCAACGCCTCCAGCAAAAACGCCTCGAACGGCTCGTCTGTGCGATCCAGTTCGTCGATCAGCAGGACAGGCGCGCCGCCTGCTTGCGGGCGCATGGCTTGCAGCAACGGGCGCTCGATCAGGTAGTCTTGGGTGAACAGCTCGGATTTCAGCGCGTCCCGTTCCGCGCCGCCGGACGCTTCCGCTGTGCGGATAGCGATCATCTGGGCGGCAAAGTTCCATTCATAGACCGCAGATGAGGCATCCAGCCCCTCGTAGCATTGCAACCGGATCAGGCGGCGACCAAGGGCTGCGGCGATCGCTTTGGCGATCTCTGTCTTGCCGGTGCCCGCTTCGCCCTCCAGAAACAGCGGTCGGCCCAGTTTCAGCGACAGGAACGTGACCGTGGCCAAGGCTCGCCCGCAGACATAGTCCTGTCCGGCCAGCAGGCTTTGCACTTCGTCGATGGATTGCGGCAGCGGCATATGTGATCCTCCCATGATCAGCGGAACCCTGCAACTGGGCCATTGCGCCGTCAAGGCAAGACGGCGTGACCTCAATGTCGGCAAGCCACAGAATATTTTGCGAAAGATTGACGGATTCAGCGCGACCTGCGATGGTTTTGGGCAAGAATAACCCGCCACAATGGTGGGACAGCGGGAACCGGCAACAGCATTCCGGGGCAGAAGACAGGCACGGGTGTCATGAGTGAGCAGCGTCAGCAACAAGGGCCACAGCCGCATTTACGCATCACGGCTGTGACCTGCGTCAAGAACGAGGGGCCGTTCCTGCTGGAATGGATCGCCTTTCACCGCATCATCGGGGTGACGGATTTCCTGTTCTATTCCAACGATTGCACCGATGGCACCGACCGGATGCTGGATGCGCTGGCCGAACGCGGCATCGTGCAGCACTTTCCCAACCCCGCCGAGGGGCGCAACTACCAGATGGAGGCGCTGAAAGACGCGGCCTCGCAAGACATCGTGAGCGGTGCCGACTGGGTCTGGATCGCGGATGTGGACGAGTTTCTGAACATCCATGCGGGCGATCACACGATCCCTGCCCTGATTGCGGCCTGCGGCGATCCGCAGGCGATCAGCGTGAGCTTCCAGTTCTTTGCCAATAACGGTTTGGACGGGTTCGAGGATCGCCCGGTGATCGACCAGTTCACGCGCAGCCATAACCCCGATATCTGGTGTGGCGAGACCGCGATCGAGGTGAAGTCGCTGATCAGGCAGGATTTTCCACTTCAGTATTACGGCGCGCATCGGCCTTTCTTCAAGCCGAAACTGCCACCGCGCAAGATGCCCCGCTGGACCGACGCAGGGGGCCGCCCAGTTCCGCACAAATTCCTTGTGGCGGCAAATCCACGCCGTATCCGCAAGTTTCCCGCCGCCGGCGCGCGGCTGCATGCCACGCTGAACCACTATGCGTTGCGCAGCCTCGACAGCTATCTGGTCAAGAACGACCGTGGCGATGTGAACCGCGAAAACCGCGCCTTTGACGACACCTATTGGCGCGAGCGGAATGATCCCGCCCATGAGGATACCAGTATCCGGCGCTATCTGCCCGCGCTGACCGCCGAAATCGCCCGTCTGCGCGCCGATCCGGTGATTGACGCGCTACACTTTGAGTGCATCGCTTTGCACAAGGCGCGCCGCGATGCCCTGCTCGAACAGGCCGCATACCGGCAGATGCGCGACCAGTTGCAAGCCGCCTCGACCCTGCCCCCGCAAGAAGAAGCCTTGCTGCGGGAACTGGGTCTGTGGGAGGATGCGGCGTGAGCCAACAGCCCCCCCGCCTGCGGGTGATCAACCTTGGCCTGCCCAAGACGGGCACAACCACGCTGGCCCATGCTCTCAGGCTGACGGGCATGACGGTGGCCGATTACCGCATCCGCCGCCGCCAGACCAAGGATACAACCCTGCACGGGGCCTTTGTCGCGCAACGGCTTTATGACGGATATTTCCACGCAGGCGATCCGCTGACGGGCATGGACGCTTTCGATGCCTTCACCGAGATCAGCACCCTGCGCGAGGGGCATTGCCTCTGGCCCCAGACCGATTGGGGATTGATCAGCGCAATCCGCGCGCATCACCCCGGAACCCTGTTTCTGGCCAGTTGGCGCGATCCGCAGGCCCTGTCGGATTCGATGTTGCGTTGGTCCGATCTGGGCACCGAACGTTTGCCGCGCAACAATGTGCCGGGCCTGCCTGTTGGCTACGGTGCCACCACAGCGGAACGCGTGCGCTGGATCACGGCGCATTATGACCATCTGGACGCACTGTTCCGCGACGATCCTGCGTTTTTGCGCTACGATATCGCCGATCCCACAGCACCGCAGCGGATCGGGGCCCATATCGGACGCCACCTGACATGGTGGGGTCGCGCCAACAAAAACCCGACCATCGCCGCAAATAGCGGGGGCAAGGCAGCATGACGCGGATTTACCTGCATATCGGGCTGGACCGCGTTGCGACGACGCGGCTGCAACAGGTCATGGCCGACAAGCGCGAACAGATGCTGGCCAAGGGCATCCTGTTCCCGCGCGCGGCGGGTGCGCGCAACCATACACGGCTTTTCATGGCGGTGACCGATCCCGATCATATCGACGCATTACGCGCCAATCGCGGCTATGCCGATCCAGCCAAACAGGCGGCATTGCGGCAGGAATTGTCTGTCAATCTCGCCCGGGATATCGCCGCGCATCAACCGCACAGCTTAATCCTGTCGGCCAGCCAGTTGGGCACAACACTGTCCCGCCCTTCGGAAGTGGCGCGATTGCAGGCCCTGTTATCCCCGCTGTCGGACGATATCCGCATCATCGCTCATGTCGACGCACCGGCGCGGATGCTGGCGCGGCAGTATGCGGCGCAAGTGCTGGAAGGCCGTGCAGAACCGCTAGAGGTCGAGCGCGGGCTGGCACAAGGTGACTGGTGGGATGGGGCATTGGCAAAATGCCCCGCGATCGACCCTGCCATGGGCCGCTATACCGAGACCGCATGCCCCCCGTTCTGGCTGGACTACGCGCGACTGGTTCGCCATTGGGAAGGCGCGTTCGGCGCAGGCAGCGTGACGCTGCGCCCCGTGGATGCCACAGGGTTTCACAGCGAGGACGCGACCGAGGAATTGCGCGCCGCGTTCGGGATTGACGACACGCTGGGCCGCGCATCGCCCGCAAATCCACCCGCGACGCCACCCGCCGCATGGATCACCCGCGTCCGACAGTTGAACCATCTGTTGCACCGGCTGCAGGATGTCAGCGGCAAACCGGTGCCGCGCCCGCTGTGGCGCAAGTTCATAGACGAGATCAGGATTGACGGTGAACCAATTGATTCGGATGAACTTTCCGATATTGTCAAGCCGCTGGATGCCAGCCTGAAAGCGCTGCTCAAGACCCAACCGACGCTGGACGCGGCGCTGTTCAAGCGCCCGCGCGCCCGCAAAACGGTTGCCGAGGCCGATCCCGGTCAGGGCTATCGCGCCAGCCAGTACCTGCTGGCTTTCCGCGCCCGCATCGACCGCGCCATCAAGGAGCATCAGGCAGAGACGCAAACCGATGCCCCTGCCGAGACTATCGCCACTGCCGCCCCCGTCACAGCCCCAACCGGACCCGAAAAGGAAAAGCCGAAGGTGGCCAGCCTCAGCCCTGATGCCGCCCGCATCATGCCACCACTGGCGGTCGAGAATTTCCACAAGCTGCAAGCCTCGCCCTTCCGCCCGCATAACCGCCTTGGCATGGTCAACGAGGAAGAGCTGGCCGCCGCCTATACCCCGCACCAGCGCCGCGTTCTGCCTGCGGGCAACAGCGGGCGCGTGATCGTCGGCTGCATGAAGAACGAAGCGCCCTATATCGCGGAATGGGTGGCCTATCACCGCGCCATCGGGGTCGACAATTTCCTGATCTATACCAATGACTGCACCGATGGCACGACAGAGATACTGGATAGAATGCAGGCGTTGGGCCTGATCCAGCATCGCAACAATGACGGCTGGAAAGGCAATTCCCCCCAGCAATCGGCGCTGAACAAGGCGATGAAAGAACCGCTGCTGCGCGACGCCGAATGGATCATCCATATCGATGTGGACGAGTTCATCAATGTGCGCTGCGACAATGGCACGCTGGATGATTTCTTTGCCCGCGTACCCGATGCTACCAACGTGGCCATGACGTGGCGACTGTTCGGGCATGGCGGCGTGACCGCGTTGTCGGACGGGTTGGTCACCGACCAGTTCGAATGGTGCGCGCCGCGCTTTTGCCCCAAGCCGCATACAGCATGGGGGTTCAAGACCATGTTCCGCAACATGGGCGCTTATGCCAAGCTGAGTTGCCACCGCCCGAACAAGCTGGACGCAGAGTTGCGCGACAGCGTGCGCTGGGTCAACGGATCAGGGCAGGACATGACGCGCGAGGCAGCGGACAAAGGCTGGCGCAACTCGGTCAAATCCATCGGCTATGACCTGCTGCAACTGAACCATTACGCCCTGCGTTCGGCCGAAAGCTTCTTGATCAAACGCCAGCGCGGTCGCGCGTTGCATGTGGATCGCGCGATCGGGATCAACTACTGGATCAGGATGGACTGGAACGATGCGCACGACATCACGATCAAGCGCAACCTGCCCCGTCTGCGCGCCGAATTCGACGCGATGATGCAGGATGACGGCTTGCGCGGGCTACACGAGGACGGGCTGGAATGGCACCGCGCCAAGGCCGCCGAATTGCACGCAATGCCGGAGTTCCGTGAGCTTTATGATCAGGCTATGGCCCTCAAGCTGACCGCGCCGGAACGTGTGGCCTATGCGCTGGCGCTGGATATGGAAAGCTGATGCGCACGCTGGCGATCCTGTCGCAGCGCAACGAGGGGGCATTCCTGCTGGAGTGGCTGGCCCATCACAGGGCTGTCGGCTTTACTGACTTTCTAGTCTTTTCAAACAACTGTCAGGATGGATCAGACCAGATGCTGGACCATCTGGCCACATCCGGCTGGCTGACCCATCTGCCCAACCTGCCGCCCTATGACAAGGCGGGCATCCAGTTTTCCTCCCTCAAACAGGCAATCGCCCATCCGGTGCTGCAACAGGCAGATTGGGTCTTGCCGCTGGATATTGACGAATTCGTCAATATCCATGTGGGCGACCGGACCTTATCCGCCCTGCTGGCCGCTCTGCCCGCGGCGTCTGCAATCACCCTGACATGGCGTCTGTTCGGCAATGCCGGAATCATCGCTTATGACGACCAGCCTGTTACCGCACAATTCACCCGCGCGGCACCTTCCGTGATCCACTGGCCGTGGCGCGCGGCGATGTTCAAGACGCTTTACCGCAACGATGGCACCTATGCCAAACCCGGTATCCACCGCCCCCGCGCACCCGATCCCGCCAAGCTGGACAGCGCACACTGGTTTGACGGGCATGGCCGCGAATTGCCCGCACGCTATCGCCGTGCCGGAATATTCTCGCCCTATGGACGGCCCAATCACGGGCTGGCACAAATCAACCATTATCCGCTGGGCGCGATGGAAAGCTATCTGCTCAAGGCCGATCGCGGGCGCGCCGTGCATGCGGATCAACGCCTTGGACTGGACTACTGGGTCGAGCGGAATTTCAACACTGACGAAGACCGCACGATCCATGCCTTTTCCCCGCAGATGCAACGCGAACACGCGGCACTGATGGCCGATCCGGTGCTGGCCGGAATGCACAAGGCCGCAGTTGCATGGCGGCACGGGCGCTTTGCCGAACTGATGCGCGACGAGGATATGCGTGCCCTGATGGGGCGCCTGATGATGACGCCACCATCGCGCCCCCTCAGCCAGAGCGAGGCCGCCCCCTTGCTGGCACATGCCGTCGCAGCGCATCAGGCAAGTCGCGCAACGCAAAATTCGCCCGATGCGTGACTGTGACTGCCCTGCAATCGCCTTGAAGAGTATACTATTTTCCCAAATTTTGCCCTAAACAAACGCTACGCCTTGCGCGAAACATACCTGCAACCGCATGCGGGAAGCGTAAGGACACGCAGTGACTCAAGATCCCATCTCTTTGTCCGACCGGTCCCTTTCGGGATTGAAGAAAGCCGAATGGCTGGCACAACTGGCTGATATTGCAGAGGATTCGGGCCAGTTTGAAACACTGGGCAAACGTCACATCGCCGCCCGTATCGATGGGGTCGAGGTCGGGTCCGGCACATTGCTGGTCACTTTCGAGACAATGCAGGGCATCCAGTTGCAATCCGACATCGGGCAACCGCTGGGCTGGGATCTGGTGCGGACACAAGGCTGGTCCAGCCTGTGTGTCATCAGTGATGGCGACACTTGGTTCCGCGACCCGCATGTCTATGCAATGTTCGACCGTCTGACAGATGACGGTTATTTCGAGGAATTCGACCGCGTTGTTTTTTACGGTGCCGGTCCCTGCGGCTATGCGGCGGCTGCTTTCTCGGTCGCCTCGCCCGGTGCGGTCGTGCTGTCCGTGCAACCGCAAGCCACCCTCGACCCGCGCGTGACCGAGTGGGACAACCGCTTTACCCATATGCGCCGCACCTCTTTTTCCGACCGATACGGTTATGCGCCTGATATGCTGGACGCGGCGGCGCATTGCTTTGTTCTGTTTGATCCGACCGAGGATCTGGACGCGATGCATGCCGCCCTGTTCACCCGCCCCAACGTCACAAAGCTGCGACTGCGTCACATGGGCGACGCGTTGCAGGGCGATCTGATCGAGATGGATATTCTGGACGACTTGCTGATCGCCATCGCCGAAGACACCCTGACGGAACAGCGCTTTGCCCGTTTGGCACGGTCGCGGCGTGAACATCCTTCCTATCTGCGCAACATGTTGGGCCATCTGGATTCCACGCAACGCCCCTATCTGGCAATGCTGCTGTGTCGCAATGTGGTGCAACGCATGAACGCGCCACGGATTCGCCGCCGCCTTGATGCGCTGGAAAAAGCCGCGAAGGATGGCGAATTCACAGCGCCGCCAGCTGTAAAACGCAACGGCAACGGCAATGCAAACAGCTCCGACACTGCCAATTCCGAAGGCATCTGAAAGGCGCGCCGCAAAAACACCCGCCTGCGGCGCGGTTTTGGCAAAGCACCCTCTGGCCCTGCGTGCAGGCTTTGTGTAAGCGACGGTTATGAGCACATCCATAACAATCCGCCGCCCCGATGACTGGCACCTGCATCTGCGCGATGGCGCGATGTTGCAAGCCGTCTTGCCCGAAACCGCCCGCCATTTCGCGCGCGCGATTATCATGCCCAATCTGGTGCCCCCTGTCGTCACCGGCGTACAAGCCGCCGCCTACCGCGACCGGATCATGGCGGCCCTGCCGGATGGGATGGCGTTCGCGCCCCTGATGACGCTCTATCTCACCGAAGAGACCAATCCCGATGATGTGGCCGCAGCCCATGCCGCAGGCCTGATCAACGCGGTCAAGCTGTATCCCGCCGGGGCCACGACGAATTCGGCCTCGGGTGTGGCGAATTTCGACAATGTGCGCGCCGTGCTGGACCGCATGGCCGAGATCGGCCTGCCGCTCTGTGTGCACGGCGAGGTGACAGATCCAGCCGTCGATATTTTCGACCGCGAGGCTGTCTTTATCGACCGCGTGCTTGATCCCGTCCGTCGCGCCACGCCGGGGCTGCGGGTTGTCATGGAACATATCACCACCTCGGATGGCGTCGATTACGTCAAAAGCGCTGCCACCGATCTGGCCGCCACGATTACCACGCATCACCTGATCATCAACCGCAACCATATCTTGGTGGGCGGGATCAAACCGCATTACTACTGCCTGCCCGTGGCCAAGCGCGAAAGCCACCGTCTGGCATTGCGCGCTGCCGCCACATCGGGCGATGTACGGTTTTTCCTTGGCACAGACAGCGCGCCGCATGTCGATGCCCTCAAGGAACATGCCTGCGGCTGCGCGGGCTGTTTCACCGCCACCAACACGATGTCGATCCTCGCCCATGTGTTCGAGGATGAAGGCGCGCTTGACCGGCTTGAGGGTTTCACCTCGCTGCACGGTCCCGCCTATTACCGCCTGCCCGTGAACGAGGGCCGCATCACCCTGACGCGGCAGGATGCGCCCGTGAGCTATCCCGCCAAGATTGATGGCGGTGACGGGCCTGTTACGGTCTTCGACCCCGGTTTTCCGCTATATTGGCAGGTCACCGCCTGATCCCATTCTTGCCGCCCGAAAGGACATCGCCATGATCCCCTCAAGCTATCCCGCCCCGCAAGAAATGGCGCGCCTGACCGCGCGGATGCTGCTGGAAATCAAGGCCGTGCATTTCAACGCGGACGAGCCGTTCATATTCGCCTCCGGCCTGCCCTCTCCGGTCTATATCGACTGCCGCAAGCTGATCTCCTATCCGCGCATCCGATCAACCCTGATGGACTTCCTGACTGTGACCGTCATGCGCAACGCAGGGTTCGAGGCGTTCGACAATATTGCAGGCGGCGAGACAGCAGGCATTCCCTTTGCCGCACTTGTGGCCGAACGCATGGGCCTGCCGATGACCTATGTGCGCAAAAAGCCCAAAGGCTATGGCCGCAACGCCCGGATCGAAGGCGCGATGCACGAGGGTCAGCGCGTGCTGCTGGTCGAGGATCTGACCACCGATGGCGGTAGCAAACTCAGCTTTGTGGACGCAATCCGTGAAACCGGCGCCACCTGCGGCCATACGGCAGTAATCTTCTACTACGGGATTTTCCCGCAGACCGAACAGGTTCTGGCTGATCACGGAATCGCCCTGCACCATCTGTGCACATGGTGGGATGTGCTGGCCGAGGCGCGCGAATCGGGTGCTTTCGACGATACGACCATGGCCGAGGTCGAATCCTTCCTGACGGCCCCGCAAGCATGGCGCGAGGCGCGGGCGGGGAAATAGAACCGCACAGGCCGGACAGGGCAAACTGTGGCTCAGCGGTGCCATCGGCATCGCTGTCCGGCAGGAACCCGCTGCACTCTTAAGGACTAATCCGGTCGGATAGCCATCTAGATATTGACGCAACACCCCTGTCCGCCCCAATATAGGGTAGGCAGAACGCAGGCTGCGGGATATGCACAGTCTATCCCCAGAAACATACAATTTGCGCTGCGGCCCCGCCCTTTCTATGACACGGGACCAGAATGACGGGGACAATCATGAACAACCTTTCCATCTTCAACGCCACCGGAACCGTCGTTCAGGAAGCCGACACAATGCCCCATTCGATCGAGGCCGAGCAGCAATTGCTGGGCGCGGTCCTGACCAACAATGATGTCTATGACCGCGTGGCCAGCATCATCGGGGCGCAGCATTTCTATGATCCCGTGCATGCCCGCATCTACGAGGTCGCAGCGGCGCGCATCGCCAAGAACAACCTCGCCTCGCCCGTCACGCTCAAGGCTTTTTTCGAGGGCGACGCCGGTCTGGATGAACTGGGCGGCCCCGCCTATCTGGCGCGGCTGGCAGGTTCGGCCGTGTCGTCCTATGCGGTGCGCGACTATGCGCAGATGATCTATGATCTGGCGATCCGGCGCGAATTGATCGGGTTGGGGCGCGATATCGCCGCCAAAGCCGCCAAGGTCGATATCGCCTCGGAACCGCGCGAACAGATCGTCGAGGCGGAACAGGCGCTCTACCAGCTCAGCGAACAGGGCAAGACCGATTCAGGTTTCCAGTCATTTCTGCGTGCGGTCACCGATGCGGTGAACGTGGCCAATGCCGCCTACCAGCGCGAGGGCGGGCTGGCGGGCGTGTCCACGGGCCTGATCGACATGGACAAAAAACTGGGTGGCTTGCATAAATCCGACCTTTTGATCCTTGCGGGCCGTCCCTCCATGGGCAAGACGTCGCTGGCGACCAACATCGCTTTCAACGTCGCCAAAGCCTACAAGCGCGGCATCCTGCCCGACGGGCAGGAAGGCACAATCGAGGGCGGTGTGGTGGGCTTTTACAGTCTGGAAATGAGCGCCGAACAGCTGGCCGCGCGTATCCTGTCGGAAGCCGCCGAAGTGCCCAGCGAACAGATCCGGCGTGGCGACATGACCGAGGCCGAGTTCCGCCGCTTCGTCGAGGCCGCCAAATCGCTCGAGGCCTGCCCGCTTTTCATCGACGACACACCCGCCCTGCCGATCAGCCAGCTTGCCGCCCGTGCACGGCGTCTGAAACGTACCCATGGTCTGGACGTGCTGATCGTGGACTATCTGCAACTGGTCCGCGGCAGTGGCCGGTCCGAAAACCGCGTGAACGAGATTTCCGAGATCACGATGGGCCTCAAAGCCATCGCCAAAGAGTTGCACATTCCGGTGATCGCGCTGTCGCAGCTCAGCCGTCAGGTCGAAAACCGCGAAGACAAACGCCCGCAACTGTCGGACTTGCGCGAATCCGGCTCGATCGAACAGGATGCCGATGTGGTGATGTTCGTGTTCCGCGAGGAATACTACAAAGAGCGCGAGAAGCCCGGCGATCATGAACTGGAAAAAATGGCCACATGGCAGGCCGAGATGGAGCGTCTGCACGGCAAGGCCGAGGTCGTCATCGGCAAGCAGCGCCACGGCCCCATCGGCACGATCGAGCTGAGCTTCGAGGGCCGCTTTACCCGTTTCGGCAATCTGGTCAAACCCTGGCAACAGGGCAGCGGCGAAGACGTGGGCTTCTGAGCGCGGCAAGGGGGGCTGTCCGCCCCCCGTCCCTGCGGGACTCCCCCCGCGGATATTTGCAGCAACAAGAAGCAGGAGGGATCCGATGCGATTTCTTCTTGCCAAAAATATCCATGCACCCCGTCCACCACGCGCGTGCGGTCCGATTTGGTCTTGACCTCTGGACGCGGCATGCCACAACGACGCCATGACAGCCGCACATCTGACCATTGATCTGGACGCCCTGACCGCCAACTGGCGCGCCCTTGATGCAGCCTCTGGCGCGGGGGTGCAAACCGGCGCCGTGATTAAGGCAGGCGCTTACGGTCTGGGGGCCGCGCGCGTCGCACGTGCGCTGGCCCGCGCAGGCGCGCGGCGGTTCTTTGTCGCCGTCACCGAAGAGGCGGCGGAACTGCGCGAGGCGCTGGGACCGGGGCCGGAAATAAACGTCTTTTCGGGCCATATGGCGGGCGATACCGACCGCATCCTTGATCTGCAACTGATCCCGATGATCAACTCCATCGACCAGATGCTGCGCCATGTCGAGGCGCTGCCGGGCCATCCTTTCGGCGTGCAACTGGATAGCGGCATGAACCGTCTGGGAATGGAGCCTGCAGAATGGGCCGCCCTGCGTGATATCGCACTCGAGCAGAACATCACCCTGATCATGTCGCATCTGGCCTGCGCCGACGAGCGGGACCACCCGATGAACGCCGCGCAACTGGCCAGTTTCCGTGCCATGACCGACGGGCTGGACGTGCCACGCTCTTTGTCGGCCACAGGCGGCATCTTGCTGGGGCCGGATTACCACTTCGAGCTCACACGCCCGGGCATCGGTATTTATGGCGGCGCTCCGTTTGACCAAGCGCAAGCCGTGGCCCATGTCAGTTTGCCCGTGATCCAGACCCGCATCGTCGAGACCGGCGAGCCCGTGGGATACGGCAATGACTGGATCGCCCCTGCGCCGACCAAACTGGCAACCGTGGCGGCGGGCTATGCCGACGGTATCCACCGCGCCATGGCGCGGGATCTGCATCTTTATGCGGGCGACACGCCCTGTCCGGTGCGCGGACGCATCTCGATGGATCTGATCACGGTCGATATCACCCATCTGCCCGAAGAACCGCGCGCGCTGGACCTGTTGAACCATATCCAGACCGTTGACACGCTGGCCGATATGGCAGGCTCTATCGGCTACGAGATCCTGACGTCACTGGGTCACCGCTATCAGCGGCGTTATAGCGGCGCATGATCCTGCTTACCTCCCTTGCCGCGCTGGGACGTGCGGTTCTGGCGCTTCTGGCTGCCTTGGGGCGCTTTGCCATCTTTACCGCACAGACCGTCAGCCATCTGGTCCGCCCGCCATTCTATCCGCGTGAATTCGGGCAGGCTCTGTTGCAGATCGGGTATTTCTCGCTGCCTGTTGTGGGCTTGACTGCGCTCTTTACCGGTGGTGCGCTGGCCTTGCAGATCTATGCAGGTGGCGCGCGGTTTTCGGCGGAAGCCGTGGTGCCGCAGATCGTGGCCATCGGCATGGTGCGCGAGCTGGGCCCCGTACTGGTGGGCCTGATGATCGCGGCGCGCGTCACCTCCAGCATTGCGGCCGAAATCGCCACGATGAAGGTGACCGAACAGATTGACGCGCTGGTGACGCTGTCCACGCATCCGATGAAATACCTTACCCTGCCCCGCGTTCTGGCCGCCACATTGGTGATGCCGCTGCTGGTGGGTGTGGGCGATATCATCGGCATTTACGGCGGCTATCTGGTGGGGACCGAGCGGCTGGGATTCAACGCGACCACCTATCTCAGGAATACGGCCGATTTTCTGGAGCTGCGCGATATTGTCTCGTCTTTAGCCAAGGGCGCTGTGTTCGGTTTTATCGCGGCGCTGATGGGCTGCTATTACGGGATGAATTCCGCCCGCGGCGCGATGGGTGTGGGGCGCGCGACCAAGGGATCGGTTGTGGCGGCGGCGGTGCTGATCCTGGCTGCCAATTTCATTCTGACAGAGGCGTTCTTTTCATTATGATCCGGCTGACCGATGTTCACAAGGCTTTCGGGTCCAACCACGTGCTCAGGGGCGTGAACCTGCATGTGCCGAAGGGCACATCCATGGTGATCATCGGCGGATCGGGCACCGGCAAATCGATTGCGCTGAAATGCATCCTCGGGCTGGTGACACCGGATGCAGGCCAGATCGCAGTGGACGGGCAGGATGTGCGCAGGGGTGACCGCGATGCGTTTCTGGCACGCTTCGGGATGCTGTTTCAGGGGGGTGCTTTGTTTGATTCGCTGCCGGTCTGGCAGAACGTCGCCTTCCGGCTGATGCGTGGCACCCTGAAGCGCCCCAAACCCGAGGCGCGCGAGATCGCGATTGAAAAGCTGCGCCGCGTCGGGTTGAAACCCGATGTGGCCGACAAGCTGCCAGCCGAGTTGTCAGGCGGCATGCAAAAGCGCGTAGGCCTTGCCCGCGCCATCGCCGCCGAGCCCGAGATCATCTTTTTCGACGAACCCACCACCGGCCTTGATCCGATCATGGCGGGCGTCATCAACGAATTGATCCGCGAGATCGTGACCGAGATGGGCGCGACCGCCATGACCATCACACATGACATGTCATCCGTGCGCGCGATTGCGGACAATGTGGCCATGCTGCATGATGGGGTAATCAAATGGACGGGTCCGGTGACGCAGATGGACAATTCGGGCGATCCTTATCTAGATCAGTTTATCCACGGCCGCGCGACAGGCCCCATAGAGGCTGTCAGATGAATACACTGTTCGAGCCAAACCCCGTTTTGCTGGCGTTTCTGGCCTTGAAAACATCGCTTTATCTGCCTGCTGTGCTGTTTTTGGGATTGCTTCGCGCGCTGATCGCCAAAGGGCCGTCACGGGGGTTTGCAATCATCGCCATGGCGGTGGCCGTTCTGGGCATCGCCGCGCGCTTCGGCCCGCCCCTGTTGGGTCTGTCCGGTGGCAACCTGTCGCAGATCGCTTATGACATCGCCAACGCGGGCGGCGGTATGGTGATCGCGCTGGCGGCAACGGTTCCACTGGCGCTGTCGGCGATCTTGCCCGGACGCCGCTGGCCCCTGCTGGACGGCCTGCACGGGCTGCTGGTGTCAGCGCTGTTTTTGTTATGGATGCTGGCGCAGTGATCAAAGGCCGGGTGCATCCGGCATTGGTTGCGACCAATCTGGCGCTGTTGATCCTTTTCCCGTTGGCATGGTTCGCACCGTTGCTGCGCGCGCAACTGCTGCCGTTCTTTCGCACGCAGGAAATCTCGGTCATATCCGGCCTGCAAACCCTGTGGCAGGAGGATGTCTTTCTGGCCCTGCTGGTGACCGTTTTCGCGCTTGTCGCGCCGATCATGAAAACCGCATTGCTGGCGCTGGTCCATTTTAACCTGCTGAGCAGCAAGGCATTGCCCGCGCTGGCCCTTCTGGGCAAACTGGCGATGGCGGATATTTTTCTGATCGCGCTCTATATCGTGACCGCCAAGGGCCTTGGCGTTGGTCGGATCGAGGTCGCGTGGGGCCTCTATCTGTTTTCCGCCTGCATTCTGGTCTCGCTGGGCTTGTCCCTTGCGACACGGAAACAATGATATCCTGAATTCGGTATTGTTTCCAAATCTATCTCCAATCAAGGCGTGCGGCATTTCCAGCGTTATGCAATCGTCAGCTAAGAGCATAAAAACGCTTGGGGAAATACCCGCGTGCAGTTTAGCGTAAAAGGGGTAAAGAGTTTGATGTTTCTGGGGGAAACATGCTGTCTTCTGTTCGTTCCATGACCCGGTCAGCCGAGGTCATTATCCAAGGCGTGTCCTTCGGCCTTGTTTTGATTTCCGCCACCTGTCTGAGCGTCATGACCCTTGGTGCTGCCTTTGGCCTGCTGCCATGGCTGCGGTTTACCGTGCTGATGGGAGATCAGGTTTTCGATAATGCAGGCCATCTGACCCAGATCGCGGCAACGCTGCTTTGCGTGATGCTGGCGGGGTTCCTGCCCACACATGGGCGGATCATGATGCTTGAGAATTCGCACAGGCAGTTCTCGCTGGGCATGCAGGATGTGGCGAATGCCTATCAATTGGCCCATGCTGCGGACCGATCAGGGGTTTTCCGGCTGACATCCGAGTTCGACTCGGTCCGCGAAAGGCTGGCCTATATGCGGCGGCATCCCGAACTGGCCAATCTGGAGCCGGAGATTCTGGAAATAGCGGCGCAGATGTCGCATCTGAGCCGGGCTTTGGCAGAAACCTATTCCGATGCCAATGTCGGCCGCGCCCGCATGTTCCTGCGCCAACGCCAGCAAGAGGTGGCGACCTTCAAGGATCGGCTGGTCAAGGCGCAGATCATTTCGAAAGAACTGAGCCAATGGCTGCAACAGGTTGAACAGGAAGAAGCCGGAGCCACGGCGCAACTGGCGCGTCTGCGAACGGAATTGACCGGCATCATGCCCGAAGCCCTTGGCCTTGAGGCCGGCGTCGCAGCGCGGCGCAGGCCCCTAAAGCCGTATCTGGCACCCGAACTGGCAACAGGGATGACCAGTGCAGCCGAGTAGGAAGGCACATTGAGGGTTTGACCCCCCCGCCGCACTGGGGCATCACTCGGTCATGGCAAAACCCAACAGCTTCTCCTGCACCGCCTGCGGCGCGTCTTTCAACAAATGGTCCGGCCGCTGCGAAGCGTGCGGAGCATGGAACACGATTGTCGAAGAGGCCCCGCTGTCTGCCGGACCTGCGTCGAAATCACTGGGCGGCAAACGCGGCTCTCCGATCCGGCTGACCGATCTGGCGACCGAAGAAACCCCGCCGCCCCGCACCAATTCCGGCATATCCGAGCTTGACCGCGTCCTTGGCGGCGGGCTGGTGCCCTCCAGCGCCATTCTGGTGGGCGGTGATCCCGGTATCGGCAAATCCACCTTGCTGTTGCAGGCTGCGGCGCGGTTTGCGCAGGCCGGTCTGAAAACCATCTATGTCTCGGGCGAGGAAGCCACGGCACAGGTGCGGATGCGCGCGCAGCGGCTGGGTCTGTCGGATGCCCCTGTGCAACTGGCCGCCGCCACCAACCTGCGCGATATCCTGACCACACTTGAGGCGGAAAAGCCGCAACTGGCGGTAATTGATTCGATCCAGACCATGTGGGCGGACAATGTCGAAAGCGCGCCCGGCTCTGTCAGTCAGGTCCGCGCAGCAGCACATGAGCTGACCAATTTCGCCAAGCGCCGCGATATGTCGGTGATCCTTGTGGGCCATGTCACCAAAGACGGCCAGATTGCCGGACCCCGTGTCGTGGAACATATGGTCGATACGGTCCTTTATTTCGAAGGCGAGCGCGGCCACCAGTTTCGCATCCTGCGCGCGGTCAAGAACCGCTTTGGTCCGGCGGACGAGATCGGCGTGTTCGAGATGACAGGCGCAGGACTGGCCGAAGTCCTGAACCCTTCCGCGTTGTTTTTATCCGAACGCGGCCAGCCCAGCCCCGGGTCGGTGGTCTTTGCGGGTGTCGAGGGCACGCGCCCTTTGCTGGTCGAGTTTCAGGCGCTTGTTGCCCCCTCGCCGCATTCCCAGCCGCGCCGCTCGGTCGTGGGCTGGGATGGCGGACGGCTGGCGATGATTTTGGCCGTGCTCGAAGCGCGCTGCGGCATCCCTTTCACAGGGCTGGACGTCTATCTGAACGTCGCGGGCGGTATGAAAGTGACCGAACCCGCCGCAGATCTGGCCGTGGCCGCCGCTTTGCTCAGTGCGCGAGAAGACGCCGCCCTGCCCGCCGAAACCGTTGTTTTTGGTGAAATCAGTCTTTCCGGGGCGCTTCGCCCGGTCAGCCAGACCGAAAACAGGTTGAAAGAAGCGCAAAAACTTGGTTTCACAGCGGCGATCGCACCGTCTGGTGGCAAAGCGGGCGCGACAAGCGGCCTGAAGCTGACGCAGATGGGCGATCTGACCGCTTTTGTGGGTGAAGTTTTCGGCGCAGGTTAGCGCCATAGGGCAAGGAACGGGACGACATGGAAGGCTTTACACTCATCGACGGCATCGTGGCCGCCGTCATCGTGGTGTCAGCGCTGCTGGCCTACAGTCGTGGTTTCGTGCGCGAGGCATTGGCGATTGTCGGCTGGATCGTAGCGGCACTTGTAGCCTTTACGTTCGCCCCGCAAGTACAACCGCTGGTGAAGGAAATCCCCGTTGTCGGCGCGATGATCGCCGATAGCTGCGAATTGTCTATCATTGCGGCGTTCGGCGGTGTCTTTGCCCTGGCGCTGGTTGTGGCCTCGCTGTTTACCCCGCTCTTCTCGAACCTCGTGCAACGCTCGGTTCTGGGCGGGCTTGATCAGGGCGCAGGTTTCCTGTTCGGCGTGTTGCGTGGCATCTTGCTGATTGCAGTGGGTTTCTTCGCCTATGAAACCGTTGTCAGCGCGCAAGAGATCGCGATGATCGACGACAGCCGCTCGGCCCGTGTATTTGCCAGCCTGACCGGACAGATCGGCGAACGGAACCCCGATCAGGCGCTGGGCTGGATCGCGCAGCAGTATGAAGCCCTTGTCGGTGTTTGTGAAAAGCCGCAATAAACGCCGCAGTAAATGCCGCATTAAATGCCCCTGTAACAGCCATCCGGCGGCAAAGCTGCACCGCGCCTGTACGTTTCATGTGATCCTTTCGTGACACTTCCGCTTGGACCCCTTAAGAGGGGCCCTAAGCGACGCCCTTCGGATTCGGAGCCTGCCTTGTCCAAAATCATGCCCCCCTCCCATCCCTTCGACTTTGATGCCTATGGCAACGATGACGATGACAAACTGCACGAGGAGTGCGGCGTGTTCGGTGTGCTTGGTGTCACTGATGCGTCCAATTTCGTGGCCCTTGGCCTGCACGCGCTGCAGCATCGCGGACAGGAGGCAGGCGGGATCGTGAGTCACCATCCCGAATACGGGTTCAATTCGGCGCACCGCTTTGGCTATGTGCGCGACAGTTTCACCTCGCAGACCTTGATGCAAACGCTGCCCGGCCCGCTGGCCATCGGGCATGTGCGCTATTCCACCGCCGGATCGAAAGGCGCCGTCATCCGTGATGTGCAGCCCTTCTTTGGCGAGTTCTCGATGGGTGGTGCTGCGATCGCGCATAACGGCAATATCACCAACGCCATCGCCCTGCGCCGAGAACTGGTCGAGCGCGGCTCGATCTTCCAGTCCAGCAGCGACAGCGAATGTATCATCCACCTGATGGCGCGCTCGCTTCAACAGAACATCCCCGAGCGGATGGAAGATGCGCTGCGCCGCGTCGAGGGCGCGTTTTCCGTCGTCGCCATGACGCAATCCAAGCTGATCGGTGTCCGCGATCCACTGGGCGTGCGTCCGCTGGTTCTGGGCAAAGTCGCGGATGGCTGGGTGCTGTCGTCGGAAACCTGCGCACTCGATATCATCGGGGCCGAGTTCATCCGCGAGGTCGAACCCGGCGAGATGGTCGTGATCGACGAAAAGAACGGACTGGAAAGCCGCTTTCCCTTCCGCAAGCAAAGCCCGCGTTTCTGCATTTTCGAACATGTCTACTTCTCGCGCCCCGACAGTATCATCGGCGGACGCTCGGTCTATGAAACGCGCCGCCAGATCGGTGTGGAACTGGCCCGCGAAGCGCCGCAGGACGCTGATCTTGTTTGTCCTGTGCCAGACAGCGGCACGCCAGCGGCCATCGGTTTTGCCCATGAAAGCGGGATTCCCTACGGAATGGGGATCATCCGCAACCAGTATATGGGCCGTACGTTCATCGAGCCGACCGAAAGCATCCGCAATATGGGTGTGCGCCTCAAGCTGAACGTCAACCGTGCGCTGATCCGTGGCAAGCGCGTGATTCTGGTGGACGATTCGGTCGTACGCGGCACCACCAGCCGCAAGATCAAAGAGATGATCCTTGATGCCGGCGCCAAAGAGGTGCATTTCCGCATCGCCTCGCCGCCCACGGCATGGCCGTGTTTTTACGGCGTGGACACACCGCAGCGCGACAAGCTGCTGGCCGCCACCATGACCGAAGAGGAAATGCGCCAGCATCTTGCTGTGGACAGCCTCAAGTTCATCTCGCTGGACGGTCTTTACCGCGCCGCGGGCGAGGCGCAGGGCCGCAACAACAAATGCCCGCAATATTGCGATGCCTGTTTCTCGGGGGAATATCCCGTGGCCCCGTCGGACATGATCGAAAAGGGCTTCCAGCTCAAAGCGGCGGAATAGGTTGCAAGTGCCGCGCCAGCGCAAGCGCGCCGGTCAATAGGTCGCAGCCTGCGTGTCAGCCCGCAAGCAAGGCCCCGCCTGCACTGCGGCAGGGCTTCGCCGATCCCCGCTTTGACGTTGTTAAAACCCGTCCTGTCGGGGTTTTCCCCGCCTGTCAAACATGCGACACGCCCCCTCCGGAACGTCACTTTGAGGAGGGCGCACCCCCGTCACAACGGGAAAAGCGACCCATACAGGCATGAGCACTTCAGACAACACCACCCCGACCACCCCCAAGACACAAGACGCAGCCACCCTGCCGCAGCTTTTGCCACTTGATGGCACAACCTTGCTGGGCACGGTGGTGTCGGGCGAGGCGTCCCGCGCCCTGATCCGGCTGAAAAACGGCACGGTGCAGCAATTGCGCCTTGGCGACAGGATCGGCGATGCCACCATCGGTGCGATCGAACCGGGCATGATCCACATGATCCGCAACGGCGAGGCGCACCGGCTGGCCATGCCCTGACCCCGCAAACCGCAGCCCGGTGGCGCGACACCCCCTTGACCTTGCCCGCGCAACCCCGCACATCGGGCCGGTACAAGACGCAAGGAGAGCCGAGATGTCCGAGAAAATCGCCCTGATCACCGGCGCGTCACGCGGGCTGGGTGCCGCACTGGCCGAAGCTTTGGCCGCGTCCCATCACATCGTCGCAGTCGCCCGCACCACCGGCGCGCTGGAAGAACTGGACGACCGGATCAAGGCCGCAGGCGGCCAGTCCACGCTGGCCCCCATGGACATCACCAAACCCGATGCGATGGCGCAGCTTTGCCGCTCGATCCATGACCGTTGGGGCAAGGTGGATCTGTGGCTGCACACAGCCATCCATGCCGCCCCGCTCTCGCCTGCCAGCTCCATCGATGCGCGCGACTGGGATAAATCCGTTGCCTGCAACGTCACCGCCACAGGCCAGTTGATCCCCTATATCGCCCCTTTGCTGGGCGAGACAGGCACCGCCATGTTCTTTGACGATCCGCGCGCAGGGCACAAGTTTTTCGGGGCCTATGGCGCGACCAAGGCGGCACAGACAGCTTTGGCCCAAAGCTGGGCAGCCGAAACCGTCAAGACAGGGCCGCGCGTGCATGTGCTGACCCCTGCCCCGATGGCCACCGCCACCCGCGCGCGGTTTTTCCCCGGCGAGCACCGCGGCCTGCTGGCCAGCCCCCGCACCGAAGCCGCGCGCCTGCTTGCAGCTTTGGACTGACAGCGCTTCATCTTGCCACAAATACTCGTCCCGGCTTTCGACCCTGTGCAACGCCGCTGATGGCGTCTGAGTATTTGTGGCAAGATGAAATGCTGCTTGCCCCTGATTGACTGCATCATGCGGCTTGTCCGGCTTGATTGCTTGCTCCCGTAGCGCTGCTCCTTTACACCATGCAAAAGGGTAAAATGGGGCAGGTATGCGTATTCTGATCACAAATGACGACGGCATCAACGCACCCGGTCTGGCAGTTCTGGAACGGATCGCCAATGACCTTGCGGGACCGGATGGCAAGGTCTGGATTGTGGCCCCCGCATTCGAGCAATCAGGCGTCGGGCATTGCATCAGTTACACCCATCCGATGATGATCGCCAAGCTGGGCGAGCGGCGTTTCGCAGCCGAAGGCAGCCCTGCGGATTGTGTGCTGGCGGGCCTGCATGACGTGATCGAGGGCGACCGCCCCGATCTGGTCCTGTCGGGTGTCAACCGGGGCAACAACTCGGCCGAGAACGCGCTTTATTCCGGCACGCTGGGTGGCGCGATGGAGGCCGCATTGCAGGGCATCCCCGCCATGGCGCTGTCGCAATATCTGGGACCAAGCAATTTCACAGCGCCCGACCCGTTCGAGGCGGCAAGCGTGCACGGCGCCGATCTGATCCGCAAGCTGCTGGCGGCCACGCCAGAGGGCCAGAATGACGCCGATTACAGGGTCTTTTATAACATCAACTTCCCCCCCGTGCTGGCCGCAGGGGTGCGCGGTGCGCGTGTGGTGCCGCAAGGATTCCGCCGCAATACCCGCTTTTCGGTCGAACCGCATCTGTCGCCATCGGGGCGGCGGTTCTTGTGGATCAAGGGCGGCGAGCAGCATATCCCCACCCTGCCCGGCACCGATGCCGCCGTGAATCTTGATGGCTATATCTCGGTCACGCCAATGCGGGCCGATCTGACAGCGCATGATCTGATCGACACATTGAAGGGCATCGAATGACCGACGCGGCGGAACGCAAGATGCAGTTCCTCTATACCCTGCGCTCCAAGGGGGTGACAGATAGCCGCGTTCTGACCGCGATGGAAAAGATAGACCGCGGCCCCTTTATCCGCGGCATCTTTGCCAACCGCGCCTATGAGGATATGCCGCTGCCGATAGCCTGCGGCCAGACCATCAGCCAGCCCTCCATCGTGGGCTTGATGTCACAGGCACTGCAGGTCACCGCCCGCGATACCGTGCTGGAAGTGGGCACCGGATCGGGCTATCAGGCCGCGATTCTGTCGCAACTGGCGCGGCGCGTCTATACCGTGGACCGGCATCGCCGTCTTGTCCGCGAGGCACGCGAGATTTTTGATGCGCTGCAACTGACCAATGTCACGGCCTTTACCGCCGATGGCAGCCATGGATTGCCCGATCAGGCCCCGTTTGATCGCATTCTCGTGACCGCAGCGGCCGAAGACCCGCCCGGCCCCCTCTTGGCCCAATTGAAAATCGGGGGTATCATGGTACTGCCAGTGGGACAGTCCGATACAGTGCAAAGCCTCATTCGCGTGACACGCCACGAGGACGGGTTTGATTATGACGAGTTGCGTCCGGTCCGGTTTGTGCCCTTGGTCGAAGGACTGGGGCGCGACTAACAGGCAGTGCAGATCCCGCCCATCCGGTTCGGCATGGCCGGTCGGAGTGAGCCATAACAACGAAGCCCCGGCGCAAGGGGCAGGACAGAGGAAATCGAGATGATCCTACAGAGCCGCCCCGCCCAGCGCGCGTTCCAACCACGCCAGTCAGGTGTCGGCCGGACCCTGCACCGTCTGCTGCTGGCAGGCACGGCGCTCGGTCTTCTGGCCGCTTGCAACGCGCCGCTTGATTTCGACATGCGCGGCAATTTCGGCAATACGCTGGATACAGCCGAGGCAGCGCGCCAACCGGTTGCCAACCGTCCCGCCCCGGACGGGCGCGGTGTGATTTCCTATCCCAATTATCAGGTCGCCGTGGCGCGCCGTGGCGATACTGTCGCCGATGTGGCCAGCCGGATCGGTGTTGATGCAGACGAGCTGGCCCGCTTCAACGGCGTGCGCCCCGCCGATCCGCTGCGCCCCGACGAGGTGCTGGCCCTGCCCCGGCGCGTCGCTGAACCTGCCGGTGGCGGCATGATGCAGCCGGGCACGGATATCACCTCGCTGGCCAGCAGTGCCATCGACCGCTCGGATGCGGCGGCGGTCAGTACCACAACGCTACCGCCTGCCGGTAGCATGATCCAACCCGCCAATGTGAATGCCAGCACCAGTGTTGCGGCCACACAGCCCAGATCGACCGAGCCTGCCCGCCATCAGGTCAAGCGCGGTGAAACCGCCTTTACCATTTCGCGGCTTTACAATGTCTCGGTGCGCTCCTTGGCCGAATGGAACGGACTGGGCGCGGAATACAACATCCGCGAAGGTCAGTATCTGTTGATCCCGGTTGCCGATACCGCAGCCCCGGCGCGCCCTGTGCAAACCGCAGCAGTCGCAAGCCCAGGTGCAGGATCACCGACGCCGGTGCCACCTTCGGCTGCACGCCCCCTGCCGTCAGAAACAACACAGCCCGCCGCAGCGGCACCGCCACCCACGACAGCGCCCAATCTGGGGGCAGCACAACCGGCGCCAGCCAGTAGCGCCCAACTGGCAACGCCGGTCCAAGGCACGATCATCCGCGACTACCAGAAGGGCAAGAATGACGGGCTGGATATTCAAGCCCCCTCTGGCACCGCCATCACCGCTGCCGAGGCTGGCACCGTGGCCGCCATCACGGCCAGCGCCGACCAGATCCCGATCATCGTCATCCGCCATCCCGACAACCTCTTGACGGTCTATGCCAATGTCGAAGGTGCCGTGGTCAAGAAAGACGACAAGGTCACGCGCGGCCAGAAGATCGCGCAAATCCGTGCAGGATCATCAAACTACCTGCATTTCGAGGTTCGCAAAGGCTTTGACAGCGTCGATCCGACACCCTACCTCGCGCGGCGCTAGATTGCGTCAGCCCTGCGGCAAGCCAATGCCCTGCCGTCCGGCCAGATCGGTCACGAACTGCCAGGCCACACGCCCCGACCGGGAACCGCGTGTCGCCTGCCATTCGATCGCCTGCGCGCGCAACTGGTCATCGGGCAGATTGATCCCGAAGGCCGCGCAGTAGCCGTGGATCATCGCCAGATACTGGTCCTGGTCGCAGGCGTGAAAGCCCAGCCACAACCCGAAACGATCTGACAGCGAGACTTTCTCCTCCACCGCCTCGGAGGGGCTTATGGCACTGGAGCGTTCGTTCTCGATCATGTCACGGGGCATCAGGTGGCGGCGGTTCGATGTCGCGTAGAACAGCACATTCTCGGGCCGGCCCTCGATCCCGCCATCCAGAACCGCCTTGAGCGATTTGTAATGCTGGTCGTCATGGCTGAAGGACAGATCATCGCAAAACAGCACGAAACGCTCGGGCCTTGCGCGCAGCAGGTTCAGCAGACGCGCCACGGACGGCAGATCCTCGCGCTGCAACTCGACCAGTTTCAAGGGCAGTCCGCGGGCTTGAATATCGGCATGTACTGCTTTGACAAGGCTGGATTTTCCCATCCCGCGCGCGCCCCACAGAAGGGCGTTGTTGGCAGGTAGACCACGTGCGAATTGCAGCGTGTTCTCAAGCAGCGTGTCGCGTGAGCGATCCACACCGATCAACAGGCCGATCGCCACCCGCGCCACATCGGGCACAGGTTCCAGACGGTCAGGATCAACATGCCAGACAAAAGCATGCGCCGCGTTGAAATCCGGCGCGGGCTGCGGCGGCGGTGCCATCCGCTCCAGCGCCTCAGCGATACGTTTCAGCACCTTGCCGCTCACGTCTTTTTATCCTCGGCCTCATTCGCAAGATCGGCGTCGAACTCCTTGATCAGCGGATCGTCGAATTCTTCCTCATCGTCATAATAGCCCTCGGCGCGCAATTTCTCCTCGCGCTTGGTCTCGACACGGCGGACCAGAAAGATCGACACTTCATACAGACCGTAAACGACGACAAACAAGATCACCTGCGTAATCACATCGGGCGGCGTGACCAGAGCGGACAGGATGAGAATGGCAACGACGGCATATTTGCGCACATTGCCCAAGCCTTCGGAACTCACCAGCCCGGCCTTTCCCAAAAGGGTCAGCAGAACCGGAAGCTGGAAACACAGGCCAAAGGCGACAATGAACTTGATGGTCAGGCTCAGGTATTCCTGTGCAGAGCCCTGAAAGGCGATCCCAGCCACCGCATTTCCTTCAGGCGCATCATTGCCCAATATCGTTCCCGGCTGCTGGAAGCCGAGGAAGAAGTCGAAGGCCAATGGTGTGACAACATAGAAGGCAAAGCCCGCGCCCAGAAAGAACATGAAAGGCGAGGCAATCAGGAACGGCAGGAACGCGCCCTTCTCGTTCTTGTAGAGGCCCGGCGCCACGAAACGCCACATCTGATAGGCGATATAGGGAAAGGACAGCATCAAGCCGCCCATGAGAGAGATCGAGATCGCGACAAAGAAACCTTCCTGAAGCCGGATCAGGATCAGCCCGCAATCCTCGTGCCCGCGTTCGGCCATGGCCGAGCATAGCGGATGCGTCAGAAAGTTGAAAATCGGGTTCCAGACCGTGAAACAGATGATCATCCCGACGATAAAGGCCACCACGGAATGGATCAAACGGTTGCGCAGTTCTGCCAGATGCTCGATCAGCGGGGCGCTGCTGTCTTCGATCTCGTCTTGATTGGTCATGATCTACTCTTGCGCCGTGGGATCGGCAGATTTTGCCTTGGCCCGGGGTTTTGCCGCAGGCTTGGCAGATGGTTTTACTATAGGTTTGGCCGCCGGCGCCGGCGCGGATTTGGCTTTTGCCGCTGCCGTCTTGGGCTTGGCTGCCGCTTTGGGCTTGGCCTTGGCTGCAGGTGCCGCAGCAGGTTTCGCGGCCTTGGCCTCCGTCTGCGCCTCGGCAGTTGCCTTCGCGGCTTCGGCTTTTTGCGCCAGTGCGGCGGGCGTCGAACTCTCGCGCAGCTTGCGCGCCGCCTCGGCACGGTCTTCAGCCAGCTTGGCTGTCGCAGATCCCGGCTTCCACGCCTTCAGATCGTCCGTCACTTCGCGGATCTTGTCCAACCCCATCTTCTTGGGATCAGCCACGGATTTGAGGCTTTTGGCAATATCACGCACGCCGGTATCATCAGCGGCATCTTCCATCGCCCGGCTGAACTCGCGTGCCATACCGCGCGCCTTGCCGACAAAGCGTCCCACATTGCGGAACAGCATGGGCAGGTCTTTCGGCCCCACCACGATCAACGCGACGATGCCAATGAGCAAAAGCTCGGTCCAGCCCAGATCGAACATGGATCAGACCTTGTCTTTTTCTTTGTCCGTCGTGATGTCCTTGGCGGTGTCGCCAGTGCCATCTTCCAGCTCTTTGGTGCCGTCGGTCACGCCCTTTTTGAACGCCGTTATGCCTTTGCCGACCTCGCCCATCAGCGAGCTGATCTTGCCGCGCCCGAAAAGCACCAGCACGACCACCGCGATCAGCAGAAGACCCGGAAGTCCGATATTCTGTAGCATGTCAATTCTCCCTTGCTCGGCGTCTCTGCGGACCTGCCCGCGCACGCCCTGCACCATTGCACTCAACATCTAATGACGATCAACGCCGGTTGGAAGAACCAAAGCGGCACCAATCAGGGGTTTTTTATTCCCCGCCACCAACAACGTCGCAGGAAAGCTTGCTATTCCGGCCCGCGCTTCTTCTTGCACCCAATATCCCCGCCGGAGGCATCCACCGCAATCAACCCGCGCTGACAGTTCTATCTGGCCGTGACCGGAAACACAAAACAGCGATCGCGCCGAATCATCAGCCAGAGCGGTTTTCCCGGACTGGGCAAAAACACATTGGGCACCGTGACCTTGAGGATCGAGCCGTCATGATCCATTCGAAATTCGACCAGACTTTCACTGCCCATGAAGCGCGCCCGCACCACCTCGCCGCGCGCGGCGACACCATCCTGCGGTGTGGGATTGGGCCCGCGCCCGCCCCTGTCCAGATCGATCTTGATATGCTGCGGCCTGATCACAATCTCGACCTCGGCCCCGTCAGGCACGCCGGGGGCAAGAAACTGGCCAAAGGGCGTATCAGTCAGCGCACCCCGTACGGTACCACGGATCACATTGATATCGCTGAAAAAGCCGACCGATTCGCGGTCCTTGGGCGCGTTGTAGATGTTATAGGGCGCGCCGCGCTGCACGATCCGGCCTGCGCGCATCAGCGCGATCTCGTCAGCCATTCGCATCGCCTCGTCAGGCTCATGCGTGACCAGCAGGACGGCAGCATCCTCTTGTTTGAGGATTTCCAGCGTCTGGTCGCGGATATCGTCGCGCAGGCGGTTGTCCAGACCCGAAAAAGGCTCGTCCATCAGCATGATACGCGGGCGCGGTGCCAGCGCACGCGCCAGCGCCACGCGCTGCTGCTCGCCCCCCGACAATGAGTGCGGATAGGCGTCGATAAAGCGGCGCAGCCCGACGCGGCCCAACAGTTCCTCGACCCTTGCGCGGCGCGCATCACGCGGACCGGACAGGCCGAAAGCCACGTTTTCCGCCACGCTAAGATGTGGAAACAGCGCAAAATCCTGAAACATCAGGCCGATGGCGCGCCGTTCGGGCGGCACACGGAACACAGTGTCGCAGATCAACTGACCATCGACCCATATCTCGCCGGAATCCTGCATCTCGACACCGGCGATCATCCGCAATGTTGTCGATTTGCCGCAGCCCGAGGGACCAAGCAGGCAGGTCACCTGCCCCGGCATCACGGTCAGCGAGACATCATCCACCACAGCCACGCCATCGAAACGGCGCAGCAGGTTGCGGACTTCAAGCCGCGGAACGGGACGCGAGGCCGGCTTGGGCAAAGGCTGTGACAAGCGGGTAATTCCGATCAATACGGTCGGGAAAAGGCAATATCAGGGGCCGCAGGGTGCTGCAAGCCCGTCGCGCCTGCGGCTGTTTGACCACGGGGGGCTTGCCGCCCCCCGCGCCCCCGCGGATATTTACCGCAAGAAGAAGTGCCTTGCTTTGTGGCTGCGATCAGATCGTGGCGTTGGTGGCGCCACCGTCCAGCAGCAGGTTCTGACCGACAATGAAACCGGCATGGACCGAGCACAAAAACGCACAAGCCGCACCGAATTCGTCAGAGGTACCATAGCGCCCTGCCGGAATGCTGGCCGCACGGCGCACGCGCGCCTCGTCAACGCTGATGCCTTGGGCTTTGGCGACACCACCATCCAGCGCATCGGCGCGGTCGGTGGCATGAATGCCGGGCAACAGGTTGTTGATCGTCACACCCTTGGCCGCCACCTGCCGCGCCGTGCCTGCGACATATCCGGTCAGGCCGGTGCGGGCCGCATTGCTGAGACCCAGTTGCGGGATCGGGGCCTTGACGGATTGCGAGGTGATATTGATCACCCGGCCCCAGCCACGGTCCATCATCGCGGGCATCAGCGCTTTCATCAACGCGATCGGCGTCAGCATATTGGCATCCAGTGCGCGGATGAAATCGTCGCGGTCCCAGTCGGACCACAGACCCGGTGGCGGGCCACCGGCATTTGTGACCAGAATATCGACCCCGGATGCAGCATTCAGAACGGCCATGCGCCCGTTCTCGGTTGTGACATCGGCCGCCACGGTATCGACCACGACACCGAAATCGGCGCGGATCGCAGCGGCGGCAGCCTCCAGCGCGTCAACGCCGCGCGCATTCATCACCAGATCGACGCCAGCCTGCGCCAGCGCGCGGGCACAGCCCAGCCCCAGACCCTTGCTTGACGCGCAAACCAGCGCCCGTTTTCCCCTGATCCCCAGATCCATGCCATCCTCCATTTTGGTTATTCTCGTCTGTCTTACGCGCTGTGACTAACATCTCGACGTAAGGGAAGGCCAGCAAAAGACCGGAACGTTGACCATGTTATGACACATTCCTATCATATTGCTGATAAACGCCGTAACAGGACGGGGCAGTGTTCCGACACGTAAAAGCATGTCCCTTATTGACGAGTAACCAAGACCAGAGTGCCGCGCCATGACAGAAACCGTCCAATCACCCGTCCTGCCAGGGACCGCCTTTGCGCTACCTGTGCTGCCGGGCCTTACGATTGAGGTCGTATCCGGCGCGAATTTGGGTGATCCGCTGTCCTTTGCCGCCGATCTGATCCCTGACGATATCTATTGCGTGACCCGCGGCGCCCGTACACGCCGCCTGCTGCTGCATCCCGATGGCCCTTCGCGGTTCCGTGTGGCCTCCAACACCGCTGCCGGACAACCCGGTGCCCTGATCCATCTGGATTGCTGCCTGACCTTCATGTCCTCGGACGGGGGCACGACCGAAGTGCTGGTGCTGGTCGAAGTCGACGCTGCGGGCGATGTCGTCGAGGTTCATGCCCTGCCGCTGGTCCCCATGCAGCCCAAGATCCGCTACACGCTGGTGACCATCGACACCGAAGGAGCCGGCGCGCGTCTGGCCGAGATCGCTTGCGTGTCGTTTACACGTGGCACACATATCACAATGGCCTCGGGCGAGCAGCGCCCGATCGAGGATCTGCGCCCCGGCGACCGTGTCCTGACCCGCGATGACGGCCCGCAAGACATCCGCTGGATCGGCCAGACCACGCTGCGCGCGCATGGCGAACATGCGCCCATCGTGATCACCGTAGGTACTTTGCACAATACCAATGATCTTGTCGTCAGCCCCGATCACCGCCTGTTCATCTATCAGCGGGCCGATGTCTTGGGCGCAGGCAGGGCCGAAGTGCTGGTGCGCGCGCGGTATCTGGTCAATGGCACGACCGTCTACCGCCAGCCGGGTGGCTTTGTGGATTACTTCCAGATCCTGTTCGACCGCCACCAGATCATCTATGCCGAGGGGATTGCGGCGGAAACCCTGCTGCTGGACCCGCGCACGCGACCGGTGCTGCCGTCGGATCTGTCGGAAAAGCTGGGCGACACGCTGGGCAAGCTGCACGCGGCCGGACTTGAGGATTTCGAGGTTGAAGAGCGGCTGCTGGATATGCCGAACGCCGCCGATATCCTGCGCCGCGCCTCTCTGGGCTGATCCGCCCTTTGCCATAGCAATCTGGCCTGCGTCGAAATTCTTGCCTTTGCCGCTGCCGCTGCCTAAAGCTGCGCACATGTTAGACATCCCCTCGAACCGCCCCGCATTGCCACCCGAAATTGCACGCCGCCGGACCTTTGCGATCATCTCGCATCCCGACGCTGGCAAGACCACGCTGACCGAAAAGTTCCTGCTGTTCGGGGGCGCGATCCAGATGGCGGGGCAAGTCCGCGCCAAGGGCGAGGCGCGGCGCACGCGGTCGGATTTCATGCAGATGGAAAAGGACCGCGGCATTTCTGTTTCCGCCTCGGCCATGTCGTTTGATTTCAAACAGTTCCGCTTCAATCTTGTCGATACACCCGGTCACTCGGATTTTTCCGAAGATACCTATCGCACGCTGACGGCTGTGGACGCCGCCGTCATGGTGATTGACGGGGCCAAGGGTGTGGAAAGCCAGACGCGCAAACTATTCGAGGTGTGCCGCCTGCGCGATCTGCCGATCCTGACCTTCTGTAACAAGATGGACCGCGAAAGCCGCGACACCTTCGATATCATCGACGAGATCCAGGAGAATCTGGCGATTGACGTGACACCTGCAAGCTGGCCCATCGGGGTGGGCCGCGATTTCATCGGCTGTTATGACATGCTGCGCGACAGGCTGGAACTGATGGACCGCGCCGACCGCAACGTGGTGGCAGATTCCATACAGATCGACGGGCTGGACGATCCACGGTTGGCCGACCATGTGCCCGCAGCGCTGCTGGCCCAACTGCGCGAGGAGGTCGAGATGGCCCGCGCGCTGCTGCCCGCGCTGGATATCAAGGCGGTGCAGGATGGCACGATGACGCCGATCTGGTTCGGCTCTGCGATCAACTCTTTCGGGGTCAAGGAACTGATGGAAGGGATCGGCACATTGGGGCCCGAGCCGCAACCGCAGCGCGCCGAGCCACGCACGATCCTTCCCGAAGAAACAGCAGTTTCCGGCTTTGTCTTCAAGGTTCAGGCGAATATGGACCCCAAGCATCGCGACCGTGTTGCATTTGTGCGTCTGGCCTCGGGCCATTTCATGCGCGGTATGAAAATGACCCATGTGCGCAGCAAGAAGCCCATGACGATCACCAATCCGGTGATGTTTCTGGCCTCGGACCGCGAGTTGGCCGAGGAAGCATGGGCAGGCGATATCATCGGCATCCCGAACCACGGCCAGTTGCGGATCGGCGACACCCTGACCGAGGGCGAGGCGTTGCGGGTCAAGGGTATCCCGTCTTTTGCACCCGAATTGCTGCAGACCTGCCGTGCGGGTGATCCGATGAAGGCCAAGCATCTGGAAAAGGCGCTGATGCAATTCGCCGAGGAAGGGGCTGCAAAAGTTTTCAAACCCGCCTTCGGGTCGGGCTTTATAGTGGGGGTAGTGGGCGCTTTGCAATTCGAGGTGCTGGCCAGCCGTATCGAGCTGGAATACGGCCTGCCTGTGCGGTTCGAGCAATCGCAGTTCACATCCGCCCGATGGGTGAAAGGCGAACGCCAAGCCGTTGAAAAGTTTGTCACTCTGAACAAGCAGCACATCGCGCATGACAATGACGGTGACATTGTCTATCTGACGCGGCTGCAATGGGACATCGACCGGATCGAGCGGGATTTTCCCGACGTGACGCTGACCGCGACCAAGGAAATGATGGTCTGACCAGCCTTGGCCTGGCCAGTTTCCGGTCCGGGCCATGGCAGCCATGCCGCAATGACCGACATTCTGTGAAAGCTCGATCCGCTCGGGCTTGCACAGCCCCCGCTGCTTGATCATTCTGCGCACCATGAGTGATGCGAGTGCCCCAGCCTATCCCGGTGGATTTGACGCGATCCTGACCCAGATGGAGGGGCGGCGCGATCCGTTCACCTATGAGGGCAACGAGGCGCTGCCGCCGCTTGATGTGGATTTCGCACCGCTCAAAATCGCGCGAGTGGATGGGCGCGCGCCTAGCGTCGAAGGCTCAAGATCCAGCTATGCCCGCAAGCTGCGCGATCTGTCGGAAGAATTCGACGGGTTGCCCGAACTGATGCTGCTGCACGGGCTTCTGGTCGCCCATCTGCGCCGCCGCTCTGCGCCAGGTCACACCGCCGCCCTGTTCCAGCGCCTTTGGGCCGAGGAATCCGACTGGCTGCTGGCGCGGCTGGATGTGCGCTGGCTTGTCTCGGCCATCACCACCTTTGGCGATCACGGCGCAACCGAAAGCCAGCGCCGTCTTGGGCAGTCCCTGAGCCTTTTGTTCGGGATGATGAAGCTTTACGAGACCGAGCGGCTGTATTCCGGCGCGCAACCCGACAAGGCGTTTGAATGGTCAAGGCGTGGTCAGGTGCCGCTGGCCATGCAGATGGATGCCTTTGCACTGGGAGGCGGCGGTCTGGATGTGAACATGCTGGGCCGTCTGTGGCAGGACGCACAGGACGATCCTGTGATCGCGCCCCTTGCCAAGCACCTGCTGGAATTGCTGATCGCAGATGATCGCACGGTTTTTCGCCGTTTGCGCCTGATGCGGCGGCAGCGCGAGAAGGCGCAAAAAGTCGAAGGCGTCCGCCCCAAACGCGGCCATGGTGCACCATCGCAGGTCATTGCCGTGCCTGCAAAAGTGGTCAAGACAGACCCCGCCACGCTGCGCTGGGGCACGGTCTCGCTGGTCAGGGCACCGCTGTCGCGGATCGCGCAATTCGCAGCCTATCATCTGGATCTGGGCGCGCATCGCCTGCATATCCATCTGGACGAGCCACAGCCCGAAGCGCTGGCCTATCTGTCGCGCCATCCGGCGATCGAGGTCACCACCTGCGACGCCGACTGGTGGGAAGGCCAGAAAAAGCCCCGCATAAAAGGACATCAATTGCGGCAGGTCTGGGTGGCAACACAGACCTATCACCGCTGCGATCTGGATTGGCTGGCCCATATCGACGTGGATGAATTCATCCTGTCCCCGCAGCCCCTGCCCGCGGTGCTGGCCGCCATGCCCGCCGATATCGTGGCGTTACATCTGCCGCCTGCCGAGTTGCTGGCTGGCACCACGGACCGTTTCAAACTGACCCCGCGCAGTGTCGGGCAGGAAAAGGCCGTGCTGGAGGATATCTACCCCAATTTCGGGGGCCATCTGCGTGGCGGATTCATCAGCCATCTTGAGGGCAAGCTGGTCGCGCGCTGCGGTATTGCGGGGCTGCGCTTTGGCCTGCACGCCCTGTTGCAGAACGGGCAACCCGCCAGCAACCGCCTGACGCGGCCGGCCGTGCATCTGGGCCATGCCCACGCGCCCGATTGGGATACGTTCCGGCAGCATCTGGAATTCCGCCTGCTGCAAGGCTCTTACCGCAAGGTGGAAGACAGCGCCTTTCATCTGAGCGACATTCTGGCCCTGCTGCGCGAGGAAGAAGGTGAAAGCGGCTTGCGCGCCTTTTTCTCCGAGGTTTGTGAAGGCACAGACACCCTGACTGCTGCACTTGAGGCGCATGGCATGCTGATCCGAGCGCCCTTGGAGCTTGATGCAAAAGTGATGCGCACTTTCGGTGTGATGCCAAAGGATTGACAGCTATGCCTCATGCAAATCCGGCGCCGAAATGGGGCATAGTGTCCACCATCAAAGCCCCTGTTGCGGCGATACTGGAATTTGCCGCGCACCATCTGGATCACGGCGCGCACCGCATTTTCATCTATCTCGACGACGATAATCAGGCCGCGTTCCGCATCCTCAAGGCGCATCCCAAGCTGCGACCTATCCTGACCGATGATACCTACTGGCAAGGCTTGGGGGTGAAACGCCGCGTCAGGCACCAGTCACGCCAGTCCGAGAACGCACGCCATGCCTATGGCCGCGCCGGTGATGTCGATTGGCTGGCGCATATCGATGTGGATGAATTCCTGTTGCCCAACCGCCCCATCGCGGCACAACTGGCCGATCTTCCCCCCGCATGCTTGTGCGCGCGGGTCCGCCCGATCGAGGCACTAGCCCCCGCAAGCGCGGGCCAACCGCTTTTTGCCAAAGCCTGTGCGCAGGACCGTGCCACCCGCAACCGCCAGACCGAGGCGCTATACCCCGATTACGGCGCGCATCTGAACGGCGGTTTCCTGAGCCATGTTGCGGGCAAATTGTTCTATCGCACCGGCATTCCCGATCTGAAGGTCAATATCCACAATATCTTTGTCGGAGAGGTCCAGAATCCGGGCCAGATCGAGCTGCTTGAGACCGAATTGCTGCATTGCCACGCCAAAAGCTGGGAGGCGTTTCTGACTGCCTTCCATTTCCGGCTGGACAGAGGCAGTTACCGCTCCGAGTTGAAACCCAACCGCCCTGTGGACAGGGGTGGATTGACCCTGCACGAGATGTTCAGCGCCATCCATGCACAGGACGGTGACGCGGGCTTGCGGCATTTCTACGATCAGGTTTGCACCGCCAACCCTGCCCATCTGGACCAGTTGCAAACGATGGGCCTACTGCGCCGCCCTAGGCTTGATCTGGCAGAGGCTGTGACGCGGCATTTCCCTAACGCCTGACGCCTGCCGGAATGGCGTAAATCCGCGCTCTCATTGACCTTATGCGCGCTTTGCGCTATGGCCTGCGCGGGGGTCACATATGTGGACAACCACGGGGCCAGAGGGGTCCGATCTCCATCAGACGCAACGGGCCGTAACGTGTCCGTAAAAACGGATACACATGATAAAATTTTCTGATTTGAAACTCGACCCCAAAGTTCTCAAGGCGATCGAGGATGCCGGGTACGAAAACCCCACACCTATTCAGGCCGGGGCCATTCCGCCCGCCCTTGAAGGACGCGACGTTCTGGGGATTGCCCAGACCGGTACAGGCAAAACTGCCAGCTTTACCTTGCCGATGATCACGTTGCTGGCCAAGGGCCGCGCCCGCGCACGCATGCCGCGCAGCCTTGTGCTGTGCCCGACCCGTGAACTGGCAGCACAGGTTGCGGAAAACTTCGACACCTATACAAAATATCACAAGCTGACCAAAGCGTTGCTGATCGGCGGCGTGTCCTTCAAGGAACAGGACCAGCTGATTGATCGCGGTGTGGATGTTCTGATCGCCACCCCCGGCCGCCTGCTGGACCATTTCGAGCGTGGCAAGCTGCTGCTGACCGGCGTGCAGATCATGGTTGTGGACGAGGCTGACCGCATGCTGGATATGGGTTTCATCCCCGATATCGAGCGGATTTTCAGCCTGACACCCTTTACCCGTCAGACCCTGTTCTTCAGCGCCACGATGGCGCCCGAGATCGAGCGGATCACCAACACTTTCCTGTCCTCGCCCGAGCGGGTCGAGGTTGCGCGCCAAGCCAGCGCCTCGGCGACGATCACGCAAGGTGTTGTCATGTTCAAGGCCAGCCGCAAGGATCAGGAAGTCAGCGAGAAGCGTCAGCTTCTGCGCGCCCTGATCGACAGCGAGGGCGAGAAGTGCCGCAACGCGATCATCTTCTGCAACCGCAAGACGGATGTGGATATCGTGGCGAAATCGCTGATGAAATACGGCTATGACGCCGCCCCGATCCATGGCGATCTGGAACAGTCACAGCGTACCCGCACGCTGGACGGATTCCGCGATGGAAGCTTGCGTTTCCTTGTCGCATCGGATGTGGCGGCGCGCGGTCTGGATATTCCGAATGTGAGCCATGTGTTCAACTTCGACGTCCCCAGCCATGCCGAGGATTATGTCCACCGGATCGGCCGCACGGGCCGTGCTGGCAAGCTTGGCTCTACGATCATGCTGTGCACACCGCGTGACGACAAGAACTTTGCCGATGTCGAGCGTCTGTTGCAGACCGAGATCCCACGCCTTGCCAACCCATTGGACGGTGTGATCATTCCGGCCAGCGACGATGATACGGGCAGCGCCGAGCGCGCGCCGTCCTCGCGCAGCCGGTCGCGTTCCTCGCGCAGCCGGTCGGGTGACAAACCCGCACCCAAAGACAGCACCCCGCGCGAGACTGTTGCGTCTGAGACTGCTGTGGAAGCGAGTGCCGCCCCCGCCGCGGAGAAGACCGAAACTGTCGCGGCAGCCCCGCGGGCCGAAGTTGCTCCACGCAACGACCGTCAGCGCGATGAGCGGCCACGCGAGGACCGTCCGCGTGAAGAGCGACCGCGCGACGACCGGCAGCGCGACGACCGGCGCAACGAGCCGCGCAACGATAACCGGACAGAAGGTCGCACCGACAACCGTTCACCTGACAACCGTTCGGATGATCGTCGTGACCGTTCGCGTGGTGGTCAGGGTCGCGACTCGGGTCGGGACAGTGGCCCCAAGGTTGTCGGCATGGGGGATCACCTGCCCAGTTTCATCGCGCTCAGCTTTGAAGAGCGTCGCACAAGCTGACCGGCTGACAGCAACGCTGGCCAAGAATAGCAAAACCCGCCGCAGTTATCTGCGGCGGGTTTTGCATTTTTACAAACCCTGCTTGTAATCAGGCGCTCAGGCGGCTGATCACCACGGTCACTTCCGGCTTCTTGCCGATTTCGTCCATTGCTGTCTGGCGCACAATCTTCTTGAGCGCCTGTTCCAGCTTGTCATCCTCGGCCATGGTGACCTCGGAGGCGCGGTTGATGAACTGTTCCAGATCGGCCTCGATCACATCGACCAGCGGCGCGCGTGACCGCCCCGTTGTCGCAAGCCCCATGATTTCGCACCACGGCTCGCCCAGCGGCTCGTTCTCGTCGTCCAGAATCAGCGTCACGGTTACATGTCCGTTCAGCGCCATACGGATACGGTCGCGCACCACACCGTCCAGCGCGCCGACCTGCGCGATACCGTCCAGATAGGTCCGGCCCGTTTCAACATAGCCCGCAACAGCCGGTTCATTGCCGCTGAGGTTCACGATCATCCCGTTCACGGCAAGGATGGACTGGAACCGGTTGCCCTTAGCGATCTTGACCATCTCGCGCAGGTGGCGATGTTCGCCATGCATCGGAATGACGATCTGCGGCTTGACCAGCTTTTGCACATATTCGATATCAGGCCGGTTGGCATGGCCGGACACGTGATATTTGCCGTTGCTGTCATCCACAACATCCACGCCCATTTCGCTGAACTGGTTGATGATGCGGATCACGCCCTTCTCGTTGCCCGGAATGGTCTTGGACGAGAACAGGAACATATCGCCCTCTTTCAGAACGATCCCCTGATACTTGCCATTGGCGAGTTGCGCGCTGGCGGCGCGGCGTTCACCTTGCGATCCGGTGACCAGCAGCATCACGCTCTCACGCGGGAGGGATTTGACATCCTCGGGGCTGATGACTTTGGGAAAATTGCTCAGCACACCAGTCTCGACCGAGGCTTCGATCATCCGGCGCATCGCGCGCCCCATCAGGCAGATCGACCGCCCTGCCCGTTCTCCCGCCTCGGCCAGCGTTTTGACGCGGGCGACGTTGCTGGCAAAGGTGGTCGCCACGACCATGCCTTTTTGCCCGCGCACCAGTTCCTCGATGGCGGGGCCGACACTGGATTCCGAGCGGCCTTCATGCTGGTTGAACACATTGGTACTGTCGCAGATCAGCGCCTTGACGCCATCTGCCGACACTTCAGCCCACAGATCGGGATCAAAGGGCTCGCCCACCTGCGGGGTATGGTCGATCTTGAAATCACCTGTGTGGATCACGCGGCCTTCGGGCGTGTCGATCACAAGGGCAGAGCTTTCCGGGATCGAATGCGAGATTGGCAGGAAGCCGACAGTGAAGGGGCCCGCTGCGACGGTCTGGGGCCATTTCGACACGGTGGTAACCACCTTGTCGGAATAGCCATATTCGCCCAGCTTGCCGCGCGCGATATTCGAGGTGAAGGCGCGGGCATAGATCTTTGGCTCGCCCAGCCGCTCGAACAGATGCCCGATGGCACCGACATGGTCTTCATGGGCGTGGGTGATGAACACAGCCTCGATCTGGGTCTTGCGCTGTTCCAGCCAAGCGATATCGGGCAGGATCAGGTCCACACCCGGCGTGCCGTCCATATCGGGAAAGGCTACGCCGACATCGACGATGATCAGACGTTCTTTATCCTTGGGGCCATATCCGTAGACATAGCAATTCATACCAATCTCCCCGGCACCACCGAGGGGAAGGTAGATCAATCTGTTGCTGCTCATATGTTGCCTTGGTCCTTGTTATATTGGTGAATGACCGTTAGGCCATGAATGGTCAGATCATCTTCGATTGTGTCGAACAGGTTTTCGGCCTGTGCAAAAAGTGGTGCCAGCCCGCCAGTGCCGATCACCTTCATGGGCGCGCCGTATTCGGCCTTGATCCGGGCGATCAGCCCGTCGATCAACCCGATATAGCCCCAGAATACACCCGACTGGATACAGGCCACGGTATTCGTGCCGATCACCCTTTCAGGCTGGCTGATATCCACATGCGGCAAGGCGGCCGCCCCTGCATGCAGCGCCTCAAGGCTCAGGTTCACCCCCGGCGCGATCACCCCGCCGACATAGGCACCATCATCGGCCACCACATCGAAATTCGTCGCCGTGCCGAAATCCACCACGACCACATTCCCGCCATGGCGATCAAAGGCCGCCACTGCATTGGCCAGACGGTCCGGGCCGGGACGCGTTCCTGCATCCACGCGCGGCGTCACCAGCAACAGGCAATCGGGTCTGCCCACCACCAGCGGGCGGCAACTGAAATAACGGTCTGCCAGAACGCGCAGATTGAAGACGACACGCGGCACGGTCGACGAGATGATTACCGCGTCGATATCCATCGCGATCTTATGATGGTTCAACAGCGCGCTCAGCCAGACATAGTATTGATCCGCCGTGCGCTGGTGTTCCGTCGAGGTCCGCAAGGTGCACAGAATCCGCGTCCCGTCCCAGATCGAGAATACCGTATTGGTGTTGCCACAGTCGATGGCCAGAAGCATGACAGCGATCCTTAGAAAAACACATCAGCCGCAGCGATGCGGCGCAGCCCTTGGGGCGTTGATAGGACAAGTTGTCCCTGTTCGTCCACCGTGTCAAAGCGGCCCGTGACCTCTTCGGCGGGCAGACGCGCGGTAATCTGTTCTCCCAGCCGCGCGGCACGCGCCAGCCATGCAGATCGGATGGGGGCAAAGCCATAGGTGACAAACTGCGCCTCATAGCGCGCATAGGCCGGGGCCAGCAGGTCAAGGAATTCCGCAGGACTGACAGAAGCCCCCGTTTCCGACAAAAGCGACACAGGGCGCAACGCGCCCGCCTCGACCTGATCCGCACCCGGTGCCTGTGCCAGATTGACCCCGATCCCGATCGACAGGGCCGTACCGCGCGGGCCGATGGTTTCCAGCAGCATGCCTGCCACCTTGCCACCGTTCAGCAGCACGTCATTGGGCCATTTCAGCGCAAAACTGCCCGCCCGCCCTGTTGCCGCGGCGAAGGCGTCATGCAAGGCAAGAGAGGCCACAAAGCTGCGCAGCGCAGCACTGGCCGGGGCCAGCGGGCCGGGCAGGACAAGCGTGGCTGCAAAATTACCTGCGGGATGGGTCCAGACCCTGCCCCGTCGTCCGCGGGCGGCCGTTTGGTTCAGGGCCAGTATCCATGCCGGACTGCGCAAGCTGTCAAAGCGGCGCACCGCCTCGTTCAGGGTGCTGTCCACCTCGGGCAGAACGATGCGGGCGGTGCCCTCAGGCCAGCCCGCAGCACGCGCCTCAGTTGACAAGCGTGGCCGCCGCAGCCGCTGCCGCGCCCTCGATCCCGAACAGATTGACGACACCGAACAGCATCGCCCCTGCAGAGGCCATCAGGAAGGCCCACAGAACGGGCGACTTTCCGCCGTTCAACTCTTCGCCCTCTTCCCCGAAATACATGAAATATACGATCCTGAGGTAGTAATAGGCCCCGATGACCGACGCGATCACACCGGCAATCGCCAGCCATGCCAGACCCGCATCATAGGCCGCGCGCAGCACGTAGAACTTGCCGAAGAAACCCACCAACGGCGGCACACCTGCAAGGCTGAACAGCAGGATCAGCATCGCCAATGCACGGCCCGGCTCGCGCTTGGCATACATGTTCAGCGCCGCGATATCGGTGACAGGCTGGCCGTCTTTCGCGAGCGACAGGATGAAGGCGAAGGTGCCCACGTTCATCGTCACATAGATCGCCATATAGACCAGCATCGCCTGCACACCGAACACGGTGCCCGCCGCCAACCCCATGAGCGCATAGCCCATATGCGCAATGGACGAGAACGCCATCAGACGCTTGATATTGCGCTGACCGATCGCGGCAATCGCGCCAAGAAACATCGACAACACCGACAGAAGCGCCAGAATTTGCTGCCAATCCGCCGTGGCACCGCCAAAGGCGTCATGCAACACGCGGGCAAACAGCGCCATCGCCGCCATTTTGGGGGCGGTCGCAAAGAATGCCGTGACCGGTGTTGGCGATCCTTCATAGACATCGGGTGTCCACATATGGAAGGGCACAGCCGACACCTTGAACGCCAGACCGGACATCACGAAAACCAGACCGAACAGCATGCCAAGCGACATCTGCCCGTCGCCCGCCGCCGTTATGATGCCGGAGAAGAGTGTCGTACCGGCATAGCCGTATACCAGCGACGCGCCATAGAGCAGCAGGCCAGAAGACAGCGCGCCAAGGATAAAGTATTTCAGGCCCGCTTCGGTCGATTTCAGGCTGTCACGACGCAGCGACGCGATGACGTAAAGCGCCAACGATTGCAGTTCCAACCCCATGTAAAGCGCCATCAGATCGCCTGCGCTGACCATCATCATCATACCGACCACGCTTAGCGCGACCAGAACAGGATACTCGAACCGCAGCAGATCGCGCCGTTCCATATAGTCCTGGCTCATCAGCAGCACAGCAGCGGCAGACAGAAGGATCGTCACTTTGGCAAACCGCGCGAAAGCATCGTCATGGAACATGCCGCCAAAGGCCACATTGTTGCCGCCACCGTTCAACCCGATCCATGCGGCCAGCAGGACCAGAACGCCCGCCGTCGTCCACGTCAGCAAAGGCGCCATCTTGTCCTTGCCCGTGTAGACGCCGAACAGCAGCGCCAGCATTGCAAAGAGCGCCAGCAGGATTTCCGGCAGGATAATGGTCAGATCAGCCTGGATCATCTCTCAGCGCTCCGTTCAGTTCTGGGCCAGCATGCGGAGGGTCGTTCCCTCGGCACGGGCAATGTTATATTCGGCAATCAGCGCCTCGACAGAGGGGCCGATGATATCGGTCACTAGCGCGGGGTAGATGCCCAAAAGCAAGGTCATCACCACCAGAGGCGCGAATATCGCTTTTTCGCGGCGGGTCATATCGGTGATCGAGCGCAGGCTTTCCTTGATCAGATCACCCAACACCACGCGGCGGTAAAGCCACAGCGCATAGGCCGCCGACAGGATCACACCCGATGTCGCCACCAGCGCCACCCATGTGTTGACCTGGAAGATACCGACCAGCACAAGGAATTCGCCGACGAAACCCGACGTTCCCGGCAGGCCGACATTGGCCATGGTGAAGAACATGAAGATCAGCGCATATGCGGGCATCCGGTTGACCAGACCGCCATAGGCATCAATCTCGCGCGTGTGCATGCGGTCATAGATCACGCCGACACACAAAAACAGCGCGCCCGAGATGAAGCCGTGGCTGATCATCTGGAAGATCGCACCGTCAATGCCTTGCTGGTTGGCCGCAAAAATCCCCATCGTCACGTAACCCATATGGGCAACGGACGAATAGGCGATCAGCTTTTTCATATCGACCTGCACCAGCGCCACCAGCGAGGTATAGACGATGGCAATGGCCGACATCCACAGCACCAGCGGCGTCATCACATCCGCGCCGACAGGGAACATCGGCAGCGAAAAGCGCAAAAAGCCGTAACCGCCCATCTTGAGCAGGATTGCAGCCAGCACGACCGATCCCGCAGTTGGGGCCTGCACGTGGGCATCGGGCAGCCATGTATGCACAGGCCACATCGGCATCTTGACTGCGAAACTGGCAAAAAACGCCAAAAACAGCAGCGTTTGCAAGCCGCCCACGATCTGGATACCCAGAAGGCTGAATGTCTCCGATCCGAACTGATGCGCCATCAGCTTTGGTATATCCGTGCTGCCCGCATCCGAATACATCGCGACCATCGCGATCAGCATCAGCACCGAGCCAAGGAAAGTATAGAGGAAGAACTTGAAGCTGGCATAGATCCGCGCCTTGCCGCCCCAGATACCGATGATCAGGAACATCGGGATCAGGCCCGCCTCGAAGAACAGATAGAACAGCACCAGATCCAGCGCCATGAACACGCCCAGCATCAGCGTTTCCAGCAGCAGGAAGGCGACCATGTATTCCTTGACGCGCGTGTTCACATCCCATGACGCGGCGATGACCAGCGGCATCATGAACGTGGTCAGCATCACGAACAGGATGCTGATCCCGTCGACACCCATCTTGTAGGTCAGACCCATGATCCATGTCCGTTCTTCGACGAACTGGAACCCGGTATTGCCGCGATCGAATTGCAGCAGGATGAACAGCGAGACAAGGAAGGTCACACTTGTGGCGATCAGCGCCAGCCATTTGGCATTGCGATGCGCCGCAGGCTCGTCGCCGCGCAGGAACACGATCAGGATCAGAGCCGCCAGCGCCGGAACGAAAGTGACGATGGAAAGAAGGTTATCCATTATTCCGCCCCTCCGGTGAGCGTCATCCATGTGATCAGGACCACGATCCCGATGACCATCGCAAAGGCGTAGGTGAAGATATATCCCGACTGCGCGCGGCCCGCGAAACGGGTCAGCATCGGGATCACGCCCAACGCCAGACCGTTGATCGATCCGTCGATGATATTGCCATCACCGCGTTTCCATAAAATGCCGCCGACCGCGCGCGCGGGGCGCACAAAGATCGCGTCATATATCTCGTCGAAATACCATTTGTTCAGCAAGAACAGATACAGCGGGCGCTGCACCTCGGCCAGTTGACGGGGCAAGGACGGGTTCAGGATGTAGAACCAGAACGCCGTTGCCAGACCGATGATCATGGCCACGAAGGGGCTGACCTTGACCCAGGCAGGCACATAATGCGCGTCATGCAGGACAGTATTACCCTCGGCCATGAAAATGGCACCGGCAAACCATGCGTTCACCTCCTCGGTCGAGCCGAAGAAGGGGCCATACCAGATCATGCCGGCAAAGACCGACCCCAGCGCCAGCGCCGCCAACGGGACCAGCATGACTTTGGGGCTTTCATGCGCGTGATCATGGGTGTGTTTGTCGCCCCGCGCGGGGCCGAAGAAGGTCAGGAACATCAGGCGCCAGCTATAGAAACTGGTGAACAATGCCGCGACAACCAGCATCCAGAAGGCATAGCCCCCCGCTGTGCCGGCAAAGGCGCTTTCAATCACCGCATCCTTGGACAGGAACCCGGCAAAGCCGATATGGGTCAGCGGGATACCGACACCCGTGATTGCCAGTGTGCCGATCATCATCGCCCAGAACGTATAGGGGATTTTCTTGCGCAATCCGCCATAGTTGCGCATGTCCTGCTCGTGATGCATGGCATGGATGACCGAACCTGCGCCCAGAAACAGCATCGCCTTGAAGAAAGCATGCGTGAACAGGTGGAACATCGCCACCGAATAGACGCCAACGCCTGCGGCCACAAACATATAGCCAAGCTGCGACATTGTCGAATAGGCGATCACGCGCTTGATGTCGTTCTGCACCAGACCGATGGTCGCCGCCACAAAGGCCGTGCTGGCCCCGATGAAGGTGACAAACATCATCGCTTCGGGTGCATATTCCAGAATGGGCGACATGCGGCAAACAAGAAACACGCCTGCCGTCACCATGGTTGCCGCGTGGATCAGCGCCGACACAGGGGTCGGGCCTTCCATCGCGTCAGGCAACCATGTGTGCAGGAACAATTGCGCCGATTTGCCCATCGCACCGATGAACAGCAACACCGCAATCAGGTTGGCCGCGTTCCATTCCGTCCACAAGAACGCGATCTGCGTTTCCGCCAGTTGGGGGCCGGTGGTGAAGATATCATCGAACCGGATCGAATCCGTCAGATAGAAGATCGCGAAAATCCCCAGCAGAAAGCCGAAATCGCCGACGCGGTTGACGACAAACGCCTTGATCGCGGCAGCATTGGCAGAGGGTTTGCGGTAATAGAATCCGATCAGCAGGTATGAGGCGACACCGACGCCTTCCCAGCCAAAGAACATCTGCAGAAGGTTATCCGCAGTCACCAGCATCAACATGGTGAAGGTAAAGAAGGACAGATAGGCAAAGAAGCGCGGCTTGTAGGTCTCGCCGCCTTTCCACTGCGGGTCATGGTCCATGTAGCCAAAGGAATACAGGTGCACGAAGGCCGACACGGTGGTGATCACGACCAGCATGATCGCGGTCAACCGGTCCAGCCGGATCGCCCAGTCAATGCTGAGAGAGCCGCTTTCGACCCAGCGCAGCAATTCGATCTGCTGGGTGACACCGTCGAATGTCAGGAACACGATCCATGACAGCTGGGCCGACAGGAACAAAAGCCCCGTGGTCACCCACATCGCCGCCGCCTCGCCGATGATCCGCCAGCCGAAACCTGCGATCAGGGCCCCGATCAGGGGCGCAAACAGAATGATCGTTGCCATGATACCCTCAGCCCTTCATCACATTCGCATCTTCGACCGCGATCGTGCCGCGGTTGCGGAAGAAACACACAAGGATCGCAAGGCCGATCGCCGCCTCGGCGGCCGCAACGGTCAACACGAAGAGGGTAAAGACCTGACCCACCAAATCACCCAGAAAACTGGAAAAAGCGACAAGGTTGATATTCACCGCCAGCAACATCAGCTCGATCGACATCAGCAGGATGATCACGTTCTTCCGGTTCAGGAAGAGACCAAATATCCCTATGACGAACAGCGCCGCAGCCACCGTCAGGTAATGTTCCAAGCCAATCATGTCGTCCCTCGGTTCTTCATGTGGCCGGGCCTTGCACCCGGCGTGTTTTTCGAGCCCCTTTTTGCAAAGGAGCGGTTGGAGTTGACCCTTACAGGCCTTGCCCCGGTTTCACGTCTTTCAGTTCCATCGCCTTGGCCGGATCACGCCACATCTGCGCCAGCACATCCTGCCGCTTGACGTCCTTGCGATGCCGCAGCGTCAGCACGATCGCACCGATCATGGCGACCAGCAGGATCAGACCCGACAGTTGGAACAGCAGGAAATACTTGTCATAGATCAGCAGGCCCAATGCGGCCGTATTGGTCACATCCGTGGGTGTCACCGCATCGCGGGCGGCCATCGCGCCGTCAGACGTGGTCCAGACCCCGAAGGCCAGCGACAACTGCATCAGCAAGACGACACCGATCAGCAGCGCCAAAGGCATATAACGCGCCATTTCCGCCTTGAGTTCTGCGAAATCGACATCCAGCATCATCACGACGAACAAGAACAGCACCGCAACCGCGCCGACATAGACGATGACCAGCAGCATCGCGACAAATTCCGCCCCCAGCAGCACGAAAAGCCCCGCCGCCGACAGGAAGGTCAGGATCAGCCACAATACGGAATGCACCGGATTGCGGCTGATGACAGTAAACAGCCCTCCTGCCAAAGCGCTCAGCGCAAACAGATAGAAGGAAAAGGCTACGATCGTCATGACTAGTTATCCTCCACTTCGTCCATCACCTGCCGCGCCAGTTCCATGGCGCGGGTCATTGCAGGGATGCCGGCAAACATCGACATCTGGGCAATTGTCTCTGCGATTTCTTCCTTGCTGGCGCCCGCCTCGATCGCGTGGCGCACGGTCTGGCGGATTGCCATATCGCTTTGCGCGCCCTGCATCGTCAGTCCGGCCAGCATCAGCAAAAGCCGCATCTTGGCGTCCAGCCCGTCCTTGCTGATACCCTTGCCAAACCACATTTCCATGGAATCGCGTGGCATTGTCGGCCACATCTTCTCGAACCCTTTGGGGTCGAAGGAAGACATCGCAGGGTTAAAGGCTTTCACCATTTCCTGCGCCTGGGCCATCATCAGTTCAAAAGGGGTTTTTCCATCTGTCATCGGTAAGGTGCATCCAGTTCAAGGTTGCGGGCAATCTCGGCCTCCCAGCGGTCGCCGTTCTCAAGCAGTTTTGACTTGTCATAAAACAACTCTTCACGGGTCTCGGTGGAAAACTCGAAATTTGGTCCCTCAACAATCGCGTCCACCGGACACGCTTCCTGACAGAAACCGCAATAGATACACTTGGTCATATCGATATCGTAACGTGTGGTACGTCTGCTGCCATCCTCGCGCGGTTCCGCGTCGATGGTGATGGCCTGCGCGGGGCAGATCGCCTCGCAAAGTTTGCACGCGATGCAGCGTTCCTCGCCATTGGGATAGCGGCGCAGCGCGTGTTCGCCGCGAAAACGCGGGGATAGCGGGCCTTTTTCATGCGGATAGTTCAGCGTGACCTTGGGAGCGAAGAAGTATTTCAGCCCAAGACCGAACCCCTTGATGAAGTCCGAAAGCAGGAAATAACCAACCGCACGTCCGTAATCAATCTGACCCATATCAGCCCCCAATAGTCCAGCGGGCCCAGAAGCCGCCGAACAGTTCGAATTTCGCAAGGAATGCCACGATCACAACCCATGCCAGCGACATCGGCAGAAACACCTTCCAGCCGATCCGCATGAGTTGGTCATAGCGGTAGCGCGGCGTGATCGCCTTCACCATCGCGAAGATAAAGAAGAAGAACGCCATTTTGCCGATCATCCACAGCGGCCCGTCAGGCAGGCCGGGGATCGGAGACAGCCAGCCACCGAAGAACAGCAGGCTCATCAGCGCGCACATCAGGAAAATGGCGATATATTCGCCCGCCATGAACAGCAGGAACGGGGTCGAGCTGTATTCGACCTGATAGCCCGCCACCAGTTCGGATTCCGCTTCCGGCAAATCGAAAGGCGGGCGGTTGGTTTCTGCCAGCGCCGAGATGAAGAACAAGAACACCATCGGGAAATGCGGCAGCCAATACCAGTTGAAGAACCCGTAATCGCCATCCTGCGCCCGCACGATATCGCTGAAATTCAGCGATCCGGTCGAGATGATCACCCCGATGATGATCAGACCGATGCTGACCTCGTAGGAAATCATCTGCGCAGCCGAGCGGAGCGATCCAAGGAACGGGTATTTCGAGTTCGAGGCCCAGCCCCCCATGATCACGCCGTACACCTCGAGCGAGGAGACAGCGAAGACATAAAGGATCGCGACGTTGATATCCGACAGCACCCAGCCTTCGTTGAACGGGATCACCGCCCATGCGATCATCGCGAGCACGAAACTGGTCAGCGGCGCCAGCATGAAGACGGTCTTGTCGGCACCCGCAGGCACCACAACTTCCTTCACGACATATTTCAGCGCGTCTGCCACGGTTTGCAGCAGCCCGAACATGCCGACCACGTTCGGACCGCGCCGCATCTGCACAGCGGCCCAGATCTTGCGGTCGCCGTAAACCAGAAACAGCAGGCTGATCATCACGAAGGCCACAACCGCCAGCGATTGTGCCACCAGAAGAACTGCGATCCCCAGAGGGGTTGTAAAGAAATCAGCCATTGGTCCTCACACCGTCGGTATTCCGTTTTCCGCGCATTGCGCCACAACGACTTCCGCGTCGAGTGTCCGCAATCCGCGGGGCAGCTGAGCCGAGATGGTGTAAACTGCATCCCCGCGCCAAAGGCCACCCTGTTCTGTCACATTTGTCCGCAAATGACGGGCAAAACCGTAATCCCTGATCAACGCATACTGCGCTGCAGCACATTCCGCATAGGTGCTGACGTCTTCCTCGTTGCGCGCACCGCGCATGGCGACCTGAAACCGGACCAGACCACCATCCAGAAGCCGCGTATCGACCCCCTCATAGGCGGGGGAAACGCGCGACACCTCGCCATAGGAATCGCTGCACCCGGCCAGAAGTCCCGCACCTATCAGCGCAAGACCGGATATGATCGCCGGTCCCCGCATCACTCGGCCGCCAGTGCCTTTTGCCCGCGTGACTTTATTCCGGCACTCAGTTCAGCCATTAACTGGCTGGCCCGCGCAATCGGGTTGGTCAGATAGAAATCCGTCACTGCATTGCGGAAATCGGCCTTGCCAAGTGCGGCGGTGGGCAGCGGCGTCCAGCCATTGTCGGCAACGGTGTCGATGTCGCCCAGATGCGGATGCGCCGCGACCAGCACGCGGCGCAGTTGCGCCAGACTGTCATAGGGCAGTGTCGCACCCAGTTCGGACGACAGCGCGCGCAGGATCGCCCAGTTTTCCTTGGCCTCGCCCGGTGCAAAACCGGCGCGCAGCGCCAGTTGCGGACGGCCTTCGGTATTCACGAACAGGCCGTTTTCTTCCGTATAGGCGGCGGCGGGCAGGATGATATCGGCGCGATGCGCGCCGCGATCCCCGTGACTGCCCTGATAGATCACGAAAGGACCGGCGGCGATATCGACCTCGTCCGCACCAAGGTTGAATATCACCTCGGCCCCGTCGATGGCAGCGGGCATGCCGCCTTGCGTCACAGCGCCCACATCCATCGCGCCCACGCGGGCGGCGGTGGTATGCAGCACCAGCACCCGGCCCGACAGCGCCATGCAAGCGGCCAGAACCGCCTCGCCATCCGCCTCGCGCAAAGCACCCTGACCAACAATCACAATCGTGCCTTCAGCAACCTTGACCCCGGCAAGAGCGGCGCGGTCCGCGCCCAGATGCGTATGGGGATAGCTCAGATCGACGGCTTGCCCCACCAGCGCAACATTGGCACCGCGTGTCCATGCCTTGCGGATCCGCGCATTCAGCACCGGCGCTTCATCACGCGGGTTGGCCCCGACGATCAGGATATCGCTGGCTGTGTCCAGTTCCTCGATGGCGACATTGCCGACATAGGCCGACCGGTTGCCGACGGGCAGACGCGCGCCGTCAGTGCGGCATTCGACATTGCAGCCCTGCCCCTCAACCAGCGCTTTCAGCGCGAAAGCCGCCTCGGTTGGCACCAGATCACCAACCAGTCCGGCCAGTTTCTTGCCCTTCATCGCGGCTGCCGCCGCTTTCAGGGCCTCATCCCAGCCTGCTTTGCGCAATTTGCCATTCTCGCGGATAAAGGGCGTATCCAGACGCTGGCGGCGCAATCCGTCCCAGACAAAGCGGGTCTTGTCGGAAATCCATTCCTCGTTCACGCCGTCATGGTTGCGCGGCAGAAACCGCATGACTTCGCGGCCCTTGGTATCCACGCGGATATTCGATCCCAGCGCATCCATGACGTCGATAGATTCGGTCTTTGTCAGCTCCCAAGGACGTGCGGTGAAAGCGTAAGGCTTGGACACCAGCGCACCCACGGGGCACAGGTCGATGATATTGCCTTGCAGGTTGCTGTCCAAAGTCTCGCCCAGATAGGATGTGATCTCGCTATCCTCGCCACGTCCGGTCTGGCCCATCTGCGCGATGCCCGCCACCTCGGTGGTAAAGCGCACGCAACGGGTGCAGGAAATGCAGCGCGTCATATGCGTTTCCACCAGCGGGCCAAGATCCAGATCCTCGGACGCGCGCTTGGGTTCGCGGTAACGGCTGAAATCGACGCCGTAAGCCATCGCCTGATCCTGCAAATCGCATTCACCGCCCTGATCGCAGATCGGGCAATCCAGCGGGTGGTTGATCAGCAGGAACTCCATCACGCCTTCGCGCGCCTTCTTGACCATCGGGCTGTTGGTCTTGACGACAGGCGGCTGGCCTTCGGGACCGGGGCGCAGGTCGCGCACCTGCATTGCGCAGCTTGCCGCAGGTTTCGGCGGCCCGCCAACGACCTCGACCAGACACATCCGGCAGTTGCCCGCGATAGACAGCCGCTCGTGATAGCAAAAACGCGGGATCTCGACCCCGGCTATTTCGCAGGCCTGAATCAGGGTCAGCGCCCCCTCAACTTCGACTTCATTCCCGTCGATGATGATCTTACGTAGGTCAGCCATGGATTCTCACTTCATTCTCAGAAAGGCGCCGATCTGGCTGGCCTTCGCGACTTCGGCCTGACCGAGTTTGCACAGGTCGGCGTTATTTTCGGGGTTCAGACCCTGCGCGCGGACATAGACCTCGCCGCGTCCGCGCATGCGGTCCTTCTCGGCTTTGCTGTCCACATAGGCTTTGATCTCGGCATTCGAGTAGCCAAGTTTTTGCGCCTCGGAACGGATGCTCCACAGATAGTTCAGCCCGCGCAGCGTGCGCGGCTCAATGCTGTCGCAGCGGTCGCTGATCTCGATGGCGATGGCCACCCAGAGCATACGATCGTCGATCTGAGACACCTCTCGCAGCGGCGGCTTGCCTGCAGCCATCACAGGTATGGCCAGCATCAGCGCCGCGATGCCTGCAAACAGGGTCTTGTGTCCTACCTTGGTCAGTTGCATGTCATTTCTCCTTGCATGCCAATGGATCGCGGCGCAGCGCACTGCCCCCGATCCCTTTGGCACAGATGGGGAAAGTGACGGCTGCTATGCAATAACAGCGCCCCTGACCGCCCGGAAATGACCCGATCCACCATCATGCCGCGCAACGCCCCGACAGGACCAGCGTGTCGCCCTCGAACACCAGCGCGGTATCAGGACTATCCGGCCCAACCGCCCAGACAGCAGCCGAGTTGCCGAAATAGGCGATGCAATGTTTCGTCGCCTCATAGCGACCCGCCTCACGCGCGCCGGTCAGGGATTTGCCCGCGTCCTGCACGCGCACCACGAAATCGGCGGGTGCCGATCTGTCATGCGCCAGCGACGCGCGGAAATACTGCCCCTCGAATACCTGTCTGCCGCCACCGGTCAGGCGGTCCGTCACATTCGAGACAACCCCGCAGCCCGTCAGGGCGACCATCGCACCCAATGCGATCCAAGATGAACGCATCGCCATCACTCCGCCGCTACGGCACTGACGCGACCGGTCCGTTTATGTTTGATACGGTCCTCGATCTCGTCGCGGAAATGCCGGATCAAGCCCTGAATGGGCCATGCCGCCGCATCGCCAAGCGCGCAGATCGTGTGACCCTCCACCTGCTTGGTCACGTCGAGCAGCATGTCGATTTCCTCGACTTCCGCCTCGCCCTTCACCAGACGGTCCATGACGCGCATCATCCAGCCGGTACCTTCGCGGCAGGGCGTGCACTGGCCGCAGCTTTCATGCTTGTAGAACTTGGATAGCCGCCAGATCGCTTTGATCACGTCGGTCGAGTTGTCCATCACGATCACCGCTGCCGTACCAAGGCCCGAGCGCTGCTCGCGCAGATAATCGAAATCCATGATCGCATCGCGCATCTGTGCGCCGGGGATCATCGGCACGGACGATCCGCCGGGGATCACCGCCTTGAGGTTGTCCCACCCACCACGAATGCCGCCGCAATGTTTCTCGATCAACTCCTCGAACCCGATCGACATCGCCTCTTCGACCACGCAAGGATTGTTCACATGGCCGGAAATCGCGAACAGCTTGGTGCCCGCATTGTTGGGTCTGCCAAAACCGGCAAACCATTCCGGCCCGCGCCGCAGGATGGTCGGCACAACCGCGATGGATTCCACATTATTGACTGTGGTGGGGCAGCCATACAGCCCTGCACCCGCAGGGAATGGCGGCTTCATGCGCGGCATGCCTTTTTTGCCTTCAAGGCTTTCCAGCAGCGCCGTTTCCTCGCCGCAGATATAAGCGCCCGCGCCGTGATGCAGGTAAATGTCGAAATCCCAGCCCGATTTGCAGGCATTCTTGCCGACCAGACCAGCCTCGTAGGCCTCGTCGATCGCGGCCTGCAACGCCTCTTTCTCGCGGATATATTCGCCACGTATATAGATATAGCAGGCATGCGCGTTCATCGCGAAGGACGCGATCAGGCAACCTTCGATCAGGGTATGCGGATCATGGCGCATGATCTCGCGGTCCTTGCAGGTGCCGGGCTCGGATTCATCCGCATTCACCACCAGATAGGAAGGGCGACCGTCACTTTCCTTGGGCATGAAAGACCACTTGAGTCCGGTCGGAAACCCCGCCCCGCCACGCCCGCGCAGACCAGACGCCTTCATCTGGCTGATGATCCAGTCACGACCGTTCTTGAGGATACCCGCCGTTCCGTCCCAATGACCACGCGCCATAGCCCCTTTCAGCGTGCGATCATGCATGCCGTAGAGGTTGGTAAAAATGCGGTCCTGATCTTTCAGCATCACGGCTATCCCTTGTCACTCTGGCGAAGCTGCCAGACTTGGTAAATCATCCAAACGGCCCAGGCGAACCCCGCCAGGGCCATCAGGTCGAACAGCGCACGTGTCCGCTGGGTCAAACCCAGTTGAGCACCAAGGATCGTGGCCAGAATCCAGAACACACCGGTGCCCGCGATGACCATTGCGGCCATACGTCCCCTGCGCGCCAGTTCCTTGTCCTTGTCCGTGGTCATGTCCTGTTCCGTTTGTCCTGTTCCGTCTTGCGGGCGGGCGTCTTAGTAGACGCCGCCATCCCCGACCCGCTTGGAGAATTCTGTCTCTCCGCCGCTGGCAAGGACACGGGCCTGATCGACCCAGTTGTCACGGCTCGCGCGGCCTTTGAAACCTGTCAGGTTGCTGTCAACCCAAGCCAGCTCAGTAGCGCTCCATGCGGAGAGCTGATCAAAATGGAAAAAGCCCATCCCGTGCAGCATCGTCTCAAGCTTGGGCCCGATACCTTTGATCTGCTTCAGGTCGTCGGGTGAACCATCACGCGCTGCGGTCAAGGTTGCAGGCTTCACACCCTGCCCTTCGCTTGCGGGTGCGGGTTCCGGTGCCGGCGGGGTCGCCTCTGCAACCACTGGCTTTGCCTCGGCTTTGGCCTTTGTCGCGGCCTTCGGCTTGGCTTCGGCCTTCGGCTTGGCTTCGGCCTTCGGCTTGGCTTCGACTTTTGGCTTGGCTTCGGCCTTCGGCTTGGCTTCGGCCTTCGGCTTGGCCGCAGATTTGGCCGCAGTTTCCGCCTTCGGCGCAGACGCGGCAGCAGGCACGGCCTTGTCGGCCTCTTTCCCCTTGCGCGCGACCGGGTTGTTTTCGCCGTCCGACGGGGTGGCCGATGTCACGTCCACAGGAGCAGCCGCAACAGCCTTGGGCGCAACAGCTGGTGCCGCTGTGGCCGCTGAAGTGGCAGATGCGCTCGTTGTCGCGCTCATGGATGTGGCAGTTGACGCAGCCACAGTGGCAGGCTTGGCGTCGGAGGTGGCGCTATCATCCACTTCGCCCATGCCCGCCTGAACCTCGCCCAAAGCAGGCAGCGGCTTGCACAGGATCCACGACAGAAGACCACCCATCAAAACGGTCACTACCGCAGCCCCAAAGACAGCCTGCACAAGGCCCCATCCACCAAGCGCCAAAAGCATAACAAAGGCCACAAAACCTGCACCTACGCCCATTGCCCAACAAGCAATCTGGCAACTGGTCTTCTTCATCGGCTCACCCATTATTCCAACTCCTTTTTCACTAATCAGCCGGTCTTTGCTCAGACCTCGCCTTTCTTAGCACGGTTGGAGAATTCAGTCTCGCCTCCTTCGGCAAGGATTGTGGCCTGTGCGACCCAGTCGTCACGGCTCACGCGGCCCTTGAAGCCCTGGAGGTTCTGGTCAACCCATGCAACCTCTTCGGAAGTCCATCCGGCGATCTGGTCGAAATGGTAAAACCCCATGCTGTGAAGCAAGGATTCCAGCTTGACCCCGACACCTTTGATCCGTTTGAGATCATCGGCACCGGTCTGGCGGGGGGCCTGCATCGTCTTGGGTTTTTGCCCTGCATCCGTTGCAGGCTCGGGTGTTGCCGCCGGCTTGACGGGCGGTTTTCCGATCATTTCTGCCTCATCCGGCACGGGTGATTTTTTCGCTGGCTGCCGCGCGGCAGGTTTGGCTGGCTTGTCCGCACCGTATTTGCCGATCCAGGGGGCGGTCAAAGGCACTTCGGTGCCGTCGATCCGCTTGACCGTATCACCGATATCAACCGCCGCCTGCACGCTGGCGTTATACTGCGTGCTGCCGCTGTCCATATCCTTGAGGCTGGTCAGTCCGCTCAGCGGTTCCGACGCATAGCGCCCGTTCTGCGGGCCGGGCACCGGCACCTTGCCTGCGGCCAGCTCGTCAATAATCTCGGCCAGACGCTTGGCGGTCAGATCCTCGTAATAATCCTTGCCGATCTGGGCCATCGGCGCATTGGCACAAGAACCCAGACATTCGACCTCTTCCCAGCTGAACTTGCCATCAGCGCTCAGGGCATGGGCTTTGTCCGCGATCTTCTCGCGGCAGACAGCCACCAGATCCTCGGCGCCGCAGATCATGCAGGTCGTTGTGCCGCAAATCTGGAAATGCGCCACAGAACCAACAGGTTGCAACTGGAACATAAAGTAGAAAGACGCCACTTCCAGCGCCCGCATATAGGCCAGCCCCAGCATATCGGCGACATGCTCGATCGCCGGACGGGTCAGCCAGCCCTCCTGCTCCTGCGCGCGCCACAGCAGCGGGATAATCGCCGAGGCCTGCCGCCCTTCGGGATATTTGGTCATCTGCAATTCGGCCCATTCACGGTTGGCAGGCGTGAAGGTGAAACCGGCAGGCTGGTCGTGATAAATGCGGCGAAGCATCAGGCACAGACTCCGGTGATAAGCTTGATCCCACCTTCGGGCAGGGTTTCAGCGCGCTTTGCAGCAAGCTGGTACTGGGTCATTTCCACCAGTTGTTCACGGCTCAGGCCGGTTTGCAGGCCAACGGCCAGATAATCGGGTTCCGTCACCAACGCGCAACCGATACTGGCGACGGCAGCTTCATAATTGACGATATCCTGCGCATCTGTGCCCGATGGTGGCACGGCACAGGCCGCAAGAAACAGCACCGAAACCAAGGACAGACCCGACAAGCGGGCAGGCGTAAAAAGGCGTTTGCTCAACGGTCAATCTCCCCAAAGACGACATCCATCGTCCCGATAATCGCGGCCACATCGGCCAGTTGATGCCCGCGCGCGATGTAATCCATCGCCTGCAGATGCAGGAAACCGGGCGCGCGCAGTTTGGCGCGGTACGGACGGTTGGAGCCATCGGCCACCAGATAGACGCCGAACTCACCCTTGGGGGCCTCGACACAGGCGTAAACCTCGCCTTCCGGCACACGGAAACCTTCGGTGTAAAGCTTGAAGTGATGAATCAGCGCCTCCATCGAGGTCTTCATCTCGCCCCGCTTGGGGGGCGTGATCTTGCCGCGCGCCATCACATCGCCCTTTTCCACCCGCAGCTTGGCAATCGCCTGCCGCATGATGCTGATCGACTGGCGCATTTCTTCCATCCGCACAAGGTAGCGGTCATAGCAATCGCCGTTCTTGCCTACGGGGATCTGGAACTCGAACTCGTCATAGCATTCATAGGGTTGCGACCGCCGCAAATCCCATGCCAGACCGGATCCGCGCACCATGACGCCCGAAAAGCCGTATTTCTGGATATCATCCTCGGTCACGACGCCGATATCGCAGTTACGCTGCTTGAAGACGCGGTTCTCGGTCAGCAGACCGTCAATATCGGCCAAGACCTTCAGGAAAGTGCCTGTCCAGATGTCGATATCCTCGATCAGGTCATCGGGCAGGTCCTGATGCACACCGCCGGGCCGGAAATAGGCCGCATGCAAACGCGCGCCGCAGGCACGCTCGTAGAAGATCATCAGCTTCTCGCGCTCTTCGAACCCCCAAAGCGGCGGCGTCAGTGCGCCCACATCCATCGCCTGCGTGGTCACGTTCAGCAGATGGCTGAGGATGCGCCCGATTTCCGAGTAAAGCACGCGGATCAGACTAGCGCGGCGCGGCACCTCGACGCCTGTCAGACGCTCGATCGCCAGACACCAAGCGTGTTCCTGATTCATCGGCGCGACATAGTCCAGCCTGTCGAAATAGGGCAGGTTTTGCAGATAGGTCCGGCTTTCCATCAGCTTTTCGGTGCCACGGTGCAGCAGCCCGATATGCGGATCGCAGCGCTCCACGATCTCGCCGTCCAGCTCCAGCACCAAGCGCAGCACACCATGCGCGGCAGGGTGTTGCGGGCCGAAATTGATATTGAAATTGCGGATTTTCTGCTCGCCCGTCTGGGCGTCATTGAAACCTTTGGAGCCGTCCATCATTTCGCCCCCTCTTTCTTCTCGTCACCCGGAAGAATGTACTCGGCCCCTTCCCAGGGGCTCATGAAATCGAACTGCCTGTATTCCTGCACCAGTTGCACTGGCTCATAGACAACGCGCTTTTGCGCCTCGTCATACCGCACCTCGGTATAGCCGGTGGTCGGGAAATCCTTGCGCAGCGGATGGCCACGAAATCCGTAATCTGTCAGGATACGGCGCAGGTCGGGATGGCCCGAGAACAGGATGCCGAACATGTCGAACACCTCGCGTTCGAACCAGTTGGCGGACGGGTGCACCGATGTGACCGAATGCACCATCTCGTCCTCGCGGATGCCGACCCGCAGACGGATGCGCTGGTTCCGGTACATGCTCAGGAAATGATAGACCACATCGAACCGCTTGGACCGGCCCGGATAATCCACAGCCGTGATATCCACGAGGGACGAGAACCGGCAATTGCGGTCCGCCTTGAGGAATTCGACGAAATCCTCGATATTCGCAGGGGTGACATCCATGTTCAGCTCGCCATGGGTCACATCCCAGGCCAGCACACATTCCGGCCTGCGCTCTGCGATATGCTGTCCCAGTTCGTTCAGCGCATCACTCATCTCGTCATTCCTTCTAGGCGCGGATCGGCGGCCCCTGACGGGACCACGCGGCTCAGCGCAGGATGGTTGTCGCGCGCATCACCGCACGATTGTTCCGGTGCGGCGGATCTTGCGCTGCAATTGCATCAGACCATAGAGCAGCGCCTCGGCCGTGGGCGGGCAGCCCGGCACGTAGATATCCACCGGAACGATCCGGTCACAACCGCGCACCACCGAATAGCTGTAGTGGTAATAGCCCCCGCCATTGGCGCAGGAGCCCATCGAGATCACATAGCGCGGCTCGGGCATCTGGTCATAGACCTTGCGCAGCGCAGGCGCCATCTTGTTGGTCAACGTACCGGCCACGATCATCAGATCCGACTGGCGCGGGCTGGCGCGCGGCGCAATGCCGAACCGCTCGGCGTCATAACGCGGCATCGAGGTGTGCATCATCTCGACGGCGCAGCAGGCCAGACCGAAGGTCATCCAGTGCAGCGACCCTGTGCGCGCCCAATTGATGATATCCTCGGTCGAGGTCAGCAGGAAACCCTTGTCGGCCAGTTCGGCATTCAGCGCCTGCGTGCCATGCTCGCGGTCGCCACCTGCGGTGTTCAGGCCTGTCATTACTGCCATTCCAACGCTCCTTTTTTCCACTCATACGCAAAGCCCACGGTCAGCACGCCCAAAAAGACCATCATCGACCAGAAACCCACCATGCTGACATCCTTGAAGGCCACCGCCCATGGAAACAGGAACGCGATTTCCAGATCGAAGATGATGAACAGGATCGACACCAGATAGAAGCGCACATCGAATTTCATGCGGGCATCGTCAAAGGCGTTGAAACCGCATTCATAGGCGCTGACCTTTTCGGGGTCGGGATTTCGCACGGCAATGATCACGGCAGACAGGATCAGGACAAGGCCAAGTCCGATGGCGATGGCCAAAAACACGAGGATCGGCAGGTATTCCCTCAGCATCCCTTCCACGAGTGGCTCCTTTCGCGCCTCAAGGCGCAGTCTGCTGGCTACAGGTTTGCGCGCAGGTTTACTCCTGCCCCCGCGCAGGGTCAACCGAGGCAGCATCACATTCACTGTTTGGATTATGAGGGGAAAACCTAGTGTATACAGCGGGATACCACGAAACGGTGGTACAGATGCGTCATTTGGTCAACCCTGCGCTCCACAAGATCAACTGAATTTTCAACACTTTGACCTGATCACGCCGCAGTGCGGCATAATCCTGCGCGATTCTGCAGTGCGCCTTGCTGTCGTGTCATACCTGCCATGACGGTTTGCGCTTGGCAAAGAAAGCGCCGATCCCCTCGACCGCCTCGGCCCCTTCCCAGCAAGTCGTAAGCTCGCTGATCGTATGTGCGATGGTCGCCTCGTCGATCACCGGCCCCAGATGCCGCAACAGCGCCTTGGCCTGCGCCACGGCTTGCGGCGCGCAGGCCAGATAGGGCGCAACCTCGGCCTCGACCGCCGCATCCAGATCACCTGCGGGCACCGCGCGCGCCAAAAGGCCAAGCTCTACCGCCTCGGCGGCATCAAAGCGCCGCCCCGACATGAAGACCCGCCGCGCCCGCGCCTCGCCCATCCGCGCGCAGACATAGGGGCCGATCGTGGCCGGGATCAGGCCCAGTCGCGTTTCCGTCAACCCCATCAGCACCGTGTCCGCGCCGATGGCGATATCGCAAACGCTTGCCATGCCGACCCCGCCGCCAAAGGCATTGCCCTGCACCCGCCCGATCAACGGTTTGGGCAGGGTGTTCAGCGCCTGCAACATCCATGCAAGCTTGGCCGCCTCGCGCCCCCGCGTGTCGGCATCCGCCGCCATCTGCTCCTGCATCCAGCCCAAATCGCCGCCCGCGCAGAAGCTCGCGCCTTTTGCCGCCAGCACCACGACGCGCACAGCATCATCGGCCCCCAGAACCCGCGCCGCGTCCGTCAGGTCTGCCATCATCGCGGCATTCAGCGCGTTATGCTTGTCCGCCCGCGCCAGCCAGAGCGTCGCCACCCCGCGCCCGTCCCGTTCGATCTCGATCGTCTGATAGCTCATCCCTGCCCCCTCATGGCGCGTGCCATATCCGCCGCCCGCGCCAGCACATCCGCATCCAGCCCTGTGTGATAGCCCAGCGCCAGCAGCCGCGCATGCACGGCCTCGGACGCCACATTGCCCGCCGCCCCCGGCGCATAGGGACAGCCGCCCAAACCTCCGACAGCGGCGTCGAACACCCGCACGCCCAGCGCAAGAGATGCCTCGATATTGTCAAGCGCGCGCCCCGATGTATCGTGATAATGCCCCGCAAGTTGCATGGCAGGCACCTCTTGCAACACTGCGCGCAGCATCGCGTCAATCGTCTCAGGCCGCCCCTGCCCGATGGTGTCGCCAAGGCTGATCTCGTAGCAGCCCATCGCGAACAGGGCCGCGGCCACCCGCGCCACCTGATCAGGTGCCACAATCCCGTCATAGGGGCAGTCCGTGACACAGGATACATAGCCCCGCACAGGCAGACCCGCCGCCCGCGCCGCTGCGGCCACAGGCGCGAACCGCGCAAGACTTTCCGCAATCGAGGCGTTGATATTGGCGCGGCTGAACCCTTCCGAGGCCGACCCGAAAATCGCCACCTCATCGGCCTGTGCCGCCAGCGCCGCCTCGAACCCCTGCATATTCGGGGTCAGCGCCGCATAGCGCACCCCCGGCGCGCGGGTGATCCCTGCCAGCACCGCGCCGCTATCGGCCATCTGCGGCACCCATTTGGGGCTGACGAAACTGGCCACCTCGATGCGCCGGAACCCGGCCCCGCTCAGACAGTCCACAAGCGCGATCTTGTCCTCAACCGCAATGGCGCGCTTTTCGTTCTGCAACCCGTCGCGTGGCCCCACCTCGAAAATCTCGACGAAATCGCCTATCATCGCGCGCCCCGTTTCATCTTGCCGAAAATACTCATGGCGCTGTCCCTGCACCCTGCTCCCAGGCCGGATAGAAAGGCTGCGTATAGATCAGTGCCTCGCCCTCCTTGGGCAAAGCTGCCTGAAACGCGGGGCGTTCGGCATTGCGTGCCATCCATTTTTCCAACTCGGGAAAGCCATCTGTCGGCGCGAAATACCGCGCCAGATACACCGCCTGCCCGACAGCCACATCGCAGGCCGAAAAACCGCTGGTCAGCAGATGGTCGCGGTTCTCGACCGGCGTACTCAGCCGCGCCTCGATCGCGGCGTAGCATTTCAGCAAACGCGCCGCTTCAAGCTTCATCACGATAGGGCTGCGCATCGCATCATCGTAGAGCAGGATATGCTGTTGCGTCAGGGCCGCAACATGCTGGCTGATGGTTTCGGCAAAATGCAGCCAGACCAGCCAGGCCATGCGGTCCATGTCGCCGGGCAAACGGCCAAGGCCTGCCGCGGGGAAACGCTCGCACAGATATTCCATAATCGCGGCACTCTCGAACATCCGCTCGCCGTCGATTTCCAGCGCAGGCACGCGACCTGCTGGCGACAGGCTCAGGAATTCCGGCGCGCGCAAGGATTTGTCAAAGGCGTGGTGATGCAACCGGTAAGGCACCTCCAACTCCTCCAGCAACCACAAGACCCGCATCGAGCGGCTTTGCGGGCAGTGATGCAGCGTGATCATGCCCGCGCCTCCTCGGCTGCGGCCTCGGCAGGCTCCAGCCGCACAAGCGCCGCGCCCGCCTCGACCTGTGTGCCCGCGCTGACCAGCACTTCGGCCACCACACCGTCACGCGCCGCCAGCAGGGCATGCTCCATCTTCATCGCCTCCAGCACAGCCAGCCTGTCACCCGCCTGAACAGACTGCCCTGCCACGGCGAAGACCGCCTTGACCATGCCGGGCATCGGCGCTTCGACCAGATTGCCGTCGCCCAAGGCCCCTGCCGCCCGCGCCAGCGGGTCGATCACGTGAAAGGCCAGACCTGCGCCGGTGAAGACTGTCACCAGATCACCGCTGACCCGCACATCAGGGGCGACCTGCCCCTCCAGCAGCCAGCGCCCGCCTTGATGCCGCGCCATCACAGCGCTGTCGCCCAGCATCACGCGGCGCAGGTCAGGCCCTTCGCAGATCACGCGGGCCACGATTTCGGCACCCTCATGTTCCAGCACGACCGACCGTTCCAAGGCCGACCAAAGCGCAAAGCCCGTATCCCAAGCGCGTGTGTCCAGCAGGCCCAGCGCCGCCAGAGCGGCCAGCGCCACATCAGCGGGCTGTGCCGCAGGCGTAGCGGTCAACTGTTCCAGATCGCGCCCGATCAGGCCGGTATCGACATCACCCGCAGTGAAACCCGGATGCGCGCAAAGTGCGGACAGAAAGCCCAGATTCGTGACCGTTCCCGCCACCTGCGTGCCCGCCAGCGCGCTGCGCATCCGCGCCAGTGCGACAGCACGCGTCGGTCCTTGCGTGATGATCTTGGCGATCATCGGGTCATAAAACGGGCTGATCGTATCGCCCGTGCGCACCCCGCTATCGGCACGGCACTGCGCCGGAAAGGCCAGATGCGCCAGCGTGCCGGTCGCAGGCAGAAAGCCCGCTGGGACATCCTCGGCGTAAAGACGCGCCTCGAAGGAATGGCCCGTGATCGTCAGATCCTCCTGCCGCAGCGGAAGGGACTCGCCCGCCGCCACGCGCAACTGCCATTCCACCAGATCGACGCCGGTAATGGCCTCGGTCACAGGATGCTCGACCTGCAACCTTGTGTTCATCTCCATGAACCAGAACCCGTCGGTCCGCAGACCGCGACTGCCATCGACGATGAACTCGATGGTCCCCGCCCCGCTATAGCCGATCGCCTCGGCGGCCCGCACGGCGGCGCGCCCCATGGCCTCGCGTACCTCCAAGGTCATGCCGGGGGCGGGCGCTTCCTCGATCACCTTCTGGTGGCGACGCTGGAGCGAGCAGTCGCGCTCGAACAGATGCACGGCATGCGTGCCGTCCCCGAAGACCTGCACTTCGATATGGCGCGGCTTCTCGATGTATTTCTCGACCAGCACATCCGCATTGCCAAAGGCGTTCTGCGCCTCGGACCGCGCGCTTTCCAGTGCCTCGGCAAACCGCGCAGGCGCCTCGACCAGCCGCATCCCCTTGCCGCCGCCGCCTGCCACCGCCTTGATCAGCACGGGGTATCCGATGGCATCGGCGGCACCCGCCAGATGCTCGGGGTCTTGGTTCGCGCCGTGATAGCCTGGCACCACGGGTACGCCTGCCTTTTCCATCAGGACCTTGGCCGCATCCTTCAGCCCCATGGCGCGGATCGCATCCGCAGATGGTCCGATAAAGACCAGACCCGCCGCCACGACCGCATCCACGAAACCGGGGTTTTCAGACAGAAAGCCGTAACCCGGGTGGATGCCTTGCGCGCCTGTGTCCAAAGCAGCCTGAATGATCCGCTCGCCTCGCAGATAGCTGTCAGCAGGGGCTGATCCGCCGATATGCACAGCCTCGTCACAGGCGGCCACATGCGCGGCCCCTGCATCGGCATCGGAATAGACCGCAACCGTCCGCACCCCCATGGCGCGGGCTGTCCCTGCCACGCGAATGGCGATCTCGCCGCGGTTGGCAATCAGGATCTTGTCAAACATGGGAACTCCTTTTCGGGTCCTGTGCAGGGTGCGATAGGGCCAGCGAGGGGCCATCCCCTCGCGCTCGCTTTATGTGCGAGGGGCCAGCCCCTCGCGCTCCCCGGGATATTTCCAGCAAGAAGAAACGGGCGGTCCGGGTCATGGTCACATCCGGAACACGCCAAAGCGTGTCTCCTCGATCGGTGCACACAGCGCGGCCGACAGTGACAGCGCCAGCACAACACGCGCGCGGCGCGGATCAATGATGCCGTCATCCCAAAGCCGCGCCGAGGCATAGAGCGGGTGCGACTGGCGCTCGAACATCTCGATGGTGGGGCGTTTGAAATCAGCCTCGTCCTCTGCCGACCAGCTGCCGCCTGACCGCTCGATCCCGTCGCGGCGCACGGTGGCAAGAACGCCTGCCGCCTGTTCGCCGCCCATCACCGAAATGCGGCTATTGGGCCATGACCACATGAAGCGCGGCTGATAGGCGCGCCCCGCCATGCCGTAATTGCCCGCCCCGAAGGATCCGCCCACGACCATTGTGATCTTGGGCACATTGGTGCTGGCTACAGCCGTCACCATCTTGGCCCCATGGCGCGCAATGCCTTCGTTTTCGTATTTACGGCCCACCATGAAGCCGGTGATATTTTGCAAAAAGACCAGCGGGATTTTGCGCTGGCTGCACAGTTCCACGAAATGCGCGCCTTTCTGGGCAGCCTCGGAAAAGAGCACGCCGTTGTTCGCGACAATCCCCACGGGGCAGCCCTGCACATGGGCAAAGCCCGTGACCAGCGTTTCGCCAAAGCGTGGCTTGAACTCGTCAAACCTTGATCCGTCCACGACCCGCGCGATCACCTCGCGGATGTCGTAAGGCGTGCGCAGATCGGCGGGCACGACGCCCAAGATTTCGGCGGGATCATAGGCGGGTTCCTCGGACGTCTGCCATTGCACAGTCGCGGGCTTGGCGCGGTTCAAATGGCTGACAGCACGGCGCGCCAGTGCCAGCGCATGGGAGTCATCCTCGGCCAGATAATCGGCCACACCGGACAGGCGCGTATGCACATCGCCGCCGCCCAGATCCTCGGCTGTGACCACCTCGCCTGTTGCGGCCTTGACTAAGGGTGGGCCTGCCAGAAAGATCGTGCCCTGATCACGTACGATGATCGTGACATCCGACATGGCTGGCACATAAGCGCCACCTGCCGTGCAGGAGCCCATGACCACCGCGATCTGGGGAATGCCCTTCGCGCTCATCCGCGCCTGATTGTAGAAGATGCGCCCGAAATGGTCGCGGTCGGGAAACACCTCGTCCTGATTGGGCAGGTTCGCACCGCCGCTATCGACCAGATAGATACAGGGCAGATGGTTTTCCTCGGCGATCTCTTGCGCGCGCAGGTGTTTCTTGACCGTCATCGGGTAATAGGTGCCACCCTTCACGGTGGCATCGTTGCACACGACCATGACCTCCAGCCCGTGCACGCGCCCGATCCCCGCAATCACACCCGCACCGGGAGCGGCCCCGTCGTAAAGCCCGTGCGCCGCCGTTGCCCCGATCTCGAGAAATGGTGCGCCGGGGTCCAGCAGGTTCGCCACACGCTCGCGCGGCAGCATCTTGCCGCGCTCCAGATGGCGCGCGCGGGCCTTGTCACCGCCGCCTGCGGCTGCAGCCTCGGCGGCGGCCTGCACCACCTCCAGCGCAGCCAGATGGCCTGCGCGGTTGGTCTGGAACGCCTCGGACGAGGGGATGGCTTTCGAGGTCAGCTTCATGTCGCATTCTCCCTTTCCCGCATGGCGCGGGCCTTCAATTCACGGCGGATCACCTTGCCTGTCACAGTCATCGGCAGGGCCTCCAGAAATCCGATCTCGCGCGGATAGGCATGCTGCGCCACCCGCGCCTTGACGTGGTTCGCAAGGTCAGCGGCCAGTGCATCAGACGGCGCAAAGCCCGGTTTCAGCACGACATAGGCCTTGACGATCTCGGTCCTGAGCGGATCGGGCTTGCCCACCACACCCACTGTGGCCACAGCCGGATGCGTCAGCAGCCCGTCCTCGATCTCGGCCGGACCGATCCGGTAACCGGACGAGGTGATCACGTCATCCTCGCGGCCCACGAAACGGATGAAACCGCCCTCGATCACGCCTCGATCACCTGTCAGCATCCAGTCGCCTCGGAATTTCTCGGCTGTCGCTTCGGGGCGGTTCCAGTAGCCCAGCATCATCGAGGCAGCACCGCGCCGCACGGCAATGTCGCCCTCGCCGGCGCAGAATTGGCCCGCATCGTCGATCACAGCCACATCGAAACCGGGCACCGCGCGCCCGATGAAGCCCGGTTCAGGGTTGAACAGGGCGCCGCAGCTTGAGGCCACCATATTGCACTCGGTCTGCCCGTAAAACTCGTTGATGCTCAACCCGAAGGCCTGCCGCCCCCAGTCCAGCATTTCCGCGCCCAAAGGCTCGCCGCCACTGGCGACCGAGCGCAGGCCCGGCACCGCCGCATCCGCCGCTTTTAGCATCCTGAGCGCGGTGGGCGGGAAGAACACATTGCGCACCGCGCCCCGCGCGATCACGTCCAGACAATCCGGCACGCTGAATTTCGCCATCCGCGCGGCCACTACCGGCACGCCCAAGGCCAGCCCGGGCATGGCCACATCGAACAGCCCGCCGATCCATGCCCAGTCTGCGGGCGTCCAGAGGCAATCGCCTTTCTGCCCCAGCAGATCATGGCTGATCGCGACCCCAGGCAGATGGCCTGTCAGGATACGGTGCCCGTGCAGCGCGCCCTTGGCCGCACCTGTCGTGCCCGAGGTATAGATCAGCACCGCCGGATCATCGGAGCCTGTCTGGACTGTCTTGAAAACCGCTTCCGGCAGATCGGTATCCTCGGGCACCAGCACCGCCAGACCGAAACCTGCCAGCAGCGCCACCCCTTCGGTGTCGCTGATCACCAGCCTTGCGCCTGCATCGTCCAGTCGCGACCGCAAGGCATCAGGCCCGAACAGCTTGAACAGCGGGATCGACACGGCCCCCAGCTTCCAGACTGCAATATGCGCCGCCGCTGTCCATGCGGATTGCGAGCGCAGCACGCCCACGCGGTCGCCCCGCACCACGCCGCGCGCAGCCAGCACATGCGCCAGCGCATCAGCCATCCGGCGCAGATCGCCGTAGTTGACGCGCCCTGCATCGCCACCCGACAGCTCCACAATCGCCAGCCGCGACGGATCACGCGCGGCCCAGTCATCGCAGACCTGCGTGGCCATATTCAGGCGCGCGGGCAGATCCCACCGGAAGCCCGCGACCAGTTCATCATAGCTGCGCCCCTGTTCCAGCATCACGCCTCCGGTGCGGCAGGGCTGGAAAACGGCCTGTCGCCCGCACGCCCTTCATGCAGCAATGCGCCGCTGCGCCCCACGAAATAGGCGCGTTCCGCCGGACTGCCCTCGGCGCAGATCACGACCAGCCATACAGGGTCCGACCGCCCCGGCACAGCATGGCAACGCCGGATCGCTTCCGGCTCCAGACTCTGCGCCGCGACATAGCGGTTGGCATAGGCCATGATCACATCGGTCTCGGTCAGGGCCGCCTGACGCGATCCCGCCAGAAAGCCCAGCGTCCCCGCAGCCGCCGTCAGCACGACGATCACCAGCAGCACTGCGGGCGGTATCCTCATGCCGCAAGCCTCATGATCCCCTCCGCCTCATGCCATCGCCGCCATCATCTCGCGGCCTACCAGCATGCGCCGGACCTCGGATGTGCCCGCACCGATCTCCATCAGCTTGGCATCGCGGAAAATGCGTGCGACCGGCGCATCGGCCAGAAAGCCCGCGCCACCCATCGCCTGCACCGCCTGATGCGAGACTTTCATTGCCTCCTCGCTGGCATAAAGCACGCAAGCGGCGGCATCCGCACGGGTCACTTCGCCCCGATCACAGGATTTCGCCACCTCGTAGACATAGGCGCGGGCCGAGTTCATTGCCGTATACATATCGGCGATCTTGCCCTGCATCAGCTGGAAATTCCCGATCGGCTGGCCGAACTGTTTACGCTCGGCCATATAGGGCATGATCTCGTCCAGACAGGCCGCCATGATGCCGGTACCGATGCCCGACAGCACCACGCGCTCATAGTCCAGCCCCGACATCAGGACGCGCACGCCCTTGCCTTCTTCTCCAAGGATGTTCTCGAAGGGCACTTCACAATCGTCGAATATCAATTCGGCGGTGTTTGATCCGCGCATCCCCAGCTTGTCGAAATGCGGGCTGGTGGAAAAGCCTTTCATGGTTTTCTCGATCAGGAACGCGGTGATCCCCTTTGATCCAGCATCCGGATCGGTCTTGGCATAAACCACCAGCGTATCGGCATCCGGCCCGTTGGTGATCCAGTATTTGTTGCCGCTCAGACGGTAGTGGTCATTGCGCTTTTCAGCGCGCAGCTTCATCGACACCACATCGCTGCCAGCACCCGGTTCGGACATGGCCAGCGCGCCGACATGTTCGCCGCTGACCAGACCGGGCAGATATTTGCGCTTTTGGTCTGCGGTGCCGTTCAGGCTGATCTGGTTGACACACAGGTTGGAATGCGCGCCGTAGGACAGGCTGACGCTGGCACTGGCACGCGCGATCTCCTCTACGGCGATCACATGTGCCAGATAGCCCATGCCCGCGCCGCCGAATTCCTCGTCAACGGTGATGCCCAGCAGCCCCAGATCGCCCATCTCGCGCCACAGCTCGGACGGAAATTCATTGCTGCTGTCGATCTTGCCCGCCATCGGCCGGACACGCTCTTGCGCCCAGCGATGCACCATCTCGCGCAGGGCATTCACATCCTCGCCAAGATCGAACTTCATCGTTGCTGTGAACATTATGGCTCCTCCCAGAGATCGCTTGAACCGGCATTTATTGAACGCTTGTTCATTAATAGACATGTGATCCGAGTCGCGTCAACTGCCAAGCCGCCGCACCCTGCGTGCCCTCTTGGGCAAGGCTGGCCGCCCGCCCTGCCCCTGTCAACATTCATGGACATGAAAGAACCAAGCGGATACCAAACACATAGATGCACAAAGGAACGCCCCATGCCGCTGACGCAACTGATCTATTCCTCAAAGCCCTTCGGGTTTGACGACACGATTCTCAGCCAGATCCTGCTGACAGCGCGGCGCAACAATGCCAATGCGCATGTCACCGGCTGCCTGATCTGCCGTGGCGATCTTTACCTGCAATTGCTGGAAGGGCCGGACGAGGCGATCAACCGGCTATACGATTCGATCCTGCAGGATGACCGCCACCTCGAGGTAACCCGCCGGATGGAGCGCGAAACCGACACAAGGCTTTTCGGCGCATGGGCGATGCGCGACGATCCGGCACAAAGTTGGCTCTGGACCAAGGCCGAAGTGGATGCAGGCGCGCTGAACCAAGCCGATCCGGCCGCGTTTCTGGCCATATTCGAACGCGTGACCCAGCAGATAGACTGACCCTGCGCTTCATCTTGCCAAAAATACTCAAGACCGGCCCTGCGCCCGTGTCAGGCCGCCTGATAGACCGCACCGACCTCGGCGCGGATGATGCGGGCCAGAAGCGCGCAATCCTCAAGGCTGAAGGTCAGCGGCAGGCGCATGTCCAATATCCCTGCAAGGATGCGGTCACTGGCAGGCATCGGCTGGCTGGGCGCATAGCGCCAGCTGTCATAGCGGCTGGTGAAACCCTGCGGTTCCGCCGCCCCGAACCATTTCAGCTCGACACCCCGCTTGGCGCAGCGCGTGACCACGTCGCGCACTTTGGCGGCCGGCCAGTCCAGCAACAGGAACTGGAAGGACGAGCCGACAAATTCCTCGGCTGATGGGCGGTCGATCAGGCGCAGGCCGGGACAATTCTTCAACCCGTCTTCAACCACACGGTAACGCGCTGTCCATGCCGCGCATTGGGCGTCCAGCCGGCGCAGTTGCGGGCGCAGGATCGCGGCGCGCAGATGGTCCATCCGGCCCGATATATTGGGCGTGTCATATTTCACCGCCTCGAACACATCCGGCGCAGGGGCCGCCAGATGGCGCGGATAAAGCATATATGAGCCTGACAGCATCACGGCGCGGGCCATGACCTCGTCATCATCGGTCACCAGAAAACCGCCCTCGCCCGAGTTCATATGTTTGTATGTCTGGGTTGAATAGCAGCCGATCACACCCTCTGTGCCCGACAACCGCCCGCGCCAGCGCGCCCCCATCGTATGGGCGCAATCCTCGACCACCCGCAGGTCATAGCGGGCACAAATCGCCAGCAACCGGTCCATATCGCAGATATGACCCCGCATATGGCTGAGCAGCAGAACCTGCGCCTGATCCGCCTTGGCCTCCAGATCGTCCAGATCAATGGTCAATGCCTCGGTCACGCCGACAAAGACAGGAATTGCGCCGACAGCCGCAATGGCACCGGGCACAGGGGCCAGCGTGAAGGCGTTACTCAGCACCCTGTCGCCGGGCCGAACACCAAGCGCACGCAGGGCCGTGGTCATGGCATAGCCACCGGACGCCACAGCAAGACAGTATTTCACACCCATGGCGGCCGCGAACTCCTGTTCCAGCAAGGCCACCTCGCCGGGCTCGTCATCTTTGACGTTATAGCGGTGCAATCGTCCGCTGCGCATGACATCGACAGCAGCGGCGATCCCGTCTTCGGGGATCGGTTCCTGCTGGGTGAAGCTTCCGGTGAATATCTCTGTGCTGGATTGGGTCATGCCTAGTGTTGTGGGGCGATGCAGGGGCTTCGTCAATGCGCCAGCGGCACAAGTTTGCACGATCAGCCGATCAAACGCTGCACCACGCCATGCAATTCGTCGAAATGTCCGATCAGGGCCTCTGGCTCAAGTGCCGCCACATCCTCCCCCCCCGGCCCGAAGGTGACCAGCACCGACGGGACACCCGCCGCACGCGCGGTTTCGCGGTCTGTCAGCGTATCGCCCACCAGCAGCGACCGCGCCGGATCGCCCCCTGCACGGCGCACCGCCTCGATCAGAGGCGCGGCATCAGGCTTACGCACCGCCAGCGTGTCTGCCCCTACCAACGTGGCAAAAGCGTCGCGTACTCCCAACTGTGTCATCAGCACCTCTGCAAGTCCTGCCGGCTTGTTGGTGCAGATCCCCACGGCATAACCATCACGCGACAACCGCGCGACGGCCTCCATCGCGCCGGGATACAGCACAGTATGGACATTGATCGCACCACCATAGGCTTCCAGCAGGATGGGATAGAACCGCTCGATCTGCGCCTCGGTATCGGTATGCCCGATCCGACCCAGCCCCAGCCGCAGCATGGCCTTGCCGCCGCGCAGCGCGGTGCCTGCATCCGTCAATGGGTCCAGGATCACACCCGCCCCCATCTGCGCGAAACAGGCATTGGCCGCCGCGATCAGATCGCCGCTTGTATCGGCCAATGTGCCGTCCAGATCGAAAATCACCGTTCTCATGGGTCTGCCCTTTCCGGCGGTCTGTCGCCGATGCCTGTCATATCCCGTAATCAGACGTGATCCGATGCGGCCTTGCGCCCTTGGGTTATCCGGATAAAACGGGCGCAACAAAAGGGCAAAGAGAAACAGCATGAACACAGCACTTGTCATACTGGCGGCCGGCATGGGCACGCGGATGAATTCCGAACTGCCCAAGGTGCTGCATCCGCTGGCGGGCGCGCCCATGCTGGTGCATGCGATGAAGGCGGGCTTTGCGCTGGATGCGATGGCTTGCGTGATCGTCACAGGCCACGGGGCACAGGCTGTCGCAGCAGCCGCGCGCGACTGGAACGAGGACGCACAATGCGTGGTGCAGGCCCCGCAGCTAGGTACCGCCCACGCGGTCGCGCAGGCCGCCACCGCACTTGACGGATTCGAGGGTGACGTGATCGTGCTGTATGGCGACACACCCCTGATCCGCGCAGAGACACTGGAAGCGATGCAAGAGGCGCGCAAGGCCCATGACATCGTGGTCTTGGGCTTTCACGCCGCCGATCCGGGCCGTTACGGGCGGTTGGTGATGGACGGCAGCCAATTAGAACGGATCGTGGAGTTCAAGGATGCCACAGATCAGCAACGCGCGATAACCCTATGCAACAGCGGCATTGTTATTGCAGACAAGTCTGTTCTTTTCGATCTGGTCGCCGCTGTCGGAAATGACAATGCGGCCGGCGAATACTACCTGACCGACATTATCGCCATCGCCCGCACGCGGGGCCTTTCGGCCACCGCTGTCACCTGTGATGAGGGCGAAACACTGGGCATCAACACCCGTACCGAACTGGCACAGGCCGAGGCGGCGTTTCAGGCCCGCGCCCGCGCGCAGGCTCTGGAGGATGGCGTGACCCTGATCGCCCCCGACACAGTGCATTTCGCCCATGACACGGTCATCGGGCGCGATGCGGTCGTGGAACAGAATGTGGTGTTCGGCCCCGGTGTGACGGTAGAATCCGGCGCCCGCATCCGCGCCTTCTCGCATCTGGAGGGTTGCCATGTCAGCCAGCGCGCGATTGTAGGGCCTTATGCGCGCCTGCGTCCCGGCGCGGAACTGGCCGAGGATGTGCATGTCGGCAATTTCGTCGAGATCAAGAATGCCGTGCTGCACGAGGGCGCGAAAGCCAACCACCTGAGCTATATCGGCGATGCAACCATCGGCGCCGGCAGCAATATCGGCGCAGGCACGATCACCTGCAACTATGACGGGGTGATGAAACATCACACCGAGATCGGGCGCGGTGCTTTCATCGGATCAAACACGATGCTGGTCGCCCCTGTGCGTGTGGGCAATGACGCGATGACGGGCAGCGGCTCGGTCATTACCACGGATGTGCCGGATGGCGCGCTGGCGCTGGGCCGCGCAGAACAAGTGGTCAAACCGGGCATGGCGGTGAAACTGATGGACATTCTGCGCGCCCGCAAGGCCAAGAAAAACAAGGAAAACAACTGATGTGCGGTATTGTCGGCGTTCTGGGCAACCATGAGGCGGCCCCCCTTCTGGTCGAGGCGCTGAAGCGTCTGGAATATCGCGGCTATGACAGCGCAGGCATCGCCACGGTGCAGAACGGCAGGCTGGATCGTCGCCGCGCCGTGGGCAAGCTTGTCAACCTGTCCGATCTGCTGGTGCATGAACCACTGGCGGGCAAGGCGGGCATCGGCCACACCCGCTGGGCCACGCATGGCGCGCCATCGGTCACCAATGCCCACCCGCATCAGGCTGGACCCGTGGCGGTTGTGCATAACGGCATCATCGAGAATTTCCGTGAATTGCGCGCCGAACTGCGCGGGCATGGTCTGGAATTCGTGACGCAAACCGACACCGAAACCGTCACCCTGCTGACGCAGCATCACATGGCGCAAGGCGCAAGCCCCGTCGAGGCCGCGCGCCAGACCATCGCCAGATTGCACGGCGCTTTTGCACTGGTTTTCCTGTTTCAGGGCGAGGATGATCTGCTGATCGCCGCCCGCAAGGGCAGCCCCTTGGCTGTGGGCCACGGTGATGGCGAGATGTTCGTCGGCTCGGACGCGATCGCGCTGGCCCCGATGACAGACCGCATCACCTATCTGGAAGAAGGCGACTTTGCCGTTCTGACCCGCACCAGGCTGGAAATCCGTGACGCCAATGGCGCGCTTGCCAACCGCGCCGTCAAGACGATCCAGATCGAAGCGGCACAGGTCGACAAGGCCGGGCACAAGCATTTCATGGCCAAGGAAATCGCCGAACAGCCCCGCGTGATCGGCGAGGCGCTGCGGTTCTACCTGTCAGGTGAGGGCAATACCATCACCCTGCCCGGTGCAGGTCTGGATTTTACGGCGGTTGACCGGCTGTCACTCGTGGCATGCGGCACAGCCTTTTATGCCTGCATGACCGCGAAATACTGGTTCGAACAACTGGCGGGCCTGCCCGTTGATGTCGATATCGCCTCGGAATTCCGCTACCGTGAACCGCCCGTTCCGGCGCGCACCGTGGCGCTGTTCGTCAGCCAGTCGGGCGAGACTGCCGACACATTGGCCGCCCTGCGCTATTGCGTGGGCAAAGCCGCAAGGATCGTGTCGGTCGTGAACGTGCCCGAAAGCTCGATCGCGCGCGAAAGCGATCTGGCCCTGCCGATCATGGCGGGGGCAGAAATCGGCGTGGCCTCGACCAAAGCCTTTACCTGCCAGTTGACGGTCCTGCTACTGCTGGCGCTGGAGGCCGCGCATCAGCGCGGACGCATCAGCGACGAGGATCTGTCCGATCATCTGAGCGCGCTGCGCGCCCTGCCGGTCGCGCTGAATGCCGCACTGGACCTGAGCGGCACAATCAAACGGGCGGCGCGAAAACTGTCCGAAGCCACCGATGTGCTGTTTCTGGGACGCGGGCTGATGTATCCTCTGGCGCTTGAGGGCGCCTTGAAACTGAAAGAAATCAGTTATATACATGCCGAAGCTTATGCATCAGGCGAACTGAAACACGGCCCCATCGCCTTGATCGACAAGACGATGCCTGTGGTCGTGATGGCGCCGCGTGACGCGCTGTTCGACAAGACCGTGTCCAACATGCAAGAAGTGATGGCCCGTGGCGGCAAGGTGGTCCTGATCACCGATGCCGAAGGGGCGGCTGAGGCCTCCGACCAGACATGGGAGGTGATCGTCATGCCCCGTGTCGATGCGGTTCTGACACCCATCATTTACGCTCTACCAGCACAATTGCTGGCCTATCACACGGCAGTCGCCAAGGGCACCGATGTGGACCAACCCCGCAACCTTGCCAAATCGGTGACCGTAGAATGACCCCTGAAGATGCACTCGCGCAGCTGCGCGCCCTGTCTGATCCCGAACGCGCCGCAGGCATGGCCGAATATCACAAAGCGCCACGTGAATATCTGGGCCTGACCACACCGCAGATCACCGATCTGGCGCAAGGCTGGCGCGAGGGGATGGATGTGCCCGCGCGTGTGGCATTGGCCGATGCGCTGTGGCAGTCCGATATATTCGAGGCGCGGATCGCGGCCGCCAAGCTGCTGACGCAGGCGCGGATGAAACCGGATGCCGAGGTCTGGGCGCTGATCGCGTCTTGGGTGCCGACATTCGACAGTTGGGCGATAGCCGATGCCGCCGCCATTGCGGGGCAAAAGCGGCTGGTGGCCGATCCCGCGCGGATCGACGCTGTGGCGGAATGGACGAAATCGCCGCATCATTGGACTCGTCGCGCAGCGATGGTCTTTACCCTGCCATGGACCAAGCAGAACCATCCCAAACCGGACGAGTTGGCTGTGCGCCAGCGCGTGCTGGAATGGGCGGCTGCCTATGTGCATGATCCTGAATGGTTTATACAGAAGTCGGTGGCATGGTGGCTGCGCGAGCTGTCCAAACACGATCCCGAACGCGTCGGCTATTTCCTGACCAACCACGCGCGGCACATGAAGCCCTTTGCGCGGCGCGAGGCGTCAAAACTGCTGCCCAAGACTGCCATGCCCGCACCAGTTGTCCAGACAGAACCCGGCACTGTCACTGGCACTGGCACGGATCAGGACTGACCGACTTAGTTGGTAAAGACATCAACCGATGGCAAACCTGTCAGCGGTGCATCCAGCATTCGCATGGCCGACAGCGACAAACGGCTGCCACCCGAGGCCGGGCCGGAGATCGGAATCAGGTCAAGGTTCAGCCGTCGGCCCGTGGGCTTGTAGAGCACAGAACCGCGTGTCGGGCTGCTGACCAGCGGTGTTTCCATCCAGAAGCCGGGGCGCCCCGGATCGCCAAGCGAGGCAACCGTTGTCCCGATCGACCCTGCCGCTGCGGCTGGCGGGGCAACGGCGGCTTGCCGTTCGTCTTCCGTGACCCTGTCAAAATCATCCACCGTCCGTGGCGCACCCGTCAAGGGCGGGCGCGCACTGGTTTGCGGTGCAGCGACAGGTGGGGCCACTTGCGCCGTGCTTTGCGGGTTCAGCGAGAACTCGGCGCAGCCCGCCAAAAGCAGGGCACTTGCCGAGAGGGTCAGGACAATCTTTTTCATCCTATCAACTTAAGCCGCCCGAACGAAGCGCGCAATCACACAATCCCCCTTGCTCAGACTTCCGCCGATCCCTACCTTTGGGGAATGGATCAAACAGTTTCAGCCGCTCGCGCGGGTTCGGCCCCGCTGATCGACCCGTTTCAACGGGCCATTTCCTATCTGCGGGTCTCGGTCACGGATCGCTGCGATTTCCGCTGCGTCTATTGCATGTCGGAAAACATGACCTTCCTGCCCAAAGCGCAGCTTCTGACGCTGGAGGAACTGGACACGATGTGCTCGACCTTCATCGGGCTGGGTGTTGAAAAGCTGCGGATCACGGGTGGCGAGCCTTTGGTCCGCAAGGGAATCATGACCTTTTTCGATGCAATGACCCGCCACCTGGACAGCGGCGCCCTGCGCGAGCTGACGCTGACCACCAATGGCAGCCAGCTTGAGAAATTCGCCCCTGATCTGGCGGCGGCTGGCGTGCGGCGGATCAATGTATCGCTGGATACGCTGGATGAGGCGAAATTCGCCGATATTACCCGCTGGGGTCGCCTGCCCCAAGTGCTGCGCGGGATTGATGCCGCGCAAAAGGCGGGGCTGCGGGTCAAGATCAACACAGTCGCCCTCAAAGGCTTCAACGAGGACGAGTTGTTCACGCTGGCCGCGTGGTGCACGGAACGTGACATGGATCTGACCTTTATCGAGGTCATGCCGATGGGCGATATCGGTAACGAGGACCGTCTGGATCAATACTGGCCCCTGCGCGATCTGCGCGCACGGCTGGCCGAGCGATTCACCCTGACCGATCTGACTGAGCGCACAGGCGGGCCTGCGCGCTATGTGCGGCTTGAAGAAACGGGGCAGAAAATCGGCTTCATTACGCCGCTTACGCATAATTTCTGCGAAAGCTGCAACCGCGTGCGGCTGACCTGCACCGGAGAGCTGTATCTGTGTCTGGGGCAAGAGGATATGGCCGACCTGCGCGGCCCGCTGCGCGCCAATCCCGGCGATACCGCAGTACTTGAAGATGCGATCCGCGCCGCGATCCGGCTGAAGCCCAAGGGCCATGATTTCGATTACTCGCGACAGGTGGTGGATGGCAAAATGTCCCGCCACATGAGCCATACCGGCGGCTGACCGGCACATGACGGGCGGCACATCCCCCGCCCCCCAGACGGGGATGACAGCCCTGTTGCGCCTGTACCTGGGGGCGACAGCCCTTGCGCCGTCGCTTCTGACAAATATGGCCCGCAAGGGACATCTGGCGCAGGGTGCCGCATCCGAACGGTTGGGCGAACGGCTGGGCCAACCCTCGGCCCCGCGTCCTGATGGTGCGCTGATCTGGATCAATGCCGCCTCGGTCGGCGAGGTCGCATCATCGCTTGATCTGGCGCGCGATCTTGAGGCGGCAACCGGAGCACGGCTGCTGTTCACCACCACGACCGCCACAGGGGCCGAGACGCTGTCCCGCCGCCTGCCGCAGGCGATCCACCAGTTCCAGCCCGTCGATACGCCCGCAGCGGTGCGCGCCTTTCTGGACCACTGGCGGCCAGATCTGGCCTGTTTCATGGAAAACGATCTGTGGCCGCGTCTGATGGTGGAAACCGGCAAGCGCCAGATCCCGATGGCCGTGATCAATGCCCGCGCATCGAAAACCCGCACCCGCGCGCCCCGCGCCGCGCGGGCGCTTCTGTCGCGTGCCGCGCTGATCAGCACGCAGGATGCGGTGACGGCGCGCCAGATACTGGGTTTGGGTCTTGATCCGGCACGCATTATCGACACCGGCGATCTGAAGGCCGCAGCCAGCCCTCTGCCCGTCGATCCCGACGCGTTGTCGGCGTTGCAAAAAGCCATCGGCGCGCGGCCTGTTTGGGTTGCGGCATCCACCCATCCCGGCGACGAGGAGGCGGTGATCACCGCCCATAACGCCGCTTTGCGCGTCCATCCTGATCTGCTGCTGATCCTGATCCCCCGCCATCCCACCCGCGGGGTCGAGATTGCGGGCTTGATCCGGAACGCAGGACTGGACATCGCGCGCCGCAGCATCGGGGACAGCCCATCGGCGCAACACCATGTCTATCTGGCCGACACACTGGGCGAGACAGGTTTGTTTTACCGCCTCAGCCCGCTGGTCTTTCTGGGCGGATCATTCGGGGATGAGGGGGGGCACAACCCCTATGAGCCGACCACTTTGGGGGCAGCGATCCTGCACGGTCCGCGCATTGCCAATTTCAGGCTGGCCTATGCCCGGCTGACGGCGTCCTGCGCCGCGCAAAGCGTCAGGGATGCTGATGATCTGGGTGTGCGGGTCACCGCGCTGATTGGCAGCACCATGCTATTGGACATGGTGACTGCGGCGCGCGCCCTGTCCAATGACAGTGATACTGCGCGCCACAGCCTGTTGGCACGACTTGTCCCGCTGATCGCTTAGGTCCGTCCCCTACGCGGCAGGCATCCGCTGCTCGACAATACCCGCCCACCAACTGCAGCCGACAGGAATCGCCTCGTCGTTGAAGTTGTATTCAGGGTGGTGCACCTGCGCGCTGGGGCCGTTGCCGACAAGGATATAGGCACCGGGGCGTTCTTCCAGCATGAAGGCGAAATCCTCGCCGCCCATAACCAGCGGTGCCTCGATCACATTGCCGCCGACGCCATGCGCCACTTCCCGCGCAAATTCGGTCTGTTCTTCCGAGTTCACCATCACCGGATAGCCGCGATGGTAATCCACCTCGGCAACACCGCCATACATCGCGCCAGTTGCGGCAGCGATCTCCTTGATCCGGCGTTCGGCCAGATCGCGGTTCTCTTTGCTCTGGGTGCGGACCGTGCCCTTGATATGCACCTTCTGCGGGATCACGTTGAAGGCGGTCGATGAGGTCACGAAAGACGTCACCGACACGACAATCTGGCTGACAGGATCGGCGTTGCGGCTGGCGATGGTTTGCAGCGACAGCACCAGTTGCGCGGCCATCACGGTTGTATCGACGGTTTCCTGCGGGCGCGCAGCATGGCCGCCCTTGCCCTCCAGATAGATATCGAACTGGTCGGTCGCGGCAAAGAACGGGCCGGACCGGATCGCAAAATGGCCCACGGGCAGGTTAGGCATATTGTGCATGCCGTAGACTTCCTGAATGTTCCAACGGTCCATCATGCCATCTTCACACATCTCGCGCCCGCCACCGCCGCCTTCTTCGGCGGGCTGGAAAATCACGACGACCGTACCGTCGAAGTTGCGGGTCTCGGCCAGATATTTGGCCGCCCCCAACAGCATCGCGGTATGCCCGTCATGCCCGCAGGCATGCATCGCACCCGGTGTTTTAGACGCATAGGGAAGGCCCGTCGCCTCGAGGATTGGCAGCGCGTCCATATCGGCGCGCAGCCCGATCACCTTGCCGGCTGTGTCGGTCTTGCCCTTGATCACCGCCACCACGCCGGTGCGCCCGATGCCGGTCGCAATCTCGTCACAGCCGAACGCCGCCAGCTTTTCCGCCACCAGCGCCGAAGTGCGGTGCGTGTCGAACAGGATCTCGGGGTTTTCATGCAAATCACGCCGCCATGCGGTGACTTCATCCTGCATTTCTGCAAAGCGGTTCTTGATCGGCATGTGTCTTCCTTTTCAGTCGATTCCAGAAGGCCAGAGGGCTGGCCAGCGTTGTGATCAAAGCCTTTCGAGCAAACGGCGCATGAAATCATGCCCCGCCTCGAATTGTGCCTTGGTGATATATTCATCCGGTTGATGCGCCTGCGCGATATCGCCGGGGCCGCAGACCACGGCGGAATAGCCGCGTTCCTGAAACTGCCCCGCCTCGGTGCCATAGCTGACAACATGGCCACCATTGTCACCCGTGACAGAGCGCACCAGCATTTCCGCCTCGCCTTCGGTTTCCGGCTTCAGGCCCGGCACCTCGAACTTCTCGGTAATGTCGATCCGCGCAGAGGGGTGGACGGCCTGCATCTGGGCCTCGACCTCGCGGACGCGGTCCAGATACAGATTGCGCCAGTCGGCCAGATTCTCGCCGGGAACAGCACGGAAATCCATCCCGAAACGGCAATCCTTGGCGGTGATGTTATGGGCGGTCCCGCCCGAGATCACACCGACATGCGCGGTGGTCCAGGGCGGATCGAACATCGCCGCCAATGGGCCGGGTGTCCGCGCCATGTTCTTGGCGTTCACCTCGTTGGCCCATTCGATCAGCTTGGCCCCGTACATGATCGCATTGACGCCTGTATGCATGATCGAGCTATGCACCTCGAACCCTATGATATGGGTCCAGAAGCCCTGCCCGCCCTTGTGACCTGTCACCGTCTGCATCATCGACGGCTCGCCCACGATCACGGCTGAAGCTTTCGGCAGCACCTCGATCATGCGGTCGATCATCGGCGGCGCACCGACACAGCCCACTTCCTCGTCATAGCTGAGCGCCAGTTGCAGCGGACGTTTCACACCGCGATGATGCGCCTCGACCAATGTCCAGATCGCCAGCGCGTCAAACCCTTTCATGTCGCAGGTGCCGCGCCCGAAATATTTTCCGTCCCGCTCGACCACCGTATAGGGATCATCTGTCCAGGGCTGGCCATCCACCGGCACCACATCGGTATGGCCCGACAGCACCAATCCGCCCGCCACCTCGGGGCCGACATGTGCAAACAGCGCGGCCTTGTCATTGTCATCGTTGTAGCGGCGATGCGCGGTGATGCCGTGGCCCGACAGGTAATCCTCGACCCAATCCACCAAAGGCAGGTTGCTGTCACGGCTGACCGTGGGAAAGCTGACCAGTTTTTCCATCAACTGGAAGGGGGTAAGTCTGAGTGTCATGATTGTCCTTCGGTCTTGTGTCAGTAGCCGCTATCCGTGGTCAGCACGAAATGGCCCTTGGATACTTCTTTATACTCTGACGGGGCGGGATCATAGCTTGCCGGATGGATCGGCGAGGGGATCGGCTTGAATTGCAGGTCTTTCTCGGACTTGCGCTGACGCGGATCGGCGACCGGTACCGCCTTCATCAGGGCGCGGGTATAGGGGTGCTGCGGGTCCTCGAACACCGCCTGACGCGAGCCCATTTCCACAATCCGGCCCAGATACATCACGCCGACATCATGGCTGACGCGTTCGACCACGGCCATATCGTGGCTGATGAACAGGAAGGACAGGCCCAGATCGGCCTGCAATTCCATCATCAGATTCAGCACCTGCGCCTGCACCGACACATCCAGAGCGCTGACCGCCTCGTCCGCGATGATCAGCTTGGGGTTCAGTGCCAAGGCGCGCGCAATCGCCACGCGCTGGCGCTGTCCGCCAGACAATTCGTGCGGGAACCGCCGCATGAAATTGCGCGGCAGATGCACGCGGTCGAACAGATCGGCCACCTTGTCGGTCAGCGCGCTGCCGGTATGGGTGCCGAAATTTCGCAAGGGTTCGGCCACCTGATCCGACAGCTGCATCTGCGGATTGAGGCTGGCAAACGGGTCTTGAAACACCATCTGCATGTCCTGGCGTGCACGGCGCAGCGCGCGCGGGTCCAGCGCCATGATATCGGTGCCATCCAGAATAACCGAGCCTGACAAGGGTTCCACCAGACGCAGGATCGAGCGCCCGCAAGTGGATTTGCCGCAACCGCTTTCGCCCACCAGCGACAGGGTGCGCCCTTTGTTCAAGGTAAAGGACACGTCCTCGACTGCATGGACATTGGCGACAGTGCGCCGGAACAGCCCGCCGCGCACAGCAAAGCGTGTGGTCAGGTTCTTGACGGTCAAAAGCGGCGTATCCGTACCCGGGATCGGCACCGCCGCAGGGCCGGTCGATCCCAGCAGGCGCATCGGTTCGGGCAGCGCCTTGCCTGTCATCTCGCCCAGTTTGGGCACGGCAGACAGCAGTGCCTTGGTGTAATCATGCTGCGGGTTCTCGAAAATATCCTGAACCGTGCCCTCTTCGACCTTGTTGCCGCGATACATCACGACAACACGGTCCGCCATCTGCGCGACCACGGCCATATCATGGGTGATGAACATCACAGCCGTGCCGGTTTCACGCTTCAGCCGGTCGATCAGGGCCAGAATCTCGGCCTGAATGGTCACATCCAGCGCCGTGGTCGGCTCATCCGCTATCAGAAGGCGCGGCTCGCAGGCCAGTGCCATCGCGATCACGACCCGCTGGCGCATCCCGCCGCTGAGTTCATGCGGATATTGCTGTAGCCGCCGTTCCGGTTCGGGGATGCGAACCTGTTTCAAAAGATCCAGCGCGCGGGCTTCTGCCTCTTTTTTAGACATCCCTTTGTGCAGGCGCAGACCTTCGGTCAATTGCCGGCCCACGGTAAAGACCGGATTCAACGCCGTCATCGGCTCCTGAAAGATCATGCCGATCTCGTTGCCACGAATCGTCCGCATCAGATCCTGATCGGTTTTTGCAAGGTCCACCTGACCGCCTGTCTTGCGGTCAAACAGCAGTCTTCCCCCCGCAATGGCCCCGCCACCAAACTCTACCAGCCGCATCAACGACAGGCTTGATACCGACTTGCCAGAGCCGGATTCCCCAACAACGCATACAGTTTCGCCGGGATTGATCGAGAAAGACACATCCTCCACGCCTACCACCGGACCATCCTTGGTCTGGAATTCCACGCGCAGGTTTTCGATCCTCGCAATCGGATGGTCCAGCATGTCCTGCAATCCTGTCTGACGGGTCCTGATCGCCGACGCTACAGACAGCGCTCCGAGACTGTCAAACCCCTTTGCTGCGCCGGACCGGTCCTGCTGACGCATTGGATGCACTGAAAACCTGTGCTTGATTTTTGATCGGGGACGGTCTGTGATGCAGGACATCCGGGGGCGGTTCGTGTGATGCAACCATCGTGACACGCCTCAAGGTGAGAATCTGGCAAACCCGATGGCCAAGGCCGAAGGTGTAAGCCGGGACATAACAGAGACACCCACGTGTCCAACATGGAGTGACAAATGATCCTGAAATCAACCCTGCTTGGTGCGGTTGCCCTTGTGGCACTAGCCCCCGCAGCCTTTGCCGAACGTGGTGCCGATGGCCATGTGAACATCATCTACTGGCAGGCCCCGTCGATTCTGAACCCGTATCTTTCGGGCGGCACCAAGGACCTCGAAGCAGCCTCGATGGTTATCGAACCCTTGGGACGCTATGACCAGACAGGCGCGTTGGTTCCCTTTCTCGCCGCAGAAATCCCGACGCTGGAAAATGGTGGGGTCAGCGAAGACCTGACGTCGATCACATGGACGCTCAAACCCGACCTGCTGTGGTCGGATGGCACGCCGGTCACCGCCAACGACGTCAAGTTCAGCGCTGATTATTGCATGCATCCCGAAGGTGGCTGCGCACAGTCTGCCAAGTTCGAAGGCGTGACCGCAGTCGAGGTGATCGACGATCTGACGGTCAAGGTGACTTTCTCTGAAGCCAAACCGAACCCCTACGGCCCCTTCATGGGTGCGCAGGCTCCGATCATACAGGCTGCACAATTCGCTGACTGTCTGGGCGCCAAAGCCCCCGAATGCACCGAGGCCAACTTCAACCCGATCGGCACCGGTCCTTTCCGCGTGACCGAGTTCCGGCCAAATGACGTGATCTCGCTGGAGGCCAACCCCAACTACCGCGATCCGGCCAAGCCCGCCTTTGCCACCATGACCTTCAAAGGTGGCGGCGATGCGACCGCTGCAGGACGTGCCGTGCTGGAAACCGGCGAATTCGACTATGCGTGGAACCTGCAACTGGCCCCCGAGGTGATCGAGCAGATGCAGGCTGGCGGCAAGGGCCAGACCATCGCGGCCTTCGGCTCGCTGGTCGAGCGCATCATGGTCAACATGACCAACCCGTCATCGTCCCTGCCCGACGGCGAGCGTGCGACAGCCAAGCATCCGCATCCCTTCCTGAGCGATCCTGCCGTGCGTCAGGCATTGTCGATGGCGATTGACCGCGATCTGCTGGTGGAAATCGGCTATGGTCAGGCCGGTCGCCCGACCTGCAACCTGGTACCCGCACCCGCGCTTTATGCCTCGGACAACAAGGATTGCCTTGTGCATGACATCGCAGGTGCCAATGCCCTGCTGGACGAAGCAGGCTGGGCCCGTGGTGCCGGTGGCATCCGCGAAAAGGACGGCGTGCGTTTGTCGCTGCTGTTCCAGACATCGACCAATGCCGTGCGTCAGGACTTTCAGGCGCTGATCAAACAGTGGTGGGATGAAATCGGTATCGAAACCGAATTGCGCAACGTCAGCGCCTCGGTCTTCTTTGGTGGTGATCCGGGTAGCCCCGACACGTTCCAGAAATTCTATGCCGACCTTGAGATGTATGCCAACAACTTCGACGGCACCGATCCCGAGGCTTATCTTGCAGCGCAAACCTGTGACAAGGCTCCGCGTCCCGAAAGCCAGTGGCAGGGTGAGAACATCACCCGTTTCTGTGATCCTGCATATGATGCGATGGTTGCCGAACTGGGCCGCACCGGCGAGTTGGAAAAACGTGGCGAGATCGCGCGCAAGCTGAACGACATGGTCACCAAGGAAAGCAATGTCATCATTCCGCTGGTGGACCGTGGTCGCGTCTCGGCCCATTCCAACAGCCTTGGCGGCGTGGTCCTGAACACTTGGGACAGCGAGCTTTGGAACGTGGCGGACTGGCACCGTATCAAGTAAGCACCTGATATCACGGCCCTGTCCCTTGCGGGGCGGGGCCGTTGATTTTTGGTAGATTTCACAGCGACCCGCAAAGGCGCCGCCCATGCTGACCTTTACCTTCCGGCGACTGGTTTTGGCCGTCCCGACCCTGTTATTCATCTCTCTGGTCATTTTCAGCCTTCTGCAGCTTGCCCCCGGTGATCCGATGGCGCAGGTGCCGCTGACCGTGCCACCCGAAGTCAAGGAACGGATGCGCGAAGCATTGGGCCTTGGCGCGCCGGTGCATATCCAGTTTTTCAAATGGATCGTGCAGTTCTTCTGGATCGAGCCACAGGTGCTTATCGACAGCATGTTCGGCACCAGCTTTTCCGAGGGCAAACTGCGCGTGCTGTCATGGCAGACCCGCAGCCCCGTGATGGATATCGTGGTGCAGCGCCTGCCGCAGACCCTGTGGGTTGTCGGTATGTCCTATGTGCTGGGCGTAATGATCGCCCTGCCCATCGGCATATACTCGGCTTACCGGCAATATTCGGCCTTCGACCAGATCGGCACATTCGTGTCGATGGTGGGTTTTTCGGTGCCGACCTTCTTTACCGGTGTGCTGCTGATCGTGATCTTCTCGGTCAATCTGGGATGGTTTCCGTCGATCTATGACACCACCCACAAGGTCAATGACTGGGACAGTTTCATGTTCCAGCTACGCCAGATGATCATGCCGGTATCGGTGCTGGCCCTGTATAACGCGGCACAGATCAGCCGCTTCATGCGCGCCTCGATGCTGGACAACCTCAATCAGGATTATGTCCGCACCGCGCGGGCCAAGGGGCTGGGCGAAAGAACAGTCGTTCTGGTCCATGTCCTGCGCAACTCGATGATCCCCGTTGTGACCGTTATCGCGCTGGGTGTGCCGCAGGTGTTCGGCGGTGCGATCATCACCGAACAGGTGTTCAAGGTGAACGGTCTGGGCCAGCTTCTGATCACCGCGATCGAAGCGAATGACCTGCCGATGGTGCAAACCCTGACCTTCATCTTCGCGCTGCTGATCGTTGTCTTCAACCTGATCGCGGATGTGCTTTACGGCATCCTTGACCCGAGGATCCGCTATGACTGAGTTGATCAACCAACCAATCCCGACAGCCCCGCCGCGCAGCCAGTGGCGCGATATCTGGGACCAGTTCAAAAGTCACAAAGGCGCATTGCTGGGCGGTATCGTGTTTTCGCTGATCGTGCTGTCCGTTTTCGTGGGGCCGTGGCTTTGGCCCTATGACGCCACCTTTATCGACATCCGCGCGCGCAATCAGGCGCCAAGCTGGGCGCATCCGCTGGGTACTGACCAGTTGGGCCGCGACATGCTGGCGCGCATGATGGCGGGGGGGCAAACGTCCGTGTCGGTGGGCATCACAGCGATGCTGCTGGCGCTGGTCCTTGGCAGTCTGGTCGGTGTGCTGGCGGGTTTTTTCAAAAGCCTCGACAATATCCTGATGCGGCTGACGGATCTGTTCCTGGCCTTGCCCCTGCTGCCCCTGATCCTTGTTATGGTGCTGCTGTTCAGGGAACCGCTGAACGCCGCCTTCGGGCCCGAGACGGGCATCTTTTTGCTGATCGTGACCGCCATTGGCATTACAAGCTGGATGCCCACGGCGCGGATCGTACGCGGCGATGTGCTGACGCTGAAGGAACGCGAATTCGTGCTGGCCGCGCGCTCGATCGGGACCACGAACTTCCGCATGATCACGCGCCACATCCTGCCCAATGTGATGTCACCGATCATGGTCTCGGCCACATTGGGCATCGCCAATGCGATCATCACCGAAAGTGCGCTGTCGTTTCTGGGATTGGGTTTTCCACCGGATTTCCCGACTTGGGGGCGGCTGTTGTTCGATGCGGTTGATTACATGCAGCAACATCCCCAGCGCGTCCTGTGGCCCGGTCTGGCGATTTCGCTGACCGTGCTGAGCGTAAACTATCTGGGCGACGGTCTGCGTGACGCGCTGGACCCGCGTATTCGCGGACGGTAACCGGAAATAAGGACAAGCGATTGGCCCGCACCATCGGTGCGGGCCTTCTTGTTTGCAAGGCTGGCACGGCGCGAACGCGCAGACTATGAATGCGGCCAGATTCGGAAAAATATTCCGATCCAGAACAATTTCCCGCCAACCCACACTCTTGATTATAAGGCCAAACCCGTCCATCTGGGAGACAATTACATAAAGCGGAGAAAAACCATGTTCGAATCCCTTGGCTTCGAGTCGCTGACCGCCCCGCAGGCGGCTGTCTATTTTGCCCTTGCCCTCGGGCTTGCCTTTGGCGTGTTGGCGCAGATCACCCGCTTTTGTTTCCGCCGCTCTGTCGTGGGCGAGGACCGCAAACAGGCGGCAGGCGTCTGGCTGACAGCGCTGGCCTTGGCCGTGCTGGGCACCCAAGGCGCTGTCGCCGCAGGCTGGATCACCTTTGCCGAGCACCGTTTCATGGCAGGCAAATTGCCGGTTCTGGCCATTGTGGCCGGTGGCCTGTTGTTCGGCGCGGGCATGGTGCTGACACGCGGTTGTGTGTCGCGGCTGACCGTATTGACCGGATCTGGCAACCTGCGCGCCGCCTTGGTGCTGGTGGTCTTCGCCGTTGTCGCCCATGCCACGCTCAAAGGCGTGCTGGCACCGCTGCGCACGACGCTTGGCTCTGTGACCTTGTCGCTGGAGTCAGTGTCCCTGCCGGGTGCGCCGCTGCTTTGGGCTGGTTTGATCGCAGCAGCTTCACTGGTCTTCGCCCTGCGCTCTGGCAACCGCATTGGCATGCTGGCGCTGGCTGCCCTGATCGGTGTGCTGGTGCCACTGGGATGGGTGGGCACAGGCTTTATCCTGCAAGACGAGTTTGACCCCATCGCCATGGAAAGCCTGTCCTTCACATCGGCTGCAGCCGAGGCGTTGTTTTTCACTGTCGCCTCGACCTCGATCCCTGCCACATTCGGTGCCGCTCTGATCGGTGCTGTTGTGCTGGGGTCACTGCTCAGCAGCCTGATCCGTGGTGAATTCGCATGGCAGAGCTTTCACAGCCCGCGCGAAACCGGCCGCTATATGTCCGGTGCAGCCCTGATGGGTGTGGGCGGCGTGCTGGCTGGTGGTTGCACCGTGGGCGCGGGCCTTTCGGGTATACCAACCCTGTCGATTGCCGCGATCCTTGCGATTGCCGCCATCGGGGCCGGTGGTCTGCTGACAAACTGGGCGCTTAATGCAGGCTCTTCTGCACACGCCGCACCAGCCACCAGACCAACAGCATTACCGGCAGAATAAGCGCTGCGGTCAACGCCCCCTTGCTGATGTTCATGGCTTCGGCAAGGGGATAGACCGCGTAAGACATCAGCGACACCGCGTAATAGCTGATCGCGACGACGGACAGCCCCTCGACTGTCTTTTGCAGGCGCAACTGCATATCCGCCCGTACATTCATGCTTTCCAGCAGTTTCTGGTTCTGGGCCGAGCGTTCCACATCAACACGTGTGCGCAGCAATTCACCCGCCCGCATTGCCCTGTCAGCCATCGCAGCAAGTCGCGCCTGCGACGCCTTGACCGTCCGCATCGCAGGGTCATACCTGCGCATCATGAACTCGCCAAAGGTCTGGCGCCCGTCAAACCGGACCTCGCGCAGCACTTCGATCCGTTGATGCACAATCGCCTCATAGGCCGCTGCCGCACCGAACCGGAACGAGGCACGCGCCACCTTGTTTTCCAGCATCGCCGACACTTCCAGCAATCCTGCCAGCGTCTGGTCGGCGGGCTTTTCGTTGCGGCTCATATCATCCATCAACTGCGTCAATTGCGCGTCGATCGAGGCAAGCGTCGACGACATTGCCTTGACCTGCGAAAAGGCAAGCATCGACATGGTCTTGTAGGTCTCGATCTCGCACAGGCGTTGCACCACGCGCCCGATCCGCCGCGCGCCCGTTTCAGGCGACACAAAAATCGCAAAGCGCATGTGCCCTGCCTGATCAATGCGGAAATCACCCGCCACAATCGCGGCATCATCCAGAACGCGGCTGACAGCCAGACTTTCCGGTACGAACCAGTCGTTCAGCTTTTCGATCACTGTGGCCTTTTCCCCGATCTCTTCCATGCGGATCAGGGCCGAGGTGACGCGCACGCCGGGGGCTTTGGCCAGCCAGTCCGCCGGAAACACATCGAAATCCACCGGATCGAAAGGCCGCGGGCTGAGGTTTTCCGAAAAGGCCGTATAGGTCACGAATTCGGTATGGCTTTCCCATTTCAGCATATGCCGCCCGATCTGCCCGAAATAATGAGTGGCACCGGGTTGCGGATGGGCTGCGCCAAATCGGTCCAGCAGGGCTGTCAGATGGGCCAGATCCGCGCCGCGATCACGGCTGGCGGCATCCTGTTCCTTCTTGATTGCCAGATAAAAGGCCGATCCGGGCGCATCAATCGAAGGGAAAGGCCGCGCATGCAATTCATTGGCCAGTTCATAGCGCAGCGGATGGTCCTGAATGGGCGGCATAGTGAACTCCTGACATTGGGCATAGGTTATACGGTAGGCCGATGAAGTAAAATATAAAGTTGTTTTATTTCAGACATTTACGGAACACGACAGTATACCCAAGCCTGTCTTGCGTGCAAAACCATTCCCACATAGCGAAAAAGGCACCCCGAGGGGTGCCTTTTGTGATGAATTTAGGGGCAAGAGTATCAGCTGATCTTGGTCAGCAACTCGTCCAGCGACTTCTTGGCATCGCCATAGAACATGCGCGTATTCTCTTTGAAGAACAGCGGGTTCTCGATCCCGGAATAGCCAGTGCCCTGCCCGCGCTTGGATACGAACACCTGCTTGGCCTTCCAGCATTCCAGTACCGGCATACCGGCGATGGGGCTGTTGGGATCGTCCTGTGCTGCGGGGTTCACGATGTCGTTCGAGCCGATCACGATGGCGACGTCCGTGCTGGGGAAATCCTCGTTGATCTCGTCCATTTCCAGAACGATGTCATAAGGCACCTTGGCTTCGGCCAGCAGCACGTTCATGTGACCCGGCAGACGTCCCGCCACGGGGTGAATGGCAAAACGCACATTCTTGCCCTTGGCGCGCAGGCGCTTGGTCAGTTCGGACACGCTTTGCTGGGCCTGCGCCACCGCCATGCCGTAGCCGGGGATGATAATGATGCTGTCAGCCTCGTCCAGCGCTGTCGCCACACCATCGGCGTCGATGGCGATCTGCTCGCCCTCGACCGCCATCTGCGGACCCGACGGGCCACCAAAGCCGCCCAGAATCACGCTGATGAACGAGCGGTTCATCGCCTTGCACATGATATAGGACAGGATCGCACCCGAAGACCCGACCAGCGCACCGACCACGATCAGCAGATCGTTGCCAAGGCTGAAGCCGATCGCCGCCGCTGCCCAGCCGGAATAGCTGTTCAGCATCGACACGACGACAGGCATATCCGCGCCGCCAATGCCCATGATCAGGTGATAGCCGATAAACAAAGCCAGCAGCGCCAGCAGCACCAGCGTCCAGCTACCGGCTTCGCTCATGTACATGATCGACAGCACCAGCGAGAGGCCAGCCGCAGCAGCGTTCAGGATATGACCACCGGGCAGTTTTTGCGCCGTCGTGTTCACTTTGCCCGCCAGCTTGCCATAGGCAATGACCGAGCCGGTAAAGGTGACAGCACCGATCCAGATACCCAGCACCAGTTCGACCCGCAAAATCGCGATCTCGATGGATGTTTTCTTGGCGATCAGCTGCCCAAACGATGAAAGCTCGCTGTAGATCGCGGCCGGCAGACCAATCGCGCTGTAACCGTCAGCCGCGACTGCGCCCATGACCAGCCCGTTCGCGTCATAGATCTGCGCGATGTCGTTGATCATCAGGTCGGCGTTGAAACCTACAAACACCGCAGCCAGACCTACCAGCGAATGCATGATCGCGACCAGTTCCGGCATCTGTGTCATCTGCACGCGTGTCGCCAGTTGGAAACCGACGGCCGCACCCAGTGCGATCAGCACAAGGGACGCGCCCCAAAGTCCCTGCCCCGGTCCGATCAGCGTGGCAACAACGGCAATCGCCATACCCACGATACCGTACCAGACGGCACGTTTCGCACTTTCCTGTCCGCTCAATCCACCCAGAGAGAGGATGAACAGAACCGCTGCAACCGCATAGGCGGCGATAGTGAATCCGAATTCCATGATGCCCGCTCCTTAGGATTTCTGGAACATGGCGAGCATGCGCCGTGTCACGAGGAAGCCACCGACAATGTTGATCGAGGCCATGAAAATGCCCAGCGCCGCCAGCAGCATGATCAGCATGGAGGAAGACCCGATCTGGATCAGCGCGCCAAGGATCACGATTGAGGAAATGGCGTTGGTGACGGCCATGAGCGGCGTATGCAGGCTGTGCGCGACATTCCAGATCACCTGGAAGCCGATGAAGACAGACAGCAGGAACACGATGAAATGCTGCATGAAACTGGCGGGGGTGACAAGGCCGACAGCCAGAACAAGTGCGGCACCGATGCCCAGCAGCGTGACCTGGTTGCGGGTCTGCGCCTTGAACGCGGCCACTTCTTTGGCGCGCTTTTCCTCGGCCGACAGTTCCTTGACCTTTTCCTTGGGCTTCTGCGCGGCGATGGCAGCGACTTTTGGCGGCAGTGGCGGGAATGTCACCTCTTTGCCAAAGGCCACGGTCGCACCGCGGATCACGTCATCTTCCATGTTATGCACGACCTGCCCGTCCTTGGCCGGGGTCAGGTCTGTCATCATGTGACGGATGTTGGTGGCATAAAGCGTAGAGGCTTGCGCGGCCATACGGCTTGGGAAATCTGTGTAACCGACGATCGTCACACCGTTTTCGGTGACGATCTTCTGGTCCATCACGGTCAGCTTGCAGTTCCCGCCCTTTTCCGCCGCCAGATCGACAATCACTGAACCGGGCTTCATCGCCGCAACCATATCAGGCGTCCACAACTCGGGCGCCTCGCGGTTGGGGATCAGGGCCGTGGTGATCACGATATCCATCTCGGGGGCCAGTTCGCGGAACTTGGCCAGCTGCGCCTCGCGGAATTCGGGGGACGAGGGGGCCGCATAGCCGCCCGTGGCCGCACCGTCCTGCACCGCTTCGGCGAAATCCAGATAGACGAATTGCGCGCCCATGGATTCGACCTGCTCGGCCACTTCGGGGCGCACGTCAAAAGCATAGGTGATCGCACCCAGACTGGTCGCCGTGCCGATAGCGGCAAGACCCGCCACACCCGCACCCACCACCAGAACCTTGGCCGGGGGCACCTTGCCCGCCGCCGTGATCTGACCTGTGAAGAAGCGGCCGAAATTGTTGCCTGCCTCGATCACCGCGCGGTAGCCTGCGATATTCGCCATCGAGGACAGCGCGTCCATCTTCTGCGCACGGCTGATGCGCGGCACCATATCCATCGCAATGACATTGGCGCCCTTGGCGGCGGCCTGTTTCATCAAAGTCTCGTTTGCGACCGGATAGAAGAAAGAGATCAGCGTCTGACCCTCGTTCATCTTCTTGACTTCCGCCTCGGAGGGCGGGCGCACCTTGGCCACGATATCGGCAGCTTTCCACAGGGCGGCAGTGGTTTTCACCACTTCTACGCCCGCATCGGCATATGCCTTGTCCGAGAACCCGGCCGCAATCCCTGCACCAGTTTCAATCACACAAGTATAGCCCAGTTTCTGCAACTGAAGCGCAGAGTCCGGGGTCATGGCCACACGGGCCTCCCCCTCGAATATTTCCTTTGGCGTACCGATCTTCACGTCTCGCGTCCCCCTTTTTCGCAGGCCTTGCACCGGTCGCAGCGCGACCGGAAACTTGGTTATAGTGCGGCGCAACAATATGTCACAAGCAGATCGCTTCTGCGATGCACTTATTGCGCGGAACTGTCAAATCCATCGGCGTGTTTTCTGACAGTATCGGGCAAATTCAGCGCGGAATTTGCGGCGCAGGCGGTTTTCCTCGGGAATGACAAAGCGCCGCTCCAACACCCAGAGCAGGACCGGAACAAGTGGTAGCGCAAGCACCGCGTCAAAGCGCAAAATCAACCCCGCCAGCACCAGAACATCACCCAGATAGATCGGATTGCGGCTGCGACTGAAGATGCCCGATTGCACCAGCTTTGCGGCCTCCATATGCGGGATAATCGTGGTGCGGGCGCGGCGCATCTCGTACACGGCCAGAACCATCATGATCAGCCCGCCACCGAACAGAATGCCACCAACAAAATCGGACCATGCCCCGCCAAAAGACAGGCCAAGCGGCAGATACTGCACCTGCGCCCATGCCAGCGCGATCATCGCGATCAACCAGACCGGCGGCAGATCAACCCGTTTCAGCATCGCTTGCTCACTCTGCCCGATAGGCGGCGTTGGCCTGCCAGCCTTCATAGCCGGTCTGGAGCATCAGCACGTTCTCGCGCCCCAGAAGCCGTGCTGCAAAGGCAGCCTGTGCCGACAAGGTGCCGGTGTTGCAATACAGAATGACCATCCCGCTTGCGGGCAACTCGTCCAGACGGCCCGGCACCTCGCGCCATTCGATATTCACAGCGCCGGGGATATGGCCGGCCGCGAATTGCGCCGCGTCGCGGGTATCCACGATCAAGGCGCTGTCAAACACCAGACGGTCCATCTGGTCGGGCATGATGATTCCCGAATCATAGGTGGCAAAATCCATATAGCCGGTGATCGCCTCTTGCAGCGACTCCTCGGCTGTTGCTTCATTTGATGGCATCAGCGCCGCTGCCCCCATCAGGACCGACAGGGACAGGGCATATAAAAGCCGCCTCATTCGAACTCCATTTCTTCAAACACGCGGCCTGCGTTGCGCGTGGCCAGTTCTTCGAACGTATCCAGATGGCGCCACTGCTCCTGATCGACATAGAAGGCACTGGCCAGATCGCCGCCCTCGTCGATATGCGCGCCGATCTTGGCCCGCAAGTCCACCAGATAGTCGCGCGTGTAGCGGCGCACCTGCGCCAGATTGGTCGGATGGCCGTGACCGGGGATCAGATATGTCGGGTTCATCGGTTCCAGCGCGGTTTCCCATGTCTCGATCCAGCAGGCGGTGCAGGTATCACCAAAAATCGGCGGCATGCGTTCATGAAAGGCGATATCACCCGCGATCATGATATCCCATTGCGGTATCCAGACCTGTGTGTCGCCGGGGCCGTGCGCGGGGCCCAGATGCAGCACCTCCAGCGTGACATCACCCATCTTTACCTCGTACCGGTCCTCGAAGGACAGGTTCGGCACCACGATCCGCGTGCCTTCGGCGCGATCCCTGTTATAGCCCTGCATCCCCATCAGGATCTGGTCGCCATGTGCCTCGACCTCGGCGATCGCATCGGCATGGGCCAGAATATCGACGCCCTGATCGACCCAATAGGAATTGCCCAGAACAGCATGGCCCTGCCCGTTCTCGTTGATCACCAGTTTCACAGGCTGATCGGTCACGGCTTTGATCTCGTCATGCAAGGCCGCGGCCAGACGGGCGGATGCGCCGCCATTGACCACAACAACACCGTCCCCTGTCACGACAAAAGACAGGTTGTTGTTATGGCCTGCGTTTTCATAGGTCGGCGGTGCGGTCGCCCCGATGGCGGACCAGACATGCGGGATCACCTCGACCGGTTTGTTGTAAAGCTCGGATTGCGGGTATTTATCCGCGATATCCTCGCTTGCCATGGCCTGCGCTGCCAGCAACGCCAGACCAAGGCTGGCTGTCATCATCTGTTTCATGTGATCCTCCTGTCGCAATGGACTTTCGCCTTGCGTGAATCATATTCACAGACGCGAATGTCATTGTAAAGTGACCTTGCGGCGCAAGCAGGACGTCACCCTTGTCACGCGGGCCATGACAGATAGTCTGCCCCGATAAGGGAGGATCATCATGTTACACGCAGGCAAGCACGCATTGGTCACAGGTGGCGGCACCGGAATAGGCCTCGCCATCGCACAGGCATTGGCGGCGCAGGGCGCGCAGGTCACGATCACCGGACGCCGCGCCACTGTTCTGGAGGCGGTCGCGGGCAATGGCCTGCATCCGCTGGTGATGGATGTGATGGACGAGGCACAGGTCACCGACGGGATCGCCGCCGCCGTGGCCGCGCGCGGCCCGATCCAGATTGTCGTCGCCAATGCGGGCATCGCCGAAGGCAAGAGCCTACAAAAGACCGATCTGGAATTCTGGCAGCGCATCATGCGGACCAATCTGGATGGCGCTTTCCTGACCATCCGCGAATCCATGCGCGGGATGCTGGGCACCGATTGGGGCCGCGTGATCGTGGTCTCGTCGCTGGCGGGGCTGCGCGGCCTCAAGGGTGCGGGCGCCTATTCCGCCTCGAAACACGGGGTGATCGGGTTGATCCGCTCTTACTCCGAGGAACATATGGGCGGGCCGATCACCTTCAACGCGCTATGCCCGGGCTATGTGGAAACCGATATCGTGGCGCTGAACTCGCAATCCATCGCGCAACGCACCGGCATGAGCGCAGAACAGGCGCGACAGTCCATGGCCGACAGCAACCGTCACAGGCGGCTGATCTCGGTCGAGGAAGTGGCAACCGCCGCGATGTGGCTATGCCATCCGCTTTCCGGCTCGATCAACGGCCAATGCGTGGAAATCGCGGGCGGTCAGATCCGTTAAGGCCGCTCTTTCAGGCGGCGCAGCGGCCATAACGCACTGCGCCGTCAGGATCTTCAGCGTTTGCCCAGCATCCCGCCAAGCATTCCGAGAATGGCATCGGCACCGGCCGGTGCTTGTGTGGGCACTTTGCCCTTCGGTGTGATCTGATCCACAAGAACCGGCAGGACCTGCGCCAGTAATGCCGCGGCATCCTGCGCCCCAAGCCCTGCTTTGCCAGCCAGCCTCTGTATGGCGTCCGGCCCCAGCGCCTGCGTCAATTGCTGCGCCTCAACCGGCTTGTTCGGGCCTTGATCCACCCAGCTTTGCGCGACATCGCCCAGACCGGCGGCCTGCAACTTGCCCAGTAGACCATTGATGCCACCGTGCTTGTTTCCCGCACCAAGCATCCCGGCAGCCAGGTTGAGCAGTGCAGGATTTTGCGTGGCTATTTCGGCCAAAGCCCCGAGGCCCGGATTCTTCGATCCTGCCCCCGTGGCCGCACCGATCAGGGATTTCAATAAACTCATGACAAACTCCACTGGTAAAAAAAGGGCATGGCCCGACACGCCGGAAATATGCAGCCATTGGCCGGATGATGCAAAACAATTGATGTAAACGCCGCGCAGGAAATCACTGCCACACGACCCGCAGACCTGCTGCAATCAGGCTTTTGGACTGGACAAACAAGAGGCTGCAGCCTATCCGG